>LNFM01008202.1_pt1 | contig 15875 bp, 18 predicted proteins | sample 596031 | NCBI WGS metagenome assembly LNFM01 (sample SAMN04254537, study PRJNA301005) | activated carbon metagenome | isolation source: dual media filters at the Ann Arbor, Michigan drinking water treatment plant | place: USA: Ann Arbor | reverse complement strand
CCTTCGGCTTGATGACGCCGTTGACCACCCGCACCAGCATCACCACGCCGACGTAGTTGTCGAACCAGGAATCGATGACCAGCGCCTGCAGCGGTGCCTCCGGGCTGCCCTTGGGAGGCGGCACGCGTTCGATGATCCGTTCCAGAATGTCGTCGATGCCCATGCCAGTCTTGGCGCTGGCCAATATGGCGTCGTGCGCATCGATACCGATGACGTCCTCGACTTCCTCGCGCGCGCCCTCCGGGTTGGCCGAAGGCAGATCCATCTTGTTGAGGACTGGCAGCACCTCGACGCCCAGCTCGATAGCCGTGTAGCAGTTGGCCACGGTCTGGGCTTCCACGCCCTGGCTGGCGTCGACGACCAGCAGCGCGCCTTCACAGGCGGACAGCGAGCGGCTGACTTCGTAGCTGAAGTCGACGTGACCCGGCGTGTCGATCAGGTTCAGGTTGAAGCGGCGGCCATCCTTGGCGATGTACTCGAGCGACGCCGTCTGTGCCTTGATCGTGATGCCGCGCTCCCGCTCCAGGTCCATCGAGTCCAGGACCTGCGCCTCCATTTCACGGTCGGACAGCCCGCCGCACCGCTGGATGAGCCGATCCGCCAGCGTGGACTTGCCGTGATCGATGTGGGCAATGATGGAGAAGTTGCGGATGTGCTGCATGCCTGATACGACGGGTCGCGGTGTGCGCGGCTCCAGATGCCGCCAGCGGCCCTGAACACGGCATAAAGCCAGCCGCGACGTGCGGCCGGAAGGTGAGCTCGAAAGGCCTGGATAACGAAAGGGGGCGCGGCTGCACCCCCTTTGCGTCCCGGGCGCGGATTCTACCCGCCCCGGGAAGGAAACCGGCCGCAGCCGGACCGGCTAAGGCTGCCGGTCCTGCGGACGGATGATGATGAAGTTGCTCTGCTCGCCGCGTCGCACCAGCAGAACGACGTTGCGCTTGGGATCGAGCTTGGAGACAAAGTCGTTGAACTGCTTGGCATTTTGCACTTCGACATTGTTGACCGCTACGATCAAGTCACCTTGCCGAAGCCCGACGCGCGCCGCTGGGCCATCGACATTGTCGACCTGAACTGCGCTGCGGACCCGCATTTCCTTGAGCCGCTCTGCAGGAACGTCGGACACCGTCAGACCCAGGGCGTTGGCCACTGGACCGTTGCGTAACGGCTGATCGGGGCGACGGGCCGGTGCATCCGGCTCCATCTCGGCGATCGTGATGGGCAGATCGACCGTCTTGCCCTTGCGCCACACCTGCATTTGAACTCGGCTGCCGGGCTTGGTGCTGCCGACCAGGCGTGGCAGATCACTTTCGCGCTCGATCGGCTTGCCGTCGAAACGCAGGATCACGTCGCCGGCTTCGACTCCGGCTTTCTCGGCCGGCGTACCCGCTTCGACCCGAGATACCAACGCACCTTGAGGCTTCGCCAGGCCGATGCCCTCGGCAATCTCACGCGTGACCTGACCGATCTGCACGCCGATACGGCCACGCGTCACCCGGCCCGCCGTGCGCAACTGATCTCCGACGCGAGTCGCCTCGTCTATCGGAATGGCGAACGAGATGCCAGCGAATGCGCCCGAGGTGGTAAAGATCTGCGAATTGATGCCCACCACTTCGCCACGCATGTTGATCAACGGACCGCCCGAGTTGCCGGGGTTCACCGCGACATCAGTCTGGATGAACGGCAGGTACTCGCCGGTCTCGCGGGCCTTGGCGCTGACGATGCCGGCCGTCACGGTGTTGTCGAGACCGAATGGCGAACCGATCGCGATCACCCATTCGCCCACACGCAGCTTGTTGGGGTCACCAAACTTCACGAAAGGCAGCCCCGTTGCCTCGATTTTCACGATGGCAACGTCCGTGCGACGGTCTGCGCCGATCAGCTTGCCCTTGAATTCGCGGCGGTCGGTCAGCGTGACGGTGATGTCATCCGCCCCCTGGACCACGTGAGCATTCGTCATCACGAAGCCGTCCGCACTCAGGATGAAGCCTGAGCCGACGCCGCGCGGTACCTCGCGGTCGCCGCGGGGTCCGCGCGGGCCGGGACGTGGCTGCGGCTGTCCTGGCCCCGGTTGGGGAAAGAAACGGCGGAAAAACTCGAAGAACGGGTCGTTCTCGTCCATTTCAGGCTGGTTGCCACCCCCTCCGCCCCCACCGGGCGCAGCAGTAGCGGCACCGATACGCGCCGAAGTGCGGATGTTGACCACCACCGGCCCCACCCGATCGACCAGGTCGCTGAAGTCCGGCAGGGCAGCCACCGACGGGGCCACCGTTGCCGGTTGGGCCGACACGCCGCCAAGCGGCAAGCCAGCGAGCCCAAAGAGGGCGACTACCGGCAGTGCACGGAACAGGAAGCGCTTGCCGAAATTCATCATCGTCATGTCCTGAAAGGTCTTGTTGTAGGCATTAGCAAGAAAGGCGCCAAATTGGCGCGAACCGCCGTCAGCGGGGGCGCGCCGGATCGACAATCGGTGAAACGGACAGCGCCATGGAGCGAACGGTGGCGGGCGGCACCTCGCCAATCGCGGTCACCAATGCATCGCCGACACGACGGGTGTAACCGCTGATTGGTCCCTGGAAGTGCGTGATGTCGTGCATCAGCGTCGTGCCGGCGCCCGGTTCGATGAACACCGACAGGGTAGCCAAGCCATCGCTATAAACGACCTGCATGGCTGGCCTTTCGGTCGCGCCTGAGGTCATCGTCCGCACGACCGCACGCAGCCGGCGAAAGCCGGCGGGTGCGTTGATGCGCCAGCCGTTCTCCTCGACGTCGGTCGGCTGCGTCTCGGCCTTGTCGACCTGCCAGCCATCGGTGGACCAGGACGGCTTGAGCTGGTTGCGGTCCAGGCGTTCGCCGATCTTGACCTCGGCGAAGGCCATCTGCTCGAGCGGTTCGGCGCGTTCGTTCAGTGTCTGCGCCTTAAGCAAAAGCGCAGAGCGGCGTTCAGCGCAAAGCCAGTGGCCATAACGCAGGTTGTCGAGCGGCTGTAGCGTGATCACCCGGCACGGCAAGCCCGCCACCCGTTCGATACCGCCCAGTTCGAGGCGATAGCGCTCGAGTATCTCCTTCGGCGCACCCGCGCCAAGAGCCGGGAACGCTTCCTGATCGGGCCGCGTCTCGAGTCTGACCTTGCGGCTATCCGGATACAGGCATTGCACTTCTGAGTCGCGACGGATGTACTCGCGCTGCTTGCCGTCGAGCAGTTGCAGTCGCTCGTGCGAAATGCTGCCGTCGAAGTAGTGGACGATGCGGGAAGACTGCACCGCCGCGCCGCGCTGGTAGACGATCGTGCCGACGTAGTTCAACCGCTGAGACGCGGTCTGGATCGCTTGCAGCCATTGCAGTTCGTTGCGCTCCGCCGGCTCGGGCAGCGCCTGCGCTTGCGCTTGCACGGATGACCACGTCACGCTGCCAACCAGCAGCGCGGCGGTCAGCCACGGCAGGCGCGCGCCGCGGCGCGCATGTGCACACGTGCCAGCCGGACGCATCGCTCAGCGGCCGCCCTGCATGTTGCGCGCCGCCACACCTTGGCGCAGGTAATGACTGGTCCGCGGCATCCCCAGCCCGCCGCTCATCTGGCTGTGCGCGGAAAGATAGATCTCGAACTTCTCAGCCTCGACACCGGAGGGACGCTCGAACATCGACGCCGGCAGCGTCCGCGCCACCGAAGCAACGCCTTGGCTTGCGGGACCGGCCGGCCGCGAGGCGCCTTCGACGCGCGCGATCTCGACACCACCCACTCGATCCGTGCCTTGCAACATCGGCACGGCGACAAACGCCAGCACGGCCATCGCAGCCGCAGCCGCCGCACCCGGCAGCAGCATCCGACTCACCAAGTGGCGCTGAGGGCGCAACGCTTTCGGGGCGAGGATCACCGGTTCAGCATCGAGCGCCTGCGTCAGACGCGCGCCAAAGCGGGACGAGTGCAAAGCAGCCACTTCCGATGAGCGCAGCGCGTCACCGGCAACATGCCAAAGCGCCCACTGCGCGCGAGCCGCATCGTCCTTGCATAAACGATCCAGGCAGGCACGACGCCGGCCAGCATCACCGACCTGATCAAGCTCGCCATCCATCAAAGCCGAGATCGCCTCGCCCACGTCGGCGTGTCCGGCCTGACTGGTGTAATTGGCCTGTGGGTTTCGTTGCACGTTCATCATGACCTCACCAGCGCTTGTCCTTGGATGTATCCAACAACGGCCGAAGCTCGTTGGCAATTGCGTCCCGCGCGCGAAAGATACGTGAGCGCACCGTACCGATCGGGCAGTTCATGGACTCAGCAATTTCTTCGTACGACAGTCCTTCAAGCTCCCGCAGCACGATCGCCGTCCTCAAGTCTTCGGGCAAACGCTCGATCGCACGATTGACCGCATCGCCCACCTGTCGCGACATCAGCACGGCCTCGGGCGTATTGACGTCGCGCAGCCCATCGGCGTCGTCGAAGTTCTCTGCCTCCTCGACCTCGGCCTCGGTGGACGTCGGTGCACGACGCCCCTGGGACACCAGGTGATTCTTCGCCGTGTTGATTGCAATGCGATAGAGCCATGTATAGAACGCGCTTTCGCCACGAAAGTTCGGCAAGGCACGATAGGCCTTGATAAAGGCCTCCTGTGCAACATCCTCAATTTCGCCCGAATCACGGATCAGGCGCGACAGCAGCCGAAAGATCTTGCGCTGATACTTGGATACCAGTAGATCGAAAGCTCGCTTGTCGCCACGCTGAACGCGTTCGACGATCTGCTGATCGATGTCGCGTTCGCTCATCGACTTCGCAGATCGCCTGGACTTCCCCCGCGCCCGGACATGGTCGATGAGACCGGGCAGCGCAGGATTAGTTCGGAAAGTGGCTTGCTCATCACTCGACCTGGATCAAGCCGACGGCACGGTGCCGGCTCGCTCTCGATCGGCGTCTTGACCCGACCGTTCGACATGCCAGCGGGCATGGGCGGACAAGCGTCTGAAACGATCGGCGGACACATTGTCGTGCCATATCACGATGGGCTCTGCCCCACCGGTGAAGGTCACCAGTTGACGGCTGACCACGGCCGGCATCAATCGCGTTTCGTCATTTGCCGAATCGACAGGTCGGCGCCAGATCGTGCCATCCCGATCGATTTTCACCTCGAAGAGCCGGCCAGGCCGTCCGAGCGTCCGGGCAGCAATAACGGCCGCGGTTGCCGCTGCGAGGCTGGCGATGCCCAGTCCCGCCGTCGGATCAAACAGAAGTCGAGCAAGGAAAACGGACGCCAAGAGCCCACAGAGCGCGAGGGCGCAGAACAACCATCGCCGCTGCGCGCGAGATTGATCTAGCGCTGTCCAGGACAACCCGGAACTGATCATCAGACGCGCCGGAAAACCAGCGTGCCGTTGGTTCCGCCGAAACCGAAGGAGTTTTTCAGTGCCACGTCGATCTTCACTTGCCGCGCCGTGTTGGCACAGTAGTCGAGATCGCACTGCGGATCCTGATTGAAGATGTTGATGGTGGGAGGCGAGACCTGATGATGGATCGCCAGCGCTGTGACCACCGACTCGACACCTCCGGCGCCGCCAAGCAAGTGGCCAGTCATCGACTTGGTGGAGTTGACGACGATCTTTGCCGCAGCATCCCCTAGCGCCGCCTTGATTGCCTTGGTTTCGTTGACGTCGCCTAATGGCGTGGATGTGCCATGTGCATTCAGGTAGCCGACTTCATCGGCGTTCACCCCGGCACTCTTGAGCGCAGCCAGCATGCAGCGGCGTGGCCCATCCATGTCGGGTGCGGTCATGTGATAAGCATCGGCACTCATGCCAAAGCCCACCAATTCGCAATAGATACGAGCACCCCGCTGCCTGGCGTGCTCGTAGTCCTCCAGAACCATGACGCCAGCACCCTCGCCCATCACGAAGCCATCGCGATCTCGGTCCCATGGACGGCTGGCGGTTTGCGGGTCGTCGTTACGGGTGGACAAGGCCTGCATCGAGTCGAATCCACCGATTCCCAAGGGTGAAATGGTCCCTTCCGCGCCGCCGGCGATCATCACCTCGGCATCGCCGAACTCGATCATCCGGCCTGCCATGCCGATCGAGTGAAGACCGGTGGTACACGCCGTCACGATCGCCAGATTCGGGCCTTTGATCCCGTACATGATGGACAGATTGCCCGAGATCATGTTGATGATCGACCCGGGTATCAGGAACGGAGAGATGCGTCGTGCACCGCGCGTCATCAGTTCCTGGTGGTTGTCCTCGATCATCGGCAGACCGCCAATGCCGGACCCGATGATCACACCGATGCGCTCCCGATTGGCATCGCTGATCTCGATGCCGCAATCCTTGATTGCCTGCACCGAAGCGGCGATGCCGTAATGAATGAAGGCATCCATCCGGCGAGCCTCTTTGGGCGACATGTAGGCGCCAGCATCGAAGCCCTTAACTTCGCCGGCAACTTGGCAACGCAATGCCGAAGGATCGAACTTGGTGATCCGAGCAATGCCCGAGCGGCCGGAGACAAGTGCATCCCAGGAGGTCTGCAGGTCATTGCCTACCGGGCTCACCATGCCGAGCCCGGTCACCACGACACGGCGCTTACGAGTCATAGCGGTTGCAGCGAGGACGCGGTGTCAGTTGTGAGACCGCCTTAGGTCTTCTTCAAGTGGGTGCTGACATAGTCGACAGCCTGCTGCACCGTGCGGATCTTCTCTGCCTCTTCATCGGGGATCTCGCATTCGAACTCGTCTTCAAGCGCCATCACGAGCTCGACGGTGTCCAGCGAGTCAGCGCCGAGATCCTCGACGAACGCGGATTCGTTCTTGATGTCCGCTTCATTGACGCCGAGTTGCTCGGCGACGATCTTCTTGACCCGCTGTTCAATGTTCTCCATGACTCCTCCTTCAGGGGAATTCACTTTTGCAGCAGGCCCAAGCAAAGGCAAGGACCTGCAAAAAATCGGCCGCGAGTCTAACAGAGCACCCTTCGCGAACCGCTGTCTCCACAAGGCCGTCATGCGCCTGTGAAGTGAATCAATTCATGTACATGCCGCCGTTGACGTGGATCGTGGCGCCGGTCACATAGGCGCCAGCACTGGAAGCAAGAAATGCCACGCAACTGGCGATGTCGTCCGGTTGCCCAAGTCTTCCCAATGGGATTTGACCCAGCAGCGCCTGTGTCTGCTGCTCCGTCAGACCCCGTGTCATGTCCGTGTCAATGAACCCGGGCGCAACGCTATTGACCGTGATGCCACGGCTGCCGACCTCGCGCGCCAGCGCTCGCGTCAGACCCTCGACGCCGGCTTTCGCTGCCGCGTAATTGGCCTGACCCGGATTGCCGCTGGACGCCACCACCGACGTGATGTTGATGATCCGCCCCGCCTTCGCCTTCATCATTGGCCGGATGGCGGCGCGCGCCAAACGGAACACTGCCGACAGATTGGTATCCATCACGGCACCCCAATCGTCGTCCTTCATTCTCATCGCCAGCATGTCACGCGTGATTCCGGCGTTGTTGACAAGGATCGACAGCTTGCCGTGCTCGCGCACGATCTCGTCGATCAGCGCATCGCTGCGACTGGCATCAGTCACGTCAAGCATTGCGCCGCGACCGAGGGCGCCGGCATCACTCAGGCGCTGCGTGATCGACGCCGCACCCTCCTCGGAGGTGGCAGTACCGACCACCATTGCTCCCATGCGGGCGAGCTGATCGCAAATAGCACGGCCGATGCCGCGCGAGGCCCCAGTGAGCAGCACCACCGCACCCGCCAGTGCGTCGGAGGCAAAGATCTCATTGCGATTCGCCACGTTCACTCCCGTGCCATCGATTGGTTCATGTAGAGAGCTTTGCGCGCACATCGCGCAAGCTCGCCATGTCGCAGATTGACAGAGACTCCACCGACGGCGCGATGCGTCTAGTCAGGCCGCTAAGCACCCTGCCCGGCCCGCACTCGATGACATGCGTCACGCCTTCGCTTGCCATCCGACTGACGATGGCGGACCACTGCACCGGACCGGCCGCCTGGCGCGCGAGCGCCTCCCGGATGCGGACCGGATCGGTCTCGATACCGACGTCGATGTTGTTGATAACCGGCACCTGGGGCGACTGCAGCACGGTGTCCGCCAATCGAGCCGCCAGCTGTTCGCTCGCCGGCTTGAGCAGCGACGAGTGAAACGGCGCCGAGACTGCCAGCGCAAGCGCCCGCTTGGCGCCCAGTTTCTTCGCCAACTCGCAGGCACGCTCAACGGCTGCCTTGTGTCCGGCGATCACCACCTGCGATGGCGCGTTGAAATTGACTGCCTCAACCACCTCGGACTGCGCCGCTTCTCGACAGGCGTCCTGAACCTGCGCATCGCTCAATCCCAGGATGGCAGCCATGCCGCCGGTGCCGACAGGCACGGCCTCCTGCATCGCCTGCGCACGGAATCGCACCAGCTGAACCGCCTGCTCCAGCGTAAACACGCCAGCCGCCGTCAGCGCGCTGTACTCGCCCAGGCTGTGCCCAGCCATCATCGCCGGCACTTGCCCTCCCGCCTCGCGCCAGGCGGCATACATGGCGATCGAGGCTGCCAGCATCGCCGGCTGCGTATTGACGGTCAGTGCCAGTTCTTCGGGTGGACCCGCTGCAATCAAGGTCGAGATCGGCGCGCCGAGCGCTGCGTCAGCACGTCGCATGACCTCCTGCGCGGCCGGCACATCAGCGAAAGACGCCATCATGCCGACCGACTGCGAGCCCTGTCCGGGAAAAACGAAAGCGATCTTCATGTTCTTGTTTTGGTCAGAACCGCAGAAGCACCGATCCCCAGGTGAAGCCTCCGCCGACGCCCTGCAGCACCAAATGCTGGCCCCGAGTGACGCGGCCGTCACGCACCGCGACGTCAAGCGCCAGCGGCACCGAGGCCGCCGACGTGTTTCCATGCTGGTCCACCGTAACGATCACACGGCTGTCGGGAAGATCGAGCTTGCGGGCCGTTGCTGACAAGATGCGTATGTTCGCCTGATGCGGAATCAGCCAGTCAATCGCCGCTACATCGAGTTGCGCGTCGTTCAGCACTTCGCGCGCGGAACTGTCGAGCACGTTGACTGCGAGCTTGAATACCGCCTGACCGTCCATCCTCAGAAAGGGGTCCCCGACGATCTGCCCACTGTCGACCCGGCCCGCGGTGCACAGGATCTTCGCCTGGCTGCCGTCGGCATGCAGGCGACAGGCAAGCAGCCCGGGCTCTCTCGACGATTCCAGAACGACAGCACCTGCGCCATCGCCGAACAGCACGCAGGTCGTGCGGTCGCTCCAATCGAGGATGCGCGAGAACACCTCGGCGCCGATCACGAGCGCGCGCCGATAGGTGCCGGTCCGAATCATGGCGTCGGCCACGGTCAACGCGTACACAAAACCGCTGCACACCGCCTGCACATCGAAAGCGGCAGCGCCGGCAATTCCAAGACGCGCTTGCACTAGACAGGCGGTTGACGGGAACACCTGGTCCGGTGTCGAAGTTGCGAGCACGATCAGGTCAATACGGTCAACAGACGTTGCAGCCATCTCGAGCGCATTTCGTGCCGCAGTGACAGCCAGATCGGTCGTGCTGCAACCAGGATGAGCGATATAGCGCTGGCGAATGCCGGTCCGGGAAACGATCCACTCGTCCGAGGTTTCAATGCCGCGCTGCGCCAGTTGCGCTGCCAATTGAGCATTGCTCACGGCCCGCTCGGGCAGCGCGGAGCCCGTGCCCATGATCCGCGAGTAGATCCGCGTCACGACGCTTCCGCCGAGTCGCGCTGCCCCTGATCCACCGATATCGAGGGGACAGACGCAGCGCTGCCGGATGGGTCGGCGATCGGTTCCATGGCCGCGATCGTGCGCTCGAGCAGCCCGTGTCTAGCCGCTTCGAAGCCGCGCCGAAGCGCATGCTCGAACGCATACGCATCCGCTGAGCCATGGCTCTTGATGACGATGCCGCGCAGGCCGAGCAGCGCTGCGCCGTTGTACCGACGGTGATCTATGCGTCGCTTGAACCGCGCCAGCACCGGGTAGGCAATTGCGGCCAGCATCTTGCTGACTGGTCCGCGCGTGAACTCCTCGCGGATCATGCCGGCCAGCATCAGCGCCACGCCTTCGGATGCCTTCAGCGCCACGTTGCCCACGAAGCCATCGCAGACGACCACATCGGTCGTGCCATTGAAGATGTCGTTGCCTTCGACATTGCCGTAGAAATTGAGCCGGCTGGCGCGCAGCAGTTCGGCGGCCTGCTTGACGATCTCGTTGCCCTTGATCACCTCTTCACCGATGTTGAGCAGCCCGATCGTCGGTCGCTCTTTGCCTTCGAGCGCACTCACGAGAGCGGAGCCGAGCACCGCGAACTGCAGCAGATGCGCGGCACTGCTATCCACATTGGCGCCGAGGTCGAGCATCGTGGTCGCGCCGCCCTTGCGGTTCGGCAGTGCCGAGGCGATCGCCGGGCGGTCAATGCCCTCCAGCGTCTTGAGCACGAAACGGGAGATCGCCATTAACGCCCCGGTGTTGCCAGCGCTGACCGCAACATCGGCCCGACCATCCTTCACGAGATTGACGGCTACCCGCATCGATGAGTTGCGTTTGCTGCGCAACGCCTGCGCCGGCGGTTCGTCCATCGCAACGACTTCGTCGGCATTGACCACCTCGATCCGATCACGGACATCGGTAGCACCCACGACTTGAGCTTCGATCGCCTGCCGGCGACCGACGAGCAGCACCATCGCATCGGCCTCGCGACGGGCGAAGGCGAGCGCAGCAGGGATCGTGACCACGAGACCGTGGTCACCTCCCATGCAATCAACGGCGAGTCGGACAGACACCAGGGACCGTCATCGTCACGTAACAGGTGACGGCTGAGGCATGCGGGAGCGATAGGCCAGGGATCGACGCCCAGCGCTGCTGGGCAAGGCGCGCCAGATCACTTGTTCAGGATCGACCAGAAAAGACTGGACTACTCGTCGTTCTTGGTCTGTACAACCTTCTTGCCACGATAAAAGCCGTTGGGACTGACGTGGTGGCGCCGATGCACTTCGCCGGTATTGGGCTCGACAGCTAACGGCGGATTGGTCAGGAAATCATGCGCTCGATGCATCCCGCGCTTGGACGCAGATTTCTTATTCTGCTGGACAGCCATGGCGTTCCCCTGGGGGCAAAAAATCAAGCTTGCGAGTGTATCCCAGCCCAGCGGCAAAAGCGCGTCGCACTTAAGAAACTCAAGTCCGGCGCGGCTTTAGCTGCGCCAGGGCAGCAAAGGGCCGGGGCCGCTCCTGCGCTTGGCCATCGCCGCCGGCCGGGCCAACGACACCTGATGGTTCACCGTTGCAGACAGGGTGCCGTGGTGACATCGGCAACGCCAAAATGGCATCGTCCTCAATCAGCGTCGCCAGATCGAAGCGCTTGGACCCCAGCAACGGTTCCTCGTCAACTTCCTCTACCGGGATACGTCCGAGTTCGGCCGCGGTTGCGACGAAGTAGTACCGCACCTCGCTGATCAGCGGCACCGCAACGGGCGTCGTGCAGCGATCGCACTCGAGCTGGACCGTCGCGGACACGCTCAGCGTGCCGGCTGGCCGGCCTTGTTCATCCATGTGACCGACGTAGCGGAAGGTCAGCTCTCCCTCCGGTGAAGTTAGCGAAGGCAGCAATCTGTGCAGGTCTGCAAGCGACAGCGCCCCGACCACCTCGCCCCCGACGCGAGCGAGTTCGAATACGTCGATTGAGAGCGCGGAGTCAAGGGATCGCGGCGGCATGTCGACAGGTAGGTAAAAGAAGGCGCCGAAGGAGCGTCACGAAAGAGAAAGCCGATCGATACACTGCGCGAGACGTCGCCTCATCCCGCGTGTTCATGCAGACCATCGTACTCGCCTCAACCTCCACCTACCGTCGCGACCTGCTTGCCCGCCTCGGCTTCTCGTTCGACGTTGCCGCGCCTGATGTAGAGGAAGGGGGGCTGGCCGGCGAGCCGCCCCGCGTGACGGCAAGACGGCTGGCTCAGGCGAAGGCCGTGGCGATCGCCCGCCTGCGTGCCGACGCGATCGTGATCGGCTCCGATCAGGTGGCCAACCTTGATGGCGTGGCGCTGAACAAGCCCGGCGGTCACGACGCAGCGCTCGATCAGTTGATGCAGCTGCAGGGCCGCTCTGCCGTGTTCCACACAGCCATTGCCGTCGCGACGGCGGGTGGCAATCGGCTGGAAGTCGATTGCATTGACACGCAGGTGCAGTTTCGTCGGATCGGTCGCGCGCGCCTTGACGCCTACCTGCGCGCCGACCGGCCGTATGACTGCGCCGGGTCGGCGAAGATCGAGTCACTCGGTATCGTTCTCGTGACCGCTGTGCAGGGCGACGATCCGACCGCCCTCATCGGCCTGCCGCTGATCCGCCTGACCGATCTGCTTGCCCGGTGCGGAGTGCAACTGCCGACCGCCACATGACGACTGGCACGCTGTACCTGCTGCCAACACCCTTGGCCGACGGCACCGCTGCAGACGTGCTGCCCGCTGCGACATTGGCGGTCGCGCGCCGGCTCGACCTCTTTTTTGCGGAGAACGCCAAGTCCGCCCGCGCCTTCCTCAAGTCTGTCGGCCATTCTCGCCCGATCCAGGAACTGCAGATCGTCGAGATCGGCCATCGACCCGACCACGCCGCCATTGATGGCTGGCTGCAACCGCTTTCTGCAGGACGCGATGCCGCAATCGTTTCAGAAGCAGGCTGCCCAGGGATCGCCGATCCAGGCGCCGAGATTGTCGCTCGTGCTCATGCGCTGGGCCTGCCCGTCGTGCCGCTGGTCGGTCCGTCGTCCATTTTGCTTGCCGTCATGGCCAGCGGATTGAACGGACAAGCCTTCCGGTTGGTCGGCTACCTACCGCAAAATGGCACCCAACTCGTAGCGCGCCTGCGTGAACTGGAACAGACCTCCCGCAGCGGCGAGACCCAGGTGTGGATCGAGACGCCTTACCGTAACGATCGCATGCTGGCTGCGGTTCTGGCCACGTGTGCGCCAGACACACGCGTAACGCTGGCCACCGACCTGACCAGCGCCAACGCTTCCATTCAGACCCGCACGGTCGCCGCTTGGCGCACGCTGTCCCCGATCGATACGGCGCGCCACAAGCGGCCCACCATTTTCGCGATGCTGGCAGCAGGCCGCCGCTGATCAAACGCGCTCGGCAGGCAGAGCCTCGATGTAACCGTCGGGGAGCCAGTACACCGTCCCGTCCCTTTCGGTCACCTGCAGCGCGCGCAAACCGCCCCGGCCGGTGCAGGGACCGCCCGCGCAGCGCCCAGTATCCGGTTCAAAGTGCGCGCCATGCGTCGCGCACACCAGCCACTGGGCCTCGTCGTCGAAGAATCGGCCCGGCTGCCAGTCCAGTTCCATCGCCACGTGGGAACAGCGGTTGAGGTAGGCGCGGACTTGCCCGTTGAAGCGCACGGCGAAACAGGTGACCGTCTCCCCACCGATGCATGCCGAGAAACGCACGCCTGTGGCCCCGTCACCGAGCGCCTCGCTGGCGCAGATACGCTGTCCAAGCGTCACGGTCATCTGTCAGCCTGGGAGAACCAGCGCATGCAACTGAGCCACCGAGTCGACCAGCGCCACGGGCGCATGACTTGCCAGTTGCTCGCGCGGATGCGCGCCATAGGTGACACCCACCGACTTGACCTGCGCCGAATGCGCCATCTGCAGATCGTGTGTCGTGTCGCCGATCATCAACATGCGACCGACTGGAACTTCCAATTCCTCGGCCAACTCAAGCAGCATGGCCGGGTGGGGCTTGGGGTGCGTCTGATCGGCGCATCGGGTGGCACAAAAGAATGGCCGCAATCCGGTGGCATCCAGCGCACGCGCTAGACCGGGTGAGTTCTTCCCTGTGGCCACCGCCAGACGGGCGCCACTGGCATGGAGTGCTTCGATGAACGCCCGAGCGCCATCGAACAATTCGAGCGTGTCTTCGGCTGCGAGGTAGTGATATCGATAGCGGGCGGAGAACTCGGCGGCGCGCTCGACCGGCAGCGTTGGCACCGCCCGTGCCAGTGCGTCGCGAAGCCCGAGTCCGATGACATGCGAAGCCTGCTCGAATGAAGGCGCCGGCAGCCCGAGATCGACTGCCGCAGCGATGATTGAGCGCGCAATCGTGGCGGTGGAATCGATCACCGTGCCATCCCAGTCGAACACCACGACATCAAGATGCTGCCGCACGGACAAGGCTCCTCAGAAAGTCATCACAGTCCGGCGGCAACGGCGCCACCAGGTCGATCGGCGCCCCGCCCACCGGATGCGCGAAACGGGTCGCGTGGGCATGCAGAAACATCCGCGGCAGCCGGACACCGAAGTCTCCGCGTCCTGCGCGCTTGTTCAGATCGAAGTCGCCGTACTTGTCGTCTCCGACTATCGGAAAGCCCAGGTGCGCCAGATGCACGCGGATCTGGTGGGTGCGGCCGGTCTTCAGTTCGGCCTCAAGCAACGAGAAGCCCCCAAGTCGCTGCTGCAGATTGAAGATCGTGTGCGACGGCATGCCGTCATCGTCGACAGCCACCCGGCGCTCGCCTTCGCGCGTGACGTACTTGGTCAGCGCCGCCTTCACATGCTGGCGATCGTTGACCCAGTCACCCTTGGCCAGCGTCAGGTAGCGCTTGTCCACCTTGCCTTCGCGCATCTGCTCGTGCAGGCCGACCAGCGCGCGCCGGCTCTTGGCCAGCAGCAGGATGCCCGAAGTTTCCCGATCGAGGCGGTGCACCAGCTCCAGAAACGGCTGATTCGGCCGTGCGGCCCGCACGCGTTCGATCAGCCCGTAAGCGATTCCGCTGCCTCCGTGGGCCGCCAGGCCCGACGGTTTGTCGATGGCGATGATGTGCTCATCCTCGTACAGGATTGGCGGCATCTCTCCGCGCGGCACCACAGGCGGCGGTCGGGTGTTCGACACCCGGATCGGCGGCACCCGCAGGCGATCACCGAGTGCCAGGCGCTGATCCACCGCTGCCCGCCCGCCGTTGACGCGTACCTCGCCGCTGCGAACGATGCGGTAGACGTGGCTCTTCGGAACCCCCTTGGCCAAGCGGAGCAGGTAGTTGTCCAGCCGCTGTCCGTCGCCGTCCTCGCCCACGATCAGGTGGGCCACGTGGTCAGGGCCGATGGTGTTGTCATCGCCGCCGCAGTAGCTGGGCGGAACAGCCCGATCCTGCATATATACTTGCCTGCGCTGGAGTTAGCCGCTGCTGTTCAAGACGGTGCTTAGATTTATCGGCACGCTTTCAGGCAGCCAAGGTTCGATGTCGCCGCGTTTCATGCTGATGAGCATGTTCGAGCATGAACGGTACGGTGATGTAGGCAGGCCATGCCAGCAACGGGAACTGATTGTATCTGGCCATCGCGAGTCGCCGACCGCAGCATGATGCGGTGATCGCGTGCTTGGATCAGCGCCCACGGGAAGCGCGGCACATTGTCGCTGCGCTGGTGCAATTTGATCCGCCCTGTGCACATCGGCAGACCGCCATGCGCCGGGGCGTGCAACAAGGAGCCGTGCCGCCTTCGGGTGTGGCCGGCTCGGCTGAATCGGGTTGGTACGCGCGCCAGTATCCGCGGCGCGCTATCAGGCAAGACCTTCGCTAGATCGACAAGACGTTCTGAGAGCAACGTGTACCCACGCAGACAGCCCGGCATGATGACCAGACGGCCTCCCGGCCGGGGTTCATCCGTGCCCTGGCGCGCATCGGCCTTGGCCGGCGCACCCTGCGCGACATGTCGCTGACCTGAATCGTCGCGGCCGTCGCGCCGCCGCCGGTCTTGCAGTCTTGCTTGTCCCCTGCCCGCTTCGGCACAAGCGCCCCTTAGAAGGCGCAAAGGAGTGCTGACATGAAGCGGATGCTTTTCAACGCCACGCATGCCGAAGAACTGCGGG
>LNFM01008201.1_pt1 | contig 15877 bp, 16 predicted proteins | sample 596031 | NCBI WGS metagenome assembly LNFM01 (sample SAMN04254537, study PRJNA301005) | activated carbon metagenome | isolation source: dual media filters at the Ann Arbor, Michigan drinking water treatment plant | place: USA: Ann Arbor | reverse complement strand
CATTTCGGAGGACGCTTGGCCTGGCTGCCCGACGGCACGATGGGGGTGGGCATGGGTGACGGCAACCTCGAACGCACGGACGCCCAGCGTTTGCACACCCACTTGGGCAAGCTGCTGCGCATCAACGCCGACGGCAGCGTGCCGCGCGACAACCCCTTCGTCGGCACCAGCGGTGCGCGGCCCGAAATCTACAGCCTCGGCCATCGCAACCCGCAGGGTCTGTTGGCGGTGGGTGGCGTTCTTTACGCACATGAACATGGTGCACGCGGCGGCGATGAACTCAACCTCATCCGACCCGGCGCGAACTACGGCTGGCCGCTCACGACCGGCGGCATCGACTACACCTACGCCCGAATCACGCCGTACCGGACGTTGCCGGGCATCGACGAGCCGCTGCTGGATTGGACGCCCTCCGTGGCGCCAGCCGGCTTGGCCTGGTACGACGGCAACCTGTTTCCCGCCTGGCGCGGCAGCCTGCTGGTGGCGACGCTGAAGGAGCGTAGCGTGCGCCGCATTCCTGTGACTGGCGCTGCAACAGGGTTGCAGGAAGTGCTGTTCCAGGAACTGGGCGAGCGTCTGCGCGACGTGCGTGTGGGCCCGGACGGCGCCATCTACATGCTCAGCGACAGCGCCGACGGACGACTGCTGCGCGTGCGGCCGAAGTAGGTGCACATCAATACCCGGCGGCACCAGGGGCAATGGGGCTGGCGCAGTCGCAACGATTACAGTCGTGAATCTGTTTCACAGGACCAAGCCATGGCAGAACTCACTGAAATCCAACGTGACAAATTGGTTGCAGACCTTCGCCTCGTCATTGCAGATGCAGAAGAATTGCTGCGCCTGAGTGCGAGCGACTTGAGCGGCGGCGCCAGCGCACTGCGTGACCGTGTGGAAGCCCGCATCCGCGACGCGCGCGACAGCCTCGCAGGGCTGCAGGAAGCGGCGATCGAAAAGGCCAAGGACGCTGATGATTGGGTGCATGAAAAGCCCTGGCTTGCCGTTGGTGCCGCCGCTGGCGTCGGCCTGCTGCTGGGGCTGCTGATCGGTCGGCGCTGAGCCGTCTGCAGACCTCCTTGTGGTGAGCGCTCCACCCCGCGGCGGCGGGTTGTTCGTGTCACTGCGGCGGCTGCTCGCCACGGTGCTGGAGCTGGCGCAGGTGCGCCTCGAGTTGCTGCTCACCGAGTACGAGCAGGAGAAGCTGCGCATCTTCGATGCCTTGCTGTGGGCAGGGTTCGGTCTGCTGCTCAGCGGGGTCGGGTTACTGCTGCTCGCCCAGTTCCTCGTGACCTTGTTTCCAGACAGTCAGCGGCTGCTGGTTCTTGGCATCCTGACCCTGGTATTTCTGGGTGGCGGAGCATGGCTGGTGCGCAAGGGCTTACGCAAGTTGTCGGCCCCGATGGGCAACCCACTGGGGTCGACCAGCACCGAGCTTGAGCGCGATCGAGCGGTGCTCTCCTCGTCGACGGGTACCGATGCAGCCCCGCGCTGATCTGGCGGCCCGACAGCAGGCGCTACGTCTGCGCAGTGCCGAGCTGAGGATTCAGCTCAGCCAACAGGCAAACGACACTCTTCAGCGACCTTTGGCGTTTGTCGATCAGGCGCACGCGGGTTTCAGCTGGCTCAAGCAACACCCCGAGTGGCCAACTGGCGCGCTCTTGTTGTTGGTTGTGCTCCGGCCGAGACGTGCGGTTCGCCTTGTGACGATGGCCTGGTCCGGCTGGCGCACTCTACAAGGCGCTCGCAACTGGCTCGACCGCCGTACATGACCCTGGATGAGAGACAGCACCGTATCTCCACCTCAGCCGCCCTTCCTTGGCGCCGACAGCGTCAGTTCGCGCTTCACTGAAGCTGTCGTTGTCTCAAGTCGATGGTTGCCTGGCTTTCGAGCTCACTGCACTAGGTCCGCCACACGCGCGGCGGCACTGCGCAAAGGCCCCACCCCACCTCACGCCAGCGTGCCCAGACCGCGCTCAGCAGTTGCATCGCCGGTTCGACCCGCGGTGCGAGCACGCGCAGGATAACGACCTCGGCATGCGGTGAACTGCAGCCGGCAGTGCGCGCCAGCGCATGGCTCGATGCCTGCTCGCGCGCGACATCAAGCAAGCGATCGCGACGCTCAAGTGTCATCGGCTTGCCGGCGGCGAACCACAGCGTCGCGAGCACGCGGTGGCCGGCAAAACCCAAAGGAGAGTCGAGCAGGCGATGGTCATCGCCGCGGATCGTCGATCGCTCCAGCCACACCCCAGGAATCTCGATGCGCTGCGCGTAGTGCCCCACCTCGAAAGGCTCGCCGCTGGCCGGCAGGCCAAGCGCCACCAGGTCCCACCCCATCATTTCGCCGCCCGGCGATAACTCGAAACGCAACTGGTTCTCGGCCAGTGCCGCGCTGTGGCAGATGGTTTCCATCGGCAGCCATTCGAGTCGCGCGCCGTCCTCGACCCGGGCCAACACCGACTGCAACGCGGGCTCGCCCGCGCTGCGATAGAAACGGGTGGCGCTCGGCGTCGTGATGAGTGCATGCGCGCCGGCGGCCAGATTCGCCTCGATGTGCAGCACATCCCCGCCCACGATGCCGCCTGGCGGGTGCACCAGGACATGGTGGCAGATGCCGTCACCTTCGGGGTACAGGCTTTGCAACACACGCAGCGGGCCGCTGTGGCGGTCGTGTGCCAGCGTGCGGCTTCCATCGCGGCGGTAGTTCAGTTCGAGCCGACCCGACCATCCCATGGAATGCAGTGCCCTCAGACAGTCTTCACGCCGAGCTTGAACGCGATCATCGCGCGCAGCTTGTTCGGCACCACCGGCTTGATCAGCAGGTGGAAGTTCTTCTGCTGTGCCTCGAGGTCCAGCGAGGACATCGTGCTGCCGGTGATGACGATGGCTGGCAGGTCTTCGCCGAAACGATCTCGCAGCAGCGCCAGCGCATCGGCGCCGGTCATGCCGTTCTCCAGCCGGTAGTCGACGATCAGCAGGTCAGGGCGTGGCATCGAGCCAGCGGCAGACTGGGCCCACACCTTGCACGCCGCCACGCTCTCGAAGGCGAGGATGCTCGCGCCCCATCCGTGCAGCAGTGCTTCTAGCCCGCTCAACACTGCGGGCTCATCTTCGACGACGACAATGGTTCGGCCTTCCAGCGTGAGGCTCAACAGCCCCGTGCCCGACGGAATCGGCTGCGCCCGCGGCGCCCATTTGCCAACGGGCAGTTCGAGGCTGAAGACGGTGCCCCTGCCCACTTGCGACCGCAGTCCGACTGACGCGCCCATCAGGTCGGCCAGCCGCTTGACGATGGCCAGCCCCAACCCCAATCCCTTGCGTTGGTGCGCTTCCGTTCGCGGCCCTTGCGGCACCTGGTAGAACTCCTCGAAGACACGGCTCTGCTGGTCGTCGGCAATCCCGGGGCCGGTGTCCCACACCTGCAGCAACAGCCGGTCGCCACGTCGGCGGCAGCCGACCAGCACCGTGCCATCGGCGGTGTATCGGATGGCATTCGATACCAGGTTGCGCAGGATGCGCTCGACCAGCAGTGGGTCAGCATGCACCGCATGACGAGCCCCTCGAAAGCGAAGCCCAAGGCCCTTCTCAAACGCTGCCGGCTCGAAATGCAGTCGCAGCTTGCGATAAAGATCCGCCAAGGGAAAGTGCTGCGGATGCACCTCGATGCCGCCGCTGTCGATGCGAGTGATGTCGAGCAGTTCGGAGAACAGGCCCTCCAACGCGTCGACCGATTCGTTGATGCTGTTGACCAGGTGCGCGACCTCGACATCGTGGTTCTTCTGGCGGAGCGCCTCGGCGAAGAGCCCCATCGCGTGCAATGGCTGCCGCAGATCGTGGCTCGCGGCGGTGAAGAACTGCGTCTTGGCGCGGTTCGCAACTTCAGCCTCCTGTCGCGCCGCATCGGCGGCGAGCTTCTCGATGCGCAACTGCGCGAGCAGGTGGTCGGCCTGCAGCTTCAGCTCGAGCACGCGCTGCAGCGCCTGGCGGTAGGTGCGGGCGAGCAGCGTGCTCAGCGAAAAAATCAGGAGCAAGATGCCGGCCAGCCGGTAGCTGTCGTCCGAGCCGTCCGTGGCCACACGCGCTGCCATCGGGACGAAACACATGGCCGAGAACAGCAGATACACCCGGGGCTGGGTGGCCAACACCGGCACGACAGCGATGCAGAAGGTGTAAACGGTGATGATCAGTGCGATCTGCTGCACGTGACCACCACGCAGGTAGAAGAGCCAGGCCGTGGCGCCCCACAAGGCCCCCGAGGTCAAGGTGCCGACGTTCCACAACCAACGCCAGCGCTGCCAATCAGGCAGCGTGAGGGGCGTGGCCAGCTTGAAGCGCTGCAGCAGCCAGAGCCGTGCCAACCACATCACTGCGAACACCGACAGCCAGGGCAACATCACCGATGCTGGTGTGCTCGCCCAGAAGATCATCACGATGACACCGATGCCAGCCAGGTTGCCAGCCAGCTGCGCCGGCAGGTAATCGAAGGCGCTGCGCACTTCCTCGGGCAGCGATGACGCCGACAACTCGGTGGACGAGGATGTCGGCGCTCCGTTCATGGGCTGTTCTTTCTCCAGCCGTGCAAGCCGCCTTGCTGACGCGACATCTGGCCCACGGCCAGCACCGCCTGCGTCCGCGAACTGACGTTCAGCGTACGCAGCACAGCCGCGACGTGGTCCTTCACCGTCTCGACCGACAAGTTCAGATCACGGGCAATCAGCTTGTTCGGCTTGCCCTGCAGCAGCAGACCCAGCACTTCAGTCTGGCGGGGCGTGAGGCCCAGCGAGTCGAGAGGTGCGTGGGTCTGGAAGCCTTCGTCAGTCGCGCGCTGGCGCACCGAACCAGAGGCGGTATCGGCGTACGGATCGGACCCAGCGTTCTCATCGCCCATGTTCATGGGCGGCACATAGATGCCACCGGACATCACCATGCTCAGCGCTTCAAACAGGGTGTCGTTGGAGGCGCGCTTTGGCACGAATCCCATGGCGCCCAGATCGATCGCGCGGATCACGTCGCTGGTACGGTCGCTGGCCGACACCACCACCACCGGCAGCGCCGGGTAAGCCGCGCGGAACTCGGTCAGGACATCGAAGCCATCGGCATCGCCCAGGCGCAGATCGAGCAGCACGAGGTCGAAAGCACTGTCCTGCGCCAGCGTTTCGCGTGCCATGCGTGCACTGCTGGCAGCGACGACACTGACGTGATCACTCAAGCCCTGGATGATGTTCTGTAGCGCCGACAGGATCAGCGGGTGGTCATCGATGAGCAGGACCTTCATGGTGGCTCCTCCGTGGTCAGCGCCGCAAAGATGCTAAGCCAGCCCACTGCATCACAGGCGTGTTGAGGCGACATGGGAAGCACCCCCAAACGGGGGCGTGTGCGCGCCGATCAACCCTCGATCCAGGCGGTAAGCGGCCGCCATTGCTCAAGATCGCGCTCGACGCGGCTGGGTGCCACGTCCCACAGCGTCAGGCCCTTGGCCGCGAGGTGGACATAGTTCTGTGTGTCACGCAGGTGCGTGAGCACAGGGAAGGTCTGCGTGCCGAGGAAGGTCTTGAGCTGATCGGCCGAGATCGTGCCGTCGCGCGATCGCATACCGATGATGCCGACCTGCAACTTCTGGGTTCGCTTGTGTTCCGCCAGCCGCAGCAGGAAATCGTGCGTCGCATGGATGTCGAAGATGCTGGGCTGCAAGGGCACCAGCACATGGGTGGCGATCTTCAACACCTCGTCCAGCCGCTTGCCGTGCAAGCCGGCCGGCGTGTCCAGCACGACATGGGTGGTGCCCTTCGGCGTGCGCACCCGCAGGTCGTCCACCATGTCCCAGGCGCTGATGGCCGCTGCTTCGGGTGGGCGCAGACCCAGCCAGGTGCGCGCCGACTGCTGGCGATCGATGTCACCCAGCATGACGGCTTTGCCCCGCGACGCGAAGTAACCCGCGACATTGGTGGACAGCGTGCTCTTGCCAACGCCACCCTTCGGATTGGCAACCACGATCACCGGCATGCTCGACTCCTGCCTCCCTTGAAGCGCACTATGTTAGCGGTGGGTTGGGGCATGGCGCGGGTGATGAAGCTGCCGGTGCTGGAGCGGCCGGTCTTCTTCATCCTGCTGTTGCCGGGCGGCGCGTTCGGCTTCGTCGCGTATTCGAGAGTCAACCCCATCACTATTGCCAATGCAATTGCATTAGCATCGCGGCATGGAACGCCACACCCGCCAACGACAAGCGGTCGTCGATGCCCTTGCACGCAGTGGGCAGGCCTTGAGCCCGCATGAGTTGCTGGAGCGCGCCAAGACGGCAGTACCCAGTCTGAATTTGTCGACGGTCTACCGGCAGATCAGGGGCCTGCAGGACACCGGGCAGATCGTCCGCGTTGAGTTGCCGGGGCAACCGCCGCGCTTCGAGATCGCGACGAGCGAGAAAGCGCCGATGAACGTCGCCCATGAGTACGCTGCGCATGCGATACAGCATGCCACTCACGCGAAGCACGCCGACGCCGCATCGCATCACCACCATTTCCACTGCACCGCCTGCGACCGTGTCTACCCTATCCATGCCTGTCCCGGGCCGATGAATGACCTGGCACCACCGGGCTTCGAGGTGCAACGCCACGACTTGACACTTCGCGGGCGATGCGCGAGCTGCGTGAACGGAGCGTCCGCATGAGGCCCGATCTCTTGCCTCCAGATACCGACGCAACTGCTCCCGCGGACGGAAGCGAGCGCGCGCATGAACACTCGCACGGGCATGTCCACGCGCATGCTCACGACCCGGGGCATCGCCATGGGACCAGCGACAGCCATGGCACGCACGCGCATCCGCCAAAGCCAGCGCCCGCAGACCCAGCCAGCGAACCACCGTCCAGCCTTCTGATGCGCTCTGCCTCAGTGCGGCTGGCCGGCGCGGTGGCACTGAGCGCCGGGTTGTGGGCTGCTGTCGCATGGTCACTGTCGGGCACGCCATGAAAGCGAACATGTCGATGGTCCATGAGCGCACCGATGCGCTGGCGGTCGCACCACCGACCATCGCGGTCGAAGACCTGACGGTCAGCTACCACCAGCATCCGGCAGTGCACCACGTGAGCTGCCGCTTCGAACCCGGCTCATTGACAGCCGTGATCGGTCCGAATGGTGCCGGCAAGAGCTCGCTGCTGGACGCGCTGACCGGCCGCGTCCAGCCCAGCACGGGTCGCGTGAGCACTGGCGGCCTGAACCGCGGCGGACTGGCCTACCTCCCGCAGCAGTCGGGCATCGATCGCAGCTTTCCGCTCGGCGTGCTCGATGTGGTGATGCTCGGAGCCTGGCCGCGCATCGGCTGGTTCCGAGGTGCCACCGCGGCGCAGCGGCAGGCAGCGTTGCGCGCGCTCGCGAAGGTCGGGCTGATCGGGTTCGAGCATCGGCTGATCTCGGAGTTGTCAGTCGGTCAATTCCAGCGCGTGCTGTTCGCGCGGGTGCTGATGCAGGACGCGCCGGTGATCCTGCTCGACGAGCCCTTCAACGCCATCGATACCCGCACCACCGCCGACCTGATGCGGCTGGTGCAGCACTGGCACGCAGAGGGCCGCACGGTGATCGCAGTGCTTCACGACATGGCCCAGGTGCGCCAGCATTTCCCGCTGTCGTTGCTGCTGGCTCGCGAATGCGTGGCCCACGGCCCGACCGATGAAGTGCTGCTGCCACACCACCTGAAGCGTGCACAGCAGATGGCCGAACAGTGGGACGAGCATGCCGACTGGTGCGCAGCGCCTGCCGGCAGTTCAGTCCAATCGGGTCCGATGTCATGACGCTGCTTGCCACACTGAATGCGCTGCTGATCCAGCCCTTCGTCGAATTCGGCTTCATGCGCCGCGCGCTGGTGGCCTGCCTGGCATTGGGCTTGAGTTGCGGGCCGATCGGCACGCTGCTGGTGCTGCGCCGCATGAGTCTGGTCGGCGACGCGATCGCACATGCGCTGCTGCCTGGCGCGGCGCTCGCCTTCGTGATGTTCGGCTTCTCGCTGTGGGCGATGAGCATCGGCGGCTTCGTGGCCGCGGTCGCGGTGGCTGGCCTGGCCGGCCTGGTCGCGCGGCTGACGCCGCAGCGCGAGGACGCCAGCTTTGCCGCCTTCTATCTGATCGCGCTGGCAGCGGGCGTGATGATCATCTCAATGCGCGGCAACAGCGTCGACCTGATGCGAGTTCTCTTCGGGACCGTGCTCGCGGTCGACGACGCTTCGCTGCTGCTGATCGCGGGCATCACGACCGTCAGTCTGCTGGCACTGGCACTGGTCTACCGGCCCTTGGTGGTCGAGTGCTTCGACCCGGGTTTCCTGCGCCATCTCGGTCATGCCGGTGCCTGGGTGCACGGCCTGTTCCTGATGCTGCTGGTGCTCAACCTTGTCGGCGGCTTCCAGGCACTGGGCACGCTGATGGCGGTGGGCCTGATGATGCTGCCGGCCACCGCCGCGCGCTTCTGGGCTGCCGAGGTGTGGAGTCTGGCCGCGGTGGCCGCGCTCTTCGCGGTGTTGAGCGGCTGGGGCGGGTTGCTCTTGTCGTACCACGCCAACCTGCCGTCCGGGCCAGCCATCGTGCTGCTGGCTGGCACCTTCTACCTGCTGTCGCTGCTGATAGGCCGGCGCGACAGCCTGCTCGCGCGGCAGTTGTCACAACGCGCACACCGAAAGGCATGACGATGGAATTCGATACGACGAGACGCGCTTTCCAGCGCCAACTTCTGTGCGGGCTGGGCAGCGCTGCAGCATGGCCGCTGGCGCGCGCCACCGAGCCAGTGAACGCACCTGCGCTCAAGGTCGTCGCCACCTTCTCGCTCCTGGCGGACATCGCCCGCGAGGTCGGCGGGCCGGCGGTCGAGGTCAGTGCCCTCGTCGGCCCGAACGCCGACGCGCATGTGTTCGAGCCCACGCCGTCCGATGTGCGGCGCGTTGCGGGGGCCGATGTGGTCATCACCAATGGCTTGCGCTTCGAAGGCTGGATTGACCGACTGATCAAAGCTTCGGGTTACCGCGGCCCGGTCGTGATCGCGAGCCGCGGCGTCGCACTGCGACAGTTGTCCGGCGGCGCTGACCCGCATGCCTGGCAAGACCTCGCCAACGGCCAGCGCTATGCCGACAACATCCGCGCGGCATTGGTGGCCGCGCTGGCCGCCAGGTCACCGGTGCGCGCGGCAGAGGTCGAAGTCCGCGCCGCGGCCTACCAGCAAAAACTCGCCGCGCTCGACCTCGACATCCGCGCCCGCATCGCTGCCCTGCCCGCTGAGCGCCGCCGCGTCATCACCTCCCACGATGCCTTCGGCTATTTCGCTGCCGCCTATGGCATCACCTTCATCGCGCCGCGCGGCTGGACCACCGGCAGCGAACCGTCGGCCGAAGCAGTGGCTCGCATCGTTCGACAAGCCCGGCAAGCCAAAGCCAGCGCATTGCTGGTCGAAAACATCAGCGACCCGCGGCTGATTGAACGCATCGCTCGCGAAGCGGGACTGAAGGTCGGCGGCGAGTTGTACTCCGACGCGCTGTCGCCGCCCGGTACCGAGGCGGACACCTACATGAAGATGTTCGAGCACAACGTGCGGACGCTGGTGGAGGCGATGTCGGCGGGTAACGCTACTCAGTAGCGCACTCTCTCCACTGCAGTTCACGCCGCGCAACTGCGGAAGCCGCAAAACAGGTCATCACGGTCTGGACGGTGGAAATGGCGAAACTTCAGGTGCCGCAGGCGGCTTGAGGTCGCGAACGACGCGCCCCGCAGCACTTTGTGCGTACCGAAACAGGGCTGGGAGTAATCACGGTCGGGATCGGGGCTGAACTCCGGATAAGGCCGGAATGTGCTCGACGTCCACTCCCAGACTTCCCCCCAACGAAAGCCACGGCTGGCACCGAGGTGCGCAGCCGCCTCCCATTCAACCTCGGTGGGCAGGCGTCGCCCTGCCCAAGCACACCAAGCCTCGGCCTCGTACCAGCTGACGTGCACCACCGGCTGCTGCATCGGCAGGTGCACCAGGGTGCCGAAACGGCGTTGCAGAACACCCTGCCGCATTTGATCGACATGGCGCGGCACGCGTCGTCCTTCCCGCTGCACCCATCGCCAGCCGTCGGCTGACCACCATCGGACGTCGTCGTAACCGCCGTCTTCGACGAAGTCGGCGTACTGCGCCCAGGTCACGGCCTGCGAATCGATCTCGAACTGCGGCAGTGCGATCTCGTGCGCCGAGGCTTCGTTGTCGAACACGAAGCCATCGCCGCGTGCCAAGCCCAGCGTCCAGCGCATCGGCGCAAAGGTCAGCGGCGGTCGCTGTGCCACGTTGCCCTGCAATGGCAGGGCAGGCAGCACATCTCGTGGACTGGGGCGACCCCCGACTTCTGCGCCCAACGACAGACCCAGCGTCTGCGCCATCGAGGCGAAGCGCTCGCAAAGCATGTCCTCACGAAACAGCGCGAGCCGATGGAAGTAGAGGGCCGCGTCGAGGTCGGCCACATCCGTATCGGTGGCGTCCAACAGATCGAGCGTGATTTCCAGGGTAGCGGCCAGGTAGTCCTTGGTCCGTTGCAAGTCCGGCAGATCGAGCGCCCAGCGGCGCTGATGCGGCGCCCTCGACGGGTCGTACCAAGCATCGGCGCGGGGCTCGATCGAGGCCAGGCGGATGCCCGTCGGATCGCAGGCTGTCCCGCGCCGACGTTGGACATGCCGGCCGATCCAATACTCCTGGAACCAGCCGATGTGACCGGCCTCCCAGAGCGGCGGGTTCAGCTCGGGCTGTATTGGCACCCGCCAGCCATCAGATGCCAGCGCCACTTCGTACAACGACAGCCAGCGCAAGGTCTGATTCCTGGCTTCCATCAGCGCCAGCGACAGCAGGTCCTTGCCAGCACGACGCAGCAGCGGCGAGCTGGCATCCTGCGCGCTACGGTCCAGCCGGTGTGGTGCGTTCTTGTTCAAGTCACTCCCCGCAACCGAGTTGTCGTATCGCCTGCTTCGTTGCGATTTTCACACCCGGTACCGGCACACCAGGGACAACCAACGCAGCGAAGCAGGCGATGATGTGCGGCTCGACCCACTGAGAAGCTCCCATGGAATCTGTCGCGATGAACCCTGACCCGCATGCCTCGCCCACCCTTCCACGACTGACCTCGCTCGCCCACGGCGGCGGCTGTGGCTGCAAGATCGCGCCGGGCGTGCTGTCGCAGATCCTGAAGCGATCCACGGGCTTTCCGCTACCAAAGGAGCTGCTGGTAGGCATCGAGACCGCTGACGACGCCGCCGTCTACCAGTTGAACGACGAGCAGGCATTGATCGCCACCACCGACTTCTTCATGCCCGTCGTCGACGATCCCCGCGACTTCGGCCGCATCGCCGCCACCAACGCGATCAGTGATGTCTACGCGATGGGCGGCACACCGATATTCGCGCTGGCGCTGGTCGGCATGCCGGTCAACGTTCTGCCGATCGAGACGATTGCGGCGATCCTGCAAGGCGGTGAAAGCATCTGTACCGAGGCAGGCATCCCGATCGCCGGCGGCCACACCATCGATTCGGTCGAGCCCATCTACGGGCTCGTCGTGCTCGGTCTGGTGCACCCCAGCCGCATCAAACGCAATGCCGACGCGCGCGCCGGCGACAAGCTGGTACTGGGCAAACCGATTGGCGTCGGCGTGCTGTCTGCCGCACTGAAGAAAAACGAGCTGAGCGCTGCAGGCTATGCGCAGATGATCGACAGCACCACCAGGCTGAACACGCCCGGCATGGCGCTCGCCAAACTCGACGGCGTGCATGCATTGACCGACGTCACCGGCTTCGGCCTCGCCGGCCACACGCTTGAACTGGCGCGCGGGGCGAAGCTGCGAGCGCACATCGATTGGGCGCGCGTGCCGATGCTGGCAGGCGTGCGTGAGCTGGCGGCACAAGGCCTGGTGACCGGTGCCTCGGGGCGCAACTGGGCCGCCAACAGCGCCCAGGTCACGTTACCAGCCGGCTTCACCGACATCGACATCGCGCTGCTCAACGACCCGCAGACGAGCGGCGGCTTGCTGGTGTCGTGCAGCGCTGGCGCGGTAGACGAGGTGCTTTCGATCTTCCGCCAACAAGGCTTCACGCAGGCCGCGGTGATCGGCGAGATGAGCGAAGAACCGGTGGGTCTGACCCTGCGCTGACCCGGTCAGACGATCACCGGCTCGGTCTCCAGCCGGATGCCGAAGCGGCCGTAGACGCTTTCCTGGATCGCGCGGGCCAGCGTCATCACCTCAGAGCCGATCGCCTCGCCACGGTTGACCAGCACCAGCGCCTGCTTTTCGTAGACGCCGGCCTGCCCCACCGTCTTGCCCTTCCAGCCACAGGCATCGATCATCCAGCCAGCGGCCAGCTTCACGCTGCCGTCGGGCATCGGGTAGTGCACGATTTCGGGGTCGCGGCCGATGATGTCGCGGCATTGCTCCGGCGTGACCACCGGGTTCTTGAAGAAGCTGCCGGCGTTGCCGATGCGGGCTGGGTCTGGCAACTTGGCGCAGCGAATCGCGATCACCCAATCGGCCACCTGCTGAGCGCTCGGCTGTGCAGGAGCATTGCCAGATCGCAGCTCCGCCAGCTTGCGCTCGAGTTCCAGGTAGCCGAGCGCCGGCTGCCATGGGCGCGGTAGCCGGAACCGCACGCGTGTGATCACCACCTGCCCTGCAAGCGACTGCTTGAACACGCTGTCGCGGTAGCCGAAGGCGCAGCGGTCGGCGTCCAGCGTGATCGTGTCGCCGGTGCGCAGGTCGACCGCGTCGAGCGAATCAAATCGATCCTGCAACTCGACGCCATACGCGCCGATGTTCTGCACCGGTGAAGCGCCCACCGTGCCTGGGATCAGCGCCAGGTTCTCCAGCCCTGGATAGCCCTGCGCCAGCGTCCACATCACCAGTTCGTGCCAGGACTCGCCCGCACCCGCCTCGACGATCCAGGCATCGCCACGCTCCTCGACCAGCCTGCGGCCCGGCACTTCGACCTTCAGCACCACCTGCGGCATGTCGCGCGTCAGGATGATGTTGCTGCCGCCGCCCAGAACGAACTTCGGAGCCGGCCCCAGCGTGGGATGATCGACCACCGCGCGCACATCGGCGTCACTGGCGATTCGTACCAGGGTGTGGGCCACGGCCGGCAGACCGAAGGTGTTGTAGTTGCGAAGGCCGACGCCCGACTCGATGTGCATGGCAGAATTTTCAACGATCGCCTGTCGCCCACGCGGCGATGACCCCAAGAAAGACCGCCCACCATGCCCAGTTTTGACACCGTGCTCGAACCCAACCTCGTCGAGGTGCGCAATGCGGTCGACCAGGCCAGCAAGGAAATCGGCACCCGCTTCGATTTCAAGGGCTCGTCCTCGAAGGTCGAGCTGAAAGACAAGGAGCTGACGGTCTGGGCCGACAGCGACTTCCAGATCGGCCAGGTGATGGACATCGTGCTGGCCAAACTCGCCAAGCGCAGTGTCGATGTGCGCTACCTGGACCGCAGCGCCAAGATCGAAAAGATAGGCGGAGACAAGGTCAAGCAACTGATCGTGATCAAGAACGGCATCGACAGCGAAACAGCGAAGAAGCTGCAGACGGCCGTCAAGCAGAGCAAACTGAAGGTGCAGGCTGCGATCCAGGGTGACACGGTGCGCGTCACCGGCGCCAAGCGCGACGATCTGCAAGCCGCGATGGCGCTGATCCGCAAGGATCTGCCCGAGGTGCCGCTCTCGTTCAACAACTTCCGCGATTGAAGGCCACGATGATGGCCACGCGCTCGGCGGTGCTGCCGTGGCTGGCTACGCTGGTCGGCACTGGCTGCGCCACAGCGGCCTGCGCCCAGAGCGTGTCCTACAGCGGCAGCATGGGCGATCGGGCCCTGCTGGTGATCGACGGCACGCCGCGCACGCTGTCCGCAGGCGCCACACATGGCACGGTGCGGCTGGTCAGCGTCAATCCGAATGCGGTGGTGGTCGAGGTCAAGGGCCAGAAGCAGACGCTGCCGCTCGGCGGCTCTCCCGTCAGCCTGGGAGGCGCCAACAGTGCCGGTGGCGGCACACAGATCGTCTTGACCGCAGGACTCGGTGGCCACTTCGTGACGGGCGGCAGCATCAACGGCAAAGCCGTCGAGTTCGTCGTCGACACGGGCGCGACCACGATCTCGATGGGTGAGGCCGACGCCGACCGCATCGGCCTGAAATACAAGAACAACACGCGCTACATCGTCGGCACGGCGAACGGCAACGTCGCAGCCTACAAGGCATCGCTTGACGTGGTGCGGATCGGTGACGTGCAGGTCTACAACGTCGACGCCGTCGTGCTGCCGCAGCAGATGCCGTTCATTCTTCTCGGCAACAGCTACCTCACCCGCTTCCAGATGAAGCGCGAGAACGACCGCCTGACCCTGGACAAGCGGTGAAGCTCTCGCAGGTGCTGTACTCGCAGGGCTTTGGCGCACGGCGAGAGTGCGAGGGGCTGATCGTCTCCGGCTTTGTCAGCATCGCAGGCGCGGTGCACGACGATCCTTTCGAGGACGTCGATCCTCGCAACCTGCAGTTCAGCGTGCGCGGCGAAAGCTGGCCCTATCGCGAGAAGGCGCTGATCGTGCTGAACAAGCCGGCAGGCCACGAGTGTTCGCAAAAGCCGAAGCACCACCCGAGCGTGTACAGCCTGCTGCCCGCTCCTCTGCGCCGCCGCGATGTGCAGGCGGTCGGCCGACTCGATGAAGACACCACCGGCCTGCTGCTGCTGACCGACGATGGCGGCCTGATCCACCGCTGGACCTCGCCCAAGCACCATGTGCCCAAGGTCTACGAAATCGGCTGCAAGCACCCCGTGAGCGCCAAGCAGGTGCAGCAGTTGCTGCACGGCGTGACGCTGCTCGACGACCCTGTGCCAGTGCGCGCAGCGGCCGCAGAAGCCACCGGCACCTTCGGCGGACCCCAGCCGCACGACGCAGGCGAACTGCATGGCCTGCGAATGACCCTCACCGAAGGCAAGTACCACCAGGTCAAGCGCATGGTTGCGGCAGTGGGTAATCGTGTCGAGGCGCTGCACCGCAGCCACTACGGCGCGCTGACGCTGCCGGACGACCTGGCACCGGGCCAGTGGCGCTGGCTGGACGGACCGCAGACGGTGGTGCCCTTGGCAGCGCCCGCTCCGCCGGTCGCAGCGCCACCGCAATAATCAACCCATGCTTGTTTTTCGCGGGTTCCACCATCCCGGTGTCGCACCGGCCTGCGCGCTGACGATCGGCAATTTCGACGGCGTGCACAGAGGGCATCAGGCGATGCTGGCGCTGCTGCGCAATGAGGCCCAGCACCGCGGTCTGCCGAGTTGCGTGCTGACCTTCGAGCCACACCCGCGCGACCATTTCGCCGCGCGCAGCGGTCATCCGGAGCGCGCCCCAGCCCGCATCTCAACGCTGCGCGACAAGCTCAGTGAACTGGAGCGCTGTGGCGTCGAGCAGACCATCGTCGTGCCGTTCAACGACCGCTTCGCGGCGCAGTCGCCACAAGCCTTCATCGACGAGGTGCTGGTGCACGGCCTGCATGCCCGCTACGTATTGGTAGGCGACGACTTCTGCTTCGGTGCCAGGCGCGCTGGCGACTACGCGATGCTGGATGCCGCCGGTCAGGCCCAGGGGTTCGACGTGGCCCGCATGCTCAGCTACGAAGTGCGCGGATTGCGCGTGTCGAGCTCGGCGGTGCGGGAGGCGTTGGCTGCTGGCGACATGGTGCGTGCCCGCGCACTGCTCGGGCGGCCTTACAGCATCAGCGGCCACGTGGTGCACGGGCGCAAGCTCGGGCGCGACCTCGGCTTTCGCACGCTGAACCTGCGCTTTCCTCATGTGCGGCCGGCCGCGATGGGCATCTTCGTCGTGCAGGTGCACGGGCTCACGGCCGATGCCAA
>LNFM01008200.1_pt1 | contig 15877 bp, 16 predicted proteins | sample 596031 | NCBI WGS metagenome assembly LNFM01 (sample SAMN04254537, study PRJNA301005) | activated carbon metagenome | isolation source: dual media filters at the Ann Arbor, Michigan drinking water treatment plant | place: USA: Ann Arbor | reverse complement strand
GCGGCACGCCGACACCGGCCACGATGCGCGTGGTGCAGATCGAGCCGGGGCCGATGCCGACCTTCACACCGTCGGCGCCGGCCTCCACCAGCGCCCGCGCCGCCGCGGCGGTGGCGATGTTGCCGCCGATCACCTGCACGTCGGGATAGTTCTTCTTCACCCACTTGACGCGGTCGAGCACGCCCTGGTGATGACCGTGAGCGGTGTCCACGATCAGTACATCCACCCCGGCGCGCACCATGCGCTCGGCGCGTTCGTCAGAATCGGGGCCGGTGCTGATGGCGCCGCCGACCAGCAGCTTGCCCTGCTCATCCTTGGCTGCCAGCGGATGCTCGACTGCCTTGGTGATGTCCTTCACCGTGATCAGGCCGCGCAGTTCGAAGTCGCCGTTGATCACCAGCACGCGCTCCAGGCGATGCCGATGCATCAGCGTCTTGGCTTCATCCAGGCTGGCGCCCTCCTTGACCGTGACGAGGCGTTCGCGCGGCGTCATGATTTCGGTCACCGGCGCGTCCATCCGCGTCTCGAAGCGCAGGTCGCGGTTGGTGACGATGCCGACCACCTTCTTGCCCTCGACCACCGGCAGCCCGGATATCTTGTTGGCGCGCTGCAGTTCGTGCGCTTCGCGCACCGTCATGGTCGGCGGGATGGTGATCGGATCGCGCACCACGCCAGCTTCGTGCCGCTTGACCTTGAGCACCTCGGCGGCCTGCTGGGCCGGTGACAGGTTCTTGTGGACGATGCCGATGCCGCCTTCCTGCGCCAGCGCGATCGCGAGGCGGGCCTCGGTCACCGTGTCCATGGCGGCCGAAACGAGCGGCAGGTTCAGTCGGATCTGGCGGGTAAGCTGGGTCGCGAGGCTGGTTTCGCGGGGCAGAACGGCCGAATAGGCCGGCAGCAGGAGAACATCGTCGAAAGTCAGGGCCTTCTGGATCAACCGCATCGGGGGTCCTCTTGGCGCAAAGCGGAATTATAGGCGGGTCGCCCGACCCGCCTTCGGGCGCGGCGGCAGGCGATGGCCGACACCGGCATTCCGCATGACTTGGCGAGTCGCCCCCAGGCAAGGACAATCGCGCAACTCAAGGAGACGCGCCGCATGAACGCCCTGCCCCCATCCCTTCGCCGCCCCGCCCGCCTCGCTGTCGCGCTGTTGGTCGGCGCCGCCGTGTGCCTGCCTGCCCTGGCCCAGTGGGCGTGGAAGGACGCCAGCGGGCGAACCGTGTTTTCGGATCAGCCGCCGCCGGCCAGCGTGAAGAAGGATCAGATCGTGCGGCAACCCGCCAACAGCGTGCTGTCGGCGCCCACCGCCCCGGCCGCCGCCCCGGGCAAGGCTGCGCCGGCGGCACCCAAGACGCTGGCTGAACGCGAGCAGGAGTACCGCAAGCGCCAACTGGACCGCGCCGACGCCGAGAAAAAGCAGGCCGATGAGCAGGCGATGACGGCGCGCCGCCAGCAGGAGTGCGATCGAGCTCGGGGCTACTTGCGGCAGTTGGAAGACGGCGTCCGCATCGCCCGCACCGACGCGCAGGGCAACCGCGAGATCCTCGACGACGCCCAGCGCGCCGCGGAGACCGCACGCGCGCGTGAATTGATCCAGGCGACCTGCAACTGATTTGCGGCGCTCGCGCGGGAATTGGGCGCAGGATTGAGCGGCGGGTGTCGAGTGTCGGGCGTTGAGTGTCGGGCGGCGGGTGCCACGGGCACTCCATCGAGCCGCCGGACATCAAGCGCGGATAGGCCGGCCGAAAGAACCGCTCAGCCGCCGCGGCGCCGCTTGCGCAGCGCCACGCGTGCCCGGCGCGCCTCCTTAGGATCCACCACCAGCGGGCGATAGACCTCGATCCGGTCACCTGGCCGCACCGGCGTGTGTGGCGGCTGCGGCCGGTTGAACACGCCGAGGTCGAGACCCTGCGCTGACAACGCCGGCACCTGCGCGAACAGACCGCTGGCGATCACTGCATCGAGCAGACTCGCCCCGCACGGCACGGTGGCCGCCAACTCGTAGAGCCGGTCTGCCGCGCCGTACACGACCGTGACCGCGACGCCGGCCGAGACCCCGTCCGCCGGAGCATCACGGGCGTCAGCGTGGGCCATAGACCGCCTCGGCCCGCTTGGAAAACGCATCGACCATCGAATTGGCAATGCCCTCGAACACCGGCGCCAAGATGCGCCCCACCATGCCGCTGGCGAACTGGAAGTGCAGGCACAGGTGCACCTTGCAGGCGTTCTCGCGCAACGGCGTGAAGGTCCATTCGCCGCCCAGGCGGCGGAACGGGCCTTCGACCAGACGCATGCGGATCTCGCGCGGCGCCTCGTGCTCGTTGAGCGTGGTGAACTGGCTCTTGACGCCGCGATAGGCGATCTCCACGGTCGCCTCCACCGCATCGGCCTCCTTGGGCCGCACGCGGGTGCCGGCGCACCACGGAAGAAAGCGCGGGTAGCTCTTGATGTCGGCAACAAGGCCGAACATCTCGGCATCGCTGTAGGGAACGAGCACGGAGCGCTCGACGCGGTGCATGGCGAAAAGGAGGATAGAAAGGCGCGTGGATCGGCGTTGTTACGATGCGATTCTAAGGACGACCGTCTCGTCCCTTCAGCGTCCCCCCGCAGCGTCCATGTCCATCGCCCAGAACAAGAAGGCATTCCACGACTATTCGATCGAGGAACGGTTCGAAGCCGGCCTGGTGCTCGAAGGATGGGAGGTGAAATCGATCCGCTCCGGGCAGGTGCACGTGCGCGAGGCCTACGTCATCGTGCGGGACGAGGAAATTTTCCTTCTCAATGCTCACATCACCCCGCTGAAGACCGCCTCGACCCACATCACGCCGGACCCGACCCGCACCCGCAAGCTGCTTCTCAAGGCGCCCGAGATCCGCAAGCTGATCGGCAAGGTGGAGCGTGCCGGCTACTCGCTGGTGCCGCTGGACATGCACTTCAGCAAAGGCCTGATCAAGATCGAGATTGGTCTGGCCAAGGGCAAGCGGCAGTTCGAAAAGCGCGATGCCGAGGCCGAAAAGGACTGGAAGCGTGAACAAAGCCGCCTGCTCAAGCAGCGCACGCGCTAGCGCGGCATCGCCGGCAACGCCACGCAATGTCGTAAACCACGCATGAGTTCGCCTGACCTTGGGGCCGCGTATGCCGCCAGCGGTGGCGTGACAAGCGTCTTCTCCAGCAAGGTGAACGACTATGTGCGGGCGCGGCCAGCCTATCCGGCGGCGTTGTTCGACGCCTTGGGGTCAGCGGCGGCGCTGCACCCGGCATCGCACATCGCCGACCTGGGTGCCGGGACCGGGCTGCTCACTCGCGGGCTGATCGAGCGCGGCTGGCAGGTCAGCGCGGTGGAACCGAATGCACAGATGCGCGCCGCCGCCGATGCGCTGCTGAGTGAGTCGCCGCGCTATCGGAGCGTGGACGGCAGCGCCGAGGCGACCGGCCTGGCGGCCGGTTCGATCGACCTCGTGACCGCGGCGCAGGCATTCCACTGGTTCGATCCGCAGCGTGCGCGCGCCGAGTGCCTGCGCATCCTGCGGCCGGGCGCGAGCGCGGCAATCATCTGGAACGACCGGGTGGCAACTCATCCGCTCAACCGTGCGCTCGATCAGGTCTTCACCCGCTGGGGTGGGCCGCAACGCGTGGCGCAACAGGCGGCACGGCAGGGCCGCTCCGCCCTGGCAGTGTTCTTCGGCAAGGCGTCGCCACCGAGCATTGAGCTGGCCCATGCCCACGCCCTCGACCTGGGCGGGCTGAAGAGCCTCGTCTATTCGCGCTCGTACATGCCGCGGCCCGACAGTGCGGCGGGGGCGCAGATCGATGTGCATCTTGCGGCCGTCTTCAGCGACCACGCGCATCACGGCACGGTCGAAGTCCGCTACCGGACGATCGCCTGGATCGCGGCGCTCGACCGCGCTTGACCGCACAGGTGCGCAACGGAGCAGGTCAGGAACTGAGCCACTTCGCTTCGCGCGCCATCTTCTGCATCGCGCGAAAGTCCTGGACGCCCTGCCGGCGCGCCTCAGGCAGCAGGCGCGCGGCCAGCAGCGCCGTGGCGAAGGCATCGGCCGCGGCCGAGTGGCGCGCCGTTACCCGGATGTCGTAGCGGTTGAGCCACTCATCGAGCGACTTGAGGCCGGCCTTCGGATCGAGCGCCGGTGCGAGTTCGGCCAGGTCGAGCCATGGATTGTCGAACGGCTGGTTGACGAACACCTTGACCGCCCGCCCGAGAAAGCCGCGGTCAAAGGGCGCGTGAAAGGCCAGGATCGGACTGATGCCGACGAAGTCGAGAAACTGGCGTGTCGCTTCGGCTGGCTCCGCGCCCTGCTGCTGCGCCTGCACGCCAATGCCGTGCACCAGGATGTTCTCGCGCGTGCTGGCGATGTTCTGCCGGTAGATGATCTCGAAGCTCTCAGCCGGCAGCACGCGGCCATCGGAGCGCATGGCCACGCCGCCGATGGAAATGAGGCCATCTTGCGACATATCGAGGCCGCTGGTCTCGACGTCCACGACGACCCAGCGCTCCGGTGCGCTGTCGTCGCTGCCAACGAGTCCCAGGCGCTTGAGCAGACCGAACATGGTCCGCTCCTAGCCGGGAAAGTCGAGTTCGAGCCGCTGCTGCACCTTGCGCGCCTGACGGAAGCTTTCCTTCAGGATGCGCCGGTCGAGCGGAGAAAGCGCGCGCGGATCGACCACATTGGGATTGGCGTCGTGGGCGGCGTCAGGCTGCTCGCCGCGCCGGTGCTGCTCGCGCAGCCGCATCAGCTGCAGGAACTCGAACGCATCGATCCAACCTTCGACGTCGATTGCCGGCACCTTCTCCTGCTCGGCCAGATGCCGCAGCCGGGCGCTGGTGTTGGTGTCGCTCAATCCGGCGCCCAGCGACCAGATGCGGGCGGCATCGACGAAGGGCACCGTGCCGTGCATTTTGAGATCGACCGGATCGCCGACGCTGTCGCCGAACACCCCGTCGAACAGGCCACCCTTGATCGGCGGGCGGTTGCGCAGCGCGTTATCCGACATCTGCTTCAAAAAGCGCGGCGTGGAGCGCGCTCGCGCCACCACTTCCTGACGCAATGATGACGCCAGTGCCCGATTGCCGAAGATGCCGCGGAAGTCGAAGAACACGCTGGCGTTGAGCAGCGCTTTCGGGTCGCCGCGGTCGATCCAGTCGGCAAACAACTGGCTCCAGTAGGCCGCGCTGCCGCACCACTGCGGGTTGCGCGCCATGATGTTTCCCTTGCACAGGGGAAAGCCGGCATCTGCCAGGCCGCGGTTGACCCAATCGGCGAACTGCAGCAGTTGGTCGCGGCTGGCCTCGCCGTCGACGTAGACGATGCCGTTGTCCTGGTCGGTGGCGATCGTCTGTTCGCTACGGCCCTCGCTGCCCAGCGCCAGCCAGCAGAACGCGTCGCGCTTGAGACCGAACTTGCCGCAGCCGAGGGTCAGCAGGCGCTGCGTAAGCTGATCGTTCAGATGGCTGATGAGCTTGGTCAGTTGAGCGGCAGCCACGCCTTGCGCCACCAGGTGATGCGACAGCCGCCGGATGTCGAGCGCCACCGCGGCCAGTGCCGACGGATCGTCGGCACGGCGGGTGGCCACGGCGAGTTGGCGGACAGACAGTCGTTGCAGCGCAAACAGGTCGCGCTCCGAGACAACGCCGACCACACGAGTGACCCCACCCCGACTCTGCACCACTGGAATGTGCCGGATCGAGTACTCGGCCATCAGCAGCGTGGCGTCAGCCGCGGTGGCGTTGGCGTCGAGCGTCATCACGTCGCGCGTCATGACATCGCCGATGCGTGTGTCCAGCGGCAGTTGCGGCAGGATCACGCGGCCGATCAGGTCGGTGCGGGTGAGGATGCCCAGCACCTCCTCGCCGCCCGGATGGTCCTCGGCCACGATCACCGAGCCGACATGGCTCTTGTTCATCCGCGTGAAGGCCTCGCGCAGCGAGTCGTCCGGGCTGCACATGATCGGCTTGCCGCGCACCAGCGCCGCCAGCGTCATTCCCATGGTGCGCTCGGCGCTTGCTTCGGCCGCGTAGCTCGCCTGCATCTGCTGGCGCGACAGGTCCAGCAGCGAACCCAGTCGACGGGTACAGAAGTCGAGAAATGCCGGGCTGCGCCGGGTCAGCTGATCAAACTTCGCATGCGACAGGACGAAGCAGAACAGATCGCTGGTGGCGGAGTAGGTCAGCGTGACTGGCCGATTGGCCAGCAATGCACCGACGGGAAAGCACTCACCCGGTCCGGCCTCGAACTCGGGCACGGGCGTGGGGGCAGTCCCTTCTGCGCGCGCGCCGCGCGCGCGGCCCTGCTTGACGATGTAGCAATGCTCGGGCGCCTTGTCCGAAGGCGCCAGGATCACTTCGCCAGGACTGAAGTACGCCACCTCGACCGACGCGGCCAGGAAGTCCAGATCAGCATCGGCCATCTGCGAAAACGGCACGTGCGGTGCGAGGATCTGCTTGATGCCGGTGCTGATGGTGGGCGCACTCACGCTGCGCTCCGCGCATTCAGACGAGTGAGATCGCCGTCGTCAGTCGTCCCTGTCTCGCGCTGGCTGGCCCTGTTCCGCACCGTTGTCTCCTTTGACTTTCTGCGCCTGCCTGATCTCGGCAGGCTGCTGCGGCAGCTTACGGTTGCGCTTGCGCGCCGCCAGGATCATCCAGACGGCAAAGACCACACCCAATGCGGCCAGCAGGAATTCCATCCTAGCTAGCGAACCGGCTGTTGTGACTTGACCACGGTCATGGCGGCGGCGATCAAGCCGCCGACGTCCGCCAAGTTGGCGGGAATGATCAGCGCGTTATTGGTCTTGGCGAGATTGCCGAAGGCATCCACGTAGCGCTCGGCCACTTTAAGGTTGACCGCCTCCATCCCGCCCGGCACGCCGATCGACTGCGCAACCTTGCGGATCGCCTCGGCAGTCGCCTCGGCCACCGCCAGCACTGCGGCCGCCTCGCCCTGCGCGTTGTTGATCGCCGCCTGCTTGTCGCCTTCGGACTTGGCGATCGCCGCTTCTTTTTGGCCGGTGGCGATGTTGATCTGTTCCTGCTTGCGGCCCTCGGACGAAGCGATCAGCGCGCGCTTCTCGCGTTCGGCGGTGATCTGCGCCTGCATCGAACGCAGGATCTCGGCCGGCGGCGTCAGGTCCTTGATCTCGTAGCGCAGCACCTTCACACCCCAGTTCATCGCTGCCTCGTCGATCGAGCCGACGATGCTGTGGTTGATGAACTCGCGCTCCTCGAACGTCTTGTCCAGCTCGAGCTTGCCGATGACCGAGCGCAGCGTGGTCTGCGCCAACTGGGTAATGGCGACGATGTAGTTGCTGGAACCGTAGCTGGCGCGCTGCGGATCGGTGACCTGGAAGTACAGCACGCCATCCACCGCAAGCTGGGTGTTGTCGCGCGTGATGCAGACCTGGCTGGGAACATCCAGCGGCACCTCCTTCAAGACGTGCTTGTAGGCGACCTTGTCGACGAACGGTATCAGGATGTTCAGGCCCGGCAGCAGCGTGCCGTGGTACTTGCCCAAGCGCTCCACGACCCAGGCGTGCTGCTGCGGCACGATGCGCACCGCCTGGATCACGAAGGTGATCACGACCCCAAGCAGCACCAGGGAGATGATGGTCAGGCCGTCCGGAATGAATGCGTTCATTACCGCCTCGTCAGTGAAGGTTCTTCAGGAAGGATGTCAGCGCCGCGCCGCCACCACCAGGCGGCTGCCGTGGATCTCGCGGATGACGAAGTCGCCGGGTCGCGCCTCTTCGCCGGCAACCAGTTCGACGTCCCACTCGGCACCGCGATAGCTGGCACGAGCAGTGCGTGCCGTGGTCCAGTGGTCGATGCGCACGGGCTGACCGACGTCCAGGTTCTGCATTGCGTCGGCAGTCGTAGCGCCGGCACGACCCGCACGTGCGCGGCGCAGCCACAGCGACCCGGCCAGACCGATGGCGGCGGCGACCACCAGTTGCAGGGGCATCGAGCCGCCAGCCAGCGCCGTCAGCGCGGCCACCCCGGCGGCCACGGCGAGTACCAGAAGATAGAAGGTGCCGCTCAGCAGTTCGGCAATCAGCAAGACGAAGCCGACCACGAACCACGCGACATACGCACTCATGAAACCTCCGGGGAAGCGGGGCGAAACGGCCGCAAGGAACAGGACCGAGGACGTTGCGGGCGAAGGCTACCCGATCAGGCGCAGCGCGGGGGACGTAACGGACGAGCCGTCAAGCTCGCGCGATGAAGCGTCCTGATGCGGGGCGCGCGGAGCGCCGGGGGCCAGCCTCCTAGGCGCTTCGCGCGATCAGCGGGGTCTTGCCGACCTGGCGAGCCGCTTCCAGGTGTCGACCACCGTGTCGGGGTTCAGCGAGATCGACTCGATCCCCTGTTCCACCAGCCACTGGGCGAAGTCGACGTGGTCGGATGGCCCCTGGCCGCAGATGCCGATGTAGCGGTTCAGCTTGCGGCAGGCCTGGATCGCCATGGACAACAGCGCCTTGACGGCCGGGTCGCGCTCGTCGAAGCCGGCGGCCACCAGGCCGGAGTCGCGGTCGAGGCCGAGTGTCAGCTGGGTCAGGTCGTTGGAGCCAATCGAGAAGCCGTCGAAGTACTCTAGGAACTGCTCGGCCAGTACGGCGTTGGATGGCACCTCGCACATCATGATGAGGCGCAGGCCATTTTCGCCGCGCTTGAGGCCATGCTCGGCCAGCAATTCGGTGACGCGCTTGGCCTCACCCAGCGTGCGCACGAACGGCACCATGATCTCGACATTGACCAGGCCCATGGTGTTGCGCACGTGCTTGAGCGCCTCGCACTCCATCGCGAAGGGCTCACGGAAGCTCTCGGCGATGTAACGTGCCGCCCCGCGGAAACCGAGCATCGGATTTTCTTCGTCCGGCTCATAGCGCGAACCGCCGATCAGCTTCTTGTACTCGTTGCTCTTGAAGTCGCTCATCCGCACGATCACCGGCTTCGGCCAGAAGGCGGCGGCGATGGTGGAAATGCCCTCGGACAGCTTGGCTTCGAAGAAAGCACGTGGGCTGGCGTAACCGCGCGCCAGTGACTCGACCGCTGTCTTCAGTTTCGCGTCGACGTTCGGATACTCGAGCACCGCCTTCGGGTGCACGCCGATGTTGTTGTTGATGATGAATTCGAGGCGCGCCAGACCGACGCCAGCGTTGGGCAGCGACTGGAAATCGAACGCCAGCTGCGGATTGCCGACGTTCATCATGATCTTGACCGCGAGCGGCGGCATCGCGCCCTGCTGCACGGTCTCCACTTCCATCGCGAGTCGGCCTTCGTAGATATGTCCGGTGTCGCCTTCGGCGCAGGAGACTGTGACCTCGGTGCCGTCGGCCAGCGCGCTGGTGGCGTCACCGCAGCCCACCACGGCCGGGATGCCGAGTTCTCGCGCGATGATCGCCGCGTGGCAGGTGCGTCCACCACGGTTGGTCACGATCGCGGCGGCGCGCTTCATCACCGGCTCCCAGTTGGGGTCGGTCATGTCGGTGACGAGCACATCGCCCGCCTGCACCCGTTCCATCTGCTCAGCGTTCTTGATCACCACCACCTTGCCGATGCCGATCTTCTGGCCGATGGCGCGGCCTTCGGCCAACACACGCGACGAACCCTTCAACTTGAAGCGCTGCTGCACCTGTGTGTGCGCCTGCGACTTCACGGTTTCCGGCCGCGCCTGCAGGATGTAGAGCTTGCCGTCGATGCCGTCCTTGCCCCACTCGATGTCCATCGGCCGACCGTAGTGCGCCTCGATGATGACGGCGTAGCGCGCCAGTTCGAGGACGTCGTCGTCGGTGAGCGAAAAGCGGTCGCGATCGGCGTCTGCAACGTCGACGGTGCGCACGGTGCGGCCGTTGCCGTCGGCTTGCGGATCGAACTCCATCTTGATCAGCTTGGAGCCCAGGTTGCGTCGGATCAGCGGGAACTTGCCGGCCTTGAGCATCGGCTTGTGGACGTAGAACTCATCCGGGTTCACCGCACCTTGCACCACGGTCTCGCCCAGACCGTAGCTCGACGTGATGAACACCACGCCGTCGAAGCCCGATTCGGTGTCCATCGTGAACATGACGCCGGCTGCGCCCTTGTCGGAACGGACCATGCGCTGGATGCCGGCCGACAGCGCCACTTCGGCGTGCGCGAAGCCCTTGTGTACGCGATAAGCGATCGCACGATCGTTGTAGAGCGAGGCGAACACGTGCTTCACGCGCTCGATCACGGCATCGACGCCGACCACGTTCAGGTAGGTTTCCTGCTGGCCGGCAAACGATGCATCGGGCAGGTCTTCGGCCGTGGCGCTGGAGCGCACCGCCACTGGAATGTCAGCGGTGCCTGCCTTGAGCCAGTCGTAGAAGCTGCGGATCTCGGCGTCGAGCGCCGGCGGGAACGGGGCATCGATCACCCACTGGCGGATCTCGGTGCCGGCTTGCGCCAGGGCGCGTACGTCCTCGACGTCGAGCGCGGCCAGGCGGGCATCGATCTTCTCTTTGATGCGGTTGTCGCGCAGGAACTCGCGGAATGCTTCGGCGGTGGTGGCAAACCCGTCCGGGACGCGGATGCCTTCGTCGGTCAGCTGACTGAGCATCTCGCCCAGCGATGCGTTCTTGCCGCCCACCTGCTCCACGTCCCCCATGCGTAGCTGGCTGAACGGGATCACGTACTTTCCGCGCTGCATTGCCTCTCCTTGCGTCAAATGCTCGAATCCTGCGCGAATCGACGCCGATCCCGCGGGCGCGGGCGTGGACGCCCGCTCCGGCGACAGACGCTCTAAGGCATGCGCGATGGCCCTGATTTCGCTATGCCAAAATCCGCGGGATTCTACCGACTCACCCTTCTTCACCCTTAACGCGGATCACTCACATGCCGGATCGCCACGGCTCGTCCGAACGCACCGTGTTCTTCGTCTCGGACGGCACCGGCATCACTGCCGAAACGCTCGGTCACAGCGTGATGACGCAGTTCGAGACACTGCGCTACCGCCAGCAGCGCGTACCGTTCATCGACAGCGTCGAGAAGGCCCGCGAGGCAGTCGCTCGCATCACCGAGGCGCGCGAGCGCGACGGTCGCCGGCCGATCGTGTTCTCGACACTGGTCAACCCGGTGGTGAACGCCGAGTTGCGGGCGGCGGACGCCTTGCTGCTCGATCTGTTCGAATCGTTCGTTGAACCGCTGGAACATGAACTCGGGGTCAAGTCCAGTCACTCGATCGGCCGTTCGCACAACATTTCCGATTCGGAGGACTACAAGGCGCGCATCGAGGCGATCAATTTTTCGCTGGCACACGATGATGGGCAGTCGGCCAAGGGTCTGGCGCAGGCCGACGTGATCCTGGTCGGCGTCTCGCGCAGCGGCAAGACACCGACCAGCCTCTACCTGGCCATGCAGTACGGCGTGAAGGCCGCCAACTACCCGCTGATCCCGGAAGACTTCGAGCGCGATGAGTTGCCCAGCGCGCTGCCCGCGCACCGCCAGAAGCTGTTCGGGCTGTCGATTGCGCCCGAGCGCCTGGCCGAGGTGCGCCATGAACGGCGCCCGAACAGCCGTTACGCGTCGCTGGAGAACTGCCGCGAGGAAGTTGCCGCCGCCGAAGCGATGATGCGGCGCGAAGGCATCCGCTGGCTGTCGTCGACCACCAAGTCGATCGAAGAGATCGCCGCGACGATCATGCATGAGGTGCGGCTGGAGCGGCACTCGTACTGAAGCCGGAACGACGGCTGCAATGGCGGACCGCACGCGCCGCGTCACGGCAGCCGTAGAGACATCCACTCGCGCGTCGGCGGCAGCCGCAGTCCAGGCCGGGTCGGGCTCGTAAGCAGTCTGAGTCACGCTTTGTGCCCCTGGCACCCGCTTCGACGCCAGCCTTGCGGTGCGATCGAGCCACCTGCTCAGCATGCCTGCCTCCAGCAGCGATGGGCCGACACGACGACGGTTGGCCGGTCAGCGGTGCGCGCGACGTCGCGCGCACCGCCCGGTCAGGCAGACGGTGTGCCTTCAGTCAGCCGGCGTCGCCGTTCGAACAGGCAGACCGCCGCCGCGGTGGCAACATTGAGCGACTCCACACCAGGCGCAAGTGGAATCCGTAAGCGTTGAGCGCAGATTGACAGCGCCTCGGCCGATACCCCCTGCCCTTCGGCACCCAGCACCCAGCCGACTGGTTCACGCGGCAGATCCACCTGCCACAGCGATGTGCTGCCAGCCACGACCGTGCCGATCCAGTGCACCGGTAGTGCGCGCAATGCGTCCGCCGTCACCTGCTCGCGCAGATCGAGCGCGAAATGTGCCCCCTGCGCCGCCCGCAGCACCTTGTGCGCCCACAGCGCGGCCGTGCCACTGCCAGCGAACACGTGCGATACGCCGGCCGCTGCTGCCACCCGCAGCAGCGCGCCGACATTGCCGGGGTCCTGGATACCGTCGAGGTACAGAACGTCGCCAGTCACCACTGAGGTCGATGTCTGCGGAACGCGCAGCACCACCGTCAGGCCAATGCCATGCTCGACCAGACCGAGCGCGTCATACAGCGTCGCCGCCAGCGCATACAGCGGCACGCCCAGTGCGGCGAGGCGCGCCAGCTCGGGCTCAGCCGGCCATCCGTTGGGCAGACTGCCGTTTCCGCGCACGATCACCGCCTCGATCGGATGCGCGGCCTCGAGTGCCGCCTGGACCAGGTGCGTGCCCTCGCCGAGCGTGAGGCCGGTGCTGCGCACCTCGCGCGGCTGGGTGGCAAGCTTGAGCCACGCGCGATAGGTCGAATTGGCGGCGGCGCTGATCTGCTTCATGCACGCCGCCCATCGAGCAGTTCACGCACCGGCGCGAAAGAGCGCCGATGCAGAGCGCACGGACCGAGGGCGCGCAGCTGCGCCAGGTGGTGCGGCGTGCCATAGCCCACGTGTTCGGCGAAGCCGTAGCCCGGGTGAGTGGCATCGCAGGCGATCATCAGCGCGTCCCGGTGCGTCTTGGCCAGGATCGACGCCGCCGAGATGGCCGGCTCGGTGGCGTCGCCGCCGATCAAGGCACGCGCCGGCACGGCCAGCCGCGGCAGCTGGTTGCCATCGATCAGCGCGTAGTCGGCCGCCGGCTGAAGGCCATCGACCGCCCGACGCATCGCCAGCAGCGTGGCCTGCAGGATATTGATCTCGTCGATCTCTTCCACGCTGGCTTGCGCCACCGACCAGGCGAGCGCACAGGCGCGGATCGCCTCGGCTACCTCAGCGCGCTGACGCGCCGTCATCTGCTTGGAGTCACGCAGTCCTTCGATCGGGCGCAGCGGATCGAGAATCACCGCGGCCGCGACCACCGGCCCGGCAAGCGGTCCACGCCCAGCTTCGTCAACACCGCAGAGCCGGCGCGCAGCGCGGGCGGGTGCTTCGAAGAGATCGGCACCGATCTGCTTGCGCCTGCTCGATTCACTCGCCAAGCGCTCCACGCTCAGGGATGGGCGTTTGACGCGGTCCGATGCGCTCATGCAGCCCCCGGCAGGGTATCGACGATCGCCTGCGCCGTCAGCGCCGGCGTGTCGCGCAGCAGCGCCTCGTGCTGCTGGTCAAATCGCTCGCGCAGTCGCGCGACCTCGGCAGTGTCGCCCAGGTAGCGCAGCACCGCGGCAGCGATGCGGCCGGGTTCCGCGGCTTCCTGCAGCAGCTCGGGCACCGTGTAGCGACCCTCCAGCACGTTGGGCAGACCGAAGTACGGAATGACCGCCTGCCGCAGCGTGATCCACTCGGTCAGGCGCGGCACTTTGTAGGCGATCACCATCGGGCGCTTGAACAGCATGGCTTCCAGCGTCGCGGTGCCGCCCGCCACGATGACGACGTCCGCGGCTTCCAGGCAATCGTGCGACCGCCCGTCGATCAGATGCAGCCGCTCCGGCGGCAGCGCCGCGGCGTCGCGCTGCACGCGGATCATCAGTGCGAGCGCCGGCTCGGCGATCGGCAGCACGAACTGCAACTGCGAATCGCTCTTGGCGAGCACGGCGGCAGCCGCCAGGAAGGCCGGGCCGAGTGCTGCGACCTCGGCTGCACGGCTGCCCGGCAGGATCGCCACGGTCGGTCGATCTGTGGCTAGGCCGAGGCGCCGACGCGCCGCCGCCGCATCCGGTACGCGCGGCACGCTGGCCGCCAGCGGATGGCCGACATACGTTGCGCGGATGCCGGCCCGATCGAACAACGCCTTCTCGAAGGGAAAGATGCAAAGCATGTGATCGACCGCGGCACGAATCGCCTCGACCCGCTTCGGTCGCCAGGCCCAGATCGCCGGACTGACGTACTGCATGGTGCGCATGCCGCGCGCGCGCAACCGCGCAGCCACGCCGAGGTTGAAGTCGGGTGCGTCGACGCCGATGAAAAGATCCGCAGGCCACTGTGCCACCCGTTCGATGAACCGGCGACGCAGCAGCAGCAGGCGCGGCAGGTGGCGCAACACCTCGGCGTAGCCTCGGACCGACAGCTCGCTTACGTGGAACCAGGCGTCGCACCCGGTGGCGATCATGCGATCGCCGGCGATTCCGGCGCAGGAGGCTTGTGGCAGGCGTGCGCGCACTGCCGGCAGGACCAGGCTCGCAAGCAGATCGCCGGAGGTTTCGCCGGCGGCGAAGGCAAGGCGCGGAGCCATCGCGATGCTGCCGGCGCCGCCACGCGCTAGCGGATGATCCCGCGCGTCGACTCCTGCACGAAGCCGCGCAGCAGGTCCAGGTGAACCCGATGCGCCGGGTTCTCATCGGCCAGGGTCGCCAGCGAGGTGGCCGCCTCGGCCACCGTCATGCCTTCGCGGTAGATCGCCTTGTAGGCGCGACGCAGCAGCGTGACCGCCTCGGGTGCGAAGCCGCGACGCTTCAGACCCTCGCTGTTCAAGCCGTGCGGCGCAGCCGGGTTCCCCTGGCAGATGACGTAGGGCGGCAGATCCTGCAGCAGCAGCGTGGCGCCACCGGTCATCGCATGTGCACCGATTCGCACGAACTGATGCACCCCGGTCAGGCCACCCAGGATCACCCAGTCGCCGACGACCGCGTGGCCGGCCAGCGAGGCATTGTTGGCGAGGATGCAGTGATCACCCAGGATCACGTCGTGGGCGATGTGGACATAGGCCATCAGCCAGTTGTCACTGCCGATCCGCGTCACCCCGCCGCCTTGCGCCGTGCCGGTGTTGAAGGTGCAGAACTCGCGGATCGTGTTGTCATCGCCGATGACGAGTTCGGTGTCTTCGCCGCGGTACTTCTTGTCCTGCGGCTCGCCGCCGATAGCGGCGTGCGCAAAGATGCGGTTGTTGCGGCCGATGGTGGTGCGGCCGCTGATGACCGCGTGTGCGCCGACCGTGCTGCCAGCACCGATGCGCACCTTGGGGCCGATGATCGCGTACGGACCGACGCTGACGTCGTCGGACAACTCGGCCTGCGCATCGACCAGGGCCGTCGGGTGGACCTGCGCCATCAGCCCTGCCCTCCGCTGCCTGCCACATTCATCACGCCGCTGCCAGCGGCGGCTGTCGGCGCGATCGGGCGGTAGGCACACAGCAGTTCCGCTTCAGCCACCACCAGCCCGTCCACGAGGGCACGCGCGGCAAACTTGCCGACACCGCGCATCTCGCGCAACAGTTCGACATGCAGGTGCAACTGGTCCCCGGGACCCACCGGGCGCTTGAAGCGCGCGCTGTCGATGCCGGCAAAGTAGTAGACCGAGTCCTTGTCCGCCTGCTTGCCCAGCGAGACGAAGGACAGGATCGCCGCCGCCTGTGCCAGCGCCTCGATGATCATCACGCCGGGCATCACCGGATAGTGAGGAAAGTGGCCCATGAAGACCGGCTCGTTGATGCTGACGTTCTTGATCGCGTGGATGCGCTTGGGTGGCTCGATCTCCAGCACGCGATCGACCAGGATGA
>LNFM01008199.1_pt1 | contig 15878 bp, 17 predicted proteins | sample 596031 | NCBI WGS metagenome assembly LNFM01 (sample SAMN04254537, study PRJNA301005) | activated carbon metagenome | isolation source: dual media filters at the Ann Arbor, Michigan drinking water treatment plant | place: USA: Ann Arbor | reverse complement strand
CAAGCACTAGGTCTGTTTTAAGCGTAGCTACTGGCACGTCCTCAGCGTTACCTGTTAAAGCACTAGTACGACCTTTGTAGGTCTTAGTAGCCATTTGAGCCAGGTCAGCGTTTACGACTGCATTAGTGTTGATAGTCCATGTAGCTCCACTAGCGGTTACGGTAATGTCGCCTTTGTTGCCGTCTGATACGCCACCTCCACCGCCTGCAATAGTAATATCTGTACTATCTGTCCCCGCATTGTCTGTAGCAGTTACACCAGCACCTGTGAAGTTGAGGTTAGTGCGAGCGGGGAGAGAGATTGTCTCGTCTTTGATGACGTGTTTTGACCCGCCTGAGCCTGGGATAAATCTTTGAGTGGTTGTGTCCCAGACAATAGTCTGACCATCAGTAATCCCTTCAATGTTTACGTCTGAGAGGTAACGCAATAAACGAACACCAACAGCTTGAGGTTGTCCTGACTTAGCAATTCTACTTAAATCATCAATCAGTTCATCAAGTCCTTTAATAGCGGATTTATCTAGTCGTTCGTCACCTTGTAAACTCTCTAGGGCGTTACGGATATTCTCACCAACAATTAAAACTGAGAGATTACCAAGCTCACCCCGCATGGTTTCAAACTCTTGGAATACCTCTGTTAAGTCGGTTTCGGGAGGTAATACGGGAATAAGTCCCTGTACGCGTTTAATCTCGCTTAGAAGGGCAGTTTTGACGCTTGAGACGCTTGTATCAGCGTTCTCTTTGACTTGGTTTATTACTCCTTGGAGGTTAGAGCGGGTTTGAGCTAGTTCACTTTTAAGAGTAGCGATAGTTTCATCGGTGGCTTGCTCGGTTTCCGAGATTTTATCAGCTAGAGTACGCCCGTTTTGGTCTACAATAGCCATCACAGCGTCAATTGCTTGGATTAGTTCCTCAGGAGTGACAGCTCCCTCGTCAAAGGCTGAAAGTAGCTGGTCTAGTCGTTGTAGTTTTTTATCATTTAGAGCCATATTTTGTTTATTATATCACAGTGTGGACAGTATCTATTGACTTATATTGTGGTGGTGGTATAAGTGGGGTATGGCAGGTATCATAGTTATCATTTGTGCTTTGTGGTTAGGACTTTTGTTTCCGTGGCTTTTTATTGTGTATATTGCTATTGCAGCAATGGCATTATTTAGCCGTTAATCCTAAAAACTCCTCAACCGCTTTTTGTCGAGCTTCTGGTGTAATACCGGCGGCTCCTTTTGCAATATCGCCAGCAGTGTCAATTGTTGCCGAGATAAGCCCACCTTGACGCATACGGTTCATAAAACCAACTCCTTGGTCAATACCACTCGCTACCCCCCCCTCTACTCGACCTTGTAGACTGCCTTTCGGTACAGTCTCATAAATATCATCAAGTAAGTCCGCAAACCGCACTTGTTTTACAATACTATCTGAGTACGTATTACCATATTTGCGAGACACGTTTTCAAGATTCTGCAATGCAGACATTGGTTTGGCGGATGCTTGACCAAGTAAACGGTTCATAACTTCCCCTGCGCGTAAGTTTGCTATATCTCCAGAACCTATAAAATCACGACCAATAAGTCGGCGCATCTCACCGAGAGCTTCAAAAGTTTCTTTGTATTGGGTATTAGCTACATTGTAATCAGGGAAGGTGGTATCAAGTACATCATCAATACTTGTTCTAAGTCCTTTAAGCAATCGTTCTGCATCGCCGACAAGCCCTTCGGCATTTTTGCCGTAAGTAACTTGGTTATCAATAAATCTTTTGGCGCGGTGTAATTGCAGACCATCTAAATTAGCTCCGGCAAGGTCAGGGTCTACTCGTTTAAGGACAATTTTAAGTGTCTTTTGTACAGTATCAAGACCTTCAAATGACGAGCCTTCAAATGCTTGTGCAATTTCTTCTTTTGTAGAAGCTAATCTCAGAGCATCAATATCTACTCCGTCACGTTCAAGCTGATTAAAGAATTGGTCTGTTGCTTTACTTGCATTTACAGGCTTCCCTGCTAGTTGTCCTCGCGCAATGTCATCAATTTGCCCGCCTGCTGTGCGGTTAATAGTTTCAACATCTTTGGCTCGTTGCATAAAAGCACGACCAACAACTTCTTGTTGACGTTGATTGGGTATACCAGTTCGCGCGGTTTCTTTAGCGATGTTGACCATTTCCTTTGCTGCCTTGGCATCTTCTGGAGAGAATGATTGCATAATAGCAACGTCAGTATCTTGAACACCTTGTTTTAAGAGAGCTTGAGCTTTTTTATCCGCTACTACTTTTCCATTCTGGACAGTAAAACCTGCCGTTGCTCTGTCTTTTAGTGGAGCTGAGACTGTTGGTTTTGATGTCGTTTGAATTGCAGTATCAGTTGTTTTGGCTTGTGTTTTTAATAACGCATCATCTACATTATTAGATGAACTTAAAAGGGTCTTGAGTTCTTCTGCTCGATTGGCTCTAGCTTGAAATGCTCCACCAACTCCCCCTACAACCCCACCAACAGCCCCCCCTAATACACCGCCTACTGTAGCTTGTTTTGCTGCCTCAAATGCAGTACCTAACACACCTTTATTTTGTTCTACTCCCGATGCTACACCAGAAACTCCACCAAAGACTGCTCCAGATGCCGCACCTGTTTTAAGACCTTGTAGTGAACCCTGTAAAGCACCTCTGCCTAAAGTTGTTGCAGTTGTTAATTGTGGTGCGGCGACACTTGTAAGTCTCCCTGTTGCTCCGCCTCCAAAAGTTCCAGCACTAGCAATAGTTCCCGCAGTACGAATAGCGGAGCCTATAACATCTCGGTTAGATACTCCTAAATCTGCTCGCTTTTGCATGCCTTCATTTATTGCGCTATTTTCACCTAAGTATGTTTGTAAAGTCTTTTCCAAACGTGAAGTATCTTGACCTTGTGCTTTTTGTTCTTTAATTGCATTAGCGAGATTAGTTTGAATTGAATCCTGTTCAGCAAGCATACTGTCTCTAATCCTAGATTCGTTACCTTGGTTAAGTCCAGCAGCAGCTCCTCTTGCAAGAGCAGAGACACCAGTAAACTTCCCTAAGAAACCAAGAACTCCCTTTGGTTCTTCTACTTTTGCTATATTATCAATAAAGTTTTGTCTTGTTTCCGCTTGTCTTTGTGGTATTGCTTGTTCTACCTTACCTAAATATGATTGGAAACCAGAATCCCCCATAACACGCCGTTTATCTGCTAGCTGTTGTGCAATTTTTTGTTTTTGTTCTTCTGAGAGAGCCATATTATTTATTTAGATTAGCACCAACAAGCCCTTGACTCATTAGCATGATTTCTTGGATTTCTTCTGGTGTAGCTCCTGATAAGCTATCAGCTATACCAAAGTCCACTTGAGTAAGAGGAGCTGATGCCTCGTATGCTGTTAGATAATCCGCACCGTTGTCAATACCGATAGTGTTGTTCATTCTTTTTGTATACTCTGATTTTACGTTGTAGTATTGATTGTGTTTAGCATCAAATGAAGCCCGCGCAGCACGAATAAAATCGTTCTTAACTTGTTCAGGTAAGAATCCACCAGAACCAAACTTTTTATTAAAGCCCGCGTATGCTCCTTGGAATATATTTCCCGTTTTAGCAGCATTAGCAAACTCTGTTTCACGTACTACAGATTCAGGGTCAACAGATTTCATAAAGTCGTATACAAGTTGTAAGTCTTGCACCCCATCAATACCATTAGCTAAAGTATCTTCAAGCACCATATATTTCTGCAATCCTTCGTTGTATGATTTTACAATTGGTTGTGATTCAAAATCCTTGTTTACATCATTGGCAACTTTCATCTGTTCAGGAGATAGAATACCGTTAGCGGCATCTTCTTGGGCTTTATTATAGGCAACTAATTGGGCTTCATTCATTGCAGCACTAGCGTTACTAGAACGAATACTTGCATATTTCGCTTGCCTATCCAACGCTCCAATATAACTACCACCTAATGCTAACGCCTCTTCACGGGTCTTAGCTTGTAGCATTTGTTGCACAACACTAGCTGGTGCACCATCGGCACTAGCTTGGATTCCTAAGTCATAGATAGACTTTTTGTTTTCTCGTTCAGTTTCTAACTTACGTTCTCTGTCTGCTTGAGCCGATTCAAATGCACGTTGCTCGCTCTTATCAAATGCAGATTTATTTTGGTCATAATTAAACTTCAAGATAGCTAAATCATTTGTTTGCTTTTCTAATTGTGCAGAAACAGCACGGTCTGCAATTTCTTTAGCACTATCATATCGTCCTTGTACTGCTTGTTGAATGATAGAGAGGTCAGCTTGCTTAGCAAAACTATCACGTTCGATGTTTGAGATTTCTGATTGTGCGCCACTTGCTAAACCACCACCATTATTGTTGATGGCTTCGATACGTCTACGAAGTGACAATTGTTCGCGTCTGATTTTATCGTTAATGTCATTTAGTTCGGGCGTGATGTCGTTTACACCTCCTTTGATTGCATAAGCGTCATTAGTTAGTCCTGTTGTCCCTTGAGCTGTTGTAAGCTGAGTGATGTAGTCATTTAAAGCGTTTGTCTTTGGAGCTTCAAGAGCCTTAGCTTGGTCTTGGAGGTTTTGAGTGTAGGTATCTACGCCATCAGTAAACTCTGCCATCATTCCTTGAGCTTGGGTAGCTGGTACTGGAGTAGCTAGCTTCATTGGGGTAGCTGGGGCAAGGGAGGTAGCGGAAATAGTTGACGCGGTTGGAACAGGAGCGGGAGCTACTGGAGTTGTGATTTGATTTACTGTCGCTCGCGCTTGGGGAGCGGTTGCACCGTTGTTTACATTCTGACGAAACTCAGCAATACGCCCAGCGGCGGCTTGTCCTTCAGGTGTTACTGGTCGTCTAGTCTTGGTAGGAGGATTCATATTTATGTCTTATTATATCACGTTTACTGCCCTCCTTTATGAATTTCGTTAGCCAGCTCAAACATATTCACAGCTATATCTGCCCCTCGTAGTTCACATTTAATTTTAATCCACGGTGATTTATTTTTTTCACTAATTGCAGAGCGGATAAACTCGTTACCTCGCTGGTCAATACCATAAGCCCCTACTTTTCTGAAATTAGTAAAGTAAAAATTATTAGTTTTATTTATTGTACCAATTGCTTCATCTAAAGTGAGAGAATATGTTAAAGCGCTAACATCTATACCCGTCACGTGTGCTGATTTTCCTTGTCCGTAACCATTTGTAAATACCAGTTCGTCTCCGATTTTAATATCCCCCCAAGCAGGGTATTCATCTGTATCATTAAGGTTAATGGTTGATGTGTTGAGCCAAACACCTGACAAAATCATCGGTTTGTTAGGAACTTTTATTTGTACTTTCACTATAATCTCATCATTTTCTGTAACGATACCATCAAGAAACGTATACACCTCTTTCCATGTTTGCTCAATATTGTCTGTATAAATACGTTGTGTCATTAAGTGACCAATATTATTACTATCATGGAACCCATTTAAGACATATCGTCCAGTACCATCTTGGTCATTTGTACGGCAACCCCAAATTACTTCCCCAGTCAGGCTGGTAATAGCTGTTTCATTGATTGTAGTCACAGACAAAGCTCCTGAACTTATTGATGTATGATTTCCGCTATCTGTGTTCGGATAATAAACTAGCCGTTCACTTGTTCTCGAACCACTTAATTGAACGTACCTTTGTGCCTGTACTCCTTCCCTTGAAAGAGAGAGTTTGATTGTTGTAGGCGATATAACAGTTACATAATAAACATATCTATCATCTACTCCAGTGAGAGTTGAAAGGTTTACTATTTGTACACCATCACCCGTTTTAAGATTATGAGTTGAGCTAGTAGTAATTAATTCTGTTGAAAAAGTAAATGTACTGTCTCGTACTAATGTATCTGTAGTTGATGTTGCTCTATGATAAAGTCCCACATTTGGCTCGTATACCCAAATCCCCGACTTCATTTCTGGGATAAATCCAACATCTACATCTCCATCAACATTTATGTAAATGTTTTGTCCGACAGTTCCGATACCTCTGTTAAACACTTTGCCGTTTAATGAAAAACCAGCCGCCCCTTGCCATTTAGCGTGGGGGTCATTAAATACTGGCAATGTCGCCAGTTGAATATATTGAGAACCACTGATTTGAATTAATTCCCCTGAGGAAACAATAGCAGCTACACTACTGCCATATTCAGTCATGGCAAAAACCCATTCACACCCAACTGGACATTCGTATTGTGCGTTAGTTCCACTTCCATTCCAAATAAAGACACGAGCTTCTGTACCATCTGTAGTTTTAGTACCGATATAGATATAACCGTTTCGATATCGTAGTGTGGTAATTATAAACTGTGAAGCCAGAGTTAAGATAGTTGGGTTTAGATTGTATGATTTATCATACGTATGCAATAAATTACCATTTCCTATCGCTAGTTTATAAGTAGGATTACTATCAAAGATACATAATGGGTGTGGTACTCCTGTGGTCAGTGTCCCAAGTGAGTACGATACGGAACCGCTCCCATCCCAACGAGCAAAGTTAGTAGCAGTTGTTACAATTAGTTGGGTTGTAGTAGCATCTTTAAATGTTAATGAGTCACTTGCTAAAGTTATATTTGGAATAAAAGTAGTTTCTTTAACAAAATTGTTTCCATCGAGATGACCTTGATAAACTCCACCTGTTGTAACAACGCTATAAGCATTATCAAAATAGACTATTGACATAGGATAGGCAAAGTTTGTTTCATTTATAGATGATGCAAGTGCGACTGGTCGTTTAGCAAGTTTGGCTTGTCCAATAGTATCAAGGGCTATATTCCGAGTATTATGTAGAACCCCAGTAACTTCTCCTTCATTAAGTTGCGTCCAAACTTTGTTGCTAGGTATTTTCATATAATATAAGGCACGTTATAATCTCCAATTCTGATAAAGCCTGACGGTGGGTACATCACGTTATAAGAGCCTGTTCCTTCTTCGTTCACAGCTCTTGTAGCACTAGCTGTTGTTTTGCTTGATGCTCCAGTTAACGAAGTTCCTATTGCTCGAATAATTTGCGGGTCTAGTTGAGCAGAGTTAGTAAATTCACGCATTTGCTGTTGCAAAAACGCAATTTGGACTTTTAATTCATCTATTTGTGCTTGTGGTGTCATATTATTTATCAGGATTTTTCCAAGTTGTTACTGGCTTATCTGTATTAGACCATTGAGTAGGAGTTGGGATTACGGAACCTTGCTGGGAAAATAAAACAGGACTTACTTCAAGAAATTGAGAACTAGAATTTGAATCAGCTTGTCCATTTTGCGTGAAAAAAGATGGGCTGTTTTCCATAAATGTATTTCCATCAATGGAGTCAACAGCAGTCCGTACAACAAATAGAATAACATGACTTGTATCTCCGTGTGCTGATTGTGCTACATCAAATGAGAAATTAGTTATAGTTGTTGTACTAGTATATGGTGCATATACTACTGAGATACGGTTATTACTAAAAGCAACTTGTTCTGATAACTCAGTCCATGTAGGACTTCCCGTACTTGAGTAGGGTCCTATTGTATTTTGCTCTTTATGGGAACAAAATGCTAACAAAATAGAAGTAGAGTTAGTGGGAGTGGTTGATACGGTATGACTTCTTGTTGTAGTGCTTGCTACTTGACTACCAATTGAAATAGATTCAAAAGGAGTTGTTTGGTCTACCCCACTAATGCGGACAATTGTCCCAGTAAGACTTCCTGTTGTATCAGCTACATCAAATGAGAAGGTTGAAGCTGCCACATCTCCAGATGTCGCTACTTTGTAAAAAATAGCTCCTCGCGTTGATGCTGCAAAATCATCAGAAGTATTCCGCACAAGAGTCCATCCAGAAGGAGTAGAAACTGTATCAGCGGTACTAAAACCTAAGAAAATGAACATAACATCACCTACAGCTAATCCTGATGGCTTGGTAACACTAATTGGTCCTTCTGCAATGGCTGTAGTAGCAAAAGATTGGTATGAAATTAGTGGTGTATTCATATTAAACCGCTTTTAAGGCAAAGTGCCCCTCTGCATTAACAGTAATAGCGAGAGTTCCAGAAGTTGGCGTAAGTGTAGAAGCAATACCTATAGTTGCAATTATTGGAGAAGTTGCATTATTACCTGTATCTACCCAAAGAGAATATTTATTAGTACTTGTAGTGATTGTTGAAAGTGATACATCACTTGTATCAAGCTCGACTCGACTATTTCCTGTGTCTATAGTAGTTGTGACACTTACTAAGGTAATATCTGTTGTTCCTGTTGCCCGACTAGCGATAATGTCAGACCAATATTGATGCGTTCCGGCATTTGGTGTATAGCTCGTTGCCATAAATGACAGCTTTGGAGTCCCTAACGCTAAAAGCGCATCTAACTGTATTTTAAGTGCCCGTAAATGAAGTGTTCCCATATATTATTTGTTACATGCTGTTAATTTGTTCTGGCATCATCACGCCCTGTTCGTCTTTTGCTCGGCGTGAGAATGTTTTTTTAATGTCTGCTTCTGATTTCATTACTTCACTTTCAAGTCTTAAGTATGAGTTAAGGCTGTTGCGTCTAGCGTAATCAAGGGCTGGTCGTAAGTAGAACCATTTATGATGTAAGCCGGGCACTCCAGGTTTCTTTGTTGTATCACCAGGAGTAAAGAATGTAGCCTCACGGTTAATAGATACTTTAAGACCGTCTGTGACGCTCGCTGAGGGCACTGGGTCGAGGATAATGACGTTCGCGGTCTTATCGTACCTATAGGGCACTCCTTGCACTGTAGAGCCTGCTGTGATGCCGTTTTCTACACCAGTAGTATCAGCATCAATTGCTTCGAGTTCTAGGTAGTCCTTGCCAGTTTCTTTGGCATAGACTTTGTAGATGTCTAGTACTAAGTTTCCTTCCTCATCAGTAGTAAAAGGGTATTCACGTTGCCCTGCTACAATGTCAGCCGTCATTTCTGGAAAGTCGGGGTGATTGCTGTCATCAAACTTCCAAGTGCCTGAGGTATTAAAAGCTAAAGTGAGGTAGTCACTAAAGGCGATGTTTTCTTGGTCTACAAAGTCCTCTAAGCGTGTAGTGCTACTAGAAACGTCACCACGATTAGCTCCAATCTCTAACTCGTACTGTCTGATGATTTGTGATTGTGTAAGTGACATATTGTTTAAGTGCTATATCCAAACCCCCACGAATGAGGGTTTGAGATAGACATTAAGCGTCTGGAACAATAGCAGTTTGCACCGCTCCGAGGTTAGTGTACCCAACAAGAATCCAGTTAGAAGCAGAAGCGTTAGTCTTTTTAGTCACAGTGTAAATATTACCTGCGGTTAAAAGAGCTTCTTGTGTTCCGTCTGAATCGATGTTGTTGATGGTTTCATTACTTGAGGCTGGTGTGCGTAACTCTGAGTTAGCTGCACCTGCACAAATAGTAATGGTGTGTCCAACTGGTACTGAGGCAATTGATGGTAGGACAGTGAAGTCGTTTACATCGGTTGCGTTAGCAGCCAATTGAACAGCGCGTACATGAGGAGCAATTGAATTTGATGTCCCCTGTGTCGCTGTAGGCGTCAAGACAACATGGTTCACTTGTACTCCGTCAAATACTGGTCGTTTTCCTTGTGATAAAGCCATAATAGTTTAAGTTAGTTTGATAATTAAGAACTTAGTCTATTTAACTCACTAAAATATCAAATTGAACTGGAATCATCTTAGCCCACGCCTTAAACTTTCGGTCAATACGTGTTTCAAGTCCAACTCCTGAGATTTGAGCACCTGCTACAACTGGGTTGATGATAGTTTTAACTCGCCCGTATGTTGATTTAACAATACCAACTTGCATACCTTTCTTAACTCCACCGTATACGTGTCCAGCAGCGTGGAATACAGAACTGTAGTGTTCTACACCCATGTACTTGAAACCTTGCTTGATACCGTTCTTAAGAGCGTCATCAGCAGTGTTGTAACCTTCACTTGAAGCAAGCTGTTCAAGGATTTCAAAGTCAGCTTCACGCCATACGATAAACATTCCGTTCTTAGCAGCCATCGCACCACCTTTAGCAGTACGAATAGCTCGCTTCATACCAGTGATAATGTTCTTGATGTTTGATACCGCAACAGTGATGTTACCAGCCGCTCCACCGATAGAAGCATTATCGAAGTTAGTCCATTGAGCGTGTTCTGCAAGCATAGCGGTTTCCATTCCTTCTGAAAGAACTTCTGCCATGTTGTCAGCCACTTCCATAAAGTCACTGAAGGTCTTTTGAGCAAGGTCAGCATCGTCAATGTGAGCTGCACTGTATACATAATCAGTAATTGAAACTGAATCGTCTACGGTAGCAACAGCCACTGATGTATAACCTGTTCCACGAGTACCAGTTGACTGTGTAGCGTCAGTTAGGTATGGGTTTTTAAGAGTACCTGAGTTAGTGTACTTTACATCCAACACTTCTTTCCAAACTTTAGGAGCGTCAAGACGTTCCTGTAATTTAGTTTCGATTTCAATCGAGTAAACAATAGCCATTTTATAATTTGATTAGTTATTAAGTAATCAAATGACTGAGGTTTATGTATTGTAGAATTTGCTTTGATTTTGCTCTTTAGCAAGTTTAGCGTTAACAACTTCACGGCGTTTACTCATTGGTACTTCCTCAATAGGTTTAGCTAGCCAATAATCTACGCTGTCTGTTGCCACTCCTCCTGAGCGATTACCCTTAGGTGTCGCTTCGGTTGAGCGTGAGATTTCACGGTGTTCTTCGAGCTTAGATTGGAAGTATTTATTTTCCAACAGCGCGTCAACATCTTTAATGCCCGCTGATTTCATCTCGCCTTTAACAAAGTCAAATTCTTCTGCCTTAATGCCACTAGCTTTAAGATATGCCTTTACATCGTACCCAAAGTCATTTGATTTTGAGGTGGCTGGTTTGTTTTTATTACGGTCTAGGATTGCTTTGTTTTTCAAAGCCTCTGCTTTCCAGTAATCAACACCTTTTTCCTCCTCTTGAGTTCCCTCTCCTCCTTCGTTTTCAGTTTCCGATTCTGTTTCAGTTTCTTCCACTTCTGTTTCCTCTACTCCATCATTTTCTTCGTTTATCATAGTGAAGTTCTAGTTAGTGCACTCTTTTGCAAGGTTGTGCCTCCTGTTAATTATTATTATACCACACTCTAATCCTGCACTTTTCCTGTTCCGCAAACTGAGCAAGTCATTCCTGAATCGTCACAGTTTGGGCAAACAGCTTTACTTTCAGTCTTTACCACTTTAGCTGGTGCTACTTTTTTAGCGACTGCTTTCTTTACTGCTGTCATTATTTTTCCCATGTTAGTTGTATACCACGGTAATATCGGCTGTACCTCCAATCGTTACGAATAGTCCAGTGTTGAACTCAGCCCCGAATAATGGAATCCACCGTTCTCCTACTGCTAGTGCCATTGTGTTTACAAGGACTGGTGTAGTAGCAGTCACGGCATCCCAGAGTTTGATTGTCCCTGATGAGTGTGAGCCTACAATAATCCCTTTAACACTGCCGTTGCCTGTTTTTACCAGACCACTGGCAGCTAAGTTTTTATATTTATATGCGTACATAGTTATACTGCTTCGTTAACCTCAGCCTTTTTCTTATCAGGCTTTGGTAGTTTAATGCTATTAAGTTCTTTAAATGCGTTGTGCATAGCGTTAATCCCTGCAAACTGTGCCATTACTTGATTCCCTACCACTTCGGCTGGGATAGGGTTTGTAAGGGCAAGTGATGCGAGAGAATAAGCACCATTAACAAGCGGGTCTCCAACATAATCTTTATGCACTCGCCCATGTTCGTAAATACCCGCAAGCAATACTTTCTCTACCGCTTCGAGCATGGCTGTATCGGCACAAAAAGCTTCAATCTTTTGAACTTGTAAATCAGTTAAGTTATATTTATTCATATATTTTTATTATACCACTGGTTGTGGGGCTACTTCTGGGGCTGGAGCTGGTTGTTGTTCGGCTTTTTCTTGTATCATCGTAATCGCACTAAAATCAATTGGCGACATACCACTTTCCTCTAGTAATTGGTTAAAGGCTTTCCCAATACCTGGGACAGTTGCGATAGCTTGTGGGTTAGCGATGATTTCACGGATAACATTGGTGATTTTGTCAGCATTTTCCACCATTCGGCGTTGTTTACCTTTAATGTTTACAAATACATCTACTGGGATTTCGTCTAGTTCACCCTCTAGTGTTTCCATGAAGCGTCTTGCACCACTCTGCATAAACAAATCTTTCTTAGTTTGGAATAGGAACGCTTGGTTTTCGGTAGTAACAGGCTTGCCATCAAGGATGAGTTTCTTAATGTCCTCATTTACTTCGTTAGTGACTACAGCCTCAGAGATTTCTTGTAGTTCATCGAGGGTTAGTTCCTCGCTGAACTTCTTGCCTTTGTTCATGTCTTTAACTAGGTACTCAGTGAACTTCCACGGGTAGAGAACATCAGCAAAGAATGTTGAGATTTTACCTTGGCGGTATTCGTGGATGCCTTGTCCCTCTTGGATAATCTTATTTTCAAGTGCAAATGGTGTACCTGATGTTGGGTTTACTCCTAATGCACCCTCAGATGCAGAGCCTGTGATACGCGCTTGGTTTTCTTGTCCTTGCTGGTAGTTTTGGAACTGAGTGAGGTTTTGCAGTGTGCCATCAAGACGGGTAGTGGTAGCACTCTTTTCTTGTTTAAGAATTGTATTATCCTTTAAGTCTGACAGCTTTTGATTTCCTAGCTCATCACTGTCAGTCACAATGACGTTAATTGCTGAATCGAGCAACTTCTTAATCTTAATACCAGCGTAGTTGTTCCATACCTGAGGTTCAAAGAGGGTTTCCACAATAGAACGACCACAGGCTCGCCCTTTAGAACGTACTTGGTCAATCTTTAAAGCTTTAAATACTTCATTAAGTGGTTTACTCTTACCTTTATAGAAAACTAGTCCTTGTTGTACTCCAGTTTCATCACTATAGAAACTCACAATGTGGGACTGGTCAGAGTAGCTATACATTTCAGCACTATCATCAAGCCATGTAGCCGGGAGAGAGCCTTTAAGTTCGTATACCTCGATGTATTTGTTTGGAGATTTAACGGTTTGGTCGTCTGCTATTGCTACTTTCTTGTCTTGGCTCGACATTGCAATCGCCATTTTGATAGCTTCCTTGTCCCACTTACCAGCAAACGCCATTAGTTCGCTTGGAGTGTAGTTGTGTTTAATACAAATTGGTCCAGCCATTACGTCTGCTTGGTCACAGAACGCAACCGTCTTTAAGTCCACCACTTCTGGGCGGACTTCGTTAACATCTTTAATCAATACAAGGTCATAGATGATAGAGCTTTCTACTACTTCATCAATGAATGTATCCAATTGATTCTTGCGTGCCCATTGTGGGTGGTATTTCTTTACGAGGAATGATTTATAGTATTCCTTGCTGTCGTTTACATAGGGAATAATGTCTTTAACATCAAAGCCCTCTAGCCGGAACGAGAGGTTAATAATCGGTGTAACAATATCGTTATAAGGTCTTTTGCCATCATTAGCTCCACTATGAAACCAACCGTTTGATACGTTAGTACAGCGTTGGATATGCTCGTACATGTTCCAATCCTTTGAGTTGGTCAATGGGATACGGACAGTTCTATAGTTAGCTTCTTCTGAGGTGATGTATGAAAAAACATCTTGAGCTTCTATCATGCTAGGTGTAGGTTATTGATAAATATTTCACGGCTCATATCGTCTGAGAACATCCGCTTTGCTTGTACGAGATTTAAGTGACGTTCTGAGGTGGTATCGCCTTTCTTTACCTTCACGTACATCTCAGTGTGAAGCCAGTCTGGTTTGAGTGATTTTAGTGTCTCGTTTAAATCATCGGTACGCTTTCGCTTCTCGATACCGTTGAACTTTACCCAGAGTGAGTATGTTTTAGTAGCCATAGTCTGATTATTATATCACAGTTAAATAGCCTCGTTTGTTTCTGCAACCTCCTCACGCATGGTTCTTTTAAAGGTAATAGGAACTTCTTTGAACTCAAACGTCATACGCATCATCAACACATCAGCAAAGTCTGGGGAGCGACCTAACTGTTCTTTAATCTCACTCTTTGGGATAATAGCTTTCTTACCATCTTCTGAGTTGTCAGTTTGTTTAATAGCGTCTAGTTCCTCAGCCATATCTGATAGTGCTTTCTCTAGCGTGTAGCCCTCAATGTTAGTGTGGAACTTAGTTATCTTGACAGACATCTGCCTGTTGTTTACTACTTCACCTAACTTAAAGTAACACTGGCATCTAAAGTTTTGGAAGTTAGCGGGGACTAGACGGTTATGTACAAAATCCCAGACAGGTAACGGAGAACGACCACCACTAAATCCCTTAATCCCCCGCATACCATCTACCACACCGCCACCTACACCATCTTCATCAGCAATCACATTTTGATAGCCAATCGCTTCATCAACAATAACCTCTTTCATTTTCTTAATAGTCTCATCAATTCCTTGGTAGGTGTATACCCAAAGACCGTATAGCTCAAGCCCTTTGTACGCACCAAGTACAATCTTGTCACCACCAAAACGCGCAATGTCTGCAATGAGTGATTTAGTATCATTCCCACCAACGAGAGTATTTAAAGTTAGGTCAGTGATAGCTTCATAGTTCATTACTTTTTGCGGGTCGTCATCAAAGTCAAAGTTCCCTTTTAAAAGACGTTCGCGGGTTACTTTGTCTGCTCGTTCTAGGTTTGTTATATACGCTTCTGGTAGGTACGGATTGTCACCAGGTAAGGCACGAATAAAAGCCCGATAGCTTGGCATTGTTCCCTCTTTCCAGGGTTTGTAGTAGTCGCGGTGTACGTGTCCTTTGTTTGGGTTAAAAGTCTCTAGCCAAAATGGTTTTACTGCTACACCATTCAAGTTATTCTTTCGCCCCACACGGGTCTTTAAAATTGATTTAGCTTTCTCTGGAGTTTCGTTTGATTCATCAATCCACGCCCAAGTAATCTCAAGTGAACCAAAGCGGGTATATTCTGGGTCTTGTGGACTGTATGCAGTATCCAAAAAGTATATCTGTGAACCATTAGGGAAGTGGAGAACTGATTGTTGAATATCATAACGGTAGTCTTTCTCTGTATAACCTAGCTCTTTTAAGATTTCAAAGAGAGTAGAGATAGTAGTTAATCTTAGTGTCTTTAATTCCTTCCGCCCAATAGCTCCACGAGAGCCGGGGTGCATCTCAGCAATAGTGATAGCCAAATAACAACCTAATCGAGACTTTCCGCCACCTGCCGCACCACCATAGCCTAACTCTGTTATGTTAGTAGATTCCCAAACATTCCAGGCATCTGTTTGTTTAGGTAAGAGTTTAATCGTTGCTTCACTCATTTGTTTTCTGAATGATAATCGTTTTTAAGTTTCCATCAGGGTTGTTAATATCCTGTTCTGTCTTATCTTTCCAACCGTAGTTATTCTTTAGATTAAAGATTGCACTAGTTTGATTCTTTCCATTAAATAGATATTCCTCAACGTACTGGTGGATTTTACCCTTAGCTCTTTTAATAGTGTCAACAAACTCTGGTCGGTCTTCGTATTCAAGTAATGTTTCTCGTGATGTGTCAAGTGCATTAGCTAGTCCAGTAATAGTCAAAGGTCTAATGTATTTGTTCTCATCTTCTGGGTCGGTACAGTTAAGGAAGTACAAGTCTATTGCATCTTGTAGTTCTTTTACTGATTGAAATTTGAGAGGTCTGCCAGTTACTGCCATGTATATATAAATAATACCACACTTTTATGCGACCCTTCTGGGTTTGAACCAGTATCTGTACCCATATCGGCTTCATCCTTTCAAGGGACTAGGCGCTGGAGAATTGTTATTAATTCACAAGGTATTTATCAAAAAGGTATT
>LNFM01008197.1_pt1 | contig 15879 bp, 11 predicted proteins | sample 596031 | NCBI WGS metagenome assembly LNFM01 (sample SAMN04254537, study PRJNA301005) | activated carbon metagenome | isolation source: dual media filters at the Ann Arbor, Michigan drinking water treatment plant | place: USA: Ann Arbor | reverse complement strand
ATGCTTATGGCAGCCGACTCAGACAATGGATGGCGAGGTTCCATGGTGTAGCAACACGCTATCTTGCGAGTTATCTGGGGTGGCATAGAATGATCGACCGACTCGGTAAGAACGTCACACCAACCCTCTGTTTCCTAATGTCACTTGGAAAAACAAGACAATTTCAACAGTTAATTACTACATAGCCAAAATAAATCTATACTGTTGAGGCCTAAATATACTCATGCGATTGATGTAGAGTCTTTGTGTGCTTAGTTGAGATTTGTTCTTTGTTGTGATTCTGTTGGTGCCAGTTAATTATGTTGAGAGATAACCTAAATGTTTCGTTATTTTGGTTCAAAAGCATCAACTGCTTCACTCGTTGCTGATATTGCATGGGAGGGGTTTAATCCAGTGACCGTTGCTGATGCCTTTGGTGGGCTAGGTAACATGGGTGCAGAATTTAAGCGCCGAGGCTGCAAAGTTACTACTTGTGATCTTTTAAGTTTCTCCAATACGTTTCAACATGCGAGAATTGTCTGTCTGCGAATTCCGAGTTTCTCAAAAGTGTGTACGGGTCTTGGGGTAGAAGGTGTTTCGCAATTGATAGAGGTATTGAATGCCGCGCATCAACCTTCGCGTTGGTTCATTCGGGAGTATTCAGAAACACGACAATTCTTTACTCCGGAAAATGCAAGGCGAATAGGTGCTGCATGGATTGAGATTGTTCGTTGGAATCAAAGGGGGTGGTTATCTGATTCCGAGCGTAAGTACGTAATAGCTTCACTCTTAAATAGTGCTGATGCGTGTGCCAATACCGCCGGAACTTACTATGCCTATCTGAAAAGTTGGCATCGAAAAGCATTAAAACAATTTTCTATGCAATGGCTGCCGATTGAGCCGGGTCAGATGGCGGGTGTTGCATTGCATGGAGATGCACTGAAATGTCTAGCCAACAAAACATTCGATCTTCTTTATCTTGATCCACCATATAATTCCAGAGATTATTCTCGCTATTATCATTTGCCTGAAACTTTGGCTATGCTTAGGATAGTGCGAATTGATACCAACAGTAAAGCGGGGCAGCCTGTGCGACGCTCAACTCATGGCACAACAATTCGCGAAGCCATGCGATCGCCTTATCTTATTAAGCTTATTGAAGCAGTTCAATGGAGAAGGCTCGTTGTTCAATATGCAGAAGGGGCTCACATTCCTATGAAAGAATTTCATAGTTTGCTAGGCGAATTTGGTAGCGTGGCTACATATGAAATTCCCGCTACAGGCTACCGAACCACAAAAGGGACCAGAGAGCAAAAACATCATGTCTTCATTGTCGATCGTTGAGTCAAAGCTACTTCCAGATGCCCTTTCCGATACATTTGAGCTTCGTCCATTTGCTCAGGTAAAGCTTATTGCCTTTGATTTAGATGGAACCCTTATCAAACATGTGAATGAGTTACCGGGGCAGAGACTATCAAAGCTATTTTCAATAATAGCTCATTCAAATGTGAAGTTAACATTGGCAACAGGAAGGAGTTTGGCTGGGGTAAATGCAACACTGGGCCAGCTGCAGGGTTTGAATCGCATTCCGCTTGTTCTATACAATGGGAGCGTTGTTATCCGGCCAGATGAGCGCGCTCTGATTGCTCATAAGAGTATTTCTCCCGATGTGGCGATGAGTATTGCGACTTTCGCATCTGATTGTTCGAATGTCTCGGCTTTTTTTTATTGTGTAAATACAGAGGCTGGGTTATTTGATAGTGGCGCGCCTACTGAGAATGTTTATCTTGCTAGTCATCAACCAACAGTTGCTACCGTTGAATTCAATGGAATGCCGCTTCTTCCTCTATCGGAATTAGAATTTTCAACCGCAAAAGTAGTTGCAATACTGTTGGAGGTCACGCAAGAAATATTCAAGGCTTACATTCAGGAAATGCTTCGGGGATTTAGTGGTATATCCGTTACTACAAGCGGTACTCGGTATCTTGAAATACGACCAATGGGTTCCTCGAAGGCAGAGGGTCTTAAGGTGTTGTGCAATCAATTCGGTATTGGTGCCGAGAATGTGCTTGCAATGGGAGACAATGACAACGATGTGGAATTATTGTCATGGGCTGGTCTTAGCGTATGTGTTCACCACTCTTCTGACGCTGCCCGACGGGCAAGCAAGTTTTATTCTACTCATGGAGCAGGTAGGGCCGCCATTGAAGTATTGGAAATAGTCCGCAGATCTCAACGATTATTCAAGGAAGGAAAGTGGCATGGGGGATTCAATGCATAATACAAATGAGCTTATTTCAAAGCTTAAAACAGATGCTATGAAATACTGGCTCTCACCTGCAGAAGTTGATTCGAGATTAGCGGAGCTTGCGCATGCTTTAGGTTACTCTGGATTAGGCGTGGAAGTCTTAGTCGAAGATGTGATTCATAAGTGGGGAAATGCCTTTGACGAGCTTATGGTAAGTATTGATGTCAATTCAGTAGCCGGAATTAAGATGTCGCTTTTCCGTAAAGGCGGCGAAATGCAATCTGCCAGTATCGTGGTTCAACAAAATTCGCATTTGTTAACCGAAGCTATGCTTGAGGTTTGGGACAATCAATATAGAAATCAGCATGGTGGGCTCACTCTTAAAACAAGTGGTGCTGTCGATATGTTTTTTAAATCAATACCGTATTTGGGAAATCAAAATGGCAGTAGTGTAATTGCTCTCATTTACGTGGATCTCGATAGATTTAAACAGATTAATGACAGAATTTCACATCCTGAGGGGGACCGGGCTCTGCGGAACGTGTACTCCTGCATGCATGAAACAGCAAGAGAACTAGATGGGCTGGCATTTTTCGATGGCGGTGATGAGTTCATACTCGCTACTACTTCTGATCAGCCTATGAAAATTGCATTAGCTCTTTGGCATCTCAGAAAGAAGTTACAGAACCTTGCTTTTCATGCGGATACGGATATTCTTACTATAGATATGACTGCTGGCGTAGTCGTACGATCTGTTGATGAGCTCTTTAGCAATTATGAAAATCTGAAAAAAGTTTGTGAGTCTTTGACGAAACAGCCTGGAGGAAGCAAGGAGAAGAAAAGAGGTACGATCACTTTTGAACGACTAAACTCGCAAGAACAATTCTCCGCTCAAGCCGTCAATCCAAAGCATTTCTTCCAGCTTGGAATTTCTCTTTCACGCAGTGGCCAGTTTGTGCATAGAACATTTGGTGATGACAGGCTTAATTTTATTGCGTATCAAGTTACAGCCTCGTGCAGTTCTGTCACTCAAAGCTTTGAACAACTAGAGCAAGTAGTTAAAGAATCTATCGATTGGTTGGATATAAAAATTGGAGGAAGCTGTAGTGAACACCACTTGCTAATCTCCGGTTTTGGAAATGAGCCGATTCCAAAACATGCGATTGCATTGGCAGTTATGCATGGTCTTTCTAGGGTGTATGTGCAGAATGAAAGGAGTATGGAGAGTGCAGAAGTACATCCACTTAATGTTATTTGGGATGATTCAATACAGGCAGTTTCAGTAACTTACAACTCACAAGTCGTATGGGGTGATTCTATTAAACCTAGTGGTGTAAGCGGATATTTACAAACGATTAAGAAAAATGTAATGAGAGTAGGCGAAGAAAAGAAAGGGAATCTTTCTTTTGGTCCATTTGTGAGAATTGGAACAGAAAATAAGAATGGAGGAGCGATCATTGGTGTTCAGATTGGTTTTGACGCAGCACTTCGCACACCTGGGGGAAATCTTTTTCCGCAGAGCTTTATGGTTGACTATGTGCGTGTTGATGACCGCCCTCGAACAGGAGGTGGTTTGCCAGATTTCTGGCAAGTTGCATTGGCTCAAGTAGTTACTGCACAAGGGATAGATGAAATAATCGAGGTTCTTGTTTGGGGTGTTTCGCCAGAAGATACTGAGACATATAAGCATTTGAAAGGTGTAAAAAAATGGTCAATCGATGAAGTGTCTTTACTTACTGGATTGCCAACCGTTGTTGTTTCAAAATTGGAGAAAAATCTTTCTGATAAAGTAAAAATCGTACGGAAACCTGAAGATTTACTCCAAAAAATATTCGATGCATATCAAAAGTTTTCCGGGCGAGAGAATGAAATGTACGAAGGAAGTAACTTAAGTAGTGGAGCTGTTCTTAGACGAGCGATGGCAAAAGCCGATCCTTTGGGGCAAAGCGAAGGAATCGTATGCCCAACTGCAGCCCTGGCTTATCCTATTGTTATTGATACTTTGCGTAAATCAGATTGTGTCAGACAAGCAAGTGATGACGCAAATCAAGATCAAAGAGAATTAATTGCATTTAAAATAAAGCTTACCGACCCTCTTGTTAGTAAAATACCTACCTATTTAAGCAACCAAGAGCATGAACTAGACAGTTACGCGAAGAAAGTTCTTTTGGATAGAGATGGATTCTTTCGGGCAAAGCTCGAGAATTCGGGGCGCGAACAAATAAATGGATTCATTGCTCTTCTATCTTCATATGTTAAATCGACAAATAATATATCCACGCGTCGGGCCTGTTTAATAGTTCCCAATGAATTTTCGGATAATGGTGAATTAAGGCCATTAGGCTTGATTTCGGTTTGGGCAACCCCACGGAATAGTGAGAATGGTGAAAAACTCATTGATTTTGTTTATGTGTGGCGTACTGTCGAAGCATTCATTGGGTTACCCTATAGCCTTTATGGTTCTATCGAGTTAGCAAGGCAATTAGTTGAATTAGTTAATGAGAGGGTTTCCGAGGCAGGGGGAAACTCAAAATCTTCCAAACTTGGAGAGCTAACGTATATAGCTTTAAGCCTTCATCTGGGCGGCGATAAATTCCATATGCGAGTTGCTAAGCAAATTGTGGACTCAGCTAGCGACTAATGCTGCCATATGTTATTAGTGTTGGAATAGATAGTTCGCTACATGAATGGGCGAGAGCTAACGGTTTTTCGTTCAGTAGTAAGCCAGATGATATCTGCATATATAGAGGAAACAATCAACTTGGTTTGAGCGACGCTCAGGATGAGTGGTTACGCTCAAGATGTTTTGAACGTTTGTTTGAATATTGCTATTTGCCGCATCATGTAAAAGGACAAGCTAGAGCTTTTCTAGTGCAGACTCTCTTTTCTGAGATTGATACTAAGTATTACACTAAAGCAATTAATTTGAGTATTAATATCGAATGCTACAACACTCTTTTTCAAGGCGCCTTGTCGCGTATAAACAGTAATACAACTCATATTTTAGATGTTGGTTGTGGTCCGGGTACTATTCTCAATAGCATTCCCGCGCAACAGGCGACTTCAATTACTGGATTTGACTTTGTCGAAGCTAATTGTGTTGAAGCGCGAAGGCGTGGGCTGTCAGTAGTTAATGCGATTGGTTTGGCAGCCATACCCGCTGACTCAATTGATATTTTGCTTTTTACCTATGTTTTGCACTTTGAAACCTTATCAGAAGAGGATATGGTCCAACTCATTCGTGTTTTGCGCCGTGACGGTATTTGGGCAGCAAATTTTCACAAATCAAAAGGATTAGCTTGGTTTAAGGATATGCTTCAATCGCGAGATAGCTTCACTTTTGATCAGATACCTTCTTATTTTGGGCAGTTGTTGTTTGCAAGGATTGGCGAGTGAGCATAAGCACAGTTCGTGAGGGAAACCTCATCCTCTCATTTCTGGCTGGAACAGATTCGGTACAAGAGCGAGAGTGGCTTACTAAAGGGTTAATTTGTCAATTACGCGGAACACAAGGGAATCTCGTGGCGGAAGACCAAGTCATGCGTCTGCAATCTCTTACAGAAAAGGCTAAATTGGCGGCAGTAAGTAATCCAAATCCATTGAGTCTGTTCCCATCAGAGAACGAGCTATATTTAGGTGGACACACTTCAATTAGCTCCGGTTTGAATAGCCGATATGATGTTAATGAGAGCGTGAATATCTTATCGCAATTGCTTCCTTTTTGGATAGAGCAAGCTGAGAGTTCTTATACGCTAGCTGCATCCAAGGTATGGACACAGGCGATGCTCGGTCTGCTAGAGGTGGCGAGCGGACATCAATCACTGATTGAGCGCATTCGTTTAGCACAAAGTCGAATCGATTTGCTCACAAATTCACGGATTTCGCAGTTTGCTCGGTCAGCACACTACATGGGTTCAAAGGTTGTACTTGCTCCATTTCTTGCGGAAATTCTGCATACTTTTCTGCCTAAAGAAGCCGTCGTTTTGGATTTGATGTGTGGGTCTGGTGCTGCCGCTGGAGTTTTTAGTCGAAGCTGGCGAACCCTAGCATCTGATGCACAGCAATTTTCTCGTTTATTAGGAATTGTTCAGGGCGGGGGAATGGTGCCTGAGCGCTCCCAAGCTATCTACAGTCGTGTCTTATCAATGGCGAGAGAGCACTATGAAAAGATGCCAGAATTCTTAAGGAGAAACATACAGGTAGAAAAAGATTTTCTCTCATCAGAATTAACTGAAGATGTTTTAAACGATTTGTTTGAATGGATTAAAGCATATCCTCGTGTCGGTAATCTGCAAGGGACTTCAGGGTTCCCATTTGCTGATGCAATGCAACAGCGAAGGGAGAATGCTAAAATTCAGCCTTATATGCTATTCAGCGCGTATTACGGTAATTTGTTTTTTGGGGTGCGGCAGGCAGCCGAAATCGATAGTTTGCGTTTTGGTATAGATCAATTAGAGAATCCAAATGATCGTTCTTGGGCTTTAGGGGCTCTTGTCTGTGCTGTAAGTAATTGCGCATATTCGTATGGTGGGCATTTTGCCCAGCCGAAGTTTGATGGTGTTGAGAAAGCTCGTTTAGATGTGCTTGCGCAGGATATGTTAATTAAGAGGGGCTTGTCTGTATCACATGAATTTATTGTGAGATTTATGAACCTTGCGTTAGAAAGCGCTGAAGCACAATTCTCGGTTGAAGCAGTAGAAGGGCCTTGGGAAAAAGCACTGTCTTTAGCTGAAGGAGCAGCAAGGGGGGTACCTGTTTGCGTTTATCTCGATCCGCCGTACACCAGGGATGAGTATAGTCGCTACTATCATGTACTAGAAACATTAGTGAGATATGATTATCCACTTGTGCAAGGTAAGCCATCAATACCTAAGAGAGGCGATGGCGGTCGTTTTGCGTCCCCGTTTGCTACTCGAAATACCTTGCAAGTCGAACAGGTGCTGGCTAAGATAATCAACGAATGTCTTGACCGGAAATGGTCATGTCTCTGGAGCTATTCGGATGCAGGGATTGCATCAATTCATAGTATATTAGAGCAAGTGCTTCCAAAAGCGGGGCAATTTGAAATCTTTTGCATGGATCATGCCTATAAAGCTCAAGGGAGACATCGAGCAAAAACTGTTAAAGAGTATGCATTCTTTATTTGTCCAAAATGAAATGTGTGGAAGTGTGCCGTAGCAATGACAATTTCGGTATTAAAAAAGTATGTGTTATTAACGAAATGGTTTGAAGCAGGAGCATTTGTAAATAAATTGTTTTTTTCAAAAGCATTCGTGTTTATACGATTCTAGTGCTGCAGGGATGATCATGAGTTCGATAAATTAATTTAGCGCTGATCAGATAGAACCATGTAATAGCACCAAAAATATGTATTGATAGGAGAATTAAGGAAAAAACTAATGCAGAGAAAACTATCCAATAGCCCGCATCGATACCTATACCAAATCGGAGCCATTTAAGGCTGATGCTCAAGCCAAGAAAACTTAATAATAGAGCATATGCTTCAACTGGCGATATAGGTAAACTTAAGGGAGCAAGGCTTGGACTGATGATCAATAGTAACACTGAGACCCAAAACCCTATCAAACTACCTGGATGTGAGTTTCTGAAACTATATGTTGAGATACTCATTACCCTTGCAATAACTAATAAAACATACGTAAACCAGATCACCATTACTGCAGACACTATTCCATTTTGCAGAACATCCATGGGTATCTGATCATATGGTTGCGGCAACCAGATCATTTCGCCCGCGTGACTGGATAACATACCCCATAGGTATAGCATAAGCATACCTATTAATGCTCGGACCACTGGGGCGCGTCGATAGATCAGAACTGCTGCAAGTAATAGTCCACCAGTAAAAATTCGCATAATTTGCCATAAACCGGCGTCGCCAGTTGCGATAAATCCAGTCAGTATATTAAGCCATAAATTATCGATAGGAGCATAATGTTGGACACGACCGTCAGCGGGAATTAATAACTCAAGAAAATGAACGTACATATAAGCAAGCATTATCCACATTGCGATAATACGGGCACTAGAAAGTGGGATCTTATTCCACGTCAGTAGAAGAATCATAGAAACATAGAGAATGCAATAATAAACATAGGCTTCTAAAAGAATGGGGATTTTTAATTCCAAATCCCCGTCTACTGGAAAACCGAACGCATCTGCAAGTAAACGTGTTGCCAATGCAGACATGAAATACAAATATGGTCTTATTGCTCGCGAAGATATTGATTTAGTATTGGCCAAGTTATTTTCGCCTTGATTAAGTGACCATTAACCTCAGCACTACCTTTTGTCACAAGATCAGCTGTAATCAGTAGCTCTATCTGTTTTTTGGATGACATAAAGTCATAAAGTTTATTAACTATCTGATTGCTAGTACGTGAAATTATACATATCGAAGGTGTCAAACTAATCGTAATTTCTTCAACAGCTAAGCATTCATTCGATTTTTTCAGAATAAAATCATTTTTATTTCCCATTACACCCACAATTAAATCTTCCTGTACCTGAAAAGTCATTCGCAAGTTACGAATATCATCTATAAAACTCCGTATATCTAAAATCTTTAAACGAGACACAGGCATAGTTATTTGCCTGATGGAAGTAAGGTATTTATCGGACTCATCTTCAAGAATCAACAACATTTCTTTGTTTGCTTGGGCTTTGTAGCGAGCATAGGCCTGATGTAGTCGATTACGTGCATTCTCTTCAACTCGCATTAAAACTGTTTCTTTAAGATTTTCAAAACGAGCCTTTAACTTCTCAGGCATCGGGCCAATTTCAAGGAATCGGTTTAATTCCTTCTCAAATGTTTGTGTGTTTATCAGTCTATTAGCAGCTAATTCGGCTTCCCAGTGTGTTTGTAAGTTATTCCAGGAAGCAGTCTGTGTATCTCGATTTAATTCATTTTTTAGTTGTTCAAGGCGCTCAGGATAAGAAATAGTAGGATGGTTTTTATAAAAATAATAAACCCTAATGAGTAATTGTTCGCGCAAATCAGGGTTGAGTTGACGATCAATTAGATTTAACTGTTTTTGTTGGAGATCAGTGATCCAATTTTGACCATTGAATCCACTTAGCAAGTGGATATGTAAGAGTCTGCCAAATTTATCTGCTAAAATTAATCCAGCTTCAATACTATTTTGGTCATCTTGATTACTTATTTCAGCCATTTGTATATTTAGCTGCCTGATAAGCCTCAAGAATGCAGATAGCTCATCATTTTCTTTAAAACTGAATTCATTTGAAGCAAGCAAAGAATTAACCTGCTCTAAAAATATAATGCTATCGCTTGGTTTCAGTTCAGTTATATCTTTTCTTAGCTCACTAAACAATGGGCGAATGCTTACTTTCGGCTCACTATCTAGATTCAGTATCCATCCCGTAATTAGAATGCTCAGAAATATTCCGATCAATGCAACAACCATTTTCGAAGATAGCTTTATATGTTTTCGGTAGAGTTGATGAATTAACGATGATTTTCGTGAAGTCTCAGATTGGGCCTTAATTAATGAATCTGTTCTTGATATCATTGATTTAGTACATGTTTTATGTGACTCAGAGTCTTCTTGTAGCACACTAGGAAGAATATGCTCCCAGAAGCCATGGCCTTGCTCTATCTTTAATTCTATATTTGGTTTCAGCAATGATGGTCTATAGCGCGTTACCGCCTTATTATTTGAATCAAGAATTGAAGATTGAGTTTCATTTGCACGTCCAAGATGAAACCATTGCTGGTACTCTGGTTTAACAGCAAACGGACCACTCCATATTCGGAGCTGATTACGCTGCTCACGAGGAGTATTAAGAACAAGATATCTATAAACATCCTGAGGAGATCCGGCAGGAATCATTATTGGATGGTTATTATTACGAATTGCCCTTAAAATATTTTCAAAAAAAGGAGCTTGTTGATAAGCTGTTTTTTTATCATCACTAAAACGTGTAGACACCAAATTAGCAGAATACTCATGATCTTCCCAGTGTTCAAAAGCCTTGGAATGTTCGAATGGAGGATTAATACTCCAAGGATCATAGTCCATATCCTCCCATAACTTTTCTGGTAACACTAGCGCATAACCAGAGCGTGAGAGCCTGCCACCAGTAGCCCACGAAAAATAAATCCAACAAAGCAAGTGTACGTAGCCATCTGGTGCAGTCGAGCAGTCGTTTAAAGGTATGCTCAGAACACCAGTATCTTCTGACGTGATAGCTCCATCACGCCATTTATTACATAACTCTGCACCTTGATTATAGCTATCTACTGTTCTATCAGTACTTTCAATTAAGGTTGGTAACCAACTATCAAGAAAAATCTTAGTTAATGTATATTCCTTAGGGAAGATCACAGAAGTATTCCGACGACTTAGCTCACCAAACAAATAATGTAAAACGGGGCGGGCTTTAGTTATCAATTTTCACCCCTTGGTGACGTTGGTGTGGTCAGATCACTAAATGGTAATGAAGGGAGCCGCATATTTGGGAATTTAACTGCAACAGTATTGTTACTCAATCCAGTGCCAGCAAGCTCCCAAAGGGCAAAATTACTAGTTGCTCGTAATGTTTGCTCGACATTACCATTGCTCTCGTTACTGACTGTGATGGTTATTATTTGCCCTGGTTTCCAGGATACCCTATGATCTACTAAATCCACTTCACTAGATTTTCCATTGTACCTGCCTTTAAATACAATCCTATTGTCTATTGATATAGCCAATGTTCCAAATGGCTCTTCAAACTTCTCATTAGAAACATAACGATCAGTTTCATAACCCTTACCTTTAATTAATTGATCATATCGAGTTAGAAGTAGAAAATCAGGATTGTTGCCGATTTGCACATGTGCTTGCCCCAACGAATAGCTCGTATCTAGCCTCGATCGCCAGTTTCTAAAAGTAGAAACCTGGTTCTGGTAACGCGCCTCTGCCATACCTGGAATTGCTTTTCTACGATTCGCCATAACGGAGTACTCATCAATGTCCTTTGCGAATTGGTCTAGTGAATTATCACCACTCTGATACTTTTTCCAGGAATTGAACAATCGCTTGGCGTCTTTATAATCCCATTGATCTGCGTCAGCCTCAAGAATTTTGCAATATGCCGCATACCTAGTGTCCGACTTACTACAGCTACTGCATAGCTGGATGAGCGAATTGAAATGTTTGCGTAAATAATCGCTCTCATTGTCGCGAGTATCGACTTTCATAACTTTATTTTCTAAGACATTGCAGCTAGAGAATCTTTGTCGATTAACACCTTCCTCAATAATCCTTTGATCTAATCGCGTAAAGTTGGCTGCTAAGCGGGCAATAATTTTCTTTTCAAGAACATCATCAACTTCTAAAATTGACTTCTTATCCAGGACATCATTCGTATTAAGAAATGGCTTCTTATACCAGGCAAGGTATTTATATTGATTTTGTAAGATATTTTCTTCTAGAACATCTAAATCTCTCAATTTGATACTATGGGTTTCCAATTCGCGTTTTGCTTGATCTAAACGAGAGAGTAGTTTCTGCCAATCTTTATCATGCTGATCTAAAAACTCTAATATATTTATCTGATAACTTAATTCCCCATTTTTATGACCCAAGCTTTCAGATATAGCCATCAAAGCATTTAGTTCTTTGCGAAGGTGTTTAATTGTTAGTTGAAACTGAATTTCTCTGAGTCGATTGATGTCCTCTGAAATAGGAATTACTATACCAAAAGCTGTTGGATATCCAGCGTAATAAAGTGACCAGTGGATCGGTGAATGTGTCTCCTGCACTGCTTTTAATACTACCTCTGCCGATACCTTATTTTGTTGATAATTGTCGTATAAAGCGAAAACATTTTCTGCGGCTATTTTGTCTATTTGTTGCCAACCTATAGTAATCAATATTAAAAAGATCCCTGTTATGGCTCCCGATACAGATCGATAAAAGAAGCGTACTAAATGATCAAGTTTCTTACTCGAATTTTCCTTTGCTTTCATCTCTGATGCAGCAAGCATTCCAGCTATTAGAAAATCCGCTAATCCGATTGGACGCCATTCCTTAAAATTTGCAATAGCAAAGCCGTCATTTAATTTTTTTGGACGTATTCCAAGTGGTGCTACAAAGCAGATTCTTACTGGGTATTTTTTTCTATTCCTAGGTGGGAATAAGTGACTAGCGAATGCTGGAAACAATGTGCTAAATAGATCTCTCGCTTTTTTAGAATCAGCATTAACTTCTTCAATTTTCTCTGTAGCCTTCTTTTTATCCTCCAAATTCAGAAATTCAGGAATTACGTCTGCTTTTGTTATTACAATAACTATTGGCCAGCCTTCTATATGGCGCTGCTCAAAAGTAATTAGTATTCTTTGGATTGCTCCTCCTTGAGCAATAGGGCTATCGGATTCACCCCAACCTTGCTCTATTGCAATAGGACTTTGAGTTGCATCAAGAAAAACATATAAACAATGTGCATTAGATACTTCTTCTTGTAATTTTTCTTCGTTTGGTGAAAGAATAGAACTTCCTTTTTCTCCCCTGAGTTCGGTTAATTCACCCGCATAATCAATAGTATCGCAATAAAAATTTTCCCCGTTATAAGATAGATGAAGTTTTATCTCTTCGAATTCATGTGCCTCTGTCTTCCCTAATGGTTCTCCATTTACAAAAATCTCTAACCTTGAGTGATTCCCGCGATATTCATTATTAAAATAGGATCCATTCAGAGGTGCTACAAAAAGAGATTTATTCTTATACATAAGAAATTCAGCTCTAGATGCTACAATCGCTGCTGTCCAACATGTGGTCTTACCCACACTTTGATATCCAACAGCGACTACCTTGATGCTATCGTTAGGTGGTTTCTGATCTGAGTTCATATACAGACTACTTTGCTAGTCATTCCTTTTAATTCTATTTTCAAGCCAGCCATTAAATAAATTTTCTCCTGAGCATCTTTTTAAGTTATTGAAATATTGAATTCTTTGTTCTATGCGCCATGGGCTTCAATAAAGAAAAAAAATGTTAGGATAAAAGCTAATAGTTGCGCACCGAGAAGTATTTTCCAATTCAGACCATCACCATCGTACCTGTCCTTAATATGTGAATACATTAATAATAGCTCAATAGAAATAAGAAAAATCCCAAAAAATAACAACAATTCAGTTCTCGAATAAGCCAGAGAGCTATGTATGGCTATAATAATATCGATATTAAAAAACGTAACCCAGGCAGACAAAAATATCAATATTAAATTTAGCAGCAATACATAAGGGTTAAAAAAATTAACTCGACCGAACTCTCTTTGATCTGCACTTTTCTTATAATCTATATATGAAACTAAATAGAACAAGTAACCAAACCCAAAACCAAGTGGAAGTTCAATTAGAATTAATGCCAGCACCCGAAAGGAAAATGTATGCTGATTGAAGTAAGATGCGAGAATCTCAGGAGATATAGATGTATTGGGAAGAGATGAATATATTGATAAATAAATTGATAAAGAAGTTACGAGGATCGAGATTATGGTCAGGAAATTGTTTGAATAGTTCATAATAATGCCATTTAAATATTTGTAAAATGCTAGCACGCTTTTGGGAGTATTTTTTGTAGTCTGTCAATGTCGGAGTAAAAAGGTACCAAATGGCGCGCAGTACTCTACCGCGCATCCAATAGCACAAATAGAAATACTACAAAATTAGGAAAACCGGCCAAAAACACTCCCCGCAACACTGTTTTAATAACTCGACTTCAACCAAACGAGTTATTAAATATGAATGATTTTTACCAGATCTTAGATGCAGCAATACAAACACACCTTGTAGCCAGTTCAATAAATCAAGAACTGGCAGCCAAAATCACTAGCAAAATCATCAACGATTTGTCTGATTGTATCGGCGGTCGAGTGGTTTATCTCAAAAACAATTATGCGGTTAAATTAGCTAAAAAGCATAGGCGAATTGTTGCTGAATATAATGGCCAGAATCAAATTGAGATTTGTCGTAAATATGGCATTACAGAAATATGGTTGAAAAAACTATTAGCGAGGGCAAAGAAAGATGAACATGCCCAATAACAGTTGTGACCGGAAGCCAGGCCGGTTTAACTATGTGCAACAGCATAATAATGCTGTAAGGCATTGGTTTTTTGGAATCAACAACATAGAGGGATGTTTAAACCACCAAGCAATGAGGTTCATTTATGGCTGAGTTGACCGATGAAGAAAAACAGCGGTTTGTCGAATCTATTAAGAATGCCGATACCATCATGGACACTACTAAACTACATGCAAACACATTGGTGAATGTTTATAAAGATAGGGTGTTTGGAGGAAAAAAAGTAAATCAAGATTATCTGGCGTCATTAGTAAGCCATTTTGCGCTTGATGCAGTAGAAGGCAAATTCGCTAAGTTTGAGCTGCTATTAGCTGGACAGGTAATAGTGCTTGATGCGATTTTTACTGATATGGCGGTAAAAATGGGCAATTCTGATGATGTCAAAACGATTGAAGGCTTGGCGCGTGTGGTGTTAAAAGCGCAGGATAACACTCGGAAAACAATACTATCTTTATATGAAATGAAGAATCCAAAACCGACAACTTTCATAAAACAGCAGATGAATCAATCCCTTGGACACATGCAAGTTAATAACTCAGATAAATCAGAAGATCTTGAAAAATCTCAGAATTTACAAAAAACCAAAAACGAACTATTGGAGCAACAACATGGCGAAAGGCTGGACTTTGGAAAGACGCAAGCGACAAGCAGAACAAATCAGGCAATGGCAGCCGTGGACAAAATCCACGGGACCGAAGACTAAGCAAGGTAAACTTATTGCTTCACAAAATTCACTAAAAAATGGTCTGCACTCCCGTGAAATGCAAAAATTAAAGGCTATCTTATTGCTTCAGCAACGTAATTTACAGAATTTGCGAATGAGAACTCAAGAATAAACCGCACCAGTCAAATGTAAAAGCTTGGATTTAATCGTGTAAGAGATTCACCTAAGTTTCAGACGTAGATATTGTCCATATAGTATCGCTGGCCCCTGTCTCAGACATGGTGCGGGCAAGTGGACAAAGGCGCAACGCTAAACATTTGCAAATGACTCTGAGAATCTACTGGTAGTGAGTGATTCAATTAAAAAATCCAAATCTGATCAAGCCGCGCATGAATGGCTGCCGCCATTAAAATCTTACTGGTGCGAGTATGGGAAGCGATGGGGCGTATCAGGAGCAAGTACAAATGGTGGTATAGCAAACATGAATGCATTACATTAAATCAATTGGCTGAAACTTGTTTGGATTAGTCAGCTAAGGAAATCCATTAGCCTTCGCTGACTGATTGCGAGATAGCCATTGTTTCTAATAGCTCTAATAGCCTTCGGGTTAACGTATTTATTATGTCGGAATACTCAGAAAAAACTTTAGAAAAAAAGAAAATATTTATCTAATAATCTGCTTTTGTGCGTATTTTATTGCTTGTTGTTTTTTTGGTGGTGTGGCACCGGCGTGGCACCGACAAATAAAAAGGGGCTGGCCTATTAAGCTAACCCCTTGTTTTTATTGGTAGCGAATCCCAGATTCGAACTGGGGACCAACGGATTATGATTCCGCTGCTCTAACCACTGAGCTAATTCGCCATATGCATAGACGCA
>LNFM01008196.1_pt1 | contig 15879 bp, 15 predicted proteins | sample 596031 | NCBI WGS metagenome assembly LNFM01 (sample SAMN04254537, study PRJNA301005) | activated carbon metagenome | isolation source: dual media filters at the Ann Arbor, Michigan drinking water treatment plant | place: USA: Ann Arbor | reverse complement strand
CGTGCCCATGCAGTGCGAGTACTTCGCGCTCGAAGGCCTGACCGATCTGGTCAACACCATCAAGCAGGTGCACGCCAACCTCAACCCCGATCTGGAAATCATCGGCCTGCTGCGTGTGATGTTCGACCCGCGCGTCACCCTGCAGGCGCAAGTGAGCGACCAGCTCAAGGCCCACTTCGGCGACAAGGTGTTCGACGCCGTCATCCCGCGCAACGTGCGCCTGGCCGAGGCGCCGAGCTACGGCCTGCCCGGCGTGGTGTTCGACCCCGCTTCCAAGGGTGCGCAGGCCTTCATCGCCTTTGCCGAAGAGATGGTCCAGCGCATCCAGAAGATGAAGTGAGCGCAGGGTCGCTCTCAAAAAGATAGCATGCAAGCGAGCAATGTCCTGATCCTTCCGGGTTGGCACGACTCCGGTGCCGGCCACTGGCAGAGCCGCTGGGAGGCGACGCACGGTTACGTGCGCGTGCAGCAGCACGACTGGGAGCGCCCGCTGCGTGGCGACTGGCAGATCCAGCTCGAAGAGGCCGTGCTCGGCTGCACCGAGCCCGCGGTGCTCGTGGCCCACAGCCTGGGTGTCATCCTGGTCGCGGCCTGGGCCGCGCACACACGCCATGCGCATCGCGTCAAAGGCGCGCTGCTGGTGGCGCCGGGTGATGTGGCGCGTGACGAGGTGCGCTCCATCCTGCCGAGCTGGTGGCCCATCGAACGCGCGCGCCTGCCTTTTCCCAGCATCCTGGTCGCCAGTCGCAACGATCCGCGCTGCAGTTACGAGATGGCCGCGGGTCTGGCCACCGACTGGGGCGCCGAACTGGTGGACGCAGGCAAGGCCGGTCACATCAACGCTGAATCGAAACTGGGCGACTGGCCGGCGGGCCATGCACTGCTGCAGCGCCTCATGGTGCTGTGAACGAACATTGAATTGAGAAAGTAAAGAACATGGTCACCAAGAAACCCAAGGGCCTCGGCCGCGGACTCGAAGCCCTGCTGGGCCCCAAGGTCGATGACACCCGCGCCGAAGTGGCCGCCATGAACGAGGCGCGCGAAGGCCAGGCCACCGGCAGCCTCAAGCTCGACGAACTCGTGCCCGGCATGTACCAGCCGCGTACACGCATGGACGAAGGCGCCTTGTATGAGCTCGCCGAGTCCATCAAGGCCCAGGGCATCATGAGTCCCATCCTGGTGCGCAAACTCAGCGACGGCCCCAACGCCGGCAAACACGAAATCATTGCGGGTGAGCGCCGCTTCCGCGCGGCCAGACTCGCGGGTCTGGACAGCGTGCCCGTGCTCGTGCGCGACGTGCCCAACGAGGCCGCCGCCGCCATGGCGCTGATCGAGAACATCCAGCGCGAAGACCTCAACCCGCTCGAAGAAGCCCAGGGCCTGCAGCGCCTGATCCGCGAATTCGGCCTCACGCATGAACAGGCCGCGCAGGCCGTGGGTCGCTCACGCAGTGCCGCGTCCAACCTGCTGCGCCTCTTGAACCTGGCCGAGCCCGTGCAGGGCATGCTCATGGCCGGTGACATCGACATGGGCCATGCGCGCGCGCTGCTCGCGCTGGACCGCGCCACGCAGATCACCGCGGCCAACCAGATCAGCGCCAAGAAGATGTCCGTGCGCGAGGCCGAGAGCCTGGTCAAGAAGCTCGGCGCCGAGTTCAACCTCGCGCCGCAAAAGCCCGGCAAGGAAAAGTCGCGCGACATCAAGCGCGTGGAAGAAGAGCTGTCGGACCTGCTGACGGCCGAGGTCGAAGTGCGCGTGAAGAAGCGCGTCAAGCGCCACGGCCGTGTCGAGGAGATGGGCGAACTCAGCATCCAGTTCGGCTCGCTCGACGAACTCAACGGCCTGATCGACAAGCTGCGCCGCACCGGCGGCAACTGAGGCCACGCCCGGGCGCCATGAGTTACCTCCAGCGCCTGCCCTGGCCTCTGCCAGCCCTGCTGAGCTGGGGCCTCTGCTGGCTCGCGCTTTCGCTGCTGCTGCGCGCCGGGCTCACCGTCACCGACGCACTCGCCGCGTCCACCCTGCTCGGTGTGCTGTTGAGCCTGCTGGGCCAGAGCTGGTGGCGGCGGTTGTTCATCGGCCTCGGCTACCCGCTCTCGCTGCTGCTCATGGGCGGCCTCAGCATCCCGCCCTGGGGCTGGCTGTTGCCGCTGGCCCTGCTGGCGCTGATCTATCCGCTCAATGCCTGGCGTGACGCGCCGCTCTTTCCCACGCCACCCGAGGCGCTCGATGAATTGCCCAGCGTCGCATCACTGGAGCCAGGCGCCAAGGTGCTCGACGCCGGTTGCGGCCTGGGGCACGGGCTCGAAGCACTCAGACAGGCCTACCCGCTGGCCGAGCTGCACGGCATCGAATGGAGCCGGCCGCTGGCCTGGCTCTGCGCGCGGCGGTGCCCTTGGGCGAAAGTGGCGCGCGGCGATATCTGGCAGGCCGACTGGTCGGGCTACGACCTGGTCTATCTGTTCCAGCGTCCCGAGAGCATGCCGCGGGCGATAGCCAAGGCGAGGGCAGAGCTCAAGGCCGGGGCGTACCTCGTGAGTCTGGAGTTCGAGGCAGTGGGGCTGGAGCCCTTGGCCAAACTGGAAGGGGCGCAAAGCAAGCCGGTGTGGGTCTACAGGACCTAGGAGGTGACCTGTGAAGAAGTGGCAGACGCTGGTTCTCTTGGTACTGCTCAGCGGATGTGCGGGTCGATCGCCCATGCGTCCGCCACCACCCGCAACACCGCCGCAGCTTGAAAAAGAGCAAGACCTGCTGCAACAAAGCTTCTTCACTGACACGTGCATGACCCGGCTGCGCCAAGCCGCCCCCGAGCTCAAGCCCGGCGTCACGCAGCAGGGCGGCACCACGCTTTATGCCGTGGAGTTCCCGCCCAACACGGCCGTGCGTGACGGCCTGGCCTATCAGCTGCATGTGAAGCAGCAGGGCCGCATCGCTTACCTCTACGTCAGCGACGGTACGGCCGGCTCCTGGCGCATCCATGGGCCCATGCCCTTGTGGAGCTGTCTGGAGCCACAGCTGCGCTGAGGCCCAGGTGGCCGCTGTCGATCGGGCGGCAGAACCGAGGCGGCGCACAGGGGCATGGGGCATGCAGCGGGACAGCTGCGCGCGAGATCACTAACATTCGGGCCCATGCAACTGAATACGGACTACACCCGGCGCGTGGTGCTGCACAGCGCCGAGCTGCCCTGGGTCGACGCGCCGTCGGCAGGCGTGCAGCGCAAGCTGCTCGAGCGGCAGGGCGGGGAGGTGGCGCGTGCGACTTCCATCGTACGCTATGCGCCGGGCTCGCAGTTCCCGCTTCACACGCACGGGCTGGGCGAGGAGATCCTCGTGCTCGACGGTGTGTTCAGCGACGAGACCGGGGACTATGGCCCCGGCACCTATCTGAAGAACCCGCCGGGCTCGGCCCATGCGCCGGCTTCGACGCCGGGCTGCACGCTTTTCGTCAAGCTGCGCTACCAGCACCCGCAGGATCTGGCCCGCGTGGTGGTGGACTCGACGCGCGTCGCCTGGTACCCCGGTCTGGTCCCGGGCCTCACGGTGCTGCCGCTGCACGAGTACGGCACCACGCATACGGCGCTGGTGCGCTGGGCGCCGGGCACGCAGTTCAATGCGCACCGGCACTACGGCGGCGAGGAGATCTTTGTCGTCGACGGCGTATTCGAGGACGAACATGGCCGCTACCCTGCGGGCAGCTGGCTGCGCAGCCCGCACCTGAGCGCACACCGGCCTTACAGCGTCGAGGGCTGCACCATCCTCGTCAAGACGGGGCATCTGCTGACGCTGTCTGAAGAGCCGGCTCTCGACAGTGCGGGTTCAGCGCGCTAAATTCGGCACGGTCGCGGCCTGGGTGCCGCCTGGTACGCATCGGATCGCAGCCCATGATTCCCGCCCCCATCCCCGTCAATGATGCCGAGCGCCTGGCCGCGCTGCGCCAGCTGCTGATCCTGGACACACCGCCCGAGCAGCGCTTCGACCGCATCGTCGAATTCGCCACGCGCGAGTTCGACCAACCCAAGGGCACGATCACCCTGGTCGACCAGGATCGCCAGTGGTTCAAGGCCCGTGTGGGCGTGGAGCCCTGCGAGACCGACCGCGCCACCTCCTTCTGCGGCCACGCCGTGGTGAGCCATGACTTTCTGGTGGTGGAGGATGCGCGTCGGGACGAACGTTTCCACGACAACCCCTGGGTTACCGCAGCCGATCCCATCGTCTTCTATGCCGGCGCGCCGCTGGTGCTGCCCTCGGGCCATGTGGCGGGCACGCTCTGCGTCTACGGTCCCGAGCCGCGCAGCTTCGATGCCATGGACCGCGCCATCCTGGGCACGCTGCGCGATCTCTGTGTGGAGGAGCTGCTGGCGCGCCAGGGTGGGGAGGCTGCCCGTGCCTGAGACGCGCCGCATCCTGCTTGTCGAGCCCGACTACCTGCTGCGTCGTACGGTGGTGACCGCGGCGCGCGGGCTGTTTGTGCTGGAGATCGACGAGACCAGCCGCTACGAAAACGCGCAGACGCTGACTCAGCAGCACCGCTACGACGGCCTCATCCTGGCGCTGGACGAAGGGGGCGACCAGGCTTTGAATCTGCTCCAGCAGCTGCGCACCGGTGCCCTGCTGCCCGCGCACGACAGCCCGGTGGTGCTCATGGGCTATGACCCCGATCGCCGCCGCGCGGAGATCATCCAGACCCTGGGCGTGCAGCGCTTCGTCATGAAGCCCGTCAAGGTGCGCCACATCCTCGAATCGCTGGTGCAGATGGCCCCGCTGCGTGCGGCGCGCACGCCCAGTGTCGCAGGCTGAGAATATCTGCCCGCCCGGGTGCGGATCACACACAGACGGGCCATTGCTTCCTACAATGAACTGTTCCGGCCTTCGTGGTCATTTCATCGAGAAGGAGCTTCCATGATGCAACGCAAATCCGTACTGGCCGCCGCTGCCGCCACCCTGGCCCTGACGCTGGGCGCATCTGCCGCCGCCCAGACGCCGCCCATCATCGGTTACTGGCTCGATAGCAGTGGCCGCATCGTGCGCAACACCTGGGGCGAGTGCTGGCGCACCGGCTCGTGGACGCCCGCGCTGGCCATCCCCGAATGCGAGGGTGGCGCCAAGGCAGCCGCAGCGCCCGCCCCGTCACCGGCGCCTGCGCCCGCTGCTGCTGCGCCGGCTCCCGCGCCTGCGCCTGCACCGGTTGCGGCACCAGCTCCCGTGGCCGCCCCGGTGCCGGCTCCCGCGCCGCAGCCGGTCTATCGCACCGCCATCACCGAGAAGCCCATCAGCCTGGAGGGCGCGAATTTCGCCACCGGCTCCAGCCGCCTGCTGCCCGGCGCCGGTGCCAGGCTCGAAGAGGTGGTCAACGCAGCCCGCGAGGTGCCCGATCTGACCATGACGGTCACGGGTTACACCGACAGCACGGGCAATGCGCAGTCGAATGTGCGCTTGTCGCAGGCCCGCGCCGAGGCGGTGAAGGCCTATCTGGTGGGCAAGGGCGTCGCGGCCAGCCGTATCACGACGCAGGGCAAGGGCGCTGCCGATCCCGTGGCCGACAACGGCACGGCCGAGGGACGGGCGCAGAACCGCCGCGTCGAGATCCGCTATGTGATCAAGGAGGAGACGCGCGTGCGCGTGCAGTGATCACGGCGCCCGGTCATGCACCACGGGGCCTGCGGGCCCCGTTTTTCATGGCGTTCAGCAGTTGCCCTGCTGCTTGCACCAGCGATCCAGCACCTCTTGTGCCGGCGCGGGCCGGCCGTGCAGATAGCCCTGCTGGATGACCTGGCCACGCGCATTGAGGAACTCGGCCTGCTCGGTGGTCTCCACGCCTTCGGCCACGACCTTGAGGCGCAGGTGGCGCGCCACCGAGAGGATGGCCTCCACGAGGGCGGCGTCGCTCGGGTCGCTGGGCGCGTCCTGCACGAAGCTGCGGTCGATCTTGAGTTCGTGGATGGGCAGGCGCTTGAGGTAGGCGAGGGACGAGTAGCCGGTACCGAAGTCGTCGAGCGAGAACTTCACGCCCAGGCTGCTCAGGTGCGACATGGTCTGCACCACGTTCTCCATCTGGTCCATCACCGTGCCTTCGGTGATCTCGATCACCAGATCGTCGGCCGAGGCGCCCTGGGCTTGCACGATGTCCTGCACCATGTGCACGAAGCCGGGCTGGTGGAACTGGCGCGGGCTGATGTTGACGGCGATCGGCAGGCGCAGGCCCTGCTGGCGCAGCCAGCCCAGGTGGCCGCAGACGGCCTTGAGCACCCAGCGGCCCACTTCGGTGATGAGCTCGCTCTCTTCGGCGATCGGGATGAAGGCGCCGGGCGCCATCAGGCCGTGTTCCGGGTGCTGCCAGCGCACCAGCGCTTCGGCGCCCACGATGTGGCCCTGCGCGTTGACCTGGGGCTGCAGGTAGACGCGCAGCTCCTCGGCGGCCAGGCCGCGGCGCAGGTCGCGCTCGATCATGAAGCGGCGGCTGATGAGCTGCTCCATCGAGGCATCGAAGAAGGCCGTCTGGCGCGCGCCGCCGTCCTTGGCGCGGTGCAGGGCGGTATCGGCACGGCGCAGCACCTCGCCGGGCGAGTCGGCCTCGTGCAGCGGCAGCAGGGTGATGCCGATGCAGCAGCTCACGTTGAGCGCCTCGCCGCGCTCGAGCTGGAAGGGCGCGTCGAGCCGGTCGTGCAGGGCCTGGGCCAGGCGCAGGCCCTGTGCGCTGGCGCCGGCGTTGTCGGTGTGGCCGGCGTGCAGCAGGACGGCGAACTCGTCCGCACTCAGGTGGGCCAGCCGGTCGTTGGCATGCAGCAGGCTGGTCAGGCGCTCGCCGACCTGCTTGAGCAACTGGTCGCCGGCGGCATGGCCCAGCGCGTCGTTGACCGTCTGGAAGCGGTCGAGGTTGAGCAGCAGCAGCACGCACAGCTCGCCCGTGCGGCCGTGTGCCTGCAGTACGTCCTGCACGTCGAGCAGCAGGCGGTGCCGGTTGGGCAGGCCGGTGAGCGGGTTGAACCAGGCCAGCTGGTGGGCCTTGTCCTCGGCATCCTTCTGTGCCGTCACGTCCAGCTGCACGGCCAGGTAGTGGGTGATCCGGCCCCGCTCGTCGCGCACTGGCGCCACGTTCATGCTCAGCACGTATTCGCGTCCGTTCTTGGCGCGGTTAATCATCTCGCCATGCCAGGGCTGGCCCGCGCTCAGCGTGAACCACATCGAGGCGTAGACCTCGGGCGGCGTGCGCTCCGAACGCAGCAGCCGCGGGTTCTGGCCCAGCACTTCGGCCCGCGTGTAGCCGCTGCTGAGCTCGAAGGCGTGGTTCACGTACTCGATGCGCGCGTCCAGGTCGGTGATGATGACGCTGGCCGGGCTCTGTTCGATGGCCTGCGACAGCCGCATGAGCTGGGCCTGGTCCTTCTTGCGCTTGCTGATGTCACGCGTGACACCGAGCAGTCGCTTGGCGTGGCCCGTGGTCTCGTCGATCAGCAGGGTGCTGACCACCTCCACCGGTATATGCTGCCCGTCCTTGTGCACGTTGACGCTTTCGCGCGTGACCGTGCGCTGGCTCTCGTCGCCACGGTCCATGCCCTCACGCCGCAGGCGCAGGCGCTCGGCCATGGTCGCTTGCGCCTCGGGCGGGATCATGTCCTTGAAGCCCAGCTGCGTGACCTCGGCCGGCGTGTAGCCGAAAAGCTTTTCGACCGAAGGGCTGGCGTAGACGAAGCGGTCGCTGTCGAAATCGTAGAGCCAGACCACGTCGCTGCTGTTCTCGGCCAGCAGGCGGTACTGGGCTTCGCTCTCGCTCAGGGTCTTCTCGACCCGGCGCAGCTCCTCCAGGTCACGCAGCGAGCGCTGGCGGCGCTGGCGTTCGTCGTGCAGGTAGAGCGCGCCGCCCAGGGCCATCAGGGCCAGCGCGCCGGCCAGCACCATCCAGGCGCTGCGCACCAGGGCGTTGCCCAGTAGCTCGGCACGGTCCTGCTTGGTGATGAGCCACCACTCGGTGTCGCCGATGCGCTGCACCACGGCGTACGACGGCACGCCGCGGTAGTCCAGGCCTTCGATCAGCGTGCCCGCGGGCACCTCGTTGCGCAGGGCGCGTGCGGTGAGCTGCAGCGCATCCATGGGCAGGCTCTTGCGCACCGCGGCGTCGCGCTCGTGGCGCAGGTCGCTGAGGACGAGGATGCGGTCGTTGTCCTGGCGGAAGAGGAAGGCCTCGGCGCTCTTTTGTGGCAGCGGCCAGTCGGTCAGGGCCGGGTGCAGGTAGTCGGGCGGGTCCACGTGCAGCACCAGGGCCGCGGGATGCGGGCTGTCGCCCGCGAGCGGGGCCACGAAGGCCAGGCGCAGGCGGCCCTGGCCATCGCGCCAGGGGCCGGCGCGGCGCGGCTCGCCCAGCGTCAGCGCACGCAGCACCTCCAGGTGCAGGGTGGGTTCGGTGAAAGGCGCATCGTCGGGGCGACTCAGCAGTCGGTCGGGCTCATTGCTGTCGAAAGCGCGACGGCCCTGGACGTCGATGATCTCCACGTGCGGAAAGACCGTGCGCGAGTCCTTGACGAAAGCGGCCAGGAACTGCTGCAGCCGCAATGCGGAAGCCGCATCACCCCGCTCGCGCCACAGCAGCCACTGCTGGCGCAGGTAGAGGGAGCGTTGGGCCCAGGCAGCGTCGCTCAGGCGTTCCTGGTGCCAGGTCCAGAGCTCGCGCGACTTGGATTCGGAGATGGCCAGCAACTGGGCATAGGCCTTCTCCTTCTCTTCGCGCAAGCCGTTCCACACAGCCAGCACCACGAGCGCGACAACGGCTGCCGCCAGCAGCGCGAAGATGGCCAGCGGGCGACGACGCGGGGCGGTCGGATCCGTCACGGATTCGGCCGCCCCGGGCTGGCTGCGCAGCATGACGTACAGCAGGGCCGAGGTGACCGCCACGAAGACCCAGCCCTTGATCGTGCTGGCCAGCAGGATCAGCGCCGGGTCACCGAACAGCCAGTCCACCAGCTGGTCCGACAGCAGGATCCACAGCGCGGCAAAGCAGGCGTAAACCAGCACCACGGTGACGGCCCGGCGCGGGCCACGGGCTGCGGGACGGGAGGCCGGGGCTTGGTTCATGCAGGCCTGTTTATAGCGCGAAGATCTTGCCCGGGTTCATGATGTTCTTGGGGTCCAGCGCGCGCTTGATGGTGCGCATCATGTCCACGGCCCCCGCGCCGGCCTCGTCGACCAGAAAGCCCATCTTGTGCAGGCCCACGCCGTGCTCGCCGGTGCAGGTGCCGCCCAGGCGCAGCGCGCGTTGCACGAGCTGGTGGTTGAGCTGCTCGGCCAGGGCGCGCTCGGCCGCGCTGTCGGGGTCGATGAGATAACCCATGTGGAAGTTGCCATCGCCCACATGGCCGACCATGAAGTAGGGAATGCCGCTGGCCTCGACCTCGGCCACACTCTCGAGCACGGCGGTGGCCAGCTGCGAGATCGGCACGCAGGCGTCCGTGGTGATGGCGCGGCAGCCCGGGCGCGACTGCAGGCCGGCGAAATAGGCCATGTGGCGCGCGCTCCACAGACGGGTGCGCTCCTCGGGCGTGCTGGCCCATTCAAAGGCCTGACCGCCGAACTCGGCGGCGATCTCCTGCACGGTCTCGGCCTGCTCCTGCACGCCGGCAGGCGAGCCGTGGAACTCCATGAGCAGCATGGCTTCTTCGCGCAGACTGAGCTTGGAATGGGCGTTGACGGCGCGCACGGTGTTGGCGTCGATCAGCTCCACGCGCGCGATCGGGATGCCCATCTGGATGATCTGGATGGTGGTGCGCACCGCCGCCTCGATGCTGGGGAAGGAGCAGACGGCGGCCGAGATGGCCTCGGGCAGCGGGTAGAGCTTGAGCGTGATCTCGGTGATCACGCCCAGCGTGCCCTCGCTGCCGACGAAGAGGCGCGTGAGGTCATAGCCGGCCGAAGACTTCTTGGCACGCGTGCCGGTGCGGATCACCTCGCCGCTGGCCGTGACGACTTCGAGTGCCAGCACGTTCTCGCGCATGGTGCCGTAGCGCACGGCGTTGGTGCCGGAGGCGCGCGTGGCGCACATGCCGCCCAGGCTGGCATCGGCGCCCGGGTCGATGGGGAAGAACAGGCCCGTGCTCTTGATCTCTTCGTTGAGCTGCTTGCGTGTCACGCCGGGCTGCACGGTGACCGTCAGGTCCTCGGCGTTGACGGCCAGCACCTGGTTCATGCGGCTCACGTCCACGCTGATGCCGCCCTCGATGGCCAGCAGATGACCTTCGAGCGAGGAGCCCACGCCATAGGGGATCACGGGCACGGCGTGCTCGCTGGCCAGGCGCACGGCCTCGGCCACCTCGGTCGTGTTTTCGGCAAACACCACGGCGGCCGGCGGGGGCACGGTGGTGTAGGCCGACTCGTCGCGGCCATGCTGCTCGCGCACCGCCAGGGCCGTGGAGCAGCGTTCGCCGAAGCGGGCCTTGAGGGCCTCGATCAGTGCCGGCGGCACGGGACGCTGGTGGGCGTCGGGCTGCAGCTGCGTGGACGAGGTGGGTGCGTTCATGGTGCTCTCCGGCCTACGACCCTGCGCCGGGCAGGGTGGGGAATAATGTCCTGATTGTGCGCCCGGAAGCCTTCCTGGCGCTGTTTTATTCATTTTCATCCAAGGCCGACCAGATGGGCAATCGCCTGACACAGATCGCCACCCGCACCGGGGACCAGGGCACGACGGGCCTGGGCGACAACACCCGTGTCTCCAAGCACCACCTGCGCGTGCACGCCATGGGCGATGTGGACGAGCTCAATTCCCACATCGGCCTGCTGCTCTGCGAGGAGCTGCCCGCCGACGTGCGCACCCTGCTGGTGGAGATCCAGCACCAGCTCTTCAACCTGGGCGGCGAGCTGTCGATTCCCGGCTACGAACTGCTCAAGCCCGAGGCCGTGCTGGCCCTGGACCAGGCGCTGGCGACCTATAACGAGCAGCTGCCGCGCCTGCAGGAGTTCATCCTGCCCGCGGGCTCGCGCGCGGCTTCCCAGGCCCATGTCTGCCGCACCGTGGCACGCCGCGCCGAGCGCGCACTCGTGGCCCTGGGCAACGAGGAGGCCATCAAGGAAGCGCCGCGCCAGTACCTGAACCGCCTCTCGGACCTGATGTTCGTGCTGGCGCGCGTGCTCAACCGCATGAACGGCGGCGACGATGTGTACTGGAAGAGCGAGCGGATGCAGGGCCAGACGGACTGAGGGCCTGGTCCTCGGCCTGCTGCTGGCGGCCGCGCCCGCGCTGGCCGCCACGGCGCGCTACCGCTGCGAGGCGGCCTACCTGCCGGCGCGCAGCACCTGGGTGCGCCAGGTGGAGATCGAGCATGACGAGCGCCGCATCCACGCCCTGCGCGTTGACGGGGTGGCGGTCTACCGCTTTGCCGTCGACGGCACCGTGATTCGCACGGCGCTGGACAACGAGCGCATTGTCCTGGACACGGCCAGCGGGCAGTGGCAGAGCGATTTCAGGGGGCTGGCCCAGGCCCAGGGGCGTTGTGAGCGGGGTGTTGACGAGTAGCTGATGCCGACCCGTTGCAGAAGATCGTTTCCTTCGAAAACAGACGCTCAGCGATGTGAAACCTAAATGGCCATTCACCATTGCATCCCTTTAGGACGTCGGCTGATAGGATTGATCAAGCCCAAATCAAAAGGGAGGTTTATGTTTCCAATACACCTACGGGAAGGTCCTCACGGCATCGGAATGAACTACAGAGAGTTCGTCGAACGTTTTTATGCCATTTGCCAAGAACACATGGACGAAGGACATGCCAAGTCATTCGCCTTCATCTTCTGTAACATGGGCAATGGTGCGGTCATTCGGGCTTTGGACTCTGAGCAAGGCTTCACGACACTCAACATGGCCTCGGATCACGACATGACAGTGTTTTATCTGCATGCGGAATCGGCACAGCACCTTACGCCAAGTTTCAACTCACGATTCTTGGAGCTTCTTAATGTCGCCGATCAGGCCGTTTCCCCCTGCATCGTGTTTTTCGAGGTCTATCGTGACTCGATTGAGAACGCAGAAATTCAACCAATTGACGACCGATTGGGTAGGGAGTATCTAATCATTGAGCAGATACGACGTCTTATCGCCAAAAGAATAAAGAGCGACAAGCAGGCTTCTCCGGTCAATCCGCTTACCGTCGGAGCATCGTTATTAGCATTTGTAAGCAACTTGCGGGGAGCAATCGGCTTCTAGATTGCGCCCACAAGTTAGGTTCTACTCTTCCACCGTTCCAGCAAATCCTCAATGTCAGGCAATGCGGCGTTTTCAATCGCTGTCCGTAATGCGCTTCGTGCCAGATCGAATGCGCTATGAAATTGCTCTTGATCAGGTACGCGGCCAGCATGGACCGCACCACCACGAGCGGCATAGCTTGCTTCGATCCCAGAGTACGCTTTGTCTCGCCCGGGTCCCGGCGAATATAAGAAGGTCGCCAGTGCCTTGGCAAGCCTCTTGGTAATGTCGAATGAGCCTGGTCGAACCAGTGTCTCAATGGCGGCCCAGGCAATGACAATTCCTGCGCCCGGATTGTTAACTAACGTCGCGCTATCAATTGTTTGAAACGCCCGATTGAACTCGGTGTGCTTCATCAACGCGGCCGCTACCCGGAGATGTTGCCGCACCCAATCCAAATCTTCGATGGTCACTTCTCGCCAGGGTGAGGTTGCTAACAAGTTGCGGTTCAATTCAACGGGGCGGATATGTGCCGCATCGGTAGCCGCAGGTATTGACGAGTACGGGCGGTCGGCAATCACCGCAGCTTGAAATGGTTGGCCAACTTTAAGGCGTAACATCGCGACTGAAAACCATACCGCATTGAGACGATCAAACCCCAAGGTGTCAGCTTCCCCACTGAGCTCGACTTCCGTCAGGACATCAAATCCTCCGGGCTGCAAGACTTTCAGGGGACCCTGATGGTGTTGTCCAGGGTGCTCAGGCTGTTTGAAAGCCATCAGGAAAGGGGCAATGATGTGCGCATACGTCTTCCGCAAAATAATGCCTGTCGTCAATTCAAACAAATCAACTGGAAGCACCAACCCCGTGACACCACAGAAAAGAGGGGAGCGGTTTATTTCAAAAGCGTCTTGCGGTGCCTTGCTACTACTCGCGTTCATATTGTTCTCCCCTCGTATACGTCTGTTGTAACGATATCAACTCCATGCACTGAACCCCAAGCGGCGCGCGATCCTCAAGTTAAGGATACGTGCCCTGAAAAATGGAGAGCAACGTCCGCTATGTGACTAGTGGCTCCACCGACAGCTCATGGCCGGAAGCAGACATGAAAAAGCCCGCCGAAGAGGGCTGGTCTTGGAGCAGGTTGGCTCAGCGCTTGCGGTGCCGATGCCGCCCAGCGCGAACTGGCCGAACTTCAGCGTGAAGTCGCCCGTGCCCAGCACCAGGGTGACGGCCGCGACAATCAGGTTCTTGTGGTCGACCCAGATCTTGTTGCCAGGGATGGCGATCAGGTCTTGCTGGCCAGCTCCGCACAGGCGCTGGCCAGCGACAGGGCGCGGATATCCGCAGCCAGCGGGATGGCCTCGTCGCCCGGGTAGATCACCAGCTTGCGCTGTGGCTTCAGGTCTTCGCAGGCGATGTGGAAACCGCGCTCCAGCCGGGGTGCCAGGCTGCGCTTGATCTCGATGGCCCAGAGGCTGCCGTCGGGCCAGTGCAGCAGCAGGTCGATCTCGGCGCCGGCGCTGCTGCGGTAAAAGTAGCCCTGGGCTTGCGGGCTGGCGCAGGCCAGCAGGTTCTCGATGACGTAGCCTTCCCAGCTGGCGCCGACGACCATGTGTGACAAGAGGGTGTCGACGTTGGCGATGTCCAGCAGTGCATGGACCAGACCGCTGTCGCGCACATAGACCTTGGGCGACTTGACCAGACGCTTGCCGGCATTGCTGTGCCAGGGCGGCAGGCGACGCACCAGCAAGAGGGCGCAGAGCAGATCGAGGTAGGCGTGTGCGGTCTTGGCGTCCACGCCCAGGTTGCGCGCCAGCTGGGCCACATTGAGCAGGCTGCCCTGGGCATGGGCCAGCATGGTCCAGAAGCGGCGCAGGGTGTCGGCCGCAATGCGCGGGCCGAACTGGGGAATGTCGCGTTCCAGGTAGGTACGGATGAAGTTCTGGCGCCAGCGCAGGCTGCGTGCATCGCTGGGGGCCTGCAGGCTTTCGGGAAAACCGCCGCGCAGCCAGAGACGGTCCTGTTGTGCTGCGCCGGCTTCCGTCAGCAGCAGGGGGCCGAGTTCCAGGTAGGCGATGCGACCGGCCAGGCTTTCGCCCGACTGTTTCAGAAGGTCCAGAGCGGCGGAGCCTAGCAGCAGGTACAGACCGCTGCGCCGCTTCTGCCGGCGCGCCTGGTCGATCAGACCGCGCAGCACCGGGAACAGCTGAGGCGTGCGATGCACCTCGTCCAGGATGACCAGCTTGTCCAGATGCTCGGCCAGATAAAGCTCAGGCTGGGCCAGCTTGGCGCGGTCGCGCTCGGACTCCAGGTCCAGATAGAGGCTGGGGCGTGCGCGGGCCGCTTCCAGGGCCAGCGTGGTCTTGCCGACCTGGCGTGGCCCCAGCAGAGCCACAGCCGGGTTGTGCTGCAGCTCGTCGAGCAGACGAGGGTAAAGACGCCGCTCAAACATCCTTGCAATTATGGAGTTTCATTCCATGAATTGCAAGGATAAATGTCGGCTCAGCGCTTGCGGTTCAGCAGGGCGTAGAGCAGGATGGCGCCGAAGGTGGCGGTGCCGATGCCGCCCAGTGCGAACTGGCCGAACTTCAGCGTGAAGTCGCCCGTGCCCAGCACCAGGGTGATGGCGGCGACGATCAGGTTCTTGTTGTCGCTGAAGTCCACCTTGTTGTCGACCCAGATCTTGGCGCCGGCGATCGCGATCAGGCCGAAGACCACGATGGAGACGCCGCCCATGACGGGCAGGGGGATGGCCTGGATCACGGCGCCGAACTTGGGGCTGAAGCCCAGCAGCACGGCGATGACCGCGGCCACGACGAAGATGGCCGTGGAGTAGATCTTGGTCGCGGCCATGACGCCGATGTTCTCGGCATAGGTGGTCACGCCGGTGCCGCCGGCCGAGCCGCTGACCATGGTGGCCACGCCGTCGCCAATGAAGGCCTTGCCCATGTACTGGTCCAGGTTCCTGCCGGTCATGGCCGTCACGGCCTTGATGTGGCCCAGGTTCTCGGCCACCAGGATGATGGCCACGGGGGCGATCAGCAGCATGGCGTTGGCCTCGAACACCGGGGCAGCGAAGTTGGGCAGGCCGAACCAGGCGGCGTTCATGATGCCGCTCAGGTCCATGGGCTTGCCCAGGCCCAGGCCGTTGGTGAGCACGGCGTAGATGATGGAGGCGACGATCAGCCCGACGAGGATCAGCAGGCGCTGCACCATGCCCTTGGTGAGCACGGCCACCAGGCCCACGCTGACGAAGGTGACGAGCTGCATCCAGCTGTCGAAGTTGCTGGCCGCCATGTTCTTGATGGGGATGCCCGCGAGGTTCAGGCCGATCACGGCCACCACGGCGCCGGTCACGACCGGGGGCATGAAGCGCTCGATCCAGCCTGTGCCGATGGCCTGGACGATGACGCCGATGAGCGTGTACACCACGCCGCAGGCGATGATGCCGCCCAGGGCCACACCGATGTTGGCGTTGGGGCCCTTGCCGGCATAGGCCGTGGCGGCGATCACCACGCCGATGAACGCGAAGCTCGAGCCCAGGTAGCTGGGCACCTTGCCGCCGGTGATGAGGAAGAAGATCAGCGTGCCGATGCCGCTCATCAGGATGGCGATGTTGGGGTCGAAGCCCATGAGGATGGGGGCCAGCACGGTGGCGCCGAACATGGCGATCACGTGCTGCACGCCCATCACGGCGGTCTGCGGCCAGGGCAGGC
>LNFM01014978.1_pt1 | contig 15880 bp, 18 predicted proteins | sample 596031 | NCBI WGS metagenome assembly LNFM01 (sample SAMN04254537, study PRJNA301005) | activated carbon metagenome | isolation source: dual media filters at the Ann Arbor, Michigan drinking water treatment plant | place: USA: Ann Arbor | reverse complement strand
GGCCGGCGAAGGCGACCTCGGGCAGGTCAGGATCGGGCAGTTGCTCGATCTTGGCGCACCCCATGACGAAGGTCGCGGGGCGCGCGAACAGGATCCGCCCCTGCTCCAGTTCCTCCGGTGTGAAATCGTCCAACTCAGGCCTTCGCCTTCTTCAGCCGCTCGATGAAGGTGTCGATCGGGTTCTCGGCCTTCAGGCGGTGCATGATCACATACTGCTGGATGATGGTCAGGATGTTCGACCAGGCCCAGTAGATCAGCAGGCCTGCCGGGAAGGTGGCCATGATGAAGGTGAAGACGATCGGCATGAAGGCGAAGATCTTGCGCTGCATCGGATCCGGCGCCGGCGGGCTCATCGCCATCTGCAGCCACATGGTCAGGCCGTAGAAGATGGCCAGGATGCTGAGGGCGAAGGTGCCGGCCAGATAGGTGCCGATCAGCGGCGTCGAGGACGGATCCCAGGGGATCAGGCCGTACAGGTTCCAGATCATGGACGGGTCGGCCGCCGACAGGTCGCGGATCCAGCCGAAGAAGGGCTCGTGCCGCATCTCGATGGTCACGAACAGCATCTTGTAGACGGCGTAGAAGACCGGGATCTGCAGCAGCAGGGGCAGACAGCCCGCCAGCGGATTGATCTTCTCCTTCTGATACAGCGCCATCAGCTCCTGCTGCTGTTTCGGCGGATCGGCGCGAGCACCCGCATCTTGGACATGCTCTCGTAGCTCTTGTTGGCCAGCGGGAACATGAACAGGCGGACGGTCAGGGTCAGGCCGAGGATGGCGAGGCCGAAATTGCCGAACCAGCCATAGTAGAGCTCGATCAGCCAGAAGATCGGGCGCGTCAGGAAGAACAGGAAGCCCCAGTCGATGGCGTAGACGAAACGGGGCAGATCAAGGCTGCTCTCATAGCCGGCCAGGATTTCGTTGCGCTTGGCGCCGGCGAACAGACGCTGGGTCTCGGTGATCTGGCGACCGGGCGCGATGGTGTGGGCCTCGCCCAGCATGGTGGCCGAGTGGACGTCGGCATGGGCCGCGTCGGTGACGCGGAAGGCGGCCTCGATCTGCTCGTCCTGATGCGGGATCAGGGCGGCCAGCCAGTATTTGTCGGTGATGCCCATCCAGCCGCCGGTCGAGGTGTGCTCCTGCACCGGCTTCTTGGCCCAGGCCTGGTATTTCAGCTGCTGGGTCGTGTATTTTCCGTCCGAACCGAAGGTGCCGATGCCCCCTTCGTGCAGGACCTGCTGGCGGCCCAGGTCGTCCGGAACGCCCTGCCGTTCGATCCTGCCCCAGGGCGCGATGGTGATCGGCTGGGTGCTGAAGTTGGCGACGGTGTCGGTGAGGGTGAACAGATACTGGGCGTCGACGGCGATGCGGCGCGTGAAGCGCAGGCCCGCGCCGTTGTCCCAGGTCAGGGTGACCGGCGTGGTCGGCGTCAGGGTCGCGCCTTCGGTCAGACGCCACGGCGTCTGGGGTCCGGGCACGCCGCCGGGGACGTTGGGGCCGTTCCAGCCGAACTGGGCCTGATAGGCGTGGCGCATACCCTCCGGGCGGAACAGCTCGACCGGCGGCGAACCGGCTTCGTTGGTTTCCTGGTAGCCGGTCAGGAACAGGTCATCGATGCGCGCGCCGCGCAGCGACAGCGAACCCGTCACCGTTCCGGTCTGGATCGGGATGCGGGCGCCGCCGCGGGCGAGGGCGACGGTCCGGTCCTCGGTGAAGACGGCGACGGCGGCGGGCGACGCGCCCGTCGTTCCGGCGGTCGGGCCAGCGACGGTCTGTTCGGCCGCGGCCTGCTGGGCCGCTTTCCGCTTCGCGGCCTGGGGCTCCATCACGAAGAAGCTGTAGGCCAGCAGCATGATGCCGGCGATCACGACGAAGAGGATCGTGTTTCGGCTGTTATCGTGTGGAGGCATGGAGTTCAGGAATCCTGGCCGGCGTTGGCGGACGTCAAAGGCGCGGTCTTGGGCGCCGGTCGCGGGGTCGCGAGCCTTGTAAGCGCCGATTTCACATCGTCAAGCAAACGGTCCCAGGGACGGTCCGCCGTGCCCATGCGGGCGACGAAGACATAGTCGCTGCCGGGGACCGCCAACAGGGGCGCCGCGGCGCGGGCGGCTTCTCTCAGACGGCGTTTGGCGCGGTTGCGGATCACGGCGTTGCCGACCTTGCGCGTGGCGGTGAAGCCCAGCCGGACCGTGGAGACGCCGTCGTGGCGGTCCAGCCGCTGGACAACCACCGCGCCGCGAGCCTCGGAAACGCCCTTCGCGGCCGCCAGAAACTGGGGCCGCGAAGTCATGCGTTCGATTTTGAAAGGGTCGCTCATGCGCCCGGACCCGGGCGCCGGACGATCAGGCCGTCAGGCGCTTGCGGCCCTTGGCGCGACGCCGCGCAACAATCTTCTGACCGTTCTTGGTGGCCATCCGCGAACGGAAGCCGTGTCGGCGCTTGCGCACGAGTCGCGACGGCTGATAGGTCCGTTTCACGTTCGGCTCCTGGGACTGAAAACAAAAAGGCGGCGGAAGGCGTCCGTCGCGGGAAGGGCGGGCGTATAAGCGGCAGGGCCCACGGTGTCAACGCCGACGGCCCGTCTGCGGAGAGACAATGGACCGGATCAAACGCTTTCTGCCCCTGATATTGCTGGCCGGCGTCGTCGCGTTGATCTTCGCCATGGGCTGGAACCGCTATCTGTCGCTCGAGACACTGCGCGACCATGGCCAGGCTTTCCGGGACTTCACCGCCCAGAACTATCTCGTCAGCCTGCTGATCCTGATGGCTGTGTTCGCCGTCCTGACGGCCAGCGTTGTGCCCGGCGTCTTTTTCGTCACCATCACGGCGGGCTATCTGTTCGGGCCGTGGGTGGGCGGGCTCTCGACATCCCTCGCCGCCACGGCCGGCGCCCTGATCGTCTATACCGTTGCACGGTCGGCGCTGGGAGAGGCGCTGCGCCGCAAGGCCGCCCGTGACCTGGGCCTGATGAAGAAGATCTGCGACGCAATCGACCGCGACACCTTCTGGTATGTGCTGGCGTCCCGCCTCGCCGTGGTGGTGCCGTTCCATATGATCAATGTCGCGGCAGGGGTCATGGCCGTGCGGCTGACCCCCTACACAGTCGCCACAGTGATCGGCCTGTTGCCGGCCCACATCATCTATTGCTGGATCGGCGCGCGCTTGAACCAACTGCTGGCCACCAACCCCGACCCGGACTTCCAGGCCCTGTTCGGCCAGTTCTGGGCCCCGATGGCGGGCGTCTTCGTGTTGGCGGTGGTGCTGCCGTTTGCGATGAAGGGTATGCAGAAATTCTTCCGTGCGAGGGGTTTGACATGAGCGGCGCAGCTCCTGGCCCGAGCCTTGCGTCAAGCGCCGTATGAACCGGTTCCGGCCCCTCCTTGGCGCCCTTCGCAGGGGACTGCGCCTGCCCGCCGACTGGCGCGAGCGGCTGAAGTTCCACGCCCCTGACGCCCTGGCCTGGCGGCTGCTGCTCCTGACCTTCATCTTCACCGTGGTGGTCGAGATCCTGATCATCGTCCCCAGCGCGGCGAGCTTCCACGAGCGCTGGCTGCTGGACCGGCTGCAGTCGGCGGAGCTGGCCTCGGTCGGGGTTGAAGCCCTGCCCTATTCCGCGGTCGAGGACGACGCCGCCGAACAGCTGCTGGCCATCGGCGGGGTGCAGGCGGTGGTGGTGGGCGACCAGGGCGTGCGCCGGCTGCTGTTGCAGGCCCCCAACCTGCCCCGAACGCCCGACCTGATCGACCTGCGCCAGAGCCGCCCGCTGACGCGGATCGCCGATCCCTGGCGCACCCTGTTCGGCCACCCCGACCGGTCCATCCGGGTCCAGGCCCGGCCGCGCTATCGTTCGGGCGACTTCATCGAGATCCTGGCGCCCGCCGAGCCGTTGAAGGTCGAGCTGGGGGCCTTCCTGCTCAACAGCCTGCTGACGTCGCTGTTCATCTCGCTGGTGGCCGGCGGGCTGCTGTACGGCGGTCTGGCCTTTCTGGTCCTGCAGCCGTTGCGGCGCGTCACCCGCTCGATCGAGCATTTCGCCCTCGACCCCGAGGCGGAGGGCGATCCGCCCAGTGACCGTCACGACGAGATTGGCCGGGTCGAGCGCGAACTGGCCCGGATGCAGGAGGAGGTGCGCGTCTCGCTGCGCTCCCGCGCCCGTCTGGTGGCGCTGGGCGAGGCGGTGGCCAAGATCAATCACGACCTGCGCAACATGCTGACCTCGGCCCAGATGGCGTCCGAGCGACTGGCCGATTCGCCCGACCCTGAAGTGGCCCGCGTCCTGCCGCGGCTGGAACGGGCCCTGGGCCGCGCCGCCGCCCTGTCGCGCAATGTGCTGGAGTACGGCAAGAGCGAGGAACCGCCGCCCCAGCGCGTGCGCATCCCGCTGGCCTCCGCGATCGAGGCGGCCGCCGAGGACGCCGGGCTGACGGCGGAGGGCGTTCACCTGAAGAAGTCCATCCCGGCGCGACTGAACCTGCACGCGGACTCCGACCAGCTGCACCGCGTGCTGGTCAATCTGATGCGCAACGCCCGTCAGGCCATCGAAAGCGATCCGACCCGCCGCGCCGGACGCAAGGGCATGGTCCGCGTCACCGTCACGACCGGCGATGGCGACTGCGTCATCCAGATCGCAGACGACGGCCCCGGTATTCCACCGCGACTGTCGGAAAGCCTGTTCGAACCCTTCGTCAGCGGCCGGGCCTCCGAAGGGGCCGGGCTCGGGCTCGCCATCTCGCGCGAACTGGCCGCCAGCCACGGCGGCTCGCTGACCCTGGTCGAGACAGGGCCGACGGGCACGACCTTCGCCCTGCGGCTGCCACACTGACGAGACCAAATCGCCCGATCGGCGTTATCACTGGCGCCGCCGGGCGCTGCCGCCCAGCTTCGCTTGATGCTTTTCCGTTCTGGAGGTCCCGCATGACCCGCTTCACCCTCGCCGCCGTGACCGCCCTGCTGCTGGCGGCCGCGCCGGTCGTCGCCCAGACGACCGCGCCCCAGGTGCCCGTCCGGGGCAAGACGTCCCTGCAGACCACCACACCCGCCGCCCCGCCGGCGGCGCCGGCACCGGGCTCCGAGGAATGGCTGCGCCAGCGCGGCGAGAGCTACAGCGCCGCGCCGGAGACCCAGCAGGACCCGACCGAGGTCGCCGAGACCATCCGCCTGAACGCCGAGATCGCCGCCCGCAACAACGCCGCCGAACGCCGCGAGATAGAAGGCACGGCCGCCTGGCAGGCGGAGGACGCCCGCTGGCGCGCCGAGACCGCCCGGCTGGAGACCCAGCGCGCCCAGTGGGAAGCCGACGCCGCCGCCGCGGAGGCCGCCCGCCTTCGCTACGAACGCGATCGCGCCGCCTGGGCCGCCGAGGTTGCCGCCTGCCAGCGCTCGCCCCGCTCCTGCGTGACCCGCACGCCGGGATATTGACGCCGGGTCTGAAACCCTGAGGCCGGACGCGTCGTAACAGGGTCTGCGGCGTTGCGCCCTGCCCATGGTCATGAGACCGTCGGGCTGAGCGGCGCCGGCCCCGGGGGATGACCATGACCGACATCGCCGACGAGCCTTCGGCCAGAACTTCCAGACGTCACGCGGACCGCGCACTGCCGCGCGGCCGCACGGACACATGGCGTCATCCGGCGTGGGTGCGGCTGGCGCACTGGCTGAATGTCGTGGCGGTCGTCGTGCTGATCATGAGCGGGCTCAACATCCTGCTGGCGCACCCGCATCTGTACTGGGGCATTCGGTCGACCTTCGCCGACCCCTGGCTCAGCATTCCCCAGATTCCGAACTGGTTGCTGATCCCGCAGGGGCGAAACCTCGCGGAGGCGCGGAACTACCATTTCCTGTTCGCCTGGATCTTCGTGCTGAACGGCCTGCTCTATCTGCTGCTGGGTCTGTTCACCCGCCGCTTCGGCCGCAGGCTGTGGCCGACGGGCGCGGACCTGAAGGGCATCGGTCCCTCGGTGGCGGAGCACGCGCGCTTCCACTTCCCGACCGACGACCACGCCCGGACCTATAATGTCATCCAGAAGCTGACCTATCTGGCCATGATCCTGATCGTCCTGCCGATGATGCTGATCACCGGCCTGTCGATGTCGCCGGGCTTCAACGCCATCGGCGGCATATTGCTGGATCTGATGGGCGGGCGGCAGTCGGCGCGGACGCTGCACTTCATCTCGGCGGGGCTGATCGTCGGCTTCATCGTCATCCATGTCGGGCTGGTGATCTGGACCGGCCTGTTCAACAACATGCGGTCGATGATCACCGGCTGGTTCGTGATCGAGCCGCCCGGTTCCACCGCCGGACCGAAGCTGCGGCGCAAGCCGCCGACCGATGCGGGAGACGCGCCATGAACCGCCGCCACTGGCTGACCGGCGCCGTCGCCACGGCCGCGACCGCCCTGCTCTCGGCCTGCGGTCAGGCGGGGACCAGTCTGGCTGAACAGGCGCGACGGATGGGCGAAGGCCTGACGCGGCGGACGCAACGGCTGTTGATCCCCCGCGACGCCCTGGCCCCGACCTACAGCCGCGCGGAGATCTCGCCCGACTTCAGGGCCAACGGCTCCATCAGCCCCGCCGCCGCCGACTACAAGGCGCTCAGGGACAATGAGTTCGCCGACTACCGGCTGGTCATCGACGGCCTGGTCGAACGGCCCCTGTCGCTGAGCCTGGCCGAGCTGCGCGCGCGGCCGTCGCAGAGCCAGATCACCAAACACGACTGCGTCGAGGGCTGGACCTCGATCGGCGAATGGACCGGGGTGCGGCTGGAGACGCTGCTGGACGAGGCCGGACTGAAGCCCGGGGCGCGCTACATCGTCTTCCACTGTTTCGACGCCCTGACCCAGACCGAGGACGGGGAGCGCTATTATGAGAGCATCGACCTGATCGACGCCCGGCACCCGCAGACCATCCTCGCCTGGGCGATGAACGGCGAGACCCTGCCGGTCCCGCATGGTGCGCCGCTGAGGCTCAGGGTCGAGCGGCAACTGGGCTACAAGCATGCCAAATACATCCGGCGGATCGAGGCGGTCGAAAGCTTCGCCCACATAGGCGGCGGCAAGGGTGGCTATTGGGAAGACCGGGGGTACGAGTGGTACGCGGGCATCTGACCCGACGGGGGCTGGGGCTGGCGGCGGGGGCGGCGCTTGTCGCCCCGGCGATCCCGGCCAGAGCCCGCCCGGACAATGTGTTCGCGACGACCCGCCACGGCCCGGTCAGCGCCCGGTTCGAGGGCGAGGTGCTGGCGTTCAAGGGCGTCCCGTACGGCGCGGACACGGGCCCGCGGCGTTTTCAGCCGCCGATCGCGCCGGCCTCATGGCGCGAGCCCCTTCCCGGCGGAGACTACGGACCCGCCTCCCCCCAACGCGGGAACGAGCCGGACCAGTCCGAAGACTGCCTGCGGCTCAACGTCTGGACGCCCGCGCCCGATGCGGGCCGTCGGCCGGTGATCGTCTACATCCACGGCGGGGCCTATGCGACCGGATCGGGGTCCAGTCCACTGACCCACGGGGCGCGGCTGGCGGCGAAGGGCGATGTGGTCGTGGTGACCGTCAACCACCGTCTGGGGCCGTTGGGGTATGCCTCGCTGGCGCGGCTGGCGCCGGGGTTCGAGGACAGCGGCAATCTGGGCCAGCTGGATCTGGTGCTGGCGCTGCAGTGGGTGCGGGACAATATCGCGGCCTTCGGGGGCGATCCCGGCTGCGTGACCGTGGTCGGCCAGTCGGGCGGCGGGGCCAAGATCGCCACCCTGATGGCCATGCCGGCCGCCGTCGGCCTGTTTCACCGGGCCGTGACCATGAGCGGCCAGCAGGTGACGGCCTCGGGGCCGCTGAACGCCACGCGTCGGGCCGAGGTCTGGCTTGAAGCGCTGGGCCTGACGCCCGACCGGATCGACGCGGTCCGCACGATGCCGGTCGAGCGGCTGATCGAGGCCGCGGGGGCGACCGACCCCATCCTCGGCGGTTCGCTGTATTTCGGGCCGGTGCTGGACGGGCGCAGCCTGACCCGGCACCCGTTCTGGCCGGACGCCGCGCCGCAGTCGGCGGCGATACCGATGATGATCGGCAACACGCGCGAGGAGACGCTGGCCTTCCTCGGCGGCGACCCGGCCAATGCGGGCCTGACCTGGGACGCCCTGCCCGCCCGGCTGACGCCGTCGCAGATGCGGATCGATGTGGCGCCGGAAGAGGTCGTGGCCTGGTATCGGCGAGAGCATCCGGAGATGAGCCCGGATCAGGTCCTGATCCGCGCCACCACCGCCGCCCGCAGCTGGCGCGCCGCCGTGATCGAGGCCGAGATGCGGGCGGCGCAGGGCTCGCCCGCCTTCGTCTATCAACTGGACTGGGCCTCGCGCATGCCGAACGGCCGGACCGGTGCCTTCCACACCTCGGACATTCCGCTGATGCTGGACAATGTCGCCGCCGAGGGGTCGGGGGCGGTCGGACCGGAGGCGCAGACCATGTCCGACCGGATGAGCGACGCCCTTCTGGCCTTCGCCCGCACCGGCGATCCGAACCACGCCGGCCTGCCGCGCTGGACGCCCTATTCGCTGGCGCGGCGCGAGACCATGGTCATGGACCTGCCGTCCCGGATGGAGAACGATCCGCGCGGGGACGAGCGGCGGTTCTTCGGGCGGATTCCGTATATTCAGCCGGGGACGTAGGGAGCGGAGACGGGAATGGTTCGTGAACGGGGGAGACGGCGCCTTCGCTGCGTCGCCGCAGCTGGCCTGATCTGCGCCGTTGCAGGCTGCGCAACGGCTCCGGGGGTCGTGGCGCCTGACTGGACGTCGATACCCACGTCCGAGCGCCTCGGCGAGGCCTTCCCCGGGTTTGCAGCCGATGCGGGGATAACGGGAAGGGCCCGCCTGGAATGCGAACTGGCCATTTCGGGCGTGCTCGAGAATTGCCGTGTCGCCAGCGAATCTCCCGCCGGCCTCGGTTTTGGCCCAGCGGCGATTTCGCTGAGCAGCGACTTCCGGGCGGAGCCTGCGTCCCGGAATGGCGTCCCTGTCAGGTCGCAAGTCGCCTTTCCCATCCGCTTCACCCTGCCGCCGATCGAGCCTGTCCCGCCATGGACGGGACCCCCAGCTGATCCGGAAGCCTTGTCGGTCGCCCGGCAGGTCGTGGCCCGGCTCAGACTTTCACTGACGCGCGGCCCCGACGCTGTTCGGCTGGACGGTCTGGCGGCCGACCGAGTTGAGAGCGTGCGGGAGATGGTGGCCGCGGTCGAGCGGGAGACCGGGCCGGCGTTGAGAGAGGCCTATGCGCTCGACCTTGCGCGAACCCAGAGCCTCAGCACGCTTCAATCGCTCACCCGGGGGCAGCGCCGTCCGGGGCGACCCAATATGAGCGAAGACGAAATCGCGCGGGCCCAGGACCAGCTGATCGCCGTCGGCCAGGCGCAGAACGATCAGATCAGGGCGCTCTATTGCGCCCGATACGACTGCGACCTGGAGTGAGTCAGGCCTCCGCGCCCTCGGCCCGCTTCTTCATCATGGCGTCGAAACTGCCCCAGACGCCCTCGGCGCCGTGCCAGGCGCCGGTGGTGGCGGCCTTGGAGTATTCGGTGGCGCGGGCTTCGAAGAAGTTGGCGTGCTCCACGCCCGACAGCAGGGACTGCAGCCAGGGCAGCGGGTTTTCCTTCACGCCGTAGACTTCGGGCAGGTGCAGCTGGCGCAGGCGCCAGTCGGCGATGAAGCGGATGTACTGTTTGATGTCGTCGGGTGTCATGCCCTGCACCGGGCCCATCTCGAAGGCCAGGTCGATGAAGCGGTCTTCCATCTCGACCACGGTCCGGCAGCAGTCGACGATGTCGTCGGCCACGGCCTGGGTGACGGCCCCCGTCTCCTTGTTGAAGGCGTGGTACAGTTTGATGATGCCGTCGCAGTGCAGGCTCTCGTCGCGGACCGACCAGCTGACGATCTGGCCCATGCCCTTCATCTTGTTCTGGCGCGGGAAATTCATCAGCATCGCGAACGAAGGGTGCGGGCGATGTCGCCGTTGGTCTCGACCCCGAACTTGCCCATGAAGTCATGCTTGTCGCGCATGGCCTCGTATTCCATGAAGGCGCCGAACTCGCTCTCGGGCATGCCGATGGTCTCGAGCAGCAGGGCGTAGGCCGCGATGTGGATGGTCTCCATGTTGGCGAAGGACGCCAGCATCATCTTGACCTCGGTCGGTTTGAACACCCGACCGTAGCGTTCCATGTAGTTGTCCTGGACCTCGATGTCGGCCTGGGTGAAGAAGCGGAAGATCTGGGTCAGCAGGTTGCGTTCCGACGGCGTCAGATTGGCCGCCCAGTCCTTGCAGTCCTCGCCCAGCGGCACCTCCTCGGGCATCCAGTGGACCTGCTGCTGCTTCTTCCACATGTCGAAGGCCCACGGATAGCGGAACGGCTTGTAGGCCGCCGAGGCGGTGAGCAGGCCGGGGGTGCCGGGTTTGATCGAGACGTGCGCGTTCATCGGTACGGGGCTCTGGAAGCGAATCCGGGATTGAGGATTCACCATGCGGGCGGATGGCCCCGGCGCCAAGCCGAATTAGGGCTATATTGCGATCACTTTTTTCGCGACCGCTAGATATGGTATGTCCGCCGCAGGTCGCTGGGGATGCTGCTGGGGACAAGCCCAAGCCTTCCCTATGGGTGCAGGCGCAGGTCTCAGGCGCGGAGCGACGGCCGGCGCCCTAGCCTGGTCCACGGAAAAGGAGGCATCCATGACCTATACCGTCTATGGCGCGGCGGGCTCGGGATCGGTCCCGGTCGAGGCGGCCCTGACCCTGATCGGCGCGCCCTACACCGTGATCGAGGCCGTGACCTGGGAAGGCGAAGCCGAGCGGGACAAGGTCGCGCCGGTCAATCCGATGCGGCAGATTCCGGCCCTGGTCACCCCGGATGGCGAGACCATCACCGAAAGCGCGGCGATCCTGATCTGGCTGGCGGAGCAGCATCCCGAGGCGGCGCTGGCACCGGAGCCGTGCGATCCGCGGCGGGCGCAGTTCCTGCGCTGGATGACCTTCGTGCCGGCGGCGATCTATTCGATGTTCTGGGTCCGGGACGAGCCGTCGCGGCTGGCGGGCAACGATCCGGCCGCGCAGCAGATGATCAAGGTCCGCACCGCCGAACGCATCGCCGAATGCTGGGCGGCGATGGAAAGCCAGATCACGCCGGGGCGTTTCCTTCTTGGCGCAGAGCTGACGGTTCTGGACCTCTATGTCTCGGTCGCCAGCCGCTGGACGCCGCACCGCGCGCGGTTCCATGAGGTTGCCCCGCGCATGGGCGAGGTCATGCGACGCGTCGACACCCTGCCGGAGCTGACGGCGTTCTGGGCCGAGCGATTTCCGCTGGTGGGCCGCTATGGCAGCTAGGCCGCCTCGGCCTCGAAAGCCACGCGGGCGGCCGGGAGGTCGCCGGACAGGGCCAGGCTCACCATCGACAGCAGGCCGGCCTGGTTGATCGGCTTGGCCATGTGGGCGTTCATGCCCGCGTCGAGGCAGAGGTTCACATCCTCGGGCATGGCGTCGGCGGTCATGGCCACGATGTACAGGGCCCCGGCCGCACCCGGCATGGCGCGGATGCGCCGCGTCGCCTCCAGCCCGTCCATGTTCGGCATGCGAACATCCATCAGCACCAGATCGAAGACCTGCTCCGCTACGGCGTCGAGCGCCTGCTGGCCGTCGTAGACCTCGACCACCTCGCAGCCGAAGGCTTCCAGCATGATCCGGGCGACCTCTCGGTTGACCGGGTGATCGTCGACGACGAGCACGGAGGGTGCCCGGCCGCAATCCTCGGCCGGTGCGGACGCCTCGGCGGGACGGATCTCGTCGACGACGTCGGCTGTGCGTTCGAACGGCAGGTTCAGGATGAAGGTCGAGCCTTCGCCGACGCGGCTGTCCACGTCGATCCGCCCGCCCATGCGCCGCACGTGGCGCGCGGCGAGCGCCAGACCGAGGCCCATGCCGGAGTGATTGCGCCGGATCGAGGCGTCGCCCTGGGCGAAGGCTTCGAACAGATCGGGCAGGGTCGACGGCTCAATGCCGCAGCCGGTATCGGAAACCCGGATGCAGACGCCGTCGCCGGCGCGATCCAGCCGCACCACGACCTCGCCTCGTTCGGTGAATTTGACCGCATTGGCGACCAGCGGGTGCAGGGCCTGTCGCAGGGCGCGCCGGTCCGCGGTGAAGCGGGCGTGGGACGGAAGCCGGTCGTCGATGATCAGGCTGAGGCCGCGGGCCTCGGCGGCCGCCAGACCGGGTGCCACCGTCTCGCGGGCCACGGCGGCGAGATCGAGCGGCTCAGTGGTCAGGGTGTCGTCGCCGCGGGCGAAGTCGAGGATGTCCTCGACCAGCATCAGCAGGCCGTCGCTGGACCGGCGGATCTGGCGCGCCTGACGCACGGCGACGGCGTCCAGGCCGGGCCGGCTGGCCAGCACATCGGCGAAGCCGGCGACGCCGTTCAGCGGCGTGCGCAACTCATGGCTCATCATCGCCAGGAAGCGTGAGCGTGCGGCCGCCGCGTCCTCGGCGGCCCGCCGGGCTTCCTGGGCCGCGAGGGTGCGGGCGCGCAGGCGCGCCTCCAGCCGCCGGCGTTCGGTCATCAGCGTCGAGATCGGCAGGATGGTGGCGACCATGGCCAGCAGGTACAGATTGTAGATGCCCAGCCGCCGCAACATGGGCGAGACCCCCTCGAGGCCGGCGACCTCGGTCAGTCGCGTCAGATGCACGGGGCCGTGGCCGGTGAGCGTGGCCGCTCCGGTGATACCCGCGAGCAGGATCAGGGCGACCGCGGTCTTCGTCGGCGACAGGCGGAGGCTGATCAACAGCATCGGCGGGAAGGTCAGGTAGGCGATGGACAGATTGTCCTGCCAGAAGACCGCCGTCGTCACGACCAGCATCAGCAGGAACAGACCGATGGCCTCGGGCGCGCGCGCGCGGGTCATGCCCTCGAAACGGTGAGCCCGCGCCACCAGCAGCAGGACCGGCGTCACCAGCAGGAGGCCGAGCAGTTCCACGCTGACAAAGGTGTAGATCTTGAACACGGCGGCGGTGCTGAGACCCATTCCCCGCATCCCCATCACCAGGCTGAAGCCGACGGCGGCCGTCACGACGACGGCGGGGACCGCGGAAAAGGCGACAAAGGTCAGCAGGCGCTTCGGGCGGCGCATGTCGAGCGCCGCGCCGCAGACCCGGCGCGCCAGGAAGGCGCACAGGAAGGCCTCGCCCATGTTCATGAGCGCGTTCAGCCAGAGCAGCATGCCGGCGTCGCCGCGGATGACATTGCTGAACAGATTGATGGCGAAACAGGCGGTCAGCACCGCCAAGGCGGGCCGGCGATGCAGTTGCAGCAGCGCCGCGGCGAGGATGCCGTTTGATAGCCAGATCGCGATGGCGTCGAACGTCACCGCGCTCCAGTGGCCGGTCAGCTGCGAGGCGGCGAACAGCAGCACATAGACCCAGGCCGGCGGGCCGGCGATGCGACCTCCTTCATGCCTGAAAAGACGCCAATGACCCCGCAACCGGTTTCCTCCGGCCATATCCAATGTCCGGATTGTTACAGTGAAGGCGTAAACAAATCGGACGCCTCGAGACGCGCCGGGTGGCCTCAGGTGTTCGAGGTCTGAAAGGCCTGTCGCGGCCGGAACCCGCGCCAGACCAGCCAGATCAGCAGCGCGGTCGCCACGCCCAGCACATCGGCGAGGAGGTCACCCCAACTGGGGTCGCGGCCGACATACCGCTGGACCACCTCGACGGCGGCTCCGAGCGCCACGGCCAGCAGCGCGGCCCAGGTTCGCGGCAGACGCCGGAACAGCACGCCGAGGCTCCAGAGGATCAGGCCGAAGGCGATGAAATGCGCCGCCTTGTCCCAGATCAGCGTCTCGGCCTCGATCGTGCCGCCGGGTGCCAGCATCAGAGCGACAAGCACGAGAAGGACCAGGGCACCGGCAAGGCGAAGAAACAGACGCATACGATTCAGGACTTTCAGGCAGGGCCGGGTTCTATCAGCCCGCGAGCAGGACCCAAACCCCGGTTGCGGCGAAACCGGCCGCCGCCGCCATCCGGATCCAGCCCAGGGGCAGCCGTTTCGCCGCCGTCTCGCCCAGCAGGACGGCCGGGCCGTTGACCAGCATCATGCCCAGCGTCGAGCCGGCCACGACAAGCGGCAGGTTCTGGAACTGCGCGGCCAGCATGGCGGTCGCGACCTGGGTCTTGTCGCCCATCTCGATCACAAAAAAGGCGGCGGTCGTGGTCCAGAAGACGCCGGCGAAGGTCTTTTCGGTCTTGTCGGGCGTCTCGTCGAACCGGTCCGGGATCAGGGCCCAGGCCGCAAAGCCGAGGAAGGCGATGCCGACGACCCAGCGCACCCAGTCGCCGTCCATGAAACGCGCCAGCAACGAGCCGGCCAGGGCGGCGAAGGCGTGGTTGGCGAGAGTCGCGACCAGTATGCCCAGCAGGATCGGCAGGGGTCGTCGCCAGGCCGCCGCCAGCATGATCGCCAGCAGCATGGTCTTGTCGCCTATCTCCGCAATGGAGACGAGGCCGGTCGAGATAAGGAAGGCTTCCAAGACATCATCGTTCGCGGGGGTTCGGCGGACAGACCAGTGGCATCCGCAGCCGGCCCCCGCGTGGAAGCACCCTGCGAAGCCAGCGGTCTTGCCGTGATGTCCTGGGGTCCTATCGCTCGCGCCGCGGGCGCTCGCTGCTTGAGGACCTCGCCCTCAAGTCGCCGCGCACCGCGTGCGTGGCATAGGGCCACAAGAAACTTTCCGCGCCATCCTCTCCGGGCGAGAGGAAGTGTGTTGACGCGAACCCCGCTGAGAGATGCGGGCGGCTACTCCCCGATGACGCGCGGGTCTCTATCGGCGATCGGCTCGTCCGGCAAGGTCTCGTCGTGCGGCCCGGCGGTATGGACATCCTGTCGGCGCTGTACCGCATAGGCGACCAGCCACAGGGCCATGGCCCAGGCCGCGCCCACGCTCCAGCCCGCCAGCACATCCGTGGCCCAGTGCGCCGCCAGATAGACCCGGGTCAGGCCGACGATCAGGGTCAGCAGCAGGGCGACGCCCAGCACATAGGCCTTGAAGCGCCGCCGCGGGAACGCCCGCGTCAGCATGACGCCGATGCTGAGATAGAAGACCGCCGACAGCAGGGCGTGACCCGAGGGGAAGCTGGCGTTGATGGTCTCCACGGCCCGGAAGGCTTCCGGCGGCCGGTCGCGCTCAAACAGCGCCTTCAGGCCTTCGCTCATCGCCACGCCGCCGGCGAGGCCCAGCACCAGCAGCAGGGCCGACAGCCGCTTGCGCTGCAGGATCAGGAACACCACCACGATCACGGCGAACAGGCCCAGGACGGCGATCCCGCCCAGGGAGGTCAGGTCGAGCGCCGCGGTTTCAAGCCAGGGCGGCCCCCAGCCGTCCGCGGAGCCGCCGGGTCGCATCGCCTGCAGAACCGCCTCGTCGAACGCCCGGCCGTCGGCCTCGGTCATGTCGTCGGCCAGTTCGACGAAGGTCATGATGCCTCCCGCCACAATCAACAGGGCGGCAAGCGCGACGATTTCGGTCCGGGCGATACGCCACAGCCGACGAGCAAAGGGGACAATCCGGGATGAAGTCATCGGTCGCAAACGGTCACGCTTGTGGGACGTTCCCACCGCAAATTTATTTCCACAATCCTGTCGGACCACACACAGGAAGCTGGTCGGGGCGGCAATCCCCACGGTGGCTGAATCCGGCAGGTTTGTGGCTAGATCGAATCACTCACACCGAGGGCTGATACGAAAATGTCATCCATGAAGTTGCCCCTCATTCAAAATTTGAGGGCTTGGCCAGTAACCAATCATGAACCACATTTAGCGCTGTAATGATGTTGACCACACAACATCTGGCGTATCGACAAGCAC
>LNFM01008694.1_pt1 | contig 15880 bp, 16 predicted proteins | sample 596031 | NCBI WGS metagenome assembly LNFM01 (sample SAMN04254537, study PRJNA301005) | activated carbon metagenome | isolation source: dual media filters at the Ann Arbor, Michigan drinking water treatment plant | place: USA: Ann Arbor | reverse complement strand
TATCAGCGCACCGAACTGACGGCACCAGATCACGACACTCTGATAGTCGGCGAGATTGACGTTGGCCGGAATCGGATAGCGCTGGCCGCCCTTGAACGCTTGTATCTGCCCCAGATCGACGGACTTGGAGAGAACCTCTTTCACGTCGCCATTCGATTTGATTCCCGATTTCGGAACCAGCAACACGCGATAGTCAGGCCCCGGCCCGACCTCGAAGTCCTGCTCGAGAAAAACGAGATTCTTGTAAACGCTGACCGAACCTTTGCCCCAATGGATCGGGTCGCTTGGGTTCGCGTGAATGAAAGTACCCTTAGCGACAGCAGGCGTCTGCGTCTCTTCCTGCGTGAGCGTGTGATTCACCGGCTCGAGCGGAAAGATATAGGGGAAAAACCAGATGCCGGCAGCGAAGCCGAGAGCCGTGCCAAACAGCCCGCCGACGATGAAGATAAGAAGGCCGCGCAAAAATCGCATAACCCGACTCTAACAAAGAGGGCTCGCAACACCAGCCATCCGGCGATGACGATTGCGCGAGCAGCTAACGGATGGCCGCGGCGGCGATTTTCGCGAGCGCCGCCGCATCCTCCGGAAAATCCGCTGCAATCCAGGCGGCTTCCGCTGCAGCCAGCGCTTTCCCGAGCTTCGGCCCCTTCTCGACCCCGCGTTTCATGAAGTCGTCTGCCGACAACGGAAAGCGCGGCGGCGTCCAGCGCGCGGGCAACCAAAGCAATGCGCCCCATTTATCGTCCGCAAGCGAAGCCTCCGAATGCGCGAACGAAATCAGCGCACGGTCGCCATATTCCTCCGCCCCGATCCGGTAGAGCGTCTCTCTGGCATAAGTCTCGCCGCGCGCGGGCGTAAGCTGCCACCAGCGGTCGCTGATCGAAACCAGACGCTTGTATTCTTCGTTCGAAAGCCGAAGCCGCTCACGCAAATGCATCGCGTCCTCGTCCAGCCGCACCGCCACCGCAGCCAGCCGCCGCACGGCATCAGGCGCGATTTCGTTCGACTGCTCGATCAGCACGAGTTTTGCGAGCGCGGGCAGTTCCGGCGCATTCGCAAACACGCGATCGTAAATCCCGGTATCCGCCATCGCGACCATCGCTTCCGGTGCGCGCCTTGCGGCAAGCGTTTTGATAATCTCCGCGCGAATGCGCTCGCGCGACAGCGCCCCGAGCTTGTCGCGCGCACGCGCGCAGGCAAGATAGCCGTCGCGATCCGGCTCGCCTTCGGCGTAAGCGGCGAAGAAGCGAAAGAAGCGCAACACGCGCAGATAATCTTCCGCGATGCGCTGGTCAGCAACGCCGATGAAACGCACGGCGTGCTTTTCGATGTCGGCAAGCCCGCCGCAATAGTCATGCACCGTGCCGTCTGCGCTTATCGACATCGCATTGATCGTGAAGTCGCGGCGCTCGGCGTCTTTCTTCCAGTCGCGCCCGAACCGCACCACTGCGTGACGCCCGTCGGTTTCGACATCCTCGCGAAGCGTCGTGACCTCGAATGGCCTGCCATCGGCAACAACCGTAACGGTGCCGTGTTCAATTCCAGTCGGTACCACCTTGAAGCCGGCAGCCGTCACGCGATCAATCACAGTCTTCGGCGGCGCCGTCGTCGCGAGATCGGTTTCCCCGACTTTCAGCCCAAGCAGAAGATTGCGCACGGCGCCGCCGACCACGCGCGTTTCTTCGCCGCCACCGTTTAGAACAGCGAGCACCTCGGCCAGCGGCTTTTGTTTCAGGAAGGCGACTTGGTCCGCGGCGAGTTTCTTTTGCGCCGGGCCGCCGCTCATTTCGTGTAGCCCGGGACCAGCTTGCCGTCTTTGTCGATATGGGCCGGCACATAGGTTGAACCCGGCTTGTAGCCGCCGTAATGCGAAAACCAGATGAGGCTGATCGCGACCAGAATGATGCCGGCGAAGGCGAGCCACGCCACCACTTTAGCACCCCAGTTTTCGCGGTCGCGCGCATCCTTCTGCTTCAAGAGCAGCGCGATCGCGTAAATCGCGAACGGCGTGATGAAGAAGGCAAGTTCGGTGAGAATGGTGCGGGCCATTATTCGTACAGCTTCTCGTAAAGGCTCCGGATGATTCCGGCGGTCGCTCCCCAGATATTACGCTTTTCGAAGGGCATTGCGTAGAAGTGCCGCTCGACCCCCTTCCAGACCCCGGAATGCCGGGCGTGGTTCTCCCGCGCCATCAGGAAAGAGAGCGGCACCTCGAAAGCCTCGTCCACTTCCGACGGGTTGAGCTTGAGGGTAAAGCCCGGTTCGATCAGCGCTACCACCGGCACGATACGGAAACCCGTGCCGGATAAATAAGAGTCGAGATAGCCGAGTGGGGTCGCGAAGCGCGCGGGCAATCCGACCTCCTCGTCGGCCTCGCGCAAGGCGGCAGCCAGCGGAGACACGTCGCCCGGATCGATCCGCCCGCCCGGAAACGCCACCTGCCCTGCGTGCGTGCTCATATGTTTCGAGCGCTGCGTGAGCAGCACGGTCGGCTCTTCGTGCGCGACAATGGGAATGAGTACCGCCGCCGGACGCGGCGAGTTTTCGCCGATGCGATCCGCGAAATCCGGATTGAGCTTGTGATCGCCGCGCGTGAATTCGCGCGCATGGCCGAGCAGATTTCCCTGCGGTTCGCGGTAGAGCTTCTCGCGCGCGAGCACCACGAAGTCGCGAAGCACGGGCGAGAATTTATCTTGCACGGAATTCCCTTCGATCATTTCAGCGCAAACCCGCGATGGTTTCAGCGGGCGCCATCGAAAAGAATTCTCCGCTCGACGCAACGCCGAACAGTTCCTTGCCGTTCAAGCTCCGCGTCTCGCCCAGTTCCACGAGATCGAAAAAGAGTGCGCGTGTCACCCGCGCCCAGAGATCGCGCCGCACGAGCAGATAGGGCTTCAGCCCGCCGGTGTGTTGTTCCGGCTCGAAACGCAGCGGATGCTCAGCATCGCAAGGCACGAGATCGTCCACGTTGGTGCGGAAGGAGAGCTTGCGGCTTGCACCCTCGCCATCGACCGCCATCTCGACTGCATGGAATGGCGCATCATCGACCTTGATCCCGACCTTTTCCACCGGCGTCACCAAAAAATATTTCTCGCCTTCGCGCTTCAGAACCGATGCAAAGAGTCGCACCAGCGCAGGACGCCCGATCGGCGTGCCCAGATAGAACCAGGTTCCATCGACCGCAATCCGCATATCTAGATCGCCGCAAAACGGCGGATCCCAGAGATGCACAGGCGGCAGTTTGCGCTCCTTGCCCACCGCGGCAATGAGCGATTCCAGCCCCTGTGGCGGCGCCCCCGGATTACCGCTCTCCACCGTCATAAAGCTACCCGGATTGTGATCGTCGAAAACCGTGCTTTCATCATAGCTTAAACGCCGCCGGACCCTTTTGGGACCGCCTCAATCCCGGCCCAGTCCCGGTCTTTCGTGTGCATGGAAATTGCATGAACATACTTGAATTAAGTGAGTCGGAAGGCCGCGAATACAAGTCCGGCTCATATTGCCCCTCGCGAACGCATGGAGGAGCCGTTGAGCCCCGCAAGTCCCGATAATTTCGATCAAATGATCGTCCGCGCCGCGGAGAACACCGCAGCGAGCGTGAAGGCGGCCCGCGCCGCGATCGGCAATGTCATCTTCGGTCAGGAGAAAGTCGTCGATCAGGCGCTGATAACGGTGCTGGCCGGCGGTCATGCGCTGCTCCTGGGCGTTCCCGGTCTCGCGAAGACGAAACTCGTCGATACGATGGGCACCGTGCTCGGGCTTCAAGCACGCCGCGTGCAGTTCACGCCGGACCTGATGCCGTCCGACATCATCGGCGCGGAAGTGCTGGAAGAGAGCCAAACCGGCAAGCGTTCGTTCCGTTTCATTCAGGGCCCGGTCTTCACGCAGCTACTGCTTGCGGACGAAATCAACCGCGCCTCGCCGCGCACACAGTCCGCACTCTTGCAGTCGATGCAGGAATACCATGTGACGGTCGCGGGCCAGCGCCACGATCTGCCCAAACCGTTTCATGTGCTCGCGACCCAGAACCCGCTGGAGCAGGAGGGTACGTATCCGCTGCCCGAAGCGCAGCTCGACCGCTTCCTGATGGAAATCGACGTCAGCTACCCGGATCGCGAAGCAGAAAAGAAAATCCTCTTCGACACCACCGGCGTCGAAGAAACCAAGCCGCGCGCCGCGATGACCGTGGAAGACCTGATGGCGGCGCAACGTCTCGTGCGGCGTATTCCGGTCGGCGAGTCCGTCGTCGAAGCGATTTTGAATCTCGTACGCTCCGCGCGTCCCGATAACGCCAGCGGCGAAATCGCAAAACAGATCGCCTGGGGTCCCGGTCCGCGCGCTTCACAGGCTCTTATGCTCGCAGTCCGCGCCCGCGCGCTTCTTGACGGCCGTCTCGCACCTTCGGTCGATGACGTACTCGAACTTGCGGAGTCCGTTTTGAAGCACCGCATGGCCTTGACCTTCGCAGCCCGCGCCGACGGCGCAACGGTCGAGAGCCTGATCGCCAAGCTGAAAGCCAAAATCGGATGAATGCGCCCATCGACGTAAGCGGGGCACGGGAAGAAGAGATCGCGCCGGTACGGGCTGCGACGGGAAGCGCACAACATCTCGTTGCCGCCATGCCGCGTTTGATTCTCGAAGCCCGCCGCGCCGCCGCGTCGGTGTTTCATGGCACCCACGGCAGGCGCCGCGCGGGACCGGGCGAAAATTTCTGGCAGTACCGCCGCTTCATTGATGGCGAGCCTTCGAACCGCGTCGACTGGCGCCGCTCCGCGCGAGACGATCATCTTTATGTGCGCGAACGCGAATGGGAAGCTTCGCACACGATCTGGATCTGGCCCGATCTTTCGCCATCGATGATCTTCGCTTCTCCGCTGGTTTGGGAAACGAAGCGTGACCGCGCACTGGTGCTCGCTTTCGCGCTGGGCGAATTGCTGGTGCAAGGCGGCGAGCGGGTCGCAATCCCCGGCCTGATGCGCCCAACCGCGAACCGCAACGTGATCGAACGCATGGCCGAAGCGATCATCCATCACGGCGGCGAGTGGAATAGTCTGCCGCCCCCGATCACGCCCGGCCCGCGCGAAGAAGTCGTGCTGCTGTCCGATTTCTGGAGCCCGGCAAACGAAATCGCCGCCGCCATCGACCACATGGCAAAGCGCGGCCCTAACGGACATCTCGTGCAGGTCGTCGACCCTGCGGAGGAAACTTTCCCTTATTCAGGCCGCATCGACTTCCGCGAACCCGAAACCGGCCAGCACCTCACGGTCGGCCGCGCGGAAATGTGGGCGCGCGATTATCTGGCGCTGGTCGCCAAACATCGCGACCGCATTCGCAATGAGACGTCGTCACGAGGCTGGAGCTTTGCGATCCACCGCACCGACCGTCCGGCAAGCGAATTGCTTCTCTCGCTGCATTCGCACATGGGCGAATCGCGTGACGTGATTTCGCGCAAACGCGCGAACTTGAAACTCGGCGAAACGGAGGCGGCATGATCGGTCTCCCGATCGGCTTCACCTCTCCGCTGCTCCTGCTCGCGCTCGCGGCACTTCCGGTGCTTTGGTATCTGCTGCGGCTGGTGCCGCCGCGCCCGCGGCTGATCCAGTTTCCGCCGACGCGGCTGCTGCTTGAGATCGAGCCGAAAGAAGAAACGCCTTCGCGTACGCCGTGGTGGCTTACCGTGTTGCGGCTTCTGCTTGCGATGATCGTGATCTTGGCCGCCGCCGGTCCGCTCCTGAACCCGCCACCCGCAACTTCGCGCTCGACCGGTCCGATCGTGCTCATGGTCGATTCCGGCTGGGCTTCCGCCGCGCAGTGGCAGAACCGCCTCTACACCGCGAACGCAATCATCGCGCGCGCCGAGGCCGAAAACCGGCCGGTGGCGCTGCTTGCGACCGCGAAACCGCAGAAAGATGTCTCGCTCCTGCGTCCGTTAGAGGCGCGCGAACAACTGCGGCTCCTAGTGCCCTCGCCGCATCAACCGAACCGCGCTGAAATTGTGCCGGGTCTCGCCGATCTCCTGAAGCGTCAGCCGGACGCCTCGGTGATCTGGCTCTCCGACGGCATCGATCTCGGCGACGGCGAAGCCTTCATCAGCGCATTGAATGAGCGAATTCCCGACGGACGACTCACCGTGATTTCCGGCGGCACGCAAAGTTCGCTGGCGCTTGCGGGAGCCGAGAACAACGCAGGCGCGCTAATCGTCAAAGTGCTGCGCGCGGATACCAACACGCCCGCGAACGGCAGCGTTCGTGCGCGCGATCTGCGCGGGTTGCCGCTCGGCGATGCGCCGTTCTCGTTTGCGATTGGCGCACTCGAAGCCGAAGCAAAGTTCGACTTGCCTGTCGAAATTCGTAACGACATTTCGCGTCTGGAGATTACCGGCGAGCGCTCGGCAGGTGCCGTGCAATTGTTAGATAAGCGCTGGCGCCGCCGCACGGTCGGCGTTGTGTCCGGCGGCACCATCGATACTGCGCAGCCGCTGCTCGCGCCGACGTTCTATCTCTCCCGCGCGCTCGCGCCTTTTGCCGACGTGCGCTTGGCAGGCAGCACATCGGCGGGCGAAGCCATCGCGCGCTTCATCGAACAGCAGATCCCGGTGATCGTGCTTTCCGATGTCGGCACCATTCCGCCGGAAGTGCGCGAACAGCTTTTCAAATGGATGGATAACGGCGGCGTTCTGATCCGCTTTGCTGGCCGCCGTCTCGCCGCCTCCACCGACGACGATCTGGTGCCGGTGCGGCTGCGCCGTGGCGGCCGCGTGCTAGGCGGCTCGCTGTCCTGGGAGCAGCCGCAGAAGCTAGGGAGCTTCTCGCGCGAAGGCCCCTTCATGGACATGACCGTGCCGGACGATGTTCTGGTCACGCGTCAGGTGCTTGCAGAGCCCGACGGACGCCTCCCAGAACGCACCTGGGCGTCGCTCGCCGACGGCACGCCGTTAGTCACCGCCGAGCGCCGCGGCAAGGGCTTGCTCGCGCTCTTCCACGTGACCGCCGATACGTCGTGGTCGAACCTTCCGCTGTCAGGCGCCTTCGTCGATATGCTTCGCCGCACGGTCGGCTTGGGAAGCGCGATCAACCGCCCGGCGGAAAGCACGCAGAACGCACCGCGCGCGAACGTACAGACCGTTGCACCCAATCGCCTGCTCGACGGCTACGGCGCCTTCACCGCGCCGGGGCCGACCGCACGCCCGGTCGCGGCCGATTTTAACGAACGCGCAAACACCGATCACCCGCCCGGATTTTACGGCCCCACCGAAAGCCTGCTTGCGGTCAACACGCTGATGCCGAGCGACCGGCCCGCCGTACTCGATCTTTCAAAACTCAAAGCGAGCGTCGAAGCCTATCGCCGCTCCGAGCCGGTCGATCTGCGCGCCGCACTCCTTTCGTTCGTGCTGCTACTCCTTCTGATCGACGCGCTAATCGTGTTCTGGCTCGCGGGCGGCATCAACCGCCTTTTGCGTAAGCGCGCGGTCGCAACGATTGCGATCATGCTTGGCGCTTCACTGTTTTTCGCGGGCACCGATGCGCAGGCACAGACGCCGCTACGCGCGACGCAAAACGACGACGCCTCGCTGCCGTTCGAACTACGCGCGAGCCTGCAAACGCGGCTCGCTTATGTGATTACCGGCGACGTTGAGACCGACACCATCAGCAAGGCCGGCCTCGAAGGCCTCACCGCTTTCCTCTCCTCGCGCACCGCGCTTGAGCCCGGAGCGCCGATGGGCGTCAACATTGCAAAGGATGAGCTTTCGTTCTTCCCGATTCTCTATTGGCCGATCGTGCCCGGCACGCCGAGACCCTCGAAAGAAGCGCTGAGCAGGATCGACGCTTACATGAAACAGGGTGGCTCCATCCTGTTCGATACGCGCGACGCGCTCGCAATCACAAATCCGCGGGGCGGCGAAGTCTCACCCGCGACCGCGACGTTGCGCGACATTCTTGCTTCGCTCGACCTGCCGGAATTAGAGACCGTGCCGCGCGATCATGTGCTGACAAAATCCTTCTACATTTTGCGCGACTTCCCCGGCCGCTTCACCAGCGGCAATCTCTGGGTCGAAACCTTGCCCGCGAGCGAAGAAGAACAGGCGGATCGCCCCGCACGCGCTGGCGACGGCGTCTCGCCGATTTTGATTACCTCGAACGACCTTGCCGGCGCCTGGGCTGTCACGCCCGACAACCGGCCGATGCTGCCGCTGACTCCCGGCGAGCCGCGCCAACGCGAATTCGCCTACCGCGTCGGCGTCAACATCGTGATGTATGTGCTGACCGGAAATTACAAAGCCGATCAGGTGCACGTGCCCGCGCTTCTCGAACGGCTGGGGCAATAGCGCATGAATCTTGGTATCGCATTTGAGCCGCTTATCTCGCTGCCGCTCTTGCTCGGCGCGGCGGTCGTTGCAGCGCTCGTTGCGGCACTCCTGCTTGTTTCCCGCTCGCGCGGCGCGATCACGCGGACGATTGCGCTCGCACTCGGCGTGATCGCGCTTGCCAATCCTTCGCTCACCCGCGAAGACCGCGATCCGCTAACTTCCGTGGTCGCCGTCGTGCTCGATCGAAGCGCGAGCCAGCGTTTCGGCGACCGCGCGGACGCAACCAATAAAGCGGCGGAAATCCTGAAAGAGCGCCTCGGCGCGATTCCCAATCTCGAAGTCCGCATCGTCGAAGGCGGCACCGATGGCGAAGGCGACGGCACCAAACTCTTCGCAGCGCTCAGCGCGACACTTGCAGACGTTCCGCCGGAGCGCGTCGCGGGCGCAATCATGATCACCGACGGCCGCGTGCATGACGTGCCGTTGCCGCAGCATCTCGGATTTCAGGCGCCGGTTCATGCGCTGATCACCGGACGCGAGAACGAACGCGACCGCCGCGTGGCGCTGACGGTAACGCCACGCTTCGGCATTGTCGGCCAGCGCCAGACTGTCGGCTTCCGCGTGGTCGATGAAGGCATTCCGAACGGCGCGCGCGTGAATGTCACCGTGCGCCGCGACGGCACGGTCGTGGCGAACACCGTGGTCACCGCGGGCGCCGAAGAGCGCGTGCAGGTCGAGATCACCCATGCCGGCGCGAACATCATCGAGATCGACGCCTCCCCGCTCGAAGGCGAACTCACGCTCCTCAACAATCGCGTTGCGCTGACGGTCGATGGTGTCCGCGAAAAGCTGCGCGTGCTGCTCGTCTCCGGCGAGCCGCATTCCGGCGAACGCACCTGGCGTAATTTGCTCAAGTCGGACGCAAACGTCGATCTCGTGCACTTCACCATTCTTCGCCCGCCTGAGAAGCAGGACGGCACGCCGATCCAGGAGTTGTCCTTGATCGCGTTCCCGACGCGCGAGCTCTTTCAAACAAAGATCAAGGAATTTCACCTGATCATCTTCGACCGCTACGCCCAGCAGGGCGTTCTGCCGCTGATCTATTTCGACAACATCGTCGAATATGTCCGCGGCGGCGGCGCGCTTTTGATCGCGGCAGGCCCGGATTACGCGGGCCGCAACTCCGTGTGGCGCACACCGTTAGAGGCAATCTTGCCCGCGACACCAACCGGCAACATCACCGAAGTCGCCTACAAGCCGGCTTTAAGCGACGACGGCAAACGCCATCCGGTCACGCGCGCATTGCCCGGCTCCGAATTTTCGCCACCGCAGTGGAGCCCGTTCTTCCGCCTGATCGACGCGCAGACCTCGAACGGCACTGCCTTGATGAACGGCCCCGGCAACCAGCCGCTCCTGGTGCTGTCGCGTCATGGCGAGGGCCGCGTGGCGCTGCTGTTGTCGGATCACATCTGGCTTTGGGCGCGCGGCTATCAGGGCGGCGGGCCGCACCTCGATCTTTTGCGCCGCCTCTCGCACTGGCTGATGAAGGAGCCGGAACTTGAGGAAGAGCGGCTCGTCATGAGCGCGCGCGGCGGCGAGATTCTCATTGAGCGGCGCACGATGAACGAAACCGCAGAGCCCGTGACGGTGACTCAGCCCTCAGGCGCGACACAGATATTGAATCTCTCGCGCGCCGAGCCCGGCATCTTCCGCGGCACCATCAAAGCCGAAGAACTCGGCTTGTGGCGCGCGACCGACGGCAAGCTGACCGCGCTCGTCAATCTGGGACCGCTCAATCCGCGCGAGTATCTGGAAGTGACCAGCACGCGCGAGGTAATGCAGCCGCTTGTAAACGGCACCGGCGGCGGCGTATTGCGGCTCGCGGACCTTTCCGGCGGCGCGCCGCGCATTGCGCAAATCCGCTCCGCCGAACGCTTCGCCGGACCGGACTGGCTGGGCATCAAAATGCGCGATGCAAGCGTGGTGCGCGGCCTCGGCCTGTTCCCGCTGTTCGCGGGACTTTCCGGCCTGTTGATTCTGATGGTGGGCATTGCAGCCGCATGGGCTCGCGAAGGCAGATAAATCTCTTACTGCGATTGATTCAAATGCACTCGCGTCGTAGGACGGCGCGCATGATCGGTTATCTCGACTATCTCATCTTCCGGCTACGCCACTGGCTGAAACGCGGCCGCAATCCGGATCCATACGAAATCGAAATCCGCCGGCTTTATAATGAGCGCGTCGGGCTGAAAAAGCTCGAGCACGGCGAACATTTCGATGTCATGTCCTATAAGACGAACGGCAAGTTCGATTACGAGCTTTACAAGAAGATTCAAACGCTAGGCAACAAAGGAAAAATCGAGCGCGTATTTGTCGCGCAGGAAAATATCGCTTTCCTATCCCGCGAACTTGAAAAACTGATCCCCGAAATCAAATTCGTTCTCTGTCACGGCACACGCAACGCTGCCGAACAGAAATACTTTCAGGCATCGCTATCGAAACCTGCTGACATTGTCGGAACAGAAATCTCCGATACGGCATCGCAATTTCCGATGACGATCGAGTGGGACTTTCACGAGGTGAAGCCGGAATGGCTTGGCGCAGCCGATGTCGTTTATTCGAACAGCTACGACCACTCCTACGACCCGCATAAATTGTTTCCCGCCTGGCTGTCGTGCCTCAGCGTGAACGGCGTGATGGCGTTGGAGTGGACCCGCGCGCACGATATGCGGCCGTCGATTCTGGACCCGTTCAACGTCGGCCTCGACAGCCTGACGCAGCTTCTCGAAAGCTTTTGCGCGGACGGCAAATACAAGCTGTTGCCGCCGCTGACGGATTTACCTGTTCGCAGTATCGGCCAGACGTTCCTGCTCGTGCAGCGCGTCCGCTAGTTCCGGCCGTAGTCGCGCCGCACCGCGCCCGAAACTTTCTCGAACGAACCAGCGACAAGCTCGGCAACCAGTACGCGCTCCGGGTCGACCGGACCCGGCAGCTTGACGCGGCCATGCTCAACTTTCTTGAACCCGAGCCGGCCATAATAAGGTTCGTCGCCGACCAGCAGGATCAGCTTCACGCCGTCATCCTTCGCAGCCTTCATCGAAGCTTCCATCAGCGCGCGGCCGACGCCGCGGCTTCTGAACGGCGGCTCGACCGTGAGCGGGCCCAAGAGCACCGCTTTCTCGCCGCCGATAGTGATCGGCGTCAGCCGCACCGAGCCGACCAAAAGCGTGCCGATGCGGGCGGTGTAAGACAGCTCGCGCCTGTGCGCGACGCCTTCGCGCAACCGGTATGCCGAACGCGCGAAGCGGCCCGGGCCGAAGGTCCGTTCCGAAAGTTTCTCGATCGCCGGATCGTCTTCCGGCGTTTCGGGTTGGATGTTGAGCGACAGATCGGCCAAGGCGCTTAATTCCGTTGAAATCGGCGCGCCGAATACCACGGCGGCTGAAGCCGGTCCAATGACGGCGCGTTTACAAGTGTGACTACCACTGCTGCGGCACGGCGGCCGCTTCTGTCACCTCGGCGAGCCGCCGCCGCGTCGATTGCGTGGTGTCGCCCGGCAGCGCACCGAGCGGGAAGAACTTCGCTTCCTGTATTTCAAAACTCGGCGCAAGCGGCCCGCCATATTCGAACGCGCGGACGACATAGACCGCGACATGATCGCGCGTGGACGCATTCGTGTTCTGAAACAACGCGTGCAGCACCGGCTTGCCGGTCACACGCACGTTGCCTTCTTCCATCAGTTCCTTGGCAAGCGCTTCCTCGAAGGTCTCGCCCGGCTCCACACCGCCTCCCGGCAGATGCCAGCCCGGCGTATAGCCGTGGCGCACGAGCAGCACTTCGTTATCGCGCAGCACTATGCCGCGCACCCCGAGCGTCATGCCGCGCTTCATGCGCCAATAGAGATGAAGGAATCGGCGGATCATATTTCGCTTATAGCAAAGCCGTTTGCGTAGCGCGCTTTCCCGGCTAGACAGGATGAATGTTCACGCTTGCCCATTTGTCCGATCCGCACTTGTCTCCGATGCCGCGCCCGAGACTGCGCGAGCTTATGGGAAAACGCGCGGTCGGCTATTTCAACTGGCGCACGAACCGCGGCGCGCATCACAGCGTCGACAGTCTCAGCGCCCTGGTCGCCAACATGAAGAGCCGCGGCTTCGACCACCTCGCGGTCACCGGCGATCTTGTCAATCTTGGCCTGCCCGACGAATACGGATTGGCGCATCGTTTTCTGGAAAGCCTCGGACCCGGCGACCGCGTCTCGATGGTGCCCGGCAATCATGACGCCTATGTCCGGGGCACCGCGCTCCTGCACATCGATATGTGGAAGGATTACATCGCCGCAGACGAGCCCTCGGAGAAGTCCGGCATCGCAGGCACGGCCTTTCCGTATCTGCGCCGCCGGGGAGACCTTGCGATCATCGGGCTTTCGACCGCGATTCCGACCGCGCCGTTTCTCGCCACCGGCAAACTCGGCAAGGCGCAGTTGCTAGAGTTCGAGCGGCTCCTGAAAATCGCAAAAGACGAACATCGCTTTCGCGTGGTGCTCATCCATCATCCGCCGGTCGGGCGTCATTCGCCGCATGAAGTGCTGACCGATGCAAAAGCCTTCTGCGCGGCCGTTGCGCGCGAAGGCGCGGAGCTTGTACTGCATGGCCACAAGCACAAGGCGCTCCTGCACAAGATTATTGGACCGGACGGCAGCGTGAATGTCGTCGGCGTGCCTTCGGCTTCGAACCCCGGCAGCCACCCGGAACGAGGTGGCGCCTATAACGTCTATCGCATCGGCGGAAGGACCGGCGCGTGGTCTTGCGAAATGGAAAGCTATGGCTTTGCGCCGGATGGCGGCGGCATCAGAAAAATCAGAAACGTGAAGCTGATCTGACTACGGATTGGCCGTGAACCACACTGCCGCAAATAGTGCGATTGCGCCTGCAAGCGCGCCAAGCACAAAAGCCGCGAAGATCGCGCCGCGATTTTTCGCGGGCAGCTCTTCCTCGGTTTCGGTCGAGGCCAGCGCCTGTTCGCGCGCAACCATCCGCCGCGCGACGTAGCGCGTAATCGCCTCCCGCATCGGCGGCACTTCGGTGCTTTCCCCAAGCACGCGGCGGCCATGCGCGGTATCGGTAAGCAGACGATAGGTGCGCTTGTCGTTACCCATCACGACATGGGTGATCGCATCCAGCCACAGGCGCGGCTGCATGCCGCCGGAAACGCCGCGGTCGAAATAATCGGTATGACGCGCCGGAATATCCTTGAACGTCTTGTCGATGGCCTCGTTCAGGATTTCGAGGCGCGCCATTTCCGCGTCGCGCAGATCGATGATGATCGCGGAGCGCTCCGCCGCCTCGATCCGCGCATCGTGTATGGCTTGCTTCAGCGGCATCGCTGCCACCGGCATCGCCGGAGTGTTTTTGTCGCTCACGTTTTCCGTCCCTGTCCGGCCATCGTCCCCGGCCTGAGCACCGCGCAGAAAGACTAGCGGCGAGCGTTCAGAGAGTCACGTGCGCGTAAGACGTAAGGTTCCATCCATTGCAGACCCTCTTCGGTCCGTCCGCGCGGGCGGTACTCGCAACCGACAAAGCCGTCATAGCCGGAGAAAGCGAGCGCATTGAAAACGGAAGCGATATTCACCTCGCCGCGGTCCGGCTCGTCGCGCAGCGGCACGCCTGCAACCTGCACGTGGCCGATGCGTTTTGCGTGCTTCTCGATCCGGCGCGTGAGATCGCCTTCGGTGATCTGCGTGTGATAGATGTCGAATTGCAGCCGGACATTCTTGAGGCCGACGGCGTCGAGAATTTCGGCGGCCTGATCAGTGGTGCGCAAAAAATAATTCGGCCGGTCGCGCGCGTTCAGCGGCTCGATGGTGAGCGCAATGCCGACCTCCGCCGCCTCCTCGCCTGCCTTCCTCAGATTCGAAATGAAAGATTCGGTGTTGCGAAGGCCCGCCTTCGCATCGCCGGCCATCACGTGAATGGTAGGCACGCCGAGCGCGCGGGCATAGCTCAGCGCGAGATGAATCTTCCGGAAGAAATCTTTCTCTCGCCCTGCGATCGCGGCACAACCGGCGTCGCTGCCGTCGGCGGCAAACGGCGTGTTGATGAGCACGCATTGCAGGCGGCTTGCGGTAAGCCACTCTTTCAGGTGCTCCACCGGCTCGGCATAAGGATGCAGAAGCTCGACCGCGGAAAAGCCCGCGTGATGCGCGGCCGCGAAGCGGTCGCGAAACGCATACTCCCCGAACAGCAGGTTCAGGTTTGCCGCAAAGCGAAACACGTAATCACCCCCGTAACCGCGTCAATGAAGCCGCGCCGGACGAAAAGCGCAAGGAAAACAACACGGCGGATTCGCGACGCAGGAAAAAAGCGGCTATGGCTCATTTGAATAAAAAGAAGAGCCTTCCTTGACCACTGCAATTCTATTGGCTGTTCTGGCCGGCGCGCTCCTGCACGCAAGCTGGAACGCCCTCATCAAATGGGAGCCGGATAAGCTCACCGCCTCCGCCGCGATTGCGGTCGGCGCCGGTATCGTCGCCTTGCCGGTCGCGCTGATGAGCCCTTTGCCGCTTGGAGCCAGTTGGCCGTGGATTGCGTTCTCGTCGCTGATCCATGTTTTCTATTTCGCGCTAGTCGGCTACGCGCTGCGTCACGCCGATCTCGGCGTGGTCTATCCGCTGACGCGCGGCTCGGCGCCGGCCTTCACGGCAATTCTCGCGGCGGTCTGGCTCGGCGAAACGCTTGCGCTCAACGGCTGGCTCGCGGTCGGCTCTCTGCGGACGCGTTGTTGCGTGGCGGATTGACCCCGCGCACAGCCGTGCTCGCCTTCACCAACGCCGCGATCGTGGTCGCTTACACATTGGTCGATGGGATCGGCGCGCGGCTTGCGGGCAACGCGCTCTCTTATGTCTCGTGGATGATGATCGGCACCGCGGCACTCATCGTGCCGATTGCGCTCGTTTTCTACCGCGCGGAGATCGCCGAAAAAGAACGCAGCTTCTGGGTCCGCACCTTCATCGGCGGCGCGCTCAGCATCGCAAGCTACGGCATCGCGCTCTGGGCCATGACCAAAGCGCCGATCGGCCTTGTCGCGGCGTTACGCGAGACCTCGGTGCTGTTCGCCGCGATTCTGGGGGCGCTGATATTCGACGAGCGCTTCGGCCCCAAACGCTGGGCCGCGCTCATTCTAATCGTAATCGGGATTGGATTGTTGCGGATGCCCTTCTGAGGGCCTCCAATTACATCCGGTACTGCTGGATGCGCGTGGTGCGCAGACCCGCGAGACCGTGCTTGTCGATCGAAGCTTGCCAGTTGAGGAATTCTTCGACGGTGAGCGTGTAGCGCGCACAGGCTTCTTCAAGCGAAAGCAAACCGCCGCGTACGGCCGCGACCACTTCGGCCTTACGGCGAATGACCCAACGACGGGTCGACGGCGGGGGAAGATCCGCAATCGTCAAAGGGCTACCGTCCGGCCCGATCACGTATTTCACTCTCGGGCGATGCGCTTCGGTCATTACAAACTCACTCGGAACACAACTTGTAATGACGAGACCCTAGAGGGCAGCCATGAACATTTCCC
>LNFM01008194.1_pt1 | contig 15881 bp, 12 predicted proteins | sample 596031 | NCBI WGS metagenome assembly LNFM01 (sample SAMN04254537, study PRJNA301005) | activated carbon metagenome | isolation source: dual media filters at the Ann Arbor, Michigan drinking water treatment plant | place: USA: Ann Arbor | reverse complement strand
GCCGAAATCGTTGAGGTTGACCAGTTTGATCGGCGAGCCGACCGGTTTGTCCGGCCACAGGATGCGCGGAATCGGCTCGGTGAACAGCTGCAGATATTGCGAGAAATAGGTGTAGGTGCGCGACTTGTCGGGCACCGCCCACAGGATGTAGGTGAGGAAGTCGAAATTGGCGAAGTCGGGGTTGTCCTGCTTCTCCAGCCAACTGCGGTTGTCGCGGAACTCGGCGACGACGCGGCCCTCGCCGCTCACCATGTCGCGGAAGTAATTGCGGTCGAAGCCGATGTTCTGGAACAGGATGAACAGCGGGATCATCAGGCCGAGATAGCGCAAGCGGATCCAGCGCCGGCGCGAGCGATAGAGCTGCACCAAGATGATGGTGAAGACGACGGTGATCATCGCCCAGCGGCCGCCGCCGAGAAAGGCACGGTAAGCCATGAAGAGGATGAGTGGAAACCACGTCCACCAGGCGAAGCGAAACCGCCACATGAACAGCACGGCGAGCGAGCCGAACATCGTTTGGGCGTCGACGATATAGCCCGTCGTGTTGACGTAAATGGCGTTACCGGTCGCCAAGTCCATCGTCATCTGAATGTCGCCGCGCTCGTTAAGGCCGATGTCGCCGGTAGCGAAAAAGGCCGAATAGGTGGCGAGGGGACCGAGCAGCAGAAGAGTGATGAGCAGTCCGCGCTTTTGCGCGGTGGTGAATTCCGGCAGGTCGCCGGCGGTGAATTTCACCTCGATATTGCCCATCAGCCAGGAGGTCAGCGCGAAGACGACGAGGCCGACCGACGTGACGAATAAGGTGAAGACGAATTCGTTGTCCGTCGGGCGATACTGCATATAGACCCAGCGCCCTTCGAAGTTCAGGTAATGCACCATGAAGGGCCGGATCACGAAAACGATGCCGTGAAACAGCAGATAGAAGGCGAGCGGATGGAAGATCGACGAATTGCGATGGAAGAAGAATCCGATCGCGATGGCCGCGAACAGCACCAACTGGGCGTATAGGGCGAACTCGACCATCATGGCAGCAGCGTCCTCAGCCTTTCGCGATATGTGTCCCACGTGCGCTGCGGCCGCAAGCGCAAGGAGGCCGCGCGCCAAGCCGCAGCCCGTTCCGGCTGCGCCGTGAGGGTCATCACGGCCTCGACGAGCCCTTCGACCGTCACCGGATCGAGAATAACGCCATTCTCGCCGGGAGTCGCGCCTGTGCCGCTGGCCGCGGATTGGATTATGCCGAGCCCCGCCCCGACCGCCTCATAAAGCACGAGGGCGCTGCCCTCGAACAGGCTGGGAAAGATGAAGACGTCGGCGCGGCGGAAATAGTCCGCAACCTCGGAGCGGGCGACCTGCGGCACATGGACGACGCGGTCGGCATAGCGCCGGAAGGTGGCATCCGGCACCGTGCGATGGCCGACCAGGGTGAGCGTCGCGACTTCCGGCGGGATGCGCGCGAAGGCGTCGAGCAGATAGGCGATGCCTTTGCGCGCATCGACGGCGCCGACGAAGAGGAACCGCAGCGGCGCTTTCGGCACGGGACGATCGGCCGGCGGCTCGGGAAAGAGCGTGGCATCGAAGCCATATGGCACCACGCGGATTTTGTCGCGCGGACAGCCGTGGGCGATCATCGTCGCGGCGCAGGAGTCCGAGCCGGCCAGAACCAAGTCGGCGAGCGCGACCTCCTCGTCGTTCTGGTCGATCCAGGCCTGATCGTAGAGGACGAAGCTGGCGGGAAAGAACTCCGGGTGGCGGTCACGTTCGGCCAGCATGACGGCGTTCATGGCGCTGGGATGGCCCACCGCCTGATCGAGCACGCAGCGCAGGCCCTGCCGCTTGGCCCAGCGAAACACCTCGACCGAAGCGCAATTGTAGCCCCAGACCGCATCGACCGGGTCGCGCTGGATTTGGCGGATGACGCCGGCGGCGAAGCGGCGATTGCCCTGGATATTGGCGATCTCGGCGACGCGGCGCAGATGCAGGCGGCGGGCCGCCGTCTCGATCCATTCCTCGACGCCGAATGTGTGCACGAGATCGGGGTCGAGCAGCGGCGTCCAGCGGCGGCGGAACTCGCGGCCGAGCTTGCCGCCGACGCCGCTCGGCAACAAGCGCTCGATCTTGTAAGGCCAGCGGCGCGGATCGTAGAACACCGAGGTCGCATACCAGGCGAGCCGGCCGGCCTCTTGAAAGGCCAAGGCCGTCTGCCAGGAATGTTGGGTGCCTGGATGGAAGACGCCGATCCGCTGTGCCATCGCCGGCCGGGGCCCTTCGCGGCTAACGCGCGAGCTGCGCCGCCACCGGGGCCGCGATACGCACGGCGGCCAGGTTGGCGTATTTGAAAATCTCAACCCGGCTGTTGTAGGCATGCGATGCCGTCGCGACCGGCGCCAGGCCATCAGCGACGATGCGATGGATGTCGTAGCCCGGCAGGATTTTGGCGATCGCCTGCACCGAAAGACCGGTGAGGATGTTGTGGGCGTTGAACTCCATCTGGATCACGTCGACGCGGCCCTGCGCCAGAGCGCCGGCCGCGCCGGTCAGCACGGCCTTCTCCAAGCCTTCGACATCGACTTTCAAGAAATCGACCATGTCGATTCCCGCATCGGCGAGATAGGCATCGAGCGTCGAGACGCGCGCCTCGACCGCCTGGGTCGAGGATTTGTAAACGTCGGTGAAGGTCTCGGCCAGGAAGGAGGCGTGGCCGCTGCCCTCCGAGCCGGCGTAATCGTAGAGCGTGAAGGTTCCGGGCTTGTCCGACAGGCCGATGTTATTCAGCGTGACCCGGTCATCGCCGGCGAAGCGGGCCGACAGGCGCGCGAAGGTTTTGGGATTGGGCTCGAAGCAATGGATGCGGCAATCGCCGAGGGCCGCCAGGGCGGCCGCGGTGAAGTCGCCCTCGTTGGCGCCGACATCGAGCAGCACCGGCGGCACGCCGGGCTTGCTCGCCTTGCGGGCGCGCGCCCAATCGCGCATGAAGCGGTCCTCGCCGTTGAATTGCGGATCGGCGTTCATATGGCCGAGGCCGCCGATGGCGACGCGGTAAAGCCCCCACCACAACGGCTGCAACTGCTTGCGCGCCATCCAGCCCAGTACGCGATTGATCATCCAGCCCCTCCGGTTCGTCTCGTCGCGCGGCCCTTCAAGGCCGCCAGCATGTCGCCGATCACTGTCAGATCGTCGCGCCGCGGCAGCAGCAGATCCGCCGGGCGGATGCCCGTGGCCTGCTTTATGCGCAGCAGCATGAAGGCCAAGGCGCCGCCCTGCGCCACGACCGACGCCGCCGCCGCGCCCATCAGGCCGAAATTCGGCACCAAGGCCGCCAGGGCCGCCGCCGACAGGCCGAGCGTGACGATCTCCGCCTGGCTGACGATGGCGCCGCGATTATAGCCTTTCAGGCCGGCGGTGATCATAGCTTTGAGACTGAGCGGCACGGCGCCGACCACCAGCAGCCAAGCGAGCGGCGTCGCCTCCGCGTAAGCCGGGCCGAAAAACCAGCGCAGCAGCCAGGGCATCACGGCGGCCAAAAACAGCGCCGAAGGCAGCACCGCCAGCATGGTCGCGCGCGCGTAACGCCCGAACAGTTCGGTGCGCGAATCGTCGTCCGCCGCGGCGGCGATCTTGGGAAAGGCCACGGTGCCGAGCGTGCTGGCGACCACCAGCGGCAGGCGCGCCACGGTGACGGCAACGACGAAGAGGCCGAGATCGGCGGCGCTCAGCATGACCGAGATGATCATCTGATCGAGCCGCTCGGCGACGATGGCGATGGTCGCGCCGAGATGCACCGTCAGGCCGTAGGTCGCCAGCGCCGGCACGGCTTTGCGCAGAGGTTGCGCCGCCGCCGACGCAGACGACAGCCAGCCGGCCCGCGCGCAGCCGACCAACGAAACGACGGCCACGAGGCCGAGCGAGAGAAGCGAAGCGGCCGCGAAACCGAACACGCCCCCCCAGCCGATCGCATAGAACAGCGGGATCAGCAGCACATAGGCGACGTGCATCAACACCCGTAGAAGATTCCACTGCGAGAAGCGCAACATGCCCTGAAACAGTCCGACGGCGAAGGAGGCGACGAAATGCAGGGGCAGGAAGGCGACATAAAGGAAAGCCGCTTCCCGCACTTCGGGACGGTCATCGGCAAAAATGAAGTGCGCGACGATGGCCGCGAGCGGCATGAGCAGCGCGCACAAGCCGAGACCGAGAGCGAGGCTGCCCCGTAGGAAGCCGCCGGCATCTTGCGGGCGGCGAGCGGCGTAATAGGCCACCGCTTCATGCAGGCCGATGATGCCGATGCCGCCGATCACCGACGGCCAAAGGATCACCGCCGCCAACTCGCCGCGTCCGTCGGGCTGGAGGAAACGCGCCAGTAAGACGCCGCTGCCGATATTCGACGCCTGAATGAGCGCCGTCGCCGTGAAGGACGAGACGATGTCTTTCATAGGCTCGCGCTGTCTCGGCCGCCGAGCGGCGCGAAATGCGCCTGATGCCAGCGCCAGGCATCGGCGACCTGCAGCTCGAGCGCGGCGCGCTGCGGCTTCCAGCCGAGCGTTGCCTTGGCCTGGGTGGCATCCGCCACCAACGACGGCGGATCGCCAGCGCGCCGCGGCGCGCGGCGCACGGCGAAGTCGCGCCCTGTCACCGACTTGGCCGTCGCGATCACCTCGCGCACGGAAAAGCCGTTGCCGTTGCCGAGATTGAAAAAGCGCGTCGCGCCGCCGTCGATCAGTCGGCGCAGCGCCAACACATGGGCGTCGGCCAGGTCGGCGACATGGATATAGTCGCGCAAGCAGGTGCCGTCTGGCGTTTCATAGTCCTCGCCGAATACGGCGATGTCGGGCCGCCGGCCGGCGGCGGCATCGAGCACCAGCGGAATCAAATGGCTTTCCGGCATGTGGTCTTCGCCGATCTCGGCCGCCGCGTCGGCGCCCGCGGCGTTGAAATAGCGCAGCGCCGTGGCGCGCAGGCCGTAGGCCGCCGAGAAATCCGTGAGGATGCGTTCGACCGCGAGCTTGCTCTGCCCATAAGGATTGATCGGCGATTGCGCCTGGTCTTCGACGATCGGCACGCGTGCCGGGATGCCGAAGATCGCCGCGGTCGAGGAAAACACGAAGTTTTTGACGGCGGCGGCGTGCAGCGCCTCGAGCAAGGTGAGCGATCCCGCCACATTGACGCGCCAGTAGCGCGCCGGATCGGTCATCGATTCGCCGACCTGCGACAAGGCGGCGAAATGCAGCCCCGCGACGGGCTTGTGCTTGGCGATGACGGCGTCGAGCCGCGCGCGATCCAGCACGTCGCCTTCTTCGAGCGGTCCCCATTTCACCGCCCAGCGATGGCCGGTCGAGAGATTGTCGTAGACGATCGGCAGAAAGCCGGCGGCGGCAAGGGCCTTGCAGCAATGGCTGCCGACATAGCCGGCGCCGCCCGTGACGAGAACCGGAACGCTCATGGTCCTGCCCTTAGGCCTTCCGGCAGACGATGCCGAGCGACCAATAGGTCTCGGCCTGCGCCGCGCTGCCGTCGTCGTCGACGGACTTCTGCCGCGCCGTGCGCCGATTGTGCAGCAGATTGTAGATGCAATAGCCGACCGTCGAATTGTAGCGCATGTAAAAGGCCAGATCGTCCGGCGCGAAGCTCGACAGCGAGCCGCGCGCGACGATGGTCAAGCCGTTCTCCTGCGCCATCTCGGCGAGCGTTTCGCGCAGATAGCCCATGCGGACATGGCCGCCGTCCTGCACCTTGCTGATGTCGTCGAAGGCCGGAATATGCTGGCCCATCTTCTTGACGAAAGGCTCGCTCGGCGTCGTCAAAATGAGATGGCCGCCCGGCGCGACGGCCCGCGCCAGCTTGCGAAACAGGGCGCGGTCGTTGGTCAGATGCTCGATCACCTCGAGGCAGACGACGGCGTCGAACCGGCCGACGTCCCAGTCGGTATCGAGATCGACTTTGTGAAACTCATGCGGCGCGGCGATCTTGCGGTAGCGCTCTTCGAGGCGCGACGGCGTGTCGTGATCGATGCCGACATAGCGCCGCAAATGGCCGCCGAATCGCGCCGCCAGATGCGGCAGCAACATGCCGCTGCCGCAGCCGACGTCCAGCAGCTCGAACGGGCGATCGAAGCCGAGCTTCGCGAGCTCGCCGACCACGTAACCGCAGCGTTCGGCAATCAGCGGATCGCGCGCGAGACGCAGGTATCCCAGGCCGAATGTGCGGATCGCCCACTCGTCGGACGCGTGCAGAATGTCTTGAGCGATCGGCATTATCCCTCCTCGATCGGAACCGGCGCAGACTATAGCGGAACGGTTTGGCGTCGTCTGCGATTAGGTATGGAGAAATCGCCGCTCGGCGCCCTCGAGGACGAGAGCCGTCAGCTTGCCGCTGGCATAGGCGCCGGTGTCGATGCCGATCCGGTTGGGCCGCACCACTGGCTCAGGCGCGATGGTATGGCCATGAACGACGACGGCGCCGTGGTCCGCCGTCGAGTCGAGAAATTCCTCGCGGATCCACAGCAGGTCGGTTTCGCTTTGGCGCTCCGCCGGCACGCCCGGCTTGATCCCGGCATGGACGAAAAGATAGTCCCCGGCGCGGTGCTGATAGGCCAAGTCGCGGTAAAAGGCCAAATGGCGCGGCGGCAAGGCGTTCTGGAAGCCGGTCTGCACCTTGGCGAGACGGGCCGCATCGATCGCCGGCGAGGCGCCGGACACGCGATAGCTGTAGAGCGTGGCGTCGCCGCCGAAGAAAAACCAATTCGGCCCGACGCCGGGATCTTCGAGAAACTGCAGCAGCACCTGCTCATGGTTACCCATGAGATAGACCGGCTCGAAGCCCTCCAGCGGTTCGTCGAGCAGGTAATCAACGACCTGACGCGACTCCAGGCCGCGATCGATATAGTCGCCGAGATAGACCACGCAGCGATGCGGCGCGCCGGACTGCGCGGCATCCGCCCGAATCGTCTCGTGCATCTGGGTCAGCAGATCGAGCCGGCCATGAATATCGCCGATGGCATAGACGCGCAGCCCGTCCGGCAGCTTGGCTGCGCGGCGCGCGGGAACTGCGGAACGCTCCGATTTGCGAAACAACCCTTTGAACATGGCGTTACGAATGGCCTGTGCGGAAGGTTTTGGCAAGCCCCAGAAAAGTGACGGCGCCGGCCCGCCGCACCGGTCATAATTGTCAAAAAAGTCTGGATTTCCAGCCCTTCCGCCTTATGGTCTCGGCTGGGGGCCAGAACTAGAGAGAGCGCGCCGACGGGTCGATCCGGCGCCGGTCCCGCCCCAGGCCGTAACGCGCTCCCCCCGTTTGCCAAGGCGAGATCAACCGCCCCATGCCTTTGTTCCGCCCGCCGACCCGCAAGGAAGCTTCGAGCCTGATCGTCGGCCTCGTCGGCCTCGCCGACCTGCTGATGGTCGGCTGCGCCGGCATCTTCGCCTTCGCGCTGCGCGCCAGCAATTCGGCGCTGCCGGGCTATTACGGCATCGCCATCGCCGCCGGCGCGATTCTCGCAATCAACGCAAACCAGATTGCCGGCCTTTACAGCTTCGAGGACTTGCGCCGCTTCTCGACGCAAGTGATCAAGCTGTCCGGCACCTGGTCGCTCGTCGCCCTCTTGCTCGTCGCCGCGAGCTACGTCACCAAAACCTCCGAAGACTATTCGCGCATTTGGGCCGTGACCTGGTTCTTCATGGGCTATGTCGGCATGGTGCTGGCGCGCGTCTTCGCCGTAAGGCAGATCGACAGCTGGCATGAGGACGGCCGGCTGGCCCGGCGCGTCGCCATCGTCGGCGCCGGCGAGAAGGGCGAACGGCTCATCGCCCACCTGCAGACGATGTCGCCGTCGGACGTGATGCTGGTCGGCATTTACGACGAGCGGAGCACGCGGGTCGCCCCGGACATTCTCGGCGTGCCGCTGCGCGGCGATCTTCATGACTTGGTTGCGCTGACGCGCCGCGAACAGATCGACGAGATCATCATCGCCTTGCCGGGCCATGCCGGCGAGCGGGTCCATCATGTGCTCGAAGCGCTTCGCACCGTGACCGTCGACATTAAGCTTTGCCCCGATACGGTCGGCGTGCACTTGCCCATGCTCGGCATCGATTATCTCGGCGGCCTGGCCTTGATGAATATTCATCGCCACGCGCTCAGCGGCTGGAACCGCATCTTCAAGGGATTGGAAGACCGCATCCTGGCGCTGGCCGGCTTGATCGTTCTGTCGCCGCTGCTGCTCCTCGTCGCACTCGCCGTCAAACTCGACAGCGCCGGCCCGGTGTTCTTCCGCCAGCGGCGGCTCGGCTTCAATAACGACGAGTTCTATGTTTTGAAATTTCGCACGATGACGGTAACGGAGGACGATCCGAACGCGATCACTCAGGCGACGCGCGCCGATCCGCGCGTCACGCGCGTCGGGGCGATCCTGCGCCGCACCAGCATCGATGAGCTACCGCAGCTGCTGAACGTGCTCCGCGGCGAGATGTCGCTGGTCGGACCGCGGCCCCACGCCATGGCGCACAACCGGCAATATGCCGAGATCGTCGATCAATATCTCGGCCGCCATCGCGTCAAGCCGGGAATCACCGGCTGGGCCCAGGTGAACGGCTTGCGTGGCGAGACCGACACGCTCGAAAAGATGCGCCAGCGCGTCGAATACGATCTTTACTACATCGACAACTGGTCGCTGCTGTTCGATTTGCGCATCTTGCTGCTGACGCCGTTCGTCGGCTTCGTGAACAAGAATGCTTACTGATCGCGCGCGCCGCGCCCTCGTATCGAGGCTGCGGCCATGATCGCCCGCGTCATATTCTGGCTGACGATCGCGCTCGTCGTACTCGCTCCGCTCCCGTTCGGCAGCAACCGTCCCTGGGCCTGGAGCCTGCTGTCAGCCGCGAGCGGCGGATTGCTCGTGCTCTGGGCGCTGGCGGCGATCGTCAACCCCGGCTTCTACACGCTGGCCTGGCGCCACTACCGGGCGATCGTGTTGCTGTTCGCCAGCTTCTTGGCGTGGGCGGTCTTTCAGACCCTGCCCTTCAGCCCCGCCGCCTGGCATCACCCGTCATGGTCGGCGATGGCATCGGCGTTCGGCCAGCCCCTCGCCGGCGCCATCAGCGTCGCCCCCAGCGACAGCCTGAATGGCGTCATGCGACTGCTGTGCTACGCCATCGTCTTCTGGCTCGCCATGCAGCTTGGACGCCGTCTGGATCGGGCGCGCGCGGCTTGGTGGACCTTGAGCCTGGCGATCACCGGCTATGCCATTTACGGCCTGTTCGAGCAATTGGGCGGCAGCCATATGGTCCTATGGTTCGCCAAGACGAGTTATTACGATTCGGCGACATCGACCTTCATCAATCGCAACCACTTCGCCGCCTATACCGGCCTCGGCCTCATCGTCACCCTGTCACTGATCGCCGACGAAACGAAGGAAGCGGCACGTCAGGGACTGCATAGCCGGAGCGGCTGGATCTATTTTCTCGACCATATGCGGCCGCCGCTCTTCGCGCTGATGATCGCCTTCGTGGTTCTCACCACGGCCCTGCTGCTGAGCCATTCGCGCGCCGGCGTGTTCTGCACCGCCGTCGGGGTCGTCGCCATGCTCGCCGCCTTTGCCATCAGCCAGGGCTTGCGCTCCAAATCGCTGCTCGCTTTCGGCGGGATCATCTTCGTTGTCGGCTTGGCGGTGCTGATCATCAGCGGCGAGGCCATCACCGCGCGCATGAGCGAATTGTTCGAGAACGCCGGTCCGCGCCAGCAAGTCTATCTCTTGGCCCTGCAGGCCATCGCCGAGCGCCCCCTGCTCGGCAGCGGCCTTGGCACGTTCGAAAGCGTCTTCCGCCTTTTGCGCGGTGAAGACTTCGGGCCCAGCGAGCCGACCTACGACGTCGCTCACAACAGCTATTTGGAAATGGCCGTCGAAGCCGGCCTGCCGGCGGCCCTCGTCCTGTACGGAGCCTTGGCGGTTCTGGTCCTGGTGTTGCTGCACGGCGCCCGCGAGCGCCGCCGCGCGACGATCTATCCCTGCAGCGGTCTCGGCGCGACAGCCCTGCTGGGCACTCATGCGCTGGTTGATTTCAGCCTGCAGATTCCGGCGATCGCGGTGACCTTCGCGCTGATCGCCGGCGTTGCCTATGCGCAATCTTGGCGGCACGAGGAACGGATCGCCAGCGGGCCTTCCCACGACGCGCGCGACTAAGAGCGCATGGTGCGCGGATGATTAGATTCGAGAATAGGCCAAGCTGAAACGCCGCAGCAGGTCGGGATCGTTATCGAGCGCCTGAAGCACATGATCCTGCGCCCGATATGAGCGCGCCTGACGGGCGAGCGCCGTGGGATATAACCGCGCGGCATGACGAATTTGCACATTGAGCCGCTCGCGCGTTTCGACGTCGAAATTTTCCCACAGCACGAAGGCCAGGCCGAGCCGCGCCGTCATCAGGGCCGGCTCCCAGGGCGCCGTGTCGATAGCCATGCGCATATGCTGTGCCGCCTCGCGTGACGGCCCGCCATCGGCCAGTTCGTCCTGTACGAGCCGCGTCCAGACATAAGGCTGCAAAGGGGCAAGAGCGAGGGCGGCGCGATGTTCGGAAGCGCTGCGTGCGAGGGCTTCGCGCGCCGCCGCCGGATCGCCGGCGAGAGCGGCGCGGGCCGACGCCGCCAAATGCAGCGCGCCCAACGCCGCGTGGCTTTGCGAATTGTCATGCCACGCCAGCGCCCGACGATGAGCCTCCATCGCCCGTCCTTGCGCCGCGACGTTTGGCGCAGGCGTTTTGTCGAGTGCGGTCAGGGTCGCATCATGCGGCGCCACGTAGACGCCGACCATGAAACGCGGCACCGCGAGACAGAGGATCGCCGCCGCAAAGCCGAGCAACATGCAGGACAGTAGCCACGCTTCTCCGCGACCGACCGCGACGGGAGGCGTCTGCGAAGCGGCGTGCGACGACGACATCGCCTAGCCGCTTATTGGTTGTAGTAGTGGTGGTAGTGGTAGTAGCCCGAGTCCGAATAATCGTACTGGGCATGCTTACGCACATCGACCTGCGTGAGAATGAGACCGGCAAGATCGGCCCCCGCCTCGACGACCTGCTTGAGGCCGAGCAGCGCGCTTTGGCGCTTGGTCTTCTCCCAGCGCACGACGAACACGGTCTTATCGACATTGCGCACCAGCACCAGCGAGTCGGAAATGACCAGCAACGGCGGCGTGTCAAGAATGACCAGATCGTAGCTTTCGCTGAGACGATGGATCAGCTCCTTCATGCGCGGCGAGCCGAGCATGTCGGGCGGGTTCGGCACGTTGGTGCCCGTGGTGATGAAACGCAGCCCATAGCGCGGCTCGAGCTCGATCACATCCGCAAGCTGGGCGTTGCCGGCAAGATAATCGCCGAGGCCCTTGCGGTTCGGATAGCCGAGATTGCCGTGCACGCTGGGATGACGGAAATCGCAGTCGACGATGATGCAACGCTGGCCCGACTTGGCAGCCAGTGCCGCGATCGCGAGTGCCGTCGACGTCTTGCCCTCACCGGGCACGGCGGAGGTCACCAGGATGGTGCGTGGCGGATGCTCGACGTTCGACAGCAAGAGCGCGGTGCGCAGCGTGCGCACAGCTTCGCCGAACGCCGAATTGGGCTGTTCGGCGGCCACCTGATAGGCTTTTTTGTTCTTCTGCGCGCCGCGCAGCGCCGGCACCAGGCCAAGCGTCGGCAGGCCCGTCAGGCCTTCGAGCTGGTTCAAGCTGCGGAAGCCGTTGTCGAGGAATTCCAGGAGAACCGCCAAGCCGACACCCATCAACGTCGACAGGATGAAGGCGGCGATCAGCATGAACTTCGTCTTGGGGTAGAACGGCGCCGAGGGTTCGACGGCGTGCGAGATGACGCGCGCGTCGGCTTCCTGAATGCCCTGCTCCTGCACGTCCGCTTCCTTGAAGCGGCTGAGGATCGTTTCGTACAGCTGCTTGTTGGCGCGCACTTCGCTATCGAGCGCGCGCAGCGTCACTTCCGCACCATGCTGCTCGTCGAGCTTGGCCTGCAGGCTGGCGATTTCCCTGTTGAGATTGGTTTCGCGCACGCCGGCGATTTCGCGTTCGTTGCGCAGGCTGGAGACGATCTTGTCGACTTCGCCGCGGATCTTGTCCTGCAGGTCGGCCAATTCGTTCTGCGCTAGAACCATCTTGGGATGTTCGTCGCGCAGCTGCGTCTTGAGCTCGGCGATCTTGCGCACCACTTGCGCTTCCTGTTCGCGCAGGCGCTGGATCAGCGGCGAATCGAGCACGGCGGCGGCAGTGTCGATGTCGCCGCCGGACCGCAGCAGACGCTGCACTTGATCGTAACGCGCCTCCGCTTCGGAGCGCTTGGTGCGCGCGGCGATGAGCTGCGAATCGAGTTCGGCGCGCTGACGGGCATAGACGCTGGCGCCGCCGATTTCGACGATGCCCGAACTGCGGCGGAAGTCTTCGAGGCGTTTTTCCGATTCGATCACGCGCGTGCGCAACTCGTTGGCGCGCTGATTCAACCAGTCGCTGGCGCGCGTGGTCGCGCGGCCCCTGGTTTCGAGCTGATCGAGAATGTAAATGTCCGCCGTGGCATTGGCCGCCTTCGCCGCCATCGCCGCATTGACCGACGTATAGCGCACGGTCAGCACGCGCGAGCGCTGCGACGGTAAGACGGAAAGGCCCATCATGTAGATGTCGGTCGCGGTTTCGATCGCCTGCTGGCGCGCCGCATCGGGGCTCAGCGCCGCCAGGGCGCGGCGCGCGGCCGCTTCACGGGCCAGACGCGCGCGTTCTTCGCTGTAAGCGCCGCCGGACACAAGATCGCGCAAATCGCCAAAACGGTCGGCCAACCAAGCGCTGAGACCGCTCGCCATTTGACTGGCGAAGCCGCGTTGCGTGACGACGAGATCGGGATTGTAGAGCGGGTTGTCGACCAGACCGAGACGCACGACCGCTTGACGCGCTAACTCGCGCGAGCCGACGACGGCCGCTTCGGTTTCGTTGGTGTAGTAATCGGGGCTGAGGCTGCGCACGACCGAATCGTCGAGCGCGCGCGTGCGGCTTGGTTCGACGACCAGCGTCGCCTCGGCGGAATAGAGCGGAACCAACTGCTTGGCGTAAATCGCCACCACGCTGGTCACGAGCACGATCAAACCGGCGATCAGCCAGAGACGGCGGCGCAGAATGCCGAGAATCGTCGCAAGGTTCAGCGTCTCTTGTCCCTGGGTGGGGAACATCGAGAGATCCGCGCGGTTATAGTCGCCACTCGCTTGACGCAACGGAGACAGGATGCTCATGCAGGGCCGATTCCGAATCTAAAAAACGACGCACCAACGGGACGAAGAGAAACGCCAAGTGAAACGCACGAGGGCCAGCGATCAGGAGACGATATCTTCCATAAGAGTAGGAAGGAAGATCGCCCTTAATCTGAGAAACTAAAGCCTAGTGGCTGAAGTTATTAAAAAAATTTAACTCTGTTGCGCAAAAAATCGCGCGGCGTTGCAAATAAGTCCACCGCTACTTTATGCCTAATTATATAGTCCCATGGAGTAGGATAGGCAATCTTATCTTAACCGAGCGGCAACAAAACGGGCGTCACACCAGATATTGGGGTGCGCCGCCACTTCTGACATTTAGTGGTAGTGAGCTGGGTCTGGGGGGATCCGCGCCGACGCGCCTAAAACAGACGCCGGCCAACCTCTACAGTGTCGCCCGGCATGACCAGCGTTTCCGCCAGGCCTTCGAGGCGCTCCTCGCCCATCGGGGTTTGCCGCACGATCGACACGCTGGACGTGCGCGCGCGGCGCGTGTAGCCGCCGCCGATGGCCACCGCCTGACGCACCGTGACGCCGGCGAGGTATGGATAGCTGCCAGGCCGGCCGACTTCGCCGAGAATGAAGAACGGACGGTAGTTCAGCACTTCGACGCTGACTTTGGGATCGACGAGATATTGGCGGTTCAACATGTCGGCGATCTTGGCCTGCAGTTCGGTGACCGTGAGGTTCTGCGCGGGCACTTGACCAAGTAGCGGCATAGCGATGTCGCCGCCCGAATCGAGCACCGCTTCGCCGGACACGTCCGGGTTGTTGAACACGTTGATCTTCACCTTGTCGCCGGGCCCGAGATGGTAATCGGGATTGCCGACCGGATTGGGCGCCTGCACCATCACCGGTTCCGCGGCGCAAGCGGCCATCGCAACCAGCGCGAACGCCATGCAGGCAAAGCGGAGAAAACGCGACGAAATCATATTTGGGCACCGAACGTGAGAATGAGTCGATTGTCGACGTAACCGCTGCCGAGTTGGCTCGATTCTCGCTCATCGTGCGAGAGGCGTAGCAAGCCATAGTAGTTTTCGTTGATCAGGTAGCGGGCGCCGAAAGAAATCCCCCAGATATCGTCGTTGCGGTTGATGCCTTGATACTCGTCCATGCGCCAGATGAGCTTGGTGTCGAGGATCAGGTTGTACATGGCTTCGTAATCGATGGTGAAGGCGGCGCGCGTCGCGAGGATGCCCGACGCGGACCTCTGCGTCGTCTCGTTGATGCTGCGCTGCGCTTCGGCCGTCATCGTCACCAGCTCCGTGGTGTTCCACAGGAACTTGCCGTTCATCGACCAGCCCGAGATCGTCGGCAGCGTCGGATCCTCGTAGTCCTGCGACATATAACCGATGCCGGCTTCGGCATAGCTGACGCCGGACACATCCCAGTTGATGCCGGCGAGCAGACGCCAGCCATGCGAGCTGCGCTGTAGGCCGCTGTCGTCGCGCCCCTGATCGTAAATGCGCGTATTTACCGCGGGCTCGATATAATAGACCATGCCAGGCACATCTTCCCAACCCGCGCGCCAGGCAAGCAGGTGTTCGTTGCGGTCGCGGTCGTCATTGTTGGTCGTGCCGACATCGTCGTAATCGTAGCGGTTGAATGTGTAAGCTACGCGATTGTAAACGGCGCTGCCGCGCTTCGTGTAAGCGAGGTCACCCGAATAATTGGCATAGGGCGTCGGCTCGGTCAGGTTGAGATCGTCCGGGCCGCCGCGCTGCTCATGCTCGCGCGCGAACCGCAGATTGCCGTTAATGTATTCATCTTCCTCGAAGTCGAGGCGGCCGCCGGTGCCGACGTAATAGTTGAGATAGTTTTCGCTCGCCGTGTCGATGTGATGAGCAGAGGTCGCGCCGGTATTCAGATAGACCATGTGATTGGCCCATTCCGACTGCAACAGTAGCGACGGCGACACCTTGACGATCTGATCGGCGACCTTGTTGGTCTCGCGGCGATAGAGATTGTCGGTGAACTCGAGCGACGTTTCGATTTTCGGATAGAGCTGGAAGCTGCCGGTGCGCTCATGACGCGGGCGATAGTCACGCTCCTTGCGCTCGCTCAGTAATTGGCCGACCTCGGTGATCGCGTCGTCCAGCTGCATGCCGATCGCCTGAAATTCCGGGCGCGGACGCTGCTGCACCGATTCTTCGAGCGCCGTGCCCGTCAAACCGAGCGGCGCAAGGCCGGTGGCAAAGGCGCTCGGCGCCGTCGAAATGCTCTGCGATTGCGTATAGATCGGATCGTAGCCTTGCCCCAGGGCGGGCAAAGCCCCGCAGGTGCCAGCGAGCAAACCGGCAAGCCATAGTGCGCGATGGGAGCAGCTCGCGAGCAAGCGGCGCACGCGCGCGGTCGCGCCCGTCCCGGCAAAAGCCGCCACTGGCTGAACTCCAATCACTTGACGCATCATCCCCTGTGGGTTCCCTGTCAGCGCTGGCGCCGCTCCGTCCATTCCTCGACGCGGCTGCCCTATCAATACGACTTATATGCCAGCCAGTTCAACTCGGGCTGGCGACCGGAGTCGGCTCGGTCACCGGCGGCCCGAAGTCGAACGGTCGCGGGTCGCGCGGGCCGGCGGCGGGCTCGACGTCCTGTAGCAAGTCGGC
>LNFM01038449.1_pt1 | contig 15884 bp, 22 predicted proteins | sample 596031 | NCBI WGS metagenome assembly LNFM01 (sample SAMN04254537, study PRJNA301005) | activated carbon metagenome | isolation source: dual media filters at the Ann Arbor, Michigan drinking water treatment plant | place: USA: Ann Arbor | reverse complement strand
TCGGCGGCCTGCCAGAACGCGGCGGTGCTCATTTGCAGGTCGCGCGCAGCACGGCGCAGCAACCAGCCCTTCCACAGAATCACCACCCAGCTCGCCACCGACATGGCCAGCAGCAGCAACGCCACCGCCCGGCCGAGCGCATCGGCCTGCGCCAGCGTCTGCAACAGACCCTGGCCCGCGCTGTCGATCATTTCAGGTTGAGCACGTCGAACATGTCGTACAGCCCGGCCGGCTTGCCCGCCAGGAAGCGCACCGCGCGCAGGCTGCCCTGCGCGTAGGTCGCGCGGCTGCTCGACTTGTGGGTGATCTCGATGCGCTCACCGGTGCCGGCGAACAGCACGGTGTGGTCGCCCACGATGTCGCCACCGCGGATGGTGGCAAAGCCGATGCTGGACGGATCGCGCTCGCCCGTCACGCCTTCGCGCGCGTACACCGCGCAGTCTTTCAGGTCGCGGCCCAGCGCATTGGCGATCACCTCGCCCATCTTCAGCGCGGTGCCGCTGGGCGCGTCCACCTTGTGGCGGTGGTGCGCTTCGATGATCTCGATGTCGTAACCGGTGGACAGGGCTTTGGCCGCCATCTCCAGCAGCTTGAGCGTGACGTTCACGCCCACGCTCATGTTGGGCGCCATCATGATGGCGATCGACTTGGCGGCGTCGGCGATCTCGGCCTTCTGATCGTCGCTGAAGCCGGTGGTGCCGATGACCGCATTGACGCCCAGCTTCACGCACTCGCGCAGGTGCGCCAGCGTGCCTTCGGGGCGGGTGAAGTCGATCAACACCTGGCTGGCGCCCAACCCCCGGACGAGATCGGCGGTGATGAGCACGCCACTGGCCTGGCCGGCAAACCCGGCGGCGTCCTGCCCCAGCATGGCGCTGCCCGGGATGTCGAGCGCGCCGGTGAGCTGGCAATCGCCGCTGCTGCGCACGGCCTCCACCAGCATCTGACCCATGCGGCCGCTGGCGCCCGCCACGCACACACGGTGCAGCCCCGCTCCGCTGCTCATCGGGCGGTCCCCGGCGTCTCCAGGGGTGGGTAGCTGGTCGCAGGTGCGGCCACAGGCGCAGCCGGTTCGACCGGAGCGGTCGTCTTGTTGCGCTCGTCAAAGGCCTTGAGCTGCGCTTCGGTGGCCTGCAGAGGCGGTACCTTGCCGAACTTGCGGCCGGCGTCCAGTGAAGCCACGAACTCGGCTTCGCTCGGCAATTCGTCGGCTTCGAATCGTTCGAGCAGGTCGGCCTTGAAGAACGCGGTCAGTCGGCGCTGCTGGGGCGCCTGACCCTGGCGGCGGAAGGTGAACACATAGTCCCAGCGGTCGGCGTGGAACACGCTGGTCAGCAAGGGCGATCCCAGGATGTCGCGCACCTGGTCGCGCCCCATGCCGGTCTGCAAGGCTGCCGCCTGCTCACGCGTGACCACGTTGCCTTGCAGGATGTCGATCTTGTACGGCGTGACGACGCTGGTGATGCCGGGCAGTCGGCTGGTGACGCTGGAACACGCCGACAGCGCGACCAGCGAGGCCATGGCACAGAGCAGGGCAACCGGGCGGCGAAGCCGCTGACCACGCGTGGTCGGGGAGGCGCAATCGGGTGAGTGGTGGAGCATGGAATCGGACCGTGGATGGGGCGCGCACGCAGGCGTTGCCGGGGCAGAAATGCAGCGTGCGCCAGACGCTGGCGATATGATGCTTTCATTGTAGTCTTGGGGCTTGAAGGCACCGCAAAGATCCCGACCGCCCGAATCCACGCCCCGCGCGCACTGCCATGACCAACATTGAAGAACTCAAGAACACCGGGCTGAAAGCCACGCTGCCCAGGCTGAAGATCCTGGAGGTGTTCCAGAACGCCAAGCAGCGTCACATGACGGCCGAAGACGTGTTCCGCGTGCTGCTCGAAGAGCGTTCCGACATCGGCCTGGCGACGGTCTACCGCGTGCTGATGCAGTTTGAACAGGCCGGCCTGCTCACGCGCAGCAACTTCGAGTCGGGCAAGGCGGTGTACGAGCTCAACGAAGGCCAGCACCACGACCACCTGGTGTGCCTGGACTGCGGTCGTGTGGAAGAGTTCTTCGACGCCGAGATCGAAAAGCGCCAGCAGATGGTGGCCAAGACGCGGGGCTTCGTGCTCCAGGAACACGCGCTGTCGCTCTACGCCAATTGCACCAAGACCGACTGCCCGCACAAGGGCCAGTCACACCGGGCCTGAAGCGCTCACTCGCCGCGCGACATGGCCGCGCGATGGCGCGACACAAACTCCTGGTAGGTGTCGATGCCGCGCAGCTGGAGGATGGTGTTGCGAACGGCCGCTTCCACCAGCACGGCGATGTTGCGGCCCGCCACCACCTGAATGACTGCCTTGCGCACCGGCACGCCGAGCACGTCCTGGTACAGCGGCTCATGCGGCATGCGTTCGAAGTCGCGCTCCAGTGTCTCGCGGCGCACCAGGTGCACGATGAGCGACAGGCGCATCTTGCGACGCACCGCTGTCTCGCCAAAGATGGCTTTGATGTCCAGCAAACCGATGCCGCGCACCTCCAGCAGGTTTTGCAGCAGCTCGGGGCAACGGCCTTCGATGCTGGTCTGGTTGATGCGGTAAAGGTCCACCGCGTCATCGGCCACCAGGCCGTGGCCGCGTGAAATCAATTCCAGCCCCAGCTCGCTCTTGCCCAGCCCTGACTCGCCGGTGATCATGACGCCCATGCCCAGGATGTCCATGAACACGCCGTGCATGGACGCACGATCAGCGAAATGGCGCGAGAGGTAGGCGCGCAGCACATCGATGACAAAGGCCGCCGACTCGTGCGTGGAGAACATCGGAATCTGCGCCCGCTCGCACATGGCGGTGAGCGCATCGGGTGCGGTCTGGCCATCGGCCACCACCAGCACCGGCGGCTCCAGCGTGACGATGCGCGCCACGCGGCGCTTGTTGTCTTCTTCGTTCGGACTGGTGAGGTAGGCGACTTCACGTTCGCCGAACACCTGCACCCGGTAAGGGTGGATGTAGTTGAGGTAACCGACCAGATCGGCACCTGAGCGTGCGGCGCGGATGGCCACTTCGTCAAACCGCCGCTCGGAGGCCCCGAGCCCGGCGATCCACTGCCACTTCAGGGCGTCCCGATGGTCCTCAAAAAGGACATCGGCGCTGACGACGGTGGGTTTCAAAGCAAATGACCGGCCGCTGGGCCGCCCCAAGGATGGTCAGCCCCCTCAGGAGGAAGCGACGCGTGCAACGGTGGAGCGTGGGGGCTCAACGTTTCAGGCTGCCGCGTGCGCGGACTGCCAGGACGTGATCTGTTTGTGCAGTGCGATGGCGTCCGCAGAAGTTTTCATTTGTTCGCGCAGACCACTGTCGCTCAACAACTCGGCGATCTCGGAGAGGATTTCCAGGTGCTTCTGCGTGGCCGCCTCGGGCACGAGCAGGAAGATCATCAGCTGCACCGGCAGTTCGTCAGGCGCATCGAACCCGATGGGGCTGGCGAGCTGGAACACGGCGGCCAGCGGCTGCTTCAGACCTTTGATGCGGCCGTGGGGAATTGCCACGCCATGACCCAAACCGGTGGAGCCCAGCCGCTCGCGGGCGAACAGGCTGTCGGTGATGAGCGCGCGGTTGAGTCCGTGCAGGGTCTCGAAAAGCAAACCTGCTTCTTCGAAAGCGCACTTGCGCAGCGGGCAATATGGCGGATAGTCGGTTCATGTGAGCCCTCTTGGAGCGCAAATTATGACCAGTTGAGCGCTGTTGGCTAGACTGGGGGCACAAAAAAGCCGCTTGACTTTCCAAGCGGCCTGCTGCAGTGCAGCATCGGGTTTTCCCGCACGGACCGCAGCCCGTGACTTTCATCACATCAAACGCTTCACCGAGTCGTGGTGGTGGTCTTGCGTCTTGTCCTTGTAGCGCAAAACTTGCCGGTCCAGCTTGTCGGCCAGCTCGTCGACGGCGGCGTAAAGATCGGCATGAGCACTTTCGGCGAACAGATCACGCCCCTTGACGTGAATGTTGCACTCCGCTTTCTGCCGCAGGTCTTTCTCCTTCAGGTTGTCCACCGTCAGCAGCACCTTCATGTCGACCACCTGGTCGAAATGTCGGGATATGCGTTCGAGTTTGCTGGTGACGTAGCCGCGCAGGGCGGGTGTGACCTCAAGGTGGTGACCGCTGATCGTCAGGTTCATAAAAGAGCCTCCATATGCTCCGGGTTGAGACAAGCCGTCTGGGGCAAAACCTCCCGACGGCCACGGGGATGTCTTGAGCCCACTATGCCGACGAAGACACCCCGGCGCAAGCCTCAGCCGAAAGAAAACGTGACATCTTGATCGGCATCAGTGCCGATCGAGCTATGCACGTCCCGCACGCTGTGCATTCAGCAAACGCGGCTACACCGCGTTGTGGCTGCTGTTTTCCGCCTGGTTCGATGCGACCGCGCGTATCGCCTGATCGGATCGACCGGCGGCACCGCAAACGACCATCAACCCGCCTGGCAGTAAGGCCAAATCCGGGGCGAGGGAGCTGCACGATGAACCCTGGGGCCGCCCTGCAGGCCGTTTACTGTCGCTCGCAACGCCCCTGCGCCGTGGCCTGGCCGCGGAAATCGCTGCTCCAGATCTGGGCTGCGGTGTCGATCTGGATGCGCTCGTTGTCCACCGCCGTGAGGATCACCGCTTCCTGGATGGCGAAGGTGTAGACCGGCACGCCGTCGATCTGCACGGCGCGCACACGTTTCTTGTCGTAAGCGATGCTCACCGTGCGCGTCCAGGTGGTGCGCGCCGGCAGGTACACCGCTTCACAAACCAGCGTCACTTCGCTGGTCTGGGTGGCGGGTCGGGATGGGGCTTTGTTTTGAGCCGTGGCGACGGGCACCGCAGCGGCAAGGCACGCCGCGGTGATCAGCGCCGCTTTCATTCGGCAGCGCCCTTGGCCATGCGCTCGCTCTTCCAGTACACGTCGTCGCCACCGTTCATGCGGTTGAGCACGCGGGCCAGCACAAACATCAGGTCGCTCAGGCGGTTGAGGTACTGGCGCGGCGTGTCTTTCAGGGCCTCTTCGTTGCCCAGCGCCACCACCGCGCGCTCGGCGCGGCGCGCCACGGTGCGGCACACGTGCGCCAGGCTGGCAGCGCGGGAGCCGGCGGGCAAGATGAACTCCTGCAGGCGCGGCAGGGCTTCGTTGTAGGTGGCCAGGGCTTCGTCGAGCGCGAGCACGGCTTCGGGCTTGAGCAGCTCGTAGCCGGGGATGGACAGCTCGCCGCCGAGGTTGAAGAGCTGGTGCTGGATCTCCACCAGCACGCCCCGCACATCGGTCGCCATGTCTTCGCACAGCAGGACACCGATGTTGGAGTTGAGCTCGTCCACGTCGCCCATGGCGTGCACGCGCAGGCTGTTCTTGGAAACGCGGGTGTTGTCGCCCAGGCCGGTGGTGCCGGCATCGCCGGTGCGGGTGGCGATCTGGGTGAGGCGGTTGCCCATGGGAAGTCCTTGAATTGAGGGGGATGACCGGATTGTGCAGCGTTGGCCTGTCGTAACGGGGCGCAGGGAAATGTGAGCGAGGCAACGTGAGGCAAGAACGCTGGCGTCAGACGCCGATCCCAGCGGTAATGGCCACCATGACGCAACGCCGACAACGACTCGCCGACTTCGAAGCCCGCAGCGTGCAACTGATCGCCGCCTGCACCCTGGGCCTGGCCGGCATGGCCAGCGTGCCGCCGACGCACGCCGCACGCATCACCGGCCAGGCCACCAGCCTCACGGGCGCCACGGGCCACACCACGTTCACCGGCAACACACGGTCCAGCCGCGCTCCGGCCGTCTTGCTGCAAGCCGGGAAAGTCCGCAGCTGAGTGCGCCCGCGCGGTGTGCCGCGCACGGGACTGCGGGCTTAAACTGGCCGGCTGACACAACAGCGCCGGAGACTGCCCATGAACGCCCCCACCGCCCACAGCCACCTCGCTCCGCAAGTGCACCAACGTGTGGTGCCACCCGAGCTGATCGCCGCGCTGCAGTCGCGTTTTGGTACGCAATGCTCTACCGCCCTGGTGGTGCGCGAGCAGCACGGGCGCGACGAGTCGGTGTACGAGGTGCCGCCACCCGCGGCCGTGGTGTTTGCGCAGAGCACGCAGGACGTGGCCGACGCCGTGAAACTGGCCGCCCGGCACAAGGTGCCGGTGATCCCGTTCGGCGTGGGCTCCTCGCTCGAAGGTCACCTGCTCGCGGTGCAGGGCGGCATCAGCGTCGACGTGAGCCGCATGAACAGCGTGCTGTCCATCAACGCCGAAGACCTGACCGTGACGGTGCAGCCCGGCGTGACGCGCAAGGCGGTCAATGAAGCGGTGAAGAGCGAGGGCCTGTTCTTCCCGATCGACCCGGGTGCGGACGCCTCCATCGGCGGCATGGCGGCCACGCGCGCCAGCGGCACGAACGCGGTGCGCTACGGCACCATGCGCGAGAACGTGCTCGCGCTGGAAGTGGTCACCGCCAGCCGCGCCAAAAAATCATCGGCCGGCTACGACCTCACGCGCCTGATGGTGGGCAGCGAAGGCACGCTGGGCGTGATCACCGAGGTCACCCTCAAGCTCTACCCGTTGCCCGAAGCCATCTCGGCCGCGACCTGCTCGTTCCCCACCATCGAGGCCGCCGTTCGCACGGTGATCCAGGTGATCCAGCTCGGCGTGCCGATCGCGCGCTGCGAGCTGATCGACCACAACACGGTACGCATGGTCAACGCGCACAGCAAGCTCGGACTGCGCGAAGAAAACATGCTGCTGATGGAGTTCCACGGCTCGCCCGCGAGCGTGAAGGAGCAGGCCGAAACGGTGCAGGAAATCGCTGCCGACTTTGGTGGCCAGGCGTTCGAGTGGGCCGACACACCCGAAGAGCGCACGCGTCTGTGGACGGCGCGGCACAACGCCTACTTTGCCGCCATCCAGAGCAAGCCGGGTTGCCGCGCCATCAGCACCGACACCTGCGTGCCCATCAGCCGCCTGGCCGACTGCCTGCTCGACTCCGTGCTCGAGGCCGACGCGGCCGGCCTGCCCTACTTCCTGGTCGGCCACGTGGGCGACGGCAATTTCCACTTCGGCTACCTGATCGACCCGACCAAGCCCGAAGAACACACGCTGGCCGAAGAGCTCAACCACAAGCTCGTGGCGCGCGCTCTCAGCCTGGAGGGCACCTGCACCGGCGAACACGGCGTGGGCCTGCACAAGATGGACTTCCTGCTCACCGAGGCCGGCAGCGGCGCGGTGGACATGATGCGCACCATCAAGCGCGCGCTCGACCCGGACAACATCATGAATCCGGGAAAGATCTTCGCCATGTGAAGTTCGGCCGCCTCGGGTGCCGAGCCCGAGGGATGACCCGCTCCCGAACCTCTATTGGGGTGGCCAGAATGAAAGTCCTTCATCCACACTTCACGGGGGTCACATGGCGGGTTGGTACGAACTGAACAAGAACGACAAGGGGCAATTTTCCTTTGTCTTGAAGGCCGCCAACCACCTGGTCATCGGCACCAGCCAGATGTACAAGACCGCCGCTGCGCGTCAGACCGGCATGGAGTCGGTGAAGACCAACGGGCCCACCACGGTGATCAAGGAAGGCGCTTGACGCGCCGAGCGGGCAGCGGCTTGCACAGCCGCGGCCCGGTCAATGCCCGCCGCGCAGTTTGTCGATCAGGCCGTTGAGGGCGTCGAGTGAGCCGAACTGGATCGCAATCTCGCCCATCTCCTCGATTCGGCCGTGGCGCTTGAGGCGCTTCTTCACGCGCACCTCTACCTCGGCCATCAACAGGTCGGCCAGCTCTTCCTCAACCCGTCGGATGTCGCGCGACTTGTCCTTCTTGAGCTTCTGAGGCGAGAGCGCGAATTCGGCGCCCAGCTTTTTCACCAGGCTCTCGGCCTCGCGCACCGACATCTTTTTGGCCGCAATCTGGTTGCCCGCCGTGATCTGGCTGGCCTTGTCCAGCGCCAGCAGCGCGCGCGCGTGGCCCATGTCCAGGTCGCCCGCCATCAGCATGGTCTGCACCGGTTCGGCCAACTGCAGCAGACGCAGCAGGTTGCTGGCGGCACTGCGCGAGCGGCCCACGGCCTGTGCCGCCTGTTCGTGAGTGAGCCCAAACTCTTTCACCAGGCGTTGCAGGCCTTGAGCCTCCTCCAACGGGTTGAGGTCTTCGCGCTGGATGTTTTCGATCAACGCCATGGCGGCGGCGGCCTCGTCGGCCACATCGCGCACCAGCACCGGCACACGGTCCAGCCCTGCGAGTTTCGAGGCGCGGAAACGGCGCTCGCCGGCAATGATCTCGAACTTGCCAGCGTTGGGGCCATCAGCGAGTTGGCGCACCAGGATCGGCTGCATCACACCCTGGGCCTTGATGCTCTCGGCCAGTTCGTAGAGAGCGCCCTCGTCCATGTGGGTGCGCGGCTGGTACTGGCCAGCCACCAGCTCGGTGAGCAACAGGCTGGAAGGCAGGCTGTCGGGATCGGCCGGCGCGCTGTCGATCACTTTGGGGCCCAGCAGGGCTTCGAGTCCGCGGCCGAGGCCTTTGGGTTTTTTGGTGACCATGGGTCGTCTTTCGAAGGTCAGAGGTTCATGAGTTCGGCAAGCACCGCATGGCCGGCTGGCCAGTCGCCCAGACCGGACTCGGCGTTGATGTGGCCAGCGTCGCCCAGGTCAACGCATTGCGAACCCCAGGCGGCGGCAAAGGCTTGCGCGCGTTCAAAGCTGCAGTACGGGTCGTTGCGGCTGCCCACCAGCACGCTGGGAAACGGCAGGCGCTGCATGGGAATGGGCGACCAGATGGGCAGCGCCGGGCGCATCTCTTCGCGCTCGGCGTCCCCGGGTGCGACCAGCAAAGCGGCCTTCACGAGCGCGGTGTTTTGCGAGTGTGCCGCCCAGGCGGCGGTGTGCAGGCAGCCCAGGCTGTGGGCCACCAGAACCGCCGGTTCATCACAGGTGAACAGCACTTCTTCCAGCCGGGCGATCCAGTCGCCACGACGGGGTTGCATCCAGTCGTGCTGGTCCACCCGGCGGTAGCCGTGGGTCGCCTCCCAGCGGCTCTGCCAGTGGTCGGGACCGCTGTTCTGCCAGCCGGGCAGGATAAGGACGTTGTGAGGTTTCACGTGAAACAATGCCTGCTCAGAGCTTGCCGATGCGCGCCACCATCTCGGAGGCGAAGGCCACAAAGGCCTGGCTGCCGCGAGCGGCCGGGTCGAAGATCACGCCGGGCAATCCGTAGCTCGGTGCTTCTGCCAGGCTGTCGCCGAAGTGGGCCTTGAGCTGGTCGCTCACCTGCTGCTGCAGGGTGATGCGCGGGTCGAACATGACGCGCAGCAGGCCGATGATGGCCAGGTCCTTGTTGAGGTTGGCGTGCACCTGCTTGATGGTGTTGACCAGATCGGTCAGGCCTTCGAGTGCGAAGTACTCGCACTGCATGGGCACGATCACACCGTGCGCGGCGCACAGGCCGTTGAGGGTGAGCATGCTCAAGGACGGCGGGCAGTCGATCAGCACAAAGTCGTAGCTGTCCAGCACCTCGGCCAGAGCGGTTTTCAGTCGCTTTTCGCGTCGCTCCACCTCCACCAGCTCCACCTCGGCGCCGGCCAGTTCGCGGTTGGCGCCGAGCACGTGGTAGCCACACTTCTCCGAGAACACCGCCGCCTCGGCCACCGAGGCGGACTCCAGCAGCACGTCGTAGACCGACAGCGCCATCTGACGCTTGTCCACGCCCGAGCCCATGGTGGCGTTGCCCTGCGGGTCGAGATCAACCATCAACACCCGCTGCCCCACCTTGGCGAGACCGGCGGCCAGGTTCACCGTGGTGGTGGTCTTGCCGACGCCGCCCTTCTGGTTCGCAATACAAAAGATCTTGGCCATGGGTTCTTCTTATTTGGAGATGGCCAGCTTGATGCCGAACCCGATGAGGAAAACCCCGGCCACCTTCTCCAGCACACGTCCAACGACTGGGTTGGCGCGCATCCGTTCGGCAAGAAAGTGGGTCAGCAGGGTCACGACCAGCCCATAAGCGAAGGTGAGCAGCGCGATCGTGGCGGCCATGGCACCGAAGGTGACCAGCCCCTGGTGGCGGGCCGGATCCACGAACAGCGGGAAGAAGGCCATGTAAAACACCACCGCCTTCGGATTGAGCAGGGTGATGACGATGGCCTGCTGGAAATACTGGCGCGGGCGGATGTTGAGGATGGGCGCATCACCGGGCTTGGCGGTCAGCATCTTGAAGCCCAGCCAGGCCAGGTAGCCGGCGCCCAGCCACTGCACCGCACTGAAGGCGGCTGGGTAGGCCGCCAGCAAGGCCGCCACACCGGCCACCGCAAGCCACATCAGCACCTGATCGCCGGCCATCACGCCCAGCGTGGCCGCCAGTCCACCCCGAATACCGCCCTTGCTGGTGGAGGTGACCAGTGCCAGATTGCCCGGCCCCGGGATGAGCAAGAACACGACGATGGCGGCGGCGAATGCGCCGTAATCTGCGATGCCGAACATGGAGAACCCCCGGGAAGTGGAGGGTCGAGTTTACGTGAAGGGTTTTGGCGTCACGGGCGCAATCAGCGCGCCGTGTTGCTCAGGCCACAGCGGCGGGACCGGGGCGCATCCAGACGATGCAGCGCTCTGCGTCCAGCCCGGGGACCCTGAGCTGTTCCACGTGAAACACATCCACCGCTGGCGCCTCGGAGGCCAGCGTGGCCAGCTCGTCACCGGGGTGTTTGCCCTTCATGGCCATCCACACGCCGCCCTCGTTCAGCGCGCTGTTCGACCAGTTCGTGAAATCCGCCAGCGAGGCAAAAGCGCGGGAGCACACGACGTCAAAGCCCTGCCCCGACAAGGCGTTGAGGCTTTCCACCCGGGCGTGCAGCCCACGCAGGTTCGGCAACTTGAGCGTGGCGGCCGCCTGCTGGATGAAAGCCGCCTTTTTGGCCACGGTGTCCACGCAGGTCACGTCGATCTGCGGACAGGCGGTGGCGATCACAACGCCGGGCAGGCCGCCACCAGAGCCCACGTCGAGCAGCTTCACCGGTCGGTCACCCACCTGTTGAAGCAGGGGCTTGATGGCCGCCAGACTGTCGAGCAGGTGGTGGGTCATCATCTCGGCCGGGTCGCGCACGGCCGTGAGGTTGTAGACCTTGTTCCACTTCTGCAGCAGACCCAGGTAGTCGAGCAGCAGGTCGACCTGACGCGCGTCAAGCGCGAGCTGAAGCGACTGCAGGCCGGCCTGCAGGGTGGTTTTCAAATCGCTCATGCAGGGACGTCGGAGGACAGTTCAACGGCAGCCGCCGGCAAGGTGGCAAACCCCTTGAACCCGCCCTTCTTCAGGTGGATCAGCAGCAGCGAGACACTCGCCGGCGTGATGCCCGAGATGCGCGAGGCCTGGCCCAGCGTCTCGGGACGGTGCTTGGCCAGTTTCTGCCGCGCTTCGAACGACAAGGCCGTCACCTGCAAATAGTCCAGGTCGGCGGGCAGCTTCAGGCCTTCGTAGTGCGCGGACCGTTCCACTTCGCTTTTCTGGCGGTCGATGTAGCCCGAGTACTTGGCGGCAATCTCCACCTGCTCCACCACCGGCTCCAGCAGATCACCGAGTGTTTCACGTGAAACGTCGGGCCCGGTGTATTTGCCGCCATCGAGCCCCACCAGGTCGGCGTAGGCCACGCCGGGCCGGCGCAGCAGATCAAACAGGTTGTGCTCGTGCTCAATCGCCTTGCCCAACACCCGCTCCGATTCGGCGGCGGGCAGATTGCGCGGATTCACCCAGGTGGCTTTCAGGCGTTCTGTTTCACGTGAAACAGCATCGCGCTTGCGGCAGAAAGCGTCCCACTGCGCATCCCCCACCAGGCCCAGGCGGCGGCCGGCTTCGGTCAGGCGCATGTCGGCGTTGTCCTCGCGCAGCTGCAGACGGAACTCGGCCCGGCTGGTGAACATGCGGTAGGGCTCGGTCACGCCCTGGGTGATGAGGTCGTCGACCAGCACGCCCAAATAGGCTTCGTCGCGCCCAGGCAGCCAGGCGCCCTCGCCCCGACACTGCAGCGCAGCGTTGATGCCGGCGAACATGCCCTGCGCCGCCGCTTCTTCGTAGCCGGTGGTGCCGTTGATCTGGCCCGCAAAAAACAGACCCTGGATCAGTTTGGTCTCGAAGCTGCTTTTGAGCGAGCGCGGATCGAAGTAGTCGTACTCAATGGCGTAGCCGGGCCGCAGGATATGCGCGTTCTCCAGGCCCTTCATGCTGCGCACCAGCTGGTACTGGATGTCGAACGGCAGGCTGGTGGAGATGCCGTTGGGGTAGACCTCGTGCGTGGTCAGGCCCTCGGGCTCCAGGAAGATCTGGTGGCTGTCCTTGTCAGCGAAGCGGCTGACCACGCCCTCGATCTTGCCGGTGAACATGGGGCTGCGGTCGAAGCCGCTGCGGATGATGTCGTGCGTGCGCTCGTTGGTGTGCGTGATCCAGCATGGCACCTGCTGCGGGTGCATGGCGGTGTTGCCCATGAAGCTGAACACCGGCACCGGTTGGTCGGCGTTCATGCCGCCGGGCACGCCGTCGCCGGGTTGTTCGGTGCACTGGCTGTAGTCGATGCTGCGGCCGTCCAGGCGCGGCGGGGTGCCGGTCTTCAGCCGCCCCTGCGGCAGCTTCAGCTCTTTCAGCCGGGCCGACAGCGACACGGCCGGCGGATCGCCCGCACGGCCGGCGGCGTAGTTGTTCAGGCCCACATGGATCTTGCCGTCGAGGAAGGTACCGGCGGTCAGCACCACGGTGCGGCTGCGGAAGCGGATGCCCACCTGCGTCACAGCGCCGACCACGCGGTCGCCCTCCACCATGAGGTCGTCCACAGCCTGCTGGAACAACCACAGATTGGGCTGGTTCTCCAGCATGCGGCGGATCGCGGCTTTGTAGAGCACGCGGTCGGCCTGGGCGCGGGTGGCGCGCACGGCCGGGCCCTTGGAGCTGTTGAGGATGCGGAACTGGATGCCGCCTTCGTCGGTGGCCAGCGCCATCGCGCCGCCCATGGCGTCCACCTCTTTGACCAGGTGGCCCTTGCCGATGCCGCCGATGCTGGGGTTGCAGCTCATCTGGCCCAGCGTCTCGATGTTGTGGGTCAGCAGCAGCGTCTTGCTGCCCATGCGCGCAGCCGCCAGCGCGGCCTCGGTGCCGGCGTGGCCGCCGCCGACGACGATGACGTCAAATTCCTGGGGGTACAACATGGTGGTTTTCGCTTCCGGGGTGCTGTCGGCCCGGCGCCCCGGGCAACCCGCGATTGTCCCACCGTTGCGCCATTTCTGCCCCGCCCCGCCATCGGGCCATGCACCCAGCACGCCGACCCCCGTGCGCCGCCCGGATGGCCGCGCGTCGGGCCCCTTCCTAACCTGAGCACCAGCCCACTCCCGGGCCGACCACAGGAAGGACCTCTCCATGAAAACCCCCTGGCTCCTGGCCAGCACCACCGCACTGGCCTGCTTGAACGCACAGGCAGCCGGCTTCATGTTCGGCATCAGCCACAACTTCGGCGGCGACACCGGCGTCACCTTCAAGATCCTGTCCACCGACCGTCGCAACCGACCGGTGCTGGCCGCTGGTGTGAGTTTCTTCCCGGGCGAAGGCCGCCGCATCGGCCTGGACGTGGGCGTGGGTTACAACTTCCGCCAGACCACCGTCACCTTCAGCCGCGACCTGGTCATGGAGCGCTTCCAGATGGCCTGGGGCCTGGCCAGCCGCCGCTGCCCGCCGGCCCCTGCACCGGTGGCCACACCAGCCACACCACCTGCGCCACCACCGCCACCCGATTTCTTCGACAGCGTGTTCTGAGCGAAGGCCGCGACAATGGCGGCATGAGCACACCCCTACCCCTCCTCGTCTTCGCTGGCAGCACCCGCGCCAAATCCTTCAACCGACAACTCGCCAACGCCGCAGCCGCCTACGCCGGCACCGCCGGCGCCCAGGTCACCCACATCGAGCTGGCCGACTTTGACCTGCCGCTCTACAACGCCGACCTGGAAGCGCGCGGCACACCCGCTGCTGCCGTCCGGCTCAAAGAGATCTTCCACGCGCACCCGGCCTGGATCATCGCCTCGCCCGAGTACAACGGCAGCTACACCGGCCTGCTCAAAAACACCATCGACTGGGTCTCCAGTCCCATCAAGGGCGACCCGCTGTGGTCCAGCGGCACCAAGCCGTTTGCGGGCAAGGTGGTGGGCTTGCTGAGCGCCTCGCCGGGCGCCCTGGGTGGCTTGCGGAGCTTGACACACCTCACGCCACTGCTATTGAATTTGCAGTGCTGGGTGACCCCGAAGCAGTTTGCCCTGTCCCGGGCGGGCGAAGCCTTCGACCCCGATGGCCAGCTCTCCACCGAGACCTCGCGCAACGCGGTGCACAGCGTGGTGGACCAGGTGCTGTGGGCCGGGCAGCGCCTGCAAGCCTGAGGCTGGCGCCATCCCCATGGAATCAACCGCACTGGCCTGCCGTCCCGGCTGCGCCGCCTGCTGCACCGCGCCGTCGATCAGCAGCCCGCTGCCCGGGTTGCCGCTGGGTAAACCCGCCGGCATGGCCTGCCCACAGCTCGACGCCGCCCTGCGTTGCCGCCTGTTCGGCCTGCCCGAGCGTCCGGCGGTGTGCAGCTCGCTTGCGCCCGGGCCCGAGATGTGCGGCGACAGCCGCGAACACGCCATGACCTGGCTGACCCGGCTGGAACGCGCCACCCTACCCCAAACAACATGAATACCACCGACTGGCAGACCCTGGCCCAGCTCTACCCCGCGATCGGAGAAGCGGTCTCGGCGCCCGACGCCCTGGCTGTGATGGACGTGCCCACCGGCACCACCCTGTTCCGCGAACAGGAGCGCTGCGGCGGTTTCCCGCTGCTGCTCAGCGGCGAGGTGCGGGTATCCCGCTCGGCCAGCAGCGGACGTGAGCTGGAGCTCTACCGCGTGGTACCGGGCGAGATGTGCCTGGTGTCTTCCTCCTGCCTGTTTGTGGACCAGCCGCTGAGCGCGCACGGTGTCACCGTGAAGCCCACGCGGCTGGCACTGTTGTCGCCCGCCGCGTTTCGCGAAGCGCTGGGCCACACCGGCTTTCGCGACTTCGTTCTCGGCCTCTTCGCCGCGCGCCTGGCCGACCTCACCGGCCTCATCGAAGCCATCGCCTTCCAGCGCCTGGACAGCCGCCTGGCCGCTGCCCTGCTGGGCCACGGCACGCAGGTGCACGCCACCCACCAGGCACTGGCCGACGAGCTGGGCACGGTGCGCGAAATCGTCACCCGCTTGCTGCACCGGTTTGAACGCGACGGCTGGGTGGAGCTCTCGCGCGAGTGCATCACCGTGTGCAACAGCGCCGCCCTGCGATCGCTGGCCGCACTGCAGCCCCGCTGACGGGCTTTGTGACCCAGGTCACATACCTCGGAGCTTCGCAAGCGCCCAATGGCTGCACACCACCCCACTCCGGGGTGGCCCCAGCCCACGGAGCAACACCATGACCAAAAACGTCGGCGGCATCGACCGCACCCTTCGCATCACCATCGGCCTGGCCCTCATCGCCGCCGCCGCCACGAGCACCGTGGGCTGGTGGGGCTACCTCGGCGTCGTGCCGCTGCTCACCGGCCTGGTGGGCTGGTGCCCGCCGTATGCCATGCTCGGCTTCAACACCTGTCCCATGAAGAAGTGAACCGTGGCGCGCCGCTGTCCTTGCTGGGACAGGACAGGTGAGCGCCAGCGGCATACAGTGCATGGCTCGCGCCCAAGTCGAGGCGCATCAGGAGACACACCATGCACATCCCGTCCCTCAAAGAAGTGGTCAGCGCCGAAGAATGGGCGCTGCGTTGCGACCTCGCCGCCTGCTACCGGCTGGTCGCGGCCTACGGCTGGAGCGATCTGGTCTTCACCCACATCAGCGCCAAGCTGCCCGACTCGGTCACTG
>LNFM01008191.1_pt1 | contig 15888 bp, 14 predicted proteins | sample 596031 | NCBI WGS metagenome assembly LNFM01 (sample SAMN04254537, study PRJNA301005) | activated carbon metagenome | isolation source: dual media filters at the Ann Arbor, Michigan drinking water treatment plant | place: USA: Ann Arbor | reverse complement strand
CACCACCGCACTCTCCACGCCCCCGGCCAAACGACGGGTGATCTTCCACCCCTCCACCACATCGCCCAGGTTGAAGATGATCGGAAAAGGGTTGTCCCGCGCCGCATTGGCATAGAAATGCATGGCGTCGGAGGCGATCACCACCGGCCCGCGCGCGGTCATCACCCGCACCACCTGCAGCCCATCGGAATGCCCGCCCACCCGGTGCAGCGACACCCCGGGCGCGATCTCCACATCCCCCAGATGCACCGCCACCCTGTCGGCATAAAGCGCCTGGATCATCGCCACGACATGCGCGCAGTCGAAAGGCCCGCGGATGGCCGGGCTGCACATGTGCCGCCCGGTGGCGAAATGCAGCTCGCGCTCCTGGATATGGAAACGCGCCGCCGGGAACTGGTCCAGGCTGCCGACATGGTCCCAATGCAGGTGGCTGATCACCACATCGCGCACCTGGCCGGCATCGCAGCCCATCGAGGCCAACGCCTCATCGACCCGGCGGCCGAGCGGGCGGCCCCGGCGTTCGGCGCTCTCGCGGTCATAGCCGGTATCGACCACGATCTCATGGCCCTCGGCCGAGCGCAGCAGCCACACATAGAAATCCAGCGGCATGGCCTCATGCGGGTCCGCCACCGGATAGGCGTGGCAGAGCGCGGCCGTGCGGTCATGCCGCGCGTAGCGGATGGCATAGGCCTCCCAGAGCATGGGCGACGCGGTCACTTGTTGCCGCCCAGCGTCATGCCTGCGAGTTGTTCGGAGAGCTTGGCCATCGCGGTGTGGTCCTCGCCCGGTGCCAGGCCCTGTGCCGCCAGCCACAGCTCGCGGCAGAGCGAGGAAAACGGCACCGGCACCCCACCATCGCGCCCCAATTCGAGCGCGATGCCAATATCCTTCACCATCAGCTCCAGGCCAAACCCGCTGTCGAAGCGGCGGGACAGCACGAATTGCTTGAACTTGCGCTGGGTGGAGTTGTTCATGCCCGAGGAGGCGTTGAGCACATCCACCATGAGCGCGGTGTCGAGGCCGAATTTCTGGCCCATCAGCAAGGCCTCGATACCGATCAGGAAGCCGCCGGCCGAGACCAGGTTGTTCAGGGCCTTCATCGCCTGCCCCGCACCGATGGCCCCGCAGCGATGGATGGAGGTGCCCATGGCGTGCAGCACGGCATCCGCACGGTCGAGATCAGCCTCCTCGCCGCCCGCCATGATGGCGAGTTCGCCCGACTTGGCCCGCGGCACGCCGCCGCTGACCGGGCAGTCGATCATCGCGACACCCACACTCGCCAGATCCGCCGCGATGCTGCGCGTCGCACCTGGCTGGCCGGAGGTCATGTCGATGAAGAGGCTGCCGCGCGCCATCGCGGGCTTCACCAGCGCCGCGACCTCGGCCACCTGCTTGGACGTCGGCAGGATGGTGATCACCGCCTCCGCTCCTGCCGCCGCCTCGGCGGCACCGGCGGCGGCGCTGCCGCCGATTTCGGTCGCGAAGCGGGCCACCCGCGCCGCATCCCTGTCGCAGACGGTGACGTCAAAACCCTTCGACACCAGATTGGCCGCCATCGGCCAACCCATATTGCCGATGCCGATGAATGCCAGGCGCTTCACTTCGCGGACTTCTTCTTGGCGGGCTTCTTCCCGGGCTTGGCCGCGGCCGGCGCCAGCGCCCCTTCGGCGAGGAGCACCTCATGCGCCGCCTTGAAGGCATCAAGCCCCGCGGGAATGCCGCAATAGGCGGTGGCGTGCAGCAGCACGGCCTTGATCTCGTCCACCGAGATACCGTTGTTCAAGGCGCCCTTCACATGCAGCTTGATCTCGGGCGTCTTGCCGAGTGCGGTCAGCATGGCGAGGTTGAGCATCGAGCGCGTCCGGCGGTCCAGCGTCGGGTCGCCCCAGGCCCAGCCCCAGGCGATGGCGGTGGTGGCGCGCTGGAAGGCCATCATGAAGTCATCGGCCTTGGCCATTGAGCCATCGACATATTCCGCGCCCAGAACGGCGCGGCGGATCGGCAGGCCCTTGTCGAACAGCGCTTCATCATCCCTGGACATCGTCCTTGATTCTCCCTTGATTGCGACACAACGCTGCTACCCGGGTTGGCCCGCGTCAACCGGCTTGCCGGGCGGGCGGCGCGGTGGCGCAATGCGGGGATGGAAACAAGCGGCATGGCATTTTTCGAGGGTTTCACGCTGGAGACCCGCGTGGTGGACGGCATGGCGGTGCGGCTGCGGCGCGGCGGTTCCGGCCCGCCGCTGCTGCTGCTGCATGGCAACCCGCAGACCCATGCGATGTGGCACAAGCTGGCCCCCGTGCTGGCGCGCCGGCATACCGTGATCTGCGCCGATATCCGCGGCTATGGCTTTTCCGCAAAGCCCGCGCCCAGCCCGACCCACCTGCCCTATTCCAAGCAGGAAATGGCGCGCGACGCGCATGGGCTGATGCTGGCGCTGGGATTTTCGCGCTATGCCGTGATCGCCCATGACCGCGGCGCGCGCCTCGCCCATCGCCTGGCGCTGCAATACCCGCAGGCGGTGGAGCGGCTTTGCGTGATGGATATCGTGCCCACGCTGCACCATTTCGAACACGTCGATATGGCCTTCGCCATGGGGTACTATCACTGGTTTTCGTTGGCCCAGCCGCATCCCGGGCCGGAGCGGCTGATCGAGCAGAATGTCGAGCTCTGGTTCGACATCCACACCAGCCGCGAGCCGAAGGACAGCAGCTTCTTCCACCCCCTCGCCCGCGCCGACTACCTCGCCGCCCTGCGCGAGCCCGGCACGGTGACGGCGATCTGCGAGGATTACCGGGCGGCGGCCGGCATCGACCTCGAACATGACCGCGCCAGCCGCGCGGCGGGGCAGCGGGTGGCCTGCCCGCTGCTGGTGCTCTGGGGTGCGAAAGGGCGGATCGGCGCCTGGTACGCGCCGCTGGCGGTGTGGCGTGACTATGCAACCGGCCCGGTCACTGGCCATTGCGTGAACTCCGGGCATTATCTGGCTGAAGAGGCACCCGAAGAGGTGCTCACCGCCCTTGGAGGATTTTTGTCATGAAACGCCGCGCCCTGCCCCTGCTGCTCGCCACCCCCGCCCTGGCCCAGGATTGGTCGCCCACCCGGCCCATCACCGTGCTGGTGCCCAACCCGCCCGGGGGTGGCACCGATTTCGCCGCCCGGCTCTTCGCCGAGGGGCTGTCCCGGCTGCTCGGCCAGCCCGTGGTGATCGAGAACCGGCCCGGCGCCAATGGCAATATCGCCATCCAGGCCGCGGCGCGCGCGGCACCCGATGGCCACACCATTCTGCTGCAATACAGCGGCTACCACGCCGGCAACCCCGCCATGATGCGCAACCCGGGCTGGGACCCCAACCGCGACATCGCCCCGCTCGGCATGGCCACCATGGCGCCGCATGTCATCCTGGCCGCGCCCAACCTGCCGGTGAACACCCTCGCCGAATTCATCGCCCTGGCCCGCGCGCGTCCCGGCGCGATGAACTACGCCTCCTCAGGGATCGGCAGCATCCAGCACATCGCCGGCGTGCTGTTCTCGCGCGCCATCGGCGTGGAGATGGTGCATGTGCCCTATCGCGGCGCCGCCCCCGCGCTGCAGGATGTCGTGGGTGGGCGCGTCGAGATGTTCATCACCACGCCGAGCTCGGCCGTGCAGCTCGTCCAGGCCGGGCGCGTCAAGGCGCTTGCCATGGCCAGCGCGCGGCGCGCCGCCGGCCTGCCCGATGTGCCCACCACGGCCGAGGCCGGGCTGCCCGGCTTCACCATCGACGCCTGGTTCGCCTTCTTCGGCCCCGCCGGCATGCCCCTGCCGATGCGGCAGCGCTTCAACGCGGCGCTGCGCGAACTGGCGCAGGACCCAGTGCTGCTCGCCCGCGCCACGGAAGCCGGCGCCACCCTCGCCCCCCTGACCATCGCCGAGCTGGACGGCATCGCCCGGCGCGAGGTGGAGGAGCTGGGCGCCGTGATCCGCGCCGCCGGCATCACGATCGAGTAGCGCCGAGCCAGGCCGCCATCGCGCGGCCCACGGCACCCGGGTCCTCCATGCAGGGGAGGTGGCCGCAGCCCGGGAAGCGCGCCAGCACGGCGCCGGGGATGGCGGCCGCGATCTCCTCGGCGAGGTGCGGCGGCGTCAGGGCATCCGCCTCGCCCACGCCGACCAGGGTGGGAACGTCGATGCCGGCGAGCATCGCGCGCGAATCGGGCCGGGCGATAATGGCCTGCTGCTGGCGCAGATAGGCCTCGCGCCCCACCCTCTCGGCCATCGCCATCACCTCCCGCGCCAGCGGGCCGGTGAGGCGGCTGGGGTGCAGCAGAAGTGGGACCAGCCGGGGTGTCACGCCGCGGAACATGCCGGTGCGGGCCAGCGCCATCATCGCCCGCCGGCGCCGCGCGCTCTCCTGGCTGTCCGCCCGGGCCGAAGTGTCGAGCAAGGCCATGTGGCTGATCCGCGGCCGCGCCGCCCGCCACAGCGCCAGCGCGGCATAGCCGCCCATGGAAAGCCCGGCCACGGCGAAGCCCGCGCCCGGCCCCCAGGCGGCATCGGCCTGCGCCAGGGCGCGCGCGGCCATGGCGTCCAGGCTGTCATCGCTGGTGAGGTCTGCCACCAGCACCGCGCCCGGCGGCAGCCATGGCAGGACATCGCGCCACAGCCGCGCATCGCAGAGCAGCCCGGGCAGCAGAAGGAGCTTGGTGGCCATGACGCGCGGCTGTAATGCGGCCGGCGCGGCGCCACAATGCCAGCAAATGCTTGCGCGATGCGGCCCCACGGCGCATATGGGCGGGGTTGCGGGGCGGGAGAGCCTGCCCCAGCCGCGCCAGGCCCGCCCGGGACGCTCGATGGGAGCGCAACCCATGAAGGCCGAGGCCGCGCGGCATCGGCGCAGTGATACCACCCTGTTCAGAAGAGTTTGCATTTGACGGAAAACAACGCCCGCACGGCAGAGCCGGTGGCGGAAGCCCAGAACGAAGCGGCCATGGTCGCGCCTGGCGGGGCCGCCGCGCCCGCGCCTGAGTCGGAGAGAGCGACCGCGGAGGCTGCGGCTTTGCCGGTGGCAGCGGTGCCCGTGGCGGTTGAGCCGGCCGTGGCTGAGCCTGAAACCGCTGAGCCTGTAACCGCTGAGCCTGTAACCGCTGAGCTGGTCGTGGTTCAGCCCGTGGCGGCTGAGCCCGTCATTGCTGAGCCGGTCACGGTGGAGCCGGTGATGGCCGATCCCATCCTGGCCGAGCCGATCATGGCCGAGCCGGGGATCGCCGAAGCCCAGTCCGACCATCCCACCCCGGTCACCGCTGAGGCCATCGTCGCCGAGGCCGACCCCGAGCCCATCGCTGCCGAGCCGGAATATGCCGAACCCGAGGAAGAGCCCGCCCCCCGCGCCACCTTCGCCGATCTCGGCCTGAGCGACGAGCTGGTCCGCGCCGTCACCGAAGCCGGCTATGTCCACCCCACGCCGATCCAGGAGCAGGCCATCCCGGTCGTGCTGATGAACCGCGACGTGCTGGGCTGCGCCCAGACCGGCACCGGCAAGACCGCCAGCTTCGTGCTGCCTATGCTCGATATCCTGAGCGGTTCGCGCGCCAAGGCCCGCATGCCGCGCAGCCTGATCCTCGAGCCGACCCGCGAACTGGCCATGCAGGTGGCCGAAAACTTCGAAAAATACGGCAAGTATCTCGGCCTCAACCATGCGCTGCTGATCGGCGGCGAGAGCATGGATGAGCAAAAGCGCGTGCTGAACGAGGGCGTGGACGTGCTCATCGCCACCCCCGGCCGGCTGCTCGACATGTTCGACCGCGGCCGCATCCTGATGGCCGATTGCAAGCTGCTGGTGATCGACGAAGCCGACCGCATGCTGGATATGGGCTTCATCCCCGATGTCGAGCGCATCGTGGCCATGCTGCCGCCCACCCGTCAGACGCTGTTCTTCTCCGCCACCATGGCGCCCGAAATTCGCAGGCTGGCCGATGCCTTCCTGCAGAACCCGCGCGAGATCACGGTCTCAAGGCCGGCCTCGGTCGCCACCACCATCACCTCGGGGCTGGTCTATGTGCAGCCGCATGACAAGCGCGAGGCGCTGCGCCGCCTGATCCGCAGCGAGGAAGTCGGCAATGCGCTGATCTTCTGCAACCGCAAGATCGAGGTCGACGTCCTCTACAAGTCCTTGAAGAAGCACGGCTTCCGCGTCGGCGCGCTGCATGGCGATCTCGACCAGTCCGTGCGGTTCTCGACGCTCAACGCCTTCAAGGCGAATGAGTTGCAACTTCTGGTGTGCAGCGACGTTGCCGCCCGCGGCATCGACATCGGCGGCCTGAGCCATGTCTTCAATTTCGACGTGCCCTTCCATTCGGAAGACTATGTCCACCGCATCGGCCGTACTGGCCGCGCGGGGCGCGAGGGCCGCGCCTTCTCCATCGCCACCGTCGACGATGCGCGCAATGTGGCGGGCATCGAAAAGCTGATCGGCCAACCGCTGGCACGCATCACCATCCCCGGCCTCGACGTCATCAATGACGAGGACATCGCCGAGGCGCTGACGCGCCCGCGCGGCCGTGGCCGCGGTGGCGCAGCCCGCCCGGCTGGCCGCACGCCGGAACGTGGTGGCCGCGAGCGCGGCGGCCGAGGCGACCGTCCGCGCGAGGAGCGTGCCCCCCGCGAAGAGCGTACGCCCCGCGAAGAACGCGCCCCGCGAGACCGCGCCGAACGCGGCGATCGCCCGGTCCGCGAGGACCGCCCGCCCCGCGAGGAGCGCACGAGGCGCGACGCCCCGGTGGCCGCGGCCCCGGCCGAGGACATCATCGACGCGCCCCGCCCCCGCCGCGACGATCGCCCCCGCCGTGCCGATCCTGAGCCGCGCCGTGATGAACGCCCGCGCGGCAGGGATGACCGGCCGCGCCGCCGCGATGATGACCTGGGCCCCGCCCTGCGCGGGTTTGGCGACAGCATTCCGGCCTTCATGCTCATCGCCATCCCCAAGCCGCGGCGCGAGCGTGCCGCCGAGGCCAGCACGGAAATCATGGCGAGTGAAGCCGTGGTGCCGGAGGGCCTGATCGCCCATATCCCGAGCGAAGTGCCCGAGCCCGTGATGGCCCCGGCCGAGTTCTCCGCCGTTGAGGTGGCGCCCGTTGCTACGACTGCCGCTGAGGTGGCGCCGGTCGAAACGCCCCCCCTCGCCGCGGCGGCAAACGAGCCCAGCATGACGGCCGAGCCGGCAGCGCCAGTGCCGGCCGCCGGCTGAGAACCGCCGGCTGAAGCGGTCCTGGCCGCTCCAAAGCCCAGGTTGAGATGGACCTTGCATCGCCCAGCCCCATCGGAAAAAGCTGGGCCATTCGGAGGATAAAGCGATGAACGTCATGACGCCGGTGAAGGCGAGCTTCCAGTGGGACGACGCCCTGCAGCTCGAAGACCAGCTGACCGAGGACGAGCGGATGATCCGCGACGCCGCCCGCGCCTTCTGCCAGGACCGGCTGATGCCGCGGGTGCTGATGGCCAATCGCCTCGAAAAATTCGACCGCGAGATCATGAACGAATTCGGCGAGCAGGGTTTTCTCGGCGCCACGCTTGAGGGCTATGGCTGCGCCGGCGTCAGCTACGTCGCCTATGGCCTGATGAGCCGTGAGGTCGAGCGGGTCGACTCGGGCTATCGCTCGGCTTTTTCCGTGCAGTCCTCGCTGGTGATGTACCCGATCCATGCCTTCGGCTCCGAGGCCCAGAAACAAAAATTCCTGCCCAAGCTGCGCACCGGCGAATGGGTGGGCTGCTTCGGCCTGACCGAGCCCGATGCCGGCTCCGACCCCTCCTCCATGCGCACCCGCGCGAAGAAGGTGGATGGCGGCTATTTGCTCAGCGGTTCCAAGACCTGGATCACCAATTCCCCCATCGCCGATGTCTGCATCGTCTGGGCCAAGGATGACGAGGGCATTCTCCGCGGCTTCCTGCTCGAGCGCGGGATGAAGGGGCTGGAGACGCCGAAGATCGAGGGCAAGTTCTCGCTGCGCGCCTCCGTCACCGGCATGATCATGATGGACGAGGTCTTCGTCCCCGAGGAAAACCGCCTGCCCGGCGTGAAGTCCCTGGCCGGCCCGTTCAGCTGCCTCAACCGCGCCCGCTATGGCATCGCCTGGGGCGCGCTGGGTGCGGCCGAATTCTGCTGGCACGCCGCCCGCGAATACACCCTCAACCGAAAAATGTTCGGCAAGCCGCTGGCGGCCACGCAGCTCATCCAGCTCAAGCTCGCCAATATGCAGACCGAGATCACGCTGGGCCTGCAGGCCGTGCTGCGGGTCGGCCGGCTCTTCGATGAGGGCCGCGTGGCGCCGGAGATGATCTCGCTCGTCAAGCGCAACAATTGCGGCAAGAGCCTCGATATCGCCCGCGTCTCGCGCGACATGCATGGCGGCAATGGCATCGTCGACGAATACCATGTCATCCGCCACGTGATGAACCTGGAGACGGTGAACACCTATGAGGGCACGCATGACGTCCATGCGCTCATCCTCGGCCGGGCACAGACCGGCCTGAATGCTTTTGGCTGAACTGACCATCATCGGCATGGGCAGCGCCGGCGACGGGCTGGCCCTGCTGCCCGATGGCGGCCGGCGCCATATCCCCCGCGCCCTGCCGGGGGAAACCCTCTCGCCGGAGGGGCGGCTCATCCGCGAAAGCACAGAGCGGGTGGACCCGCCCTGCCCGCATTTCTCGCTCTGCGGCGCCTGCGCGCTGCAGCACTGGGCGCAGGCGCCGCAATCGGAATGGAAGCGCGGCCGAGTCGAGCACGCGCTGCGCCAGGCCGGCTACGCGCAGGCCGTGGTCACGCTCGGCCATGTCAGCCCGCCGGCGACGCGGCGGCGGGCCGATCTCTCGGTGCTGCGCAACCCCGATGGCAGCCTGACCATCGGCTTCCACGGCCCCCAGGGCGTGCTGGCCATCCCGGAATGCCGGGTTCTCCGGCCCGAGATCGTGGCGCTGCTGCCCCGGCTGGCCGCGGCGCTGCGCCCGCTTCAGGCGCTGCGCCAACGCGCCGATGCCGCCATCAACCTGCTCGATTCCGGCCCCGACATCCTGCTGCGCCTCGATGGCAAGCTCACACCGGTGGATATCCAGCGCCTGGCCGATTTCGCCCGGGCCGAGAATCTGCCGCGCATCGCGACGCGTGAGGGGGTGGCGGCGCAGATCGCCTCGGTCCGCCACAGTTTCGGCCGCGGCGTGGTGGCGCCGCCCCCCGGCGCCTTCCTGCAGGCGACCGTGGAGGGCGAGGCGGCAATCATCGCCGCGGTCCTGGCCGCGCTGCCGGCAAAGCTGTCGCGCGGGGCGATCATCGCCGATCTCTTCGCCGGCCTGGGCACGCTGAGCTTTCCGCTCTCCGCACGCGCCCGGGTGCTGGCCTATGAGGGCGACCCGGAGGCCACCGCCGCCCTCGATACCGGGGCGCGGGCCGCCGGCGGCCGCGTCACCGCCGCGCGAAAGGATTTGATCCGTCAGCCCCTGCTGCCGGCGGAGCTCGCGAAATGCGCCGTGGTCGTGCTCGACCCGCCCTATGCCGGCGCCGCCGAGCAGGTCGCGCAGATCGCGCGCGGGCCGAAGCCCCACCTCGTCTATGTCAGCTGCAACCCCGTGGCGCTGGAACGCGATGCGCGTGTGCTGCGTGAGGCCGGCTATGCCCTGACCTCGGCCACCGCGATCGACCAGTTCCTCTGGTCACCGCATATCGAGGCGGTGGTGGGCTTCGCGCCCGCGCGCTGAGCCCCTGTGCGCTGTTGCCATTCGTCAACGAATTGCAATGGCTTTTCGCCGCGCGATGCCGCATGACATCGGACAATGCCGGCCGACCCCGGCTCTGCCCATGGGAGAAACCGATTCATGACCATCGCGCGCCGCACCGCCTTCGCCGGCCTCATCGCCTCGCCCGCCATCCTGGCGATGGCAGGGTCCGCCGTGGCCCAGACCGCCGCCGCACCCGCCGGCCAGGCCCCCGGCTTCTACCGCTTCAAGGTCGGCGCCTGGACCATCACCACCGTCCATGACGGCTTCTTCAGCCGCCCCATCGAGGGCTTCGTGCGCAATGCGCCGGTGGCCGAGGTCCAGGCCATCCTGGCCGAGAGCTTCATGTCCACCACCGCCCTGCCCATCCCCTTCACTATCACCTTCTCCCAGAAGGACGCGGTGCTGGCGGTGTTCGATGCCGGCAATGGCGTGACCCCGGCCGCCGCCACCAATGGCAAGATGATCGCCAATATGGCCGCCGCCGGCATTGATCCCGCCCGCGTCACCCATGTCATCCAGAGCCATTTCCACGGCGACCATATCAATGGCCTCCTCACCCCCGGCAATACCGCCGCCTTCCCCAATGCCGAGGTGATCGTCCCCACCCCCGAATGGGCCTGGTGGACCGAGGCCAGCAACGAAAGCCGCAGCCCCGAGGGCCAGCGCAGCCAATTCGCCAATGTGCCGCGCCGCTTCGCGCCCTATCAGGGCAAGATTCGCCAGATCACCCCAGGCGGCGAGGTCATTCCCGGCATCACCTCCATCGCCGCCCATGGCCATACCCCGGGCCACACCATCTACCGCGTGGCCGATGGCAATGAGCAGATGATGTTCATCTCCGACACCACCAACCGCCCGGAATTCATGATGCGCCGGCCGGAATGGCAGATCATCTTCGACTTCGACGGCGAGGCCGCCGCGGCCACGCGCCGCCGCGTGCTCGACATGGTGGCGACCGACCGGGTGCGCGTCACCGGCTACCACTTCCCCTTCCCGGCGAATGGCCACGTGGCACGCCACAGCTCCGGCGGCGTGCAGGGCTTCGCCTTCGTGCCGGCCGAGTGGTCGAGCGCGCTCTGACAGCCCGGCCGCGGCCACACCCCACCCTCAAGGCAGGACAATCACCATGACAGAACGTCGCATGCTCATGCTCGCCGGCACCGCGCTGCTGGCCACACCCGCGCTGATCGGCGCCGCCCAGGCGCAGGCGCCGACCCCGGCGCCCGCCACCCAGGCGCCGGGCTTCTACCGCTTCAAGGTCGGCGGCTGGACCATCACCACGGTGCATGACGGCTTCAACCGCTTCCCCGTCGGCAGCTACATCACCAATGCGCCGCTCGAGGCCGTCCGCGCGGTGATGGCCGAAAGCCTGATGGCGGGCGACACCATCATGGTGCCCTTCACCATCACCTTCGCCCAGCGCGGCAATACCTTCGTGGTGTTCGATGCCGGCAATGGCGTGACGGCACCCACCGCCACCAATGGCCGGATGATCGCCAATATGGCCGCCGCCGGCATCGACCACGCCGCCATCACCCATGTCATCCACAGCCATTTCCATGGCGATCACATCAACGGGTTGCTGACGGCCGAGAACACCCGCGCCTTCCCCAATGCCGAGATCATCGTCCCCGCCACGGAATGGGCCTGGTGGACCGAGGCATCGAATGAGAGCCGCAGCCCCGAGCGGCAGCGCCCCAGCTTCGCCAATACCGCACGCCGCTTCGCCCCCTATCAGGGCCGCGTGCGGCAGATCCGCGCCGGCGAGGTCATCCCGGGCATCACCGCCATCGATGCCTTTGGCCATACCCCGGGCCAGACCGTCTACCGGGTGAGCGACGGCGCGGAGGAGATGATCTACCTGGCCGATGTGCTGAACCGGCCGGAGATCATGATGCGCCGGCCGGGCTGGCATTTCCTGGGCGATTTCGAGCCTGATGTCGCGGTCACCACCCGCCGCCGCCTTCTCGACATGGTGGCCACGGACCGGCTGCGCGTCACCGGCTATCACTACGTCTTCCCGGCCAATGGCTATGTCGCGCGGCATGGCGCGGGGGCCGATGCCGGCTTCGCCTTCGTGCCGGCGGAGTGGTCGAGCGCGATCTGAGGCAACCCCCGGGAGGAAGCGACATGGCGCAACGGCGCATCGTGATGGCGGCGGCACTCGGCCTGCCCTGGCTGGCCAGCGGCGTGCGGGCGCAACCCGCCGCCGCCGCGGCGACAAGCCCGGCCCCGGGCTTCTATCGCTTCCGCCTCGGCGGCTTCACCGTCACCACCATCTCTGACGGCTTTCGCATCATGCCGGTGCAGGGCCTGGTGCGGAATGCGCCGCTGGAGGAGGTGCAGGCGGTGCTGGCCGAAAGTTTTCTCAGCCCGACCGACTACCGCAACATCTATGCCGTCACGATCGTCGATACCGGCCGCAACCTCGTGGTCTTCGACACCGGCAATGGGCCGCAGGCGCCCGGCGCCACGCTGGGCCGGCTGCTCGCCACCATGCCCGCGGCGGGGCTGGACCCTGCCCGCGTCACCACCGTGGTGATCTCGCATTTCCATGGCGACCACATCAACGGGCTGATCCTGGCCGATGGCAGTGCCGCCTTCCCCAATGCCGAGGTGGTGGTGCCGGCCAATGAATGGGCCTGGTTCACCGAGGCCGCCAACCTCACCCGCAGCCCCGAGGGCCAGCGGGGCAATTTCGCCAATACCACCCGCCGCTTCGCCCCCTATGCCGGAAAGATCCGGCAACTGACCGACGGGCAGGAGGCGGTGCCCGGCATCCGCATGCACGCCGCCGAGGGGCACTCGCCGGGCCACAGCATCTGGCACATCGCCGATGGCGGGGCGGAGCTGATCTATCTCGCCGACACCACCCACCGGCCGGAATTGATCGCGCGCCGGCCCGATTTCATCACCGGCTTCGATTTCGACGGCGCGGCGGGCGCCGCGATGCGCCGGCGGGTGCTGGACCGCGTGGCGGCCGACCGGGTGCGGGTCACCGGGTTTCACTTCCCCTTCCCCGCCACCGGCTTCATCGCGCGCGAGGGCCAGGGCTTTCGCTACGTTCCGGCGGACTGGGCCTCGGCGGGCTGAAACCGCTTTCGCGGCAAGGGAGATGGCGGTAGGGTTACCCGAACTTCACCCCTCGGGAGAATCACATGGACCGTCGCCTTTTCCTCGCCGCCACCGCCGGCACCGCGGCCGCGGGTCTTGCCCCGGCCGCGCTGGCGCAGACCGCGCCCGCGCAAACCTCCGCCCCCGCCCAGGCGCCGGGGTTTTATCGCTTCCGCGTCGGCGGCTTCATCGCCACCACCGTCTGGGATGGCTTCGCCACCCGCCAGAACCCCGGCACCGGCTGGGTGACGAATGCCGATACCGCCGCCGTCGAAGGCGCGCTGCGCGATGCCGGGCTCTCCACCGCGCGGCTGGACAACCCCTATATCGTTACCTTCCTGGAGACGCCGTCGGGCATCACCATGTTCGACAGCGGTACCGGTGCGCAGCTGGTTCCCACCGCCGGGCAGATGGGCGCCAATCTGCGCGCGGCGGGCATTGACCCCGCCCGGGTCAACCGCGTGATGATCAGCCATTTCCATGGCGACCACATCACCGGCCTGAGCAATGCGCAGAACGAGGCGATGTTCCCCAATGCCCAGATCTTCGTGCCAGAGGTGGAATGGGCCTTCTGGACCGATGCCAGCAACGAAAGCCGGGTGCCGGCCGGCCAGCGCGGCACCTTCGCCAATGTGGCGCGGCGCTTTGCCGCCTATCCCGGCCGTGTCGAGCGCTTCGCCGCGGGTGCCGAACTCCAGCCTGGCGTGCGGGCGGTGGCGGCCTATGGCCACACGCCGGGCCACACCGCCTTCCATGTCGCCGATGGCGCGGACCAGCTCTTCGTCACCGCCGACGCCTCCTCCCGCCCTGAGCTGTTCCTGCGCAACCCGGGCTGGAGCAGCATCTTCGACATCGACGGCGCGGCGGCGACGGCGAGCCGGGTGGCGCTGTTCGGCCGCATCGCGGCCGAGCGGGCGCGGATGACGGCCTATCACTTCCCCTTCCCGGCCAATGGCACTGTGCTGCGGCAGGGCGATGGCTTCCGCTTCGTGCCGGCGGATTGGTCCAACGCGATCTGACCATGGGGCCAACGGCCCCGAAGGCGGCTTTGCACCGCTTGCCAAAGGCCCTTCGGCCTTTGCTGGGTTCAGCGCCGAATGCGACGAACGGTCCGGAGAGGGGGCAAGGCCCCTCTCCGGCGTAAATCCGGAAGCGCGCGCGCCTATTCCGGCGTGAAGCCGGAAGCGCGCACGACCGGCCCCCAATTCTCCCGCTCCGACCGGATCTGCGCCGCGAAAGCCGCGGGGCTGGCCGAGACTGTCGGCGCGAATTCCAGCCGCCCCAGCGCCTCGATCATGTCCGGCCGTGCCGCCACCTGGCGGATCGCGTCGAACAGCCCAGTCACGATCGGCTGGGCCGTGCCCGCCGGCAGCAGCGCCCCGAACCATTCCTCCTGGGCGAGTTGCGGATAGCCCAGCTCCGAAAAAGTCGGCACATCGGGGTAGCGCGCCACCCGCCGCGCCGAGGAGACGGCCAGCATCCGCACCCCTGTGCCGTGATGCGGCGAGACATCACCGAGCACCCCCAGAAACATGTTCAGCCGGTTGCCGATCACGTCCTGGATCGCCGGCACCGCGCCGCGATACGGCACATGCGTCATCCGCACGCCGATGGCCTGGGCCAGGATCAGCCCCATGAAATGAGGCGCCGCACCCGAGGCGGGCGAGGCAAACGGAATCTCCCCCTGCTGCGCACGCGCCCAGGTCACGAAACCCGCGAGGTCACGCGCGGGATGGGCCATCGGCACGATCAGCGCGAAGGGGAAGGAGCAGACGGTGGAGACTGGAATCAGGTCCGTCAGCGCGTCGTAGCGCACCTCGCGCGGGTAGATATGGGGCTGAAGGGTCAGCATCGAGGCCGGGGTCTGCAGATAGGTGGTGCCGTCCTTGTCGGCATCACGCACGTGCTCGACCGCAATGCGGCCGGCCGCACCCACGCGGCCATCGACGATCATGTTCGGCGCGAAGACACCGCGCAGTCGCTCGGCATAGAGCCTGGCCACCACATCCGAGCTGCCGCCGGCGGGAAAGCCGATGACGACGCGGGCATTGCGGCTGACGGTCTGCGCCAGCGCGGGGGTGACAAGGGTCGTGGCCAGAAGGGCGCGACGATGGATGGATGGCATGATTCTCTCCCTGAATGGCGGCGCGCCCTTGCGGTCGGGCGCTTGCGGCGTAACCTGCCACCAACGCAATGAGGAAACCAGCCATGGCACGCATCGGCATCATCGTCGAATTCCAGATGGAGGAGGCCAATCACGCCGCCTTCACCGCGATCATTTCCGAGCACGCCCGGATGACGAAGGCGGAGGAGCCGGGCTGCCAGCAATTCGACGTGCTGCAGCCGATGAAGAAGGGCGAGCCGGACCGCACGCGGGTGATGCTGGTGGAGGTCTATGCCGATGACGCCGCCTTCAAGGCACATGGCGAAAACCCGCGGCTGGCGAAGGTGCGCGATGCCTATGCCAGCCTGATCACCGGGCGCACGCTCAGCCTCTGCAGCATGTGATGCGCGCCTTCGAAGGCGCCATCGACGCCGACCTGCACCCGATGCCATCCGGGCTGGACGCGCTGCGCCCCTACCTCGAACCCTTCTGGGCCGACAGCATCGCCCAGCGCGGGTTGGAGGGTTTCGAAAGCCAATCCTACCCGCCCGACGCGCCGCGCACGGTGCGGGCGGATTGGCGCCCCCCCGGCCGCTTCCCTGGCCTGGCCGAAATGCAGGCCTGGCTGGACATCACCGGCGCCGCCATGGGCATCCTCAACCCGATCTATGGCGTGCAGCTCATCTTCAACGCCGACATGAACCGCGCCTTCACCGCCGCCCTGAACGATTGGGTCCGCGCGGAATGGCTGCAGCGCGATGCCCGCCTGCGCGCCGCGATCGTGCTGCCGAACGAGACCGACCACGCCGTCGCCGAAATCGAACGCCTCGCCCCCGACCCGCGCTTCATCCAGGCCCTGCGGCCGGTGATGGGCGAAATCCCGCATGGCCGCCGCAGCCATTGGCCGGTCTATGCCGCGC
>LNFM01010184.1_pt1 | contig 15890 bp, 13 predicted proteins | sample 596031 | NCBI WGS metagenome assembly LNFM01 (sample SAMN04254537, study PRJNA301005) | activated carbon metagenome | isolation source: dual media filters at the Ann Arbor, Michigan drinking water treatment plant | place: USA: Ann Arbor | reverse complement strand
CTCGGCGCACGAAACGCGGTCGATGCCTGCACGGTTGCACGCAGGCGCGGCGTGATCGCATAGCCGTAGGCCGCCAGCCAGGAGTCAGCGTCGCCAACGTCGGAGTAGTCGTCATGACGGATGTTCAACTGCACCTGCTGCCGGCCGTCGCCCAGCGTTCGCCCGGTCACGCCGAACCAGCCCGAGGTCACGTGACGACCGAAGCGCGTCAGAACATTGTTGAACGTCGGGTCGTAGCCGGTGGAGGCACCGCGCTGATCCAGGTATTCCAGCCCGAACTGCGCGGTGACCCGTTCGGCCAACTGCGCCTCGATCTGCACCTGGCCCTGGCGGTTGCGGGTATCGAACTCGCTGTTGTTGAACGAGAACGGATTGCTGCTCCGATTGGTGCCTTCATCGGTCGCCTCGCCAGCGAGCGCGCGCAGCGTCCAGACATCGCCGAATGCGTGCCTTAGCGAGAACTGCCAAGCCTCGCTGCGCGCATCTTCGTCGTGGGTGGCAGTCGGGCCGTCGGAGGTGTCGTCGAAGTCGGTGCGGTTGCGTTGGGTCCAGGCGGACAGACCAAGCGTGGTGGAGTCGCCGAAGCTGTGGTTCACGCGCAGCGTGCCGCTGCGTTGCCGGTTGCCGTCGTCGTCCGGGTTGGCGCCAAGCGTGAACGGTGGGCTCGCCACGACCTTGGACGCATCGATCGACGAGAACGGTTCGCTGCTGCGTGCGGCCGCGTTAGCCGACACGCGCGTCTGCCCGAACGTCTGCGTCGCACTCAGGCTGCCGCCCCAGGTCGAGCCGCTGCCGGCCTCGGCGCCGACCACCAGTTCGCGCGGCGCCCCGCTGCCGCGCGTGAAGATCTGGACGACGCCGCCGATGGCCTCGGATCCATACAAGCTCGACAGGTTGCCGCGCACGATCTCGATGCGGTCGATGGTATCGACGCTGATGCCACTGAGGATCGCAAAGCCGCCGGTGGCCGTGTTCATGCGCACGCCGTCAACCAGCACCAGCACCTGGCTGCTGCCTGCGCCGCGCGCGAACAGCGAGGTCTGCGCACCGGGACCACCGGTGCGCGTGAACTGCAACCCCGCCTGGCGCGAGATCAGCTCGGCCAGGTCGGTCGCCTGCAATCGCTCCAGGTCGCCGCGCGTGATCAGGGTGATCGGCGCCAGGGCCTCGTCCAGGAGCTGCTCGGTGCGGCTGCCAGTGACCACCACCGCTTCGAGCGAGGCGGTCTGCGCGCGGGCAGGCGCGGCCGAGAACAACGAAACGAGGATGGCGAGCGTGGTCGACGACCGGACGACGCCGAGGCGTCGCACCAGCGACTGGGTCATGCGCAACATGAAATGTTCCTTGCGTTCGTGCCGGCCCACCGCCGGCGTCCGTATCCGGACCGGCACGTGACGCGACAACGCGAGTCGCCCGACACCTGCGCAAAGACTCCGTGGCAGACGCGGCGAGCTTGCGGCTGTCACACCCCGTGACCAGACCACCATCGAGCGCCACGACAGAAGTGATGGCGCGTCGAACCGATGGCCGGTCTCCGGGCTGCAGTGCGACCTTCGCGCCTTCCCGCAAGCGCCGGGCGGCGCCTGCAGTGGCTGCTGCGAAAGCGGCCGTGCCGATCTGCGATTCTCGGCACGACGACTGCTTACCGTTGCGGGGGCAGCGCAGGTTCGCCCGGCGATTGATGCACTCGCCCGACTCCTGCTTCCCGTTTCACCGTGGCTGTCCAGCAGGGACCCCACGACACCATCTGTGCGAAAAGTCTATCAGCGGCCGCCCTGTCGGCGCCTTGACCGGCGCCAAGTCATCGAACGCGATCCGCCGACAGGCCGGTGCTACGATCGCGCGCATGCTCGACGACCTAGAGGCACTGCGTTCCAAGCTCACTGAGCTGAACGCGCGCGTGCGCAACCTGCGTGAAGAAAACCAGCAGTTGCGCGTGCAGCTCAGTTCTGCCCAGACCGAACTGGAGTCGGCGCGAGGTCGCGTCTCCGTCGCGGTGAGCCGGGTGGATGAGTTGCTGGCGCGGCTGCCCGCGGTTGAGCCGGCAGCCGCGGCCGGTTCGGCCATCAATGTCGGCCCACTGGGCGGAGTCGCGCAATGAGCACCGAACAGGTGGCCGTCACGGTGCTCGGCCGGGAGTACCTGCTCGCCTGCCGCCCTGAAGAGAAGAGCGACCTGCTGGCGTGCGCCCGCTATGTCGATCAGAAGATGAGCGAGATCCGCGACGCCGGCAAGATCGTCGGCGCGGATCGCATCGCGGTCCTCGCTGCCCTGCAGATCGCCCAGGAACTGCTCAATGCGCGCGCCACCGACGGCTCTGCGGTGGGCGAAGCGCGCCGGCGCATCCGCGAACTGAACACGCTTGCCGACGAGATATTGGTGCCGCAGGAAAAGCTGTTCTAGCTGGACGCTGCGGGTCGCACCGCGGCTTTCAAGCCCCCGTCCGGGTGACGGCATCACCCGCATATCGATCGATCAACTACCCCTGTGCATCAGGGCGCGCGGATACAATGCGCTGTCCCTGCGGTGTCCGATGCGCTTTGCGCAAGGTTGTTGAGCTCGCAACGTGGTGCGATCGGCACGCGTCTGCTGAACCTAAGCGTTGCGGACAACGACCACCCTGAACCGATGGTTCAGGACATCGGGCCGGGCGGCACAGGCGGGGAACTTCTTCGGTGGGCTGGCGATCGTCGCCAGCCCACTTTGTCAATGCAGCAAGCGATGACGTGCGCATCGCCTCCATCATGGCCACCAAGACAAAGAACTACTGGCTGATGAAGTCCGAGCCGTCGGAGTGCTCGATCGACGACGCGCTGGCGGCCCGGCATCAGGTCGTGCCCTGGACCGGCGTGCGCAACTACCAGGCGCGCAACTTCATGCGCGATGCGATGCAGGTGGGCGATGGCGTGCTTTTCTACCACTCCAGTTGCGCCGAGCCCGGCATCGCCGGCCTAGCCGAAGTGGCCAGCGTGCCGTACCCGGACGCCACCCAGTTCGATCCGAAGAGCAAGTACTTCGATGCGGGTGCACAGCGCGCCGAGCCCCGCTGGATCCATGTCGACGTTCGCGCGCTGCGCAAGACCCGCCTGATCGGCATCGGCGAGTTGCGCGAGCAACCCGCGTTGGCCGACATGGTGATCCTGCGTCGGGGCAATCGCCTGTCGATCACGCCCGTCACTGCCGCCGAGTGGCGCTTCATCACCACCAAGCTGCTCAAGACGGCGTAGCTGCGCCGCGCTGGATATCCGATGACCTTATGGGAGATGGCGGGCCTGCTCGCGCTTGGCTCGGTGACGGGATTCCTCGCTGGTCTGTTCGGCATTGGCGGCGGCGGCTTCATGGTGCCGTTCATGACGCTGCTGCTGACTGCGCAGAAGTTCCCGCCGGACCATGTGGTGCACATGGCAATCGCGACGTCGCTGGCCACCATTTTGTTCACGTCGGCGTCATCAGTGCGCGCGCACCATCAGCGCGGCGCGGTGCTCTGGCCGGTCGCGCGCGTGCTTGCGCCCGGCATCCTGGTCGGCGCCTTGCTCGGAGCGCAGATCGCCGCGGCCTTGCCCACGGCGTGGCTGGCGCTGCTGTTCGCCGGGTTCATCGGCTTTTCGGCCACGCAGATGCTGTTGAACCGCAAGCCCAAGCCCTCGCGCGAGTTACCGGGCAAGGTCGGGATGTTCGGCATGGGCAACGTGATCGGCGTGGTGTCCAGTCTTGTCGGCGCCGGCGGGGGCTTCGTCTCGGTACCGTTCATGGTGTGGTGCAACGTGAAGATGCATCATGCCGTCGCCACGTCGGCCGCTCTCGGCTTTCCGATAGCGCTGGCGGGAACGGTGGGCTACGTGATCGCCGGCAGTCGTGAACTCGGGCCGCCCAGCTGGCAGTTCGCCGGCTACATCTATCTGCCAGCGCTGGTGACGATCTCGGCCATGAGCGTGCTGACGGCGCCGCTCGGTGCCAAGGTGGCCCATTCATTGGATGTCACAGGCCTGAAACGGTACTTCGCCGGCCTGCTTTACTTGCTGGCCGGATACATGCTGTTCAAGGGCGCAGCATCGCTGGTGACGTAGCAGGGCGCGGTCGGTCGGCGCCTGGCGCGCGAGCGCGTCACGGCGTCACTGCGGCCACTGCGGCCACTGCGGCCACTGGGGCCACTGCGGCCAATGGGGCCAATGAGGCCAAGCCGCGAGTCGGTTCACCAACCCGGCAGACCTGCGGATATGCTTCGCGCCGACGTCGAGCTTCGACCGCCGGGCACAACAACGCGAAGACATCCCGTGGACCGCAAAGTCGTCTTCAACAACACCCGGCTGCCCTACCTGCTGCTGGCGCCGCAACTCGCCATCACCATGGTGTTCTTCTTCTGGCCGGCGGGCCAGGCGATGTTCATGTCGGTGCTGCAGCAGGATCCTTTCGGCGCACGGGTGGTGTTCGTCGGGCTGGAGAACTTCAAGGCGATCCTCGCTGACCCCGACTACCTCGCCGCCATGTGGCGTACCGCGTACTTTTCGATAGCGGTGACGGTGCTGGCGATGGTGCCCGCACTGCTGCTGGCGGTGATGGCCGACCGCGCGGTGCGCTGGGCCACCGCCTACAAGACCACGCTCGTCATTCCCTACGCCATCGCTCCGGCGGTTGCCGGCGTGCTGTGGCTGTTCATGTTCAACCCGGCGGTGGGTGTGATCTCGTGGGCCATGCGCACGGCCGGCTTCGAATGGAATCCCACGCTCGATGGCACTCACGCGATGACGCTGGTGATCCTGGCCAGCGCCTGGAAGCAGATCGCCTACAACTTCCTGTTCTTCCTGGCCGGCCTGCAGTCGATCCCGAGGTCACTGCTGGAAGCGGCCTCGATCGACGGCGCCAGTGAAAGCCGCAAGTTCTGGTCGGTGGTGTTTCCGCTGCTGTCGCCCACCACGTTCTTCTTGCTGGTCGTCAACATCGTCTACGCGTTCTTCGACACCTTCGGCGTGATCCACGCCGTCACCGGTGGCGGTCCGGCCAAGGCCACCGAGATCCTCGTCTACAAGGTCTATTACGACGGCGTGATTGCGCTTGACCTGGGTTCGTCGAGTGCGCAATCGGTGATCCTGATGGCGATCGTGATCGGGCTCACGATCGTGCAGTTTCGCTTCATCGAGCGACGGGTGCATTACTGATGGAACGCCACGGCGCAACCGACTGGCTGACGCATGCGATCCTGTGGCTCGGCATCCTGATCGTCGCGTTTCCGATCTACCTGGCGTTCGTCGCTTCCACGCTGACGCCACAGGAGATCGCACAGGCGCCGATGTCAATGCTGCCCGGCGCGCATTTGGTGGACAACTACCGCGATGCGCTGCTGCGCGGTGGCGTGCAGCGGCTGTCGCCGCCGGTGATGTCGATGATGTGGAACAGCCTCGTCATGGCGCTCGTCATCACCTTCGGCAAGATCGCGGTGTCGATCATCAGCGCCTACGCGGTGGTGTTCTTCCGCTTTCGCGGGCGGCTGTTCTTCTTCTGGTGCATATTCATCACGCTGATGCTGCCGGTCGAGGTTCGCATCCTCCCCACCTACGAGGTCGTGAGCGACCTCGGCCTGATCAACAGCTTCGGCGGCCTGACGATCCCGCTGATCGCCTCGGCCACCGCCACGCTGCTGTTCCGCCAGTTCTTCATGACGATCCCGGACGAGTACGTCGAGGCCGCCAAGATCGATGGCGCCGGACCGATGCGCTTCTTCAAGGACGTGGTGCTGCCGCTGTCGCGCACCAATATCGCGGCGCTGTTCGTGATCCTGTTCATCTACGGCTGGAACCAGTACCTGTGGCCGCTGCTGATCGTCACCGACCAGAACCTGGACACCATCGTGGTCGGCATCAAGAAGATGATCGGCACCGGGGATGCGACCACCGACTGGAATCTCGTGATGGCGACCACCATCCTCGCCCTGCTGCCCCCGGCGCTGGTGGTGATCCTGATGCAGCGCTGGTTCGTCAAGGGCCTGGTCGAAACGGAGAAATGAGAACGCCATGGCACGGGTAGAACTGAGCGGCGTGAAGAAGGCCTTCGGCGAGGTGAAGGTCATTCACGGCATCGACTGCACCATCGACGACGGCGAGTTCATCGTGATCCTCGGTCCGTCGGGCTGCGGCAAGTCGACGCTGCTGCGGATCGTCGCCGGGCTCGAACGCGCGACCGAGGGTGACGTGATCATCGGCGGCGCGCGCGTCAACGACGTGGAGCCGAAGGATCGCAACATCGCGATGGTGTTCCAGAACTACGCGCTCTACCCCCACATGAGCGTGTACGACAACATGGCCTACGGCCTGAAGATCCGCAAGCTGCCGAAGGCGGACATCGATCGCCGCGTGAACGAAGCGGCGCAGATCCTCGAGCTCGGCCCGCTGCTCAAGCGCAAGCCGAAGCAGCTGTCCGGCGGCCAGCGCCAGCGGGTTGCGATGGGCCGGGCGATCGTGCGCGAGCCGGCGGCCTTTTTATTCGACGAGCCGCTGTCGAACCTCGACGCCAAGCTACGCGTGCAGACCCGCCTGGAGATCCAGAAGCTGCATCGGCGACTCAAGACCACCAGCCTGTATGTCACCCATGACCAGGTCGAGGCGATGACGCTGGCGCAGCGGATCATCGTGATGAATGCGGGCCGGGTCGAACAGATCGGCACGCCGCATGATGTCTATCACCGCCCCGCCTCGGTGTTCGTGGCGGGCTTCATCGGCGCGCCGCCGATGAACCTGTTGCGCGGGCGGGTGAGCGACGATGGTCGTCACTTCGACACCGACGGCGGCCGGATCGGATTGCCGCCCGGCTACGTCGCGCCGGTGCGATTCGATGCCGTGCTCGGCCTGCGGCCCGAGCAGATCCAGCTGGGCCCGGCGCAGATGACGGTGAGTTGCGAGATGGTGGAATCGCTGGGCGCCGATCACCTGGTCCACACCCGCCTGGGCGCGCAGGACCTGATCGTGCGCACGGGCGACGATGTGCGCCCGGAGCTGGGCAGCGCGCTCGGCCTGTCGTTCGCGGCTGGTGCACTCCACTGGTTCGACGCCAAGAGCGGACAGCGGATCCCGACCGCCGCTACTTGACAGACGAGAGCGGCCGGCGCGCGGTCCGCGCAGGTGTGCCGCGCTGCCGGCCCGCGCTCTGGCGCTATTTCAGCAGGCTGCGCAGCATCCAGGCGGTCTTCTCATGCACCTGCAGCCGCTGCGTCAGCAGATCCACGGTCGACTCGTCGCCCCCCTTCTCGGCAGCGGGAAACGCCGCGCGTGCGGTGCGGGTGACGGCTTCATGCCCAGAGACCAGTAGCCGCACCATTTCGCGCGCTTCCGGCACGCCGTCGGTTTCGGCGATCGAGGTCAGCTTGGCGAACTGCTTGTAGGTGCCGGGCGCGGGATAGCCGAGAGAGCGGATCCGTTCGGCGATCGCATCGAGCGCGGTCCACAGTTCGGTGTACTGCTCCATGAACATCAGATGCAGCGTGTTGAACATCGGCCCTTCGACGTTCCAGTGGAAATTGTGGGTCTTCAGGTACAGCGAGTAGGTGTCGGCGAGTACCTTGGACAGGCCCTCGACGATCTTGGCCCGGTCCTTGTCGGGAATGCCGATATCGATCATCGGCGCCGGACTGTCGCCGGCAGTCACTGCAATCTTGCTTGCCTTGTTCTTGCCCATGCGCTTCTCCCGTTGTTGGTTGACCGATGCTAGCGGAGGCTGTAACGGCCACGCCATTCGCGAATTCCGATCACCCTGATCGACTGCCTCAATGCTGCTCGGCCGGCAGATCGAGCTTGGTCACGCCCGTCAGCGGGCACTTGAGGATCGCCTTGCGCAGCACCTCGATCGCCGCGCCGCGGGTGAAGCTCTTGCGCCAGATGAGGACGACGCGCCGGTCCGGCGCCGGCGCCTTGAAGGGCTTGTACTCGATCAGCGAGTCGCGCGGGGTCTTCTCGGGAATCGATGTGATCGGCAGCACCGTGACCCCCAGGCCGGAGGCCACCATATGGCGGATCGTCTCGAGCGACGAACCCTCGAACGTCTTCTGGATGCCTTCAGCCACGGGCGAGAAGCGCGACAGCTCCGGACACACCTCCATCACCTGGTCGCGGAAGCAGTGACCGGTGCCTAGCAGCAGCATGGTCTCCTTCTTCAGGTCCTCGCTCGGGATCACCTTGCGGCTCGACCACGGGTGACTCTTCGGGATCGCTACCAGGAACGGCTCGTCGTACACCGGCTGCACCATCAGTCCGGTGTCCGGCAGCGGCAGCGCGAGCACGGCGACGTCGACCTCGCCGTTCTTCACCAATTCGAGCAACTTGACGGTGAAGTTCTCGTTGAGCAGCAGCGGCATCTGCGGCGCGTCCTTGAGCAACTGGCGCACCAGGGAGGGCAGCAGGTAGGGGCCGACCGTGTAGATCACGCCCAGTCGCAGCGGCCCGCTCAGCGGGTCCTTGCCCTGCCGCGCGATCTCCTTGATCTGGGCGGCCTCGTCGAGCACGCGCTGCGCCTGCGCGATGATGCGCTCGCCCACCGGCGTGAGCGTCACTTCGTTGCTGCGCCGCTCGAACAGCATCGTGCCCAGCTCGTCTTCGAGTTTCTTGATCGCGACCGACAGCGTGGGCTGGCTGACGAAGCAGGCATCCGCGGCGCGGCCAAAGTGCCGCTCGCGCGCCACCGCGACGATGTACTTTAGTTCGGTGAGGGTCATGGCAGAGCGTTCATCGCCATCAGTCGGGGGCGGACGTCTGACTGCTGAAGATCGATAGATACATCGGGTAGAAGCTGCCTTGCACGATCGTCATCAAGACCAGTGCGATCGGGGCGACGAAAAACGACATCATTTCTGCCGACGAGATGAGCGCCCCCAAGATCGTCAGCAGGAACAGGCTCACGCCCATGGTCAAGGCAAGCGCCGCCAGACCGTACACCAGCAGCGCGCCCAGGTTGCGCATGCACGCAACCGCGCTGCCGAACATCGCCTTGCCGGGAGGCATGGCATGCCAACCGGCCAGCAGCGGTGCAAACCACATCAGCGCCATCACCGGGCTGTACAGCAGCAACTGCACCAGCAGCGGTTGAACCTCGAGCTGCTCGATCGTCTGCGGCGGCGTCTCCGCGGTTGATTCCGGCAGGACCAGCGCCGCCAGCATGGCCACCGCCATCAGCAGCGCCGCATTGATGAGACCCAGGCGAAACAAGTTCAGGCGCGACGCCTGATCCTGAAACGGCTGTGCGAACTGGCCCATGCCCGGCGGCCGCCCGGCGGCGGCCTCACGGAAGCACTGCATCAGGCCCACCGTGGCGAATGGGCCCAGCGCCCCGGATATCGCGATCCCCACCAATGGAATCATGGCGGGCACCAGCAACATCATCAGGTAGACCACCACCATGGCCGGCAAGCCGAGTGGCTGTTGCTTGAGGAGACGCGCGCCATCGAGCAGCCAGCGCACGCCGGTGCCGGCGGAAACCGAGTTGATCAGCATAGGTGTCGCCGATTCTAGAGGGCGACGGCAAAATGGCCGTTACCGGATCGCCGTACGACTGAATCAGTCGATCCAGGGCGGCGAGGGATCGGCGATCCGGCGCCGCAGCAGGCGTTCGAAGCGGGTCGGATCGTGCGGGGTGAGCAGCGACGCCGGTCGCGGCAGGTAGAAGTCATACAGGCGGGACATCCAGAAGCGCAGCGCCGCCGCCCGCAGCACCGTGTGCCATGCCGCGTGCTCGAGTTCCAGCAGTGGACGCTCCGCGTGATAGGCGTTCAGAAGCGCCTTGATGCGGGCGGTGTCGAATACGCCGGTGTCAACATCGACGCACCAGTCGTTCACGGTCACCGCGATGTCGTATAGCCAGATCGTGCAGCCGGCAAAGTAGAAATCGATCACCCCGCCCACGCGCGCGCCGGGGCCTTCGCCTTCCCACAGGACGTTGTCGCGGAATAGATCGCCATGCACTGGCCCGGTGGGCAGCTTCTCGAAGACAGCGCTGCGGAAGAAGCTGTCCTGCTGGATCACCTCCTCGGCCAGAAGCGAGAACAGCTCGTCCGGGATGTGACGGTCGAGCCGGGGTAGCGTGGTCTTCCACCAGCCGATGCCGCGCAGGTTGGGCTGGAATTTCGGGAAGTCCTGGGCCGCCAGGTGCATTTTTGCCAGCAGCATGCCGATCCTGGCGCACTGGCGCGCATCCGGCTGCGCGATCCACTTGCCCGGCACCCGCGTGACGATCGCCGCCGGTTTGCCCTTGGCCTCGGACATCAGGCTGCCGGCGGCGTTCTCCTGCGGCTCCGGCACCGGCAGGCCGCGGCGCGCAAGATGCCGCATCAGCTCCAGGTAGAACGGCAGCTGCGTGAAGTCCAACTGCTCGAACACCGTCAGCACCCACCGGCCGCCCGAGGTGGTGACGAAGTAATTGGTGTTCTCGATGCCAGCCGAAATCGGCTCGAGAGATTCAAGCGTACCGAGCGAGTAGCGCGCCAGCAGCCGCGTGGCGTCGTCTTGCGTCAGGGATGTAAAGACGGCCATTGGGAGAGCTCGTGCCCGCGTGCGGTTCGGCGCCTGCGCGGAAAGCGCCAAGACACCGATCCGACCAGTCGCCTAGAAGTCAAATTTGATGAAGCGCGGCGTCGACAGGCCCGCACTCAGTTCCTGGACCGACAGCGGCCGCTGGCCTTCACGATTGACGATCAGGTAGCTGCGGTTGGATCCGGCCGGCGTGACGGTCAGCTCGACGATGCGGTTGCCCTGACGTCGTTGTTCGATGCGCGTCTGCGGGACGGCGGGTCGCACCGGCGCCAGATCGGCAAGCGCCTCGTCCTCGATGATCGGTCCCGTGCGCGGCACCGGCTCGGGCACACGCTCGGCGCGCGCCGACGACGCCTGGGTCGTGCCAGGCGCCAGCCTGGGCGGCGCATCCAGCGGCTGAGCGGCCGCCGCCGCCGCGCAGATCAGCGCCAGCGCGGTGCCGGTCCAGCGCATCAACGCAAGGGCGGGCAAGGGAACGGTTCGCATGCGAGCGATTGTAGTGCGGCGATTCATGTGGTGGTCGATGCAGCGGGCTACGCCGCCTCCAGCTTGGCGATCGCCAGCGCCAGTTCCTTCATGCCATGCGGGCCGAAGTTGATCTTCGCTCGCGCATCGTTGCCGTTGCCCTCCAGCTTGACGATCACGCCCTCGCCAAACTTCGCATGACGCACACTCTGGCCCACGCGAAAACCGTGCAGGCTCTGCGTGCTCAGGCTGCGCGCGCCCGCGCTCGGCGCATTGGCGGCCTCGGCGCTGCCGTCGTGCCACTGGCCGAAGCGGGCGCCGCCGAAGCCACCGCCCTGCCCTTCGCGCAGGCGCGGCGTCAGCCACTTGACCACGGCCTCGGGGATCTCTTCCAGGAAGCGGCTGCGGATGCCGTAGCGGGTCTGCCCGTGCAACATGCGCGTTTGCGCGAAGCTCAGGTACAGCCGCTTGCGCGCACGCGTGATCGCCACGTACATCAGGCGACGCTCCTCCTCCAGACCGTCGAGTTCCTGCACGCTGTTCTCGTGCGGGAACAGGCCCTCTTCGAGGCCGGTGATGAAGACCGCGTTGAACTCGAGCCCCTTGGCGGCATGGACCGTCATCAGTTGCAGTGCGTCCTGACCCGCTTCGGCCTGGTTGTCGCCTGCCTCCAGCGACGCGTGCGAGAGAAATCCCGCCAGCGGCGAGGCGATCGCGCTTTCCGTGTCGGCCTGCGTGCCAGGCGCGTCCTGCGTGTAGCCCTCCTCCATCACGAAGGCACTGGCCGCGTTGACGAGTTCTTCCAGGTTCTCGATACGCTCCTGGCCCTCTTTCTCGTTGCGGTAGTGCTCGATCAGGCCGCTGCGCTCGATCGTCACCTGCACGATCTCCTTCAAGGTCAGCGCCGTCGTCTCGAAGCGCAGGCTCTCGGCGAGCTTGACGAACGCCGCCAGCTTGGTGCCGGCCGCGCCGGTCATCTGGCCGACTGCGGCATACAGGCTGGTGCCGGCCTGCTTGGCGGTGTCGGCCAGTTGCTCCAGGGTCCGTGCGCCGATGCCGCGCGGCGGGAAGTTGACCACCCGCATGAACGCAGTGTCGTCCGACGGGTTCTCCACCACGCGCAGGTAGGCGAGCGCGTGCTTGATCTCGGCACGCTCGAAAAAGCGCAGACCGCCATAGACCCGATAGGGCACCCCGGCGTTGAATAGCGCGTGCTCGATCACGCGCGACTGCGCGTTGGAGCGGTATAGCACCGCCACCTCGCTGCGCGCGTAGCCCTCGGCGATCAGGTTGCGCACCTCGTCGACCAGCCAGGCGGCTTCGAGGCCGTCGGAGCCTGCCTCGAACACCCGCACCTGCTCGCCGTGTCCGGCATCGGTCCACAGGTCCTTGCCCAGCCGTTTGGCGTTGTTGCGGATCAGCGCATTGGCGGCATCGAGGATGTGGCCGTGCGAGCGATAGTTCTGTTCGAGCTTGACGACGTTCTGCACGCGGAACTCGCGCTCGAAGTCGGCCATGTTGCCGACATTGGCGCCGCGGAACGCGTAGATCGAGTTGTGGGTCAGCAGGCCGTTGGCGGCGAAGTTGTGCGTGCCCTCGACGTTCAGGTCATAGACCGCGACCAGCGCCGGCGGATGGGTCTGCAAGCTGGTGACGATGTCGTAATCACCGTCCTGGTCGAAAATGGCCATGCCGGGGCGCACGTACTGCGCCGGGATCATCGGCAGGTAGCCGCGGCCCAGGCGGGCGCGCTGCAGCACGCGGCCATTGAGCGCGTTGCGCAGCTTGTTGGCCTCGGTCACCGCCTCGCCGTAGTCGCGCCGCCAGAACTGCACGTACCAGCCGCCGGTGCCAGCGGTTTGTTCATGGGCGGTGAAGCCGGCCGCCACCGCCCGCTGCATCGCCGCTTCGGTGGCGATGCGGGCGTACACGCGGTGATCGGGCTTGCCGCGCCGCGAGTCACTGCACAGGCTCACCAGCACATCGCCAGGCGTACCGAAGGTGGGCCGGCGCCGTTCGGCCGGATGATCGAACGCGAGGTTCAGGTCCTTGAGCAGCCATTGTGCCGAGCGCTCGGTGTTCACCTCAGAGAACTCGGCCGGCACGCGCTTGGAGTCGCTGGAGACGAACTTGCGGGTGGGCAGGCCGTACTTGAGCGACAGCACGTTCATCCGCTCGCGCGCCTCGATCTCGTCATCGAAGGCGTCGATCACCCAGCAGTGCTCGCCGCCTTCCTGCCGCGCGCGCTGACGAAAGCCGGGCACCGTCTTGCCGTCGCTGCGTTCGCTGCGGTGGCCACTAACCGCGAGCCGATAGCCAACGCCCGGCTTGTTCATCAGGTGCAGGAAGTACTTGGCGGGCAGATGGCCCACGGTATACCCGGCGAAGTGGACGTGCTCGAGGGTACTGGTCAGCGACTTGCCCTTCTGCGTGTGCACGGTGACCAGCGGGATGCGCTCCTGTCGCTCGAACACCTTGGTCACTTTGGCCGCACCCATGCGGCCGCCGCCGACCGCGGAGCGCACCAGATCATCGACCCGGATCTCCTCGATCCGCTTGAAACGGCCGTCGGCCAGCGTGACCTGGGTGCCGGCCAGCAGGCATTGGTCGTCGTCGCCGACCGCGAAGATCGTGCCCTGCGTGCCGGCGAGCTGCTTCAGCCACTTGTACTGCAGCACATTGGTGTCCTGGAACTCATCGACCAGGATGTGGCGAAAGCGCGCGTTGTAGTGCAGGCGCAGGCTTTCGTTGCGCTCGAGCAGTTCGTAGCAGCGCAGTAGCAGTTCCGAGAAGTCGACCACGCCCTCGCGCTGGCATTGCTCGTCGTACATCCGATAAAGCTCGACGAACTTGCGGTTGAAGTCGTCGTTGACCTCGACCTTGCCGGCGCGCAGGCCGGCTTCCTTGGCGCCATTGATGAACTGTTGCAGGTTGCGCGGCGGATACTTCTCGTCGTCGACGTTATTGGCCTTGAGCAGGCGCTTGATGGCCGACAGCTGATCGGACGAATCGAGAATCTGGAACGTCTGCGGCAACGAGGCGTCGCGGTAATGCGCGCGCAGCATGCGGTTGCACAAGCCGTGAAAGGTGCCGATCCACATGCCACGCGTGTTGATCGGCAGCATGGCGGTCAGGCGGGTGAGCATCTCCTTGGCCGCCTTGTTGGTGAAGGTGACGGCGAGGATGCCCTGTGGACTCACCTGACCGGTCTGGATCAGCCAGGCGATGCGCGTGGTCAGCACGCGGGTCTTGCCGGAACCGGCACCAGCGAGGATCAGCGCGGACTGGTTGGGCAGCGTGACCGCGGCAAGCTGCTGCGGGTTCAGGGAGTCGAGCAGGGAGGGCATCGAGCGATTCTACGGTCGCGCCTGCTACCCCGGCCGTGTCACTTCAGAAAATCGCGACCGAGCGCATGCATCGTGGCCATTGGCGCACAATCGGCGACGCTCAGGCCACGCAGCCATGCTGATCGAGGCACCGGCCATGGGCCGGGCGAGGCCGCCGCGGCACAGTGACGGGTCGGTTGCATCGCGAGAGGGAAGAAAGCCCGCCGATATACTTGGCCGCTTCAGTCGCAGCCCTCCCACAAGGCGCCTTCATGCAGGACAAGTACAGCCCGCAGGACATCGAGTCCGCGGCGCAGTCGCACTGGACCCGGAACAACGCCTACCTCGCGGTCGAGCATGCCCGCGATGCATCCGGGCGAGACAAGCCCAAGTTCTACGTCTGCTCGATGCTCCCCTACCCCAGCGGCAAGCTGCACATGGGGCATGTGCGCAACTACACGCTGAACGACGTGATGTACCGCATCCTGCGGATGCGCGGGTACAACGTGATGACGCCGATGGGCTGGGACGCCTTCGGCCTGCCGGCCGAGAACGCGGCGATCGACAAGAAGGTCGCGCCCAGCGAATGGACGCGCGCCAATATCGACGACATGAAGGCGCAGATGCAGCCGCTGGGCCTGGCCTTCGACTGGAGCCGCGAGGTCGCCACCTGCGATCCCGCGTACTACCGCTGGAACCAGTGGCTGTTCCTGAAGATGCTTGACAAGGGCATCGCCTACCGCAAGACCCAGGTCGTCAACTGGGACCCGGTGGACCAGACCGTGCTCGCCAATGAGCAGGTGGTCGACGGCCGCGGCTGGCGCTCGGGCGCGATCGTCGAGAAGCGCGAGATCCCCGGCTACTACCTGGCGATCACGCAGTACGCCGAGCAGTTGCTCGACGACCTCAAGCCGCTCGACTGGCCGCCGCAGGTCAAGGCGATGCAGGAGAACTGGATCGGCAAGAGCGTCGGCGTGAACTTCGGCTTCCCGTATGCGCTTGACGGCCAGGACCAGTTGCTCCGTGTCTTCACCACCCGCGCCGACACGATCATGGGCGTCACCTTCGTCGCCATCGCCGCCGAGCACCCGCTCGCCACCCGGCTGGCCCAGGGCAAGGCCGACCTCACCGCCTTCATCGAAGAATGCAAGAAAGGCGGCGTGGCCGAGGTGGACCTGGCCACGATGGAAAAGAAGGGCATGGCCACCGGGTTCTCGGTCACGCATCCGCTGACCGGCGAAGCGGTGCCGGTGTGGATCGGCAACTACGTGCTGATGGGCTACGGCGAAGGCGCGGTGATGGGCGTGCCGGGCCATGACGAGCGCGACTTTGCGTTTGCCAAGAAGTACGGGCTGCCGATCAAGCAAGTTGTCGAAACGCTGCAGAACATCACTAACCGAGAGGCTTTGAAGAGTTCGGATCTCGACGCTGAAGCGCGGAAATCGCATGCAGCGCTGCTTTCAGAGTTGGGATTCACCGCGGAGCGCTGGCAGTCGTGGTACGGCCTCTACGAGGCCGGCCCGCTCGTCAACTCCGGCAAGTACGATGGCCTGAACTACGAAGCCGCCGTCGACGCCATCGCCGCCGACCT
>LNFM01008579.1_pt1 | contig 15890 bp, 16 predicted proteins | sample 596031 | NCBI WGS metagenome assembly LNFM01 (sample SAMN04254537, study PRJNA301005) | activated carbon metagenome | isolation source: dual media filters at the Ann Arbor, Michigan drinking water treatment plant | place: USA: Ann Arbor | reverse complement strand
GGCGAGGCCGACGTGATGATCGCCGGCGGGGCCGAGAGCATGAGCATGGTGCCCATGGGCGGCAACAAGCCGTCGTTCAACCCCGAAGTGTTTGGCCGCGACGAAAACGTCGGCATCGCCTACGGCATGGGCCTGACGGCCGAGAAGGTGGCGGCGCAATGGAAGGTCTCGCGCGAAGACCAGGACGCCTTTGCGCTGGCTTCGCACCAGAAGGCGCTGAAGGCCATGGCCGCTGGCGAGTTCACGGCCGAGATGACGCCCATAGCCATCGTCGAGCGTTACCCGAACCTGGCCACTGGCGAGGTGAGCACCAAGACGCGCACCGTGAACCTGGACGAAGGCGCACGGCCCGACACCAGCCTGGAAGGCCTGGCCAAGCTCAAGCCGGTGTTCGCCGCCAAGGGCAGCGTGACCGCCGGCAACAGCAGCCAGACCAGCGACGGTGCCGGCGCGCTGATCCTGGCCAGCGAGAAGGCCGTTCGGCAGTTCGACCTCAAGCCGCTGGCGCGCTTCGTAAGCTATGCCGCGCGCGGCGTGGCCCCAGAGATCATGGGCATCGGCCCCATCGAGGCCATCCCGGCGGCGCTGAAGCACGCCGGCCTGAACCTGTCCGACATCGGCTGGATCGAACTGAACGAAGCCTTCGCCGCGCAGGCCCTGGCGGTCATCAACACCGTCGGCCTGGACCCGGCCAAGGTCAACCCGATGGGCGGCGCCATCGCCCTGGGCCACCCCCTGGGCGCGACTGGCGCCATCCGTGCCGCCACCGTGGTGCATGCGCTGCGCCGCCATAAGCTGAAGTACGGCATGGTGACGATGTGCGTGGGCATGGGCCAGGGTGCCGCCGGCATTCTGGAAGCCCTCTGAACACCGCCTCAATCGGAGACAAGACCATGAGCATCAAGACCGCCACGCTGAACGGCGTGGCCACCATCGAGATTGCGCGCCCCGAGAAGAAGAACGCGCTCACCGTGGCCATGTATCAGGCCATGACCGACGCCTTGAACGCGGCCAAGGCCGACCCCACCGTGCGCGCCGTGCTGATCACCGGGCAGCCGGGCATCTTCACCAGCGGCAACGACATCGAAGACTTCATGTCGCGCGGCACCGGCGGTGGCGGTGCGGGCAGCGAAGACAACGAGTCGCCGGTCTTCAAGTTCATGCGTGCGCTGCTGGACTGCGACAAGCCTGTGGTGGCGGCCGTCACGGGCGCGGCCATCGGCATCGGCACCACGCTGCTGCTGCATTGCGACTTTGTCTACGTCAGCGACGAGGCGCGCCTGGCCATGCCTTTCGTCAGCCTGGGCCTGGTGCCCGAATTCGCCAGCAGCCTGGTGGTGCCGCAATTGATGGGCCATCGCCGCGCGGCCGAGAAGCTCCTGCTGGGCGACCCCTTCACGCCCGAGCAGGCGGTGGAGTGCGGCATCGCCAATGCGGTGCTGCCGGCTGGCGAGGTGGTCAACCACGCGCGCCGCATTGCCGAGCGCTTCAACGGCCTGCCGCCAGGCGCGGTGCGCGAAGCCAAGCAGTTGATGCGCGGCCCGCTGCACCACCAGACGCTGCAGACCATACGCACCGAGGGCGAGATCTTTGCGCGCCGCCTGCGCAGCCCCGAGGCGATGGAAGCCTTCCAGGCCTTCTTCCAGAAGCGCAAGCCCGACTTCTCGAAGTTCTGAAGGCCGCGCCGCGATGTCGCTGACGGTCAAGCTCGCGCTCAGCCCGCTGCTGGTGGCGCAGGCGGTCTTGACGCGGCGCCGCCTGCCCCGCCTGCCTGAACCCGAAGGCGCGCGGCAAGGCCAGGTGGGGCCTGCAACGGCTCCGCGCCTGCGCCTGCTGATCGCTGGCGACTCTTCGGCCGCGGGCGTGGGGGTGGTCACGCAGCGGGCGGCCCTGGCGCCGCAACTGGCCGCACGCACGGCCGAGGCCTGCGGCGCCCATGTGCCATGGCAGCTGGTGGCACGCTCGGGCCTGACCACGGCGCAGACGCTGCTGTTCCTGCAGCAGGAGTGGCCACGGCAAGCCGGTGAACACCCCGACGTGGCGGTGGTGGTGACGGGTGTCAACGACGTCGTCGACCAGGTGCCGTCGCGCCGGGCCGTGTCGGCACGCGAGCAACTCGCGAACTGGCTGCGCAACGCCCACGGCGTGCAGCATGTGGTGTTTGCGCCGCTGCCACCCATCCACCACTTTCCCGGCCTGCCGCAGCCGTTGCGCTGGGTGGCCGGCGCCGATGCGCAGCGCCACAACGCGGCGCTGGCGCAATGGGCTGCGAGCCGGGCCGACGTGAGCCTGGTGGACATGGAAACACCGCTGAACAAGGGCGTGATGGCGGCCGACGGTTTCCACCCCGGCGAGCCCGTCTATCGCTATTGCGCCAACGCCATCGCCCAGCATCTGGCGGCCCGTGTGCGGCCGCTGCTGCAACTGAAAGCCCCGCCATGACGACACGCACGCTGCAAGGCAAGACACTGTTCATCACCGGCGCCAGCCGCGGCATCGGCCTGGCCATTGCCACGCGCGCGGCGCGCGACGGCGCCAACATCGTGCTGCTGGCCAAGACCGTGGAGCCCAACCCCAAGCTGCCGGGCACGCTGGCAAGCGCAGCCGCGGCGGTGGAAGCCGCCGGCGGGCAGGCCCTGGCCGTGCAGACCGACATCCGCGACGAGAACGCCGTGGCCGCCGCCGTGGCGGCCGCCGTGGCGCGCTTCGGCGGCATCGACATCCTGGTCAACAACGCCAGCGCCATCAGCCTGACGCCGACCGACGCCACGCCGATGAAGCGCTTCGACCTGATGTTCGGCGTCAACGTGCGCGGCACCTACGCCTGCACCCAGGCCTGCCTGGCCGAATTGACGAAGAGCGCCCAGGCCGGCCGCAACCCGCATGTGCTGAACATGAGCCCGCCGTTGTCGATGAAGGCGCACTGGTTCAAGGGCCACGTGGCCTACACCATGGCCAAGTACGGCATGAGCGAATGCACGCTGGGCCACGCCGCCGAGTTCAAGCACCTGGGCATTGCCGTCAACAGCCTGTGGCCGCGCACGGCCATCGCCACCGCGGCCATGCAGATGATTCCCGGCGTGGACCTGAACCTGTGCCGCAAGCCGGAAATCCTGGCCGACGCCGCGCACTTCATCTTCACCAGCGACGCCGCCACGAACAGCGGCAACTTCTACATCGACGACACGCTGCTGGCCGAACACGGCATCACCGATCTGGACCGCTACAGCGTGGTGCCCGGCACCACGAACTTCATTCCCGACTTCTTCGTGGATTGAGCCGGACGGTGTTCAGGTGGGCAGCGCGCGCGGCTGCCCCTGCCCGTCGATGGCCACATAGGTGAGGTTGGCCTCGGTCACCTTCACCACCTGCAGCTCGGCGGGGTTGCGTTCGGCATACACCTCCACATGCACGGTCACCGAGGTGCGGCCCACGCGCGTGACGTTGGCGTAGAAGCTCAGCAGGTCGCCGATCGACACCGGCTGCTTGAAGATGAACTGGTTCACCGCCACGGTGGCGATGCGGCCCTTGGCGATGCGCGCCGGCAGCACGGCGCCGGCCAGGTCGACCTGGGCCATGATCCAGCCGCCGAAGACATCGCCGTTGGCATTGGCGTCGGCGGGCATGGGCATGACACGCAGCACCAGCTGCGCCCCCGTGGGCAGTGCGGCCGGCGCCATCTGCGGGGCGGGGTTGAGGGGCTGGGCCAGGGCGATGGCGGTGGGTTCGGTCATGGGCTGCAGGCAACAAGGGGCGCGACGACAATCGGCGCATGCCTCCCAATGTAGCTGCTGCCAAGTCCTCTGCCACCGAGCCCGCCGGCCTTGCGGGCGCCGCGCCTGCCGCGCCACGTTCCGACTGGGGCACGCTGGGCAAGCTGCTGCCCTACCTGTGGCTCTACCGCTGGCGGGTGGCCATCGCGCTGGGCTTCATGGTGGCGGCCAAGGTGGCCAACGTCAGCGTGCCCTTGCTGCTGAAGGAGCTCGTCGATGCGCTGAGCTTCAAGCCCGGCGACACGAACGCGGTCTTGGTCGTGCCCATAGCGCTGCTGGTGGCCTACGGCGCGCTGCGCCTGAGCACCACGCTGTTCACCGAACTGCGCGAACTGATCTTCGCCAAGGCCACCGAAGGCGCGGCGCGCAGCATCAGCCTGCAGGTGTTTCGCCACCTGCATGCCCTGAGCCTGCGTTTCCACCTGGAACGCCAGACCGGCGGCATGACCCGCGACATCGAGCGCGGCACGCGCGCCGTGCACTCGCTGATCTCGTATTCGCTCTACAGCATCGTGCCCACGCTCATCGAGGTGGCGATGGTGCTCACGCTGCTGGCGGTGAAGTTCGACGCCTGGTTCGCGTGGATCACCTTGGCCGCGCTGGTGGTCTACATCAGCTTCACCATCACCGTGACCGAGTGGCGCACCAAGTTCCGCAAGCAGATGAACGAACTCGACAGCGCCGCGCACAGCCGCGCCATCGACGCGCTGCTGAACTACGAGACGGTGAAGTACTTCAACAACGAAGACTTCGAGGCCAGGCGCTACGACGAGAACCTGGAGAAGCTGCGCAAGGCCGGTCTGAAGAGCCAGAGCACGCTGAGCATGCTGAACACCGGGCAGCAGCTCATCATCGCCACCGCGCTGGTGGCGATGTTGTGGCGGGCCACGGCGGGGGTGGTGGAAGGGCGCATGACGCTGGGCGACCTGGTGATGGTGAATGCCTTCATGATCCAGCTGTACATCCCGCTGAACTTCCTCGGCGTGATCTACCGCGAGATCAAGCAGAGCCTGACCGACCTCGACAAGATGTTCACGCTGCTGGAGCGCAACCGCGAGGTCGACGACGTGCCGGGCGCGCCCGCGCTGCAAGTGCGCGAAGGTCATGTGCGTTTCGAGCGCGTGAACTTCGCCTACGACCCAGCCCGCCCCATCCTGCACGACGTGAGCTTCGACATCCCGCCGGGCAAGACGGTGGCGGTGGTGGGCCCCAGCGGTGCCGGGAAAAGCACGCTGGCGCGTCTGCTCTACCGCTTCTACGACGTCCACAGCGGCGCCATCAGCATCGACGGCCAGGAGCTGCGTGCGGTGACGCAGGCCAGCCTGCGCGCCGCCATCGGCATCGTGCCGCAGGACACCGTGCTCTTCAACGACACGGTGGAATACAACATCGCCTACGGCCGGCCCGGCGCCACGCGGCCAGAGGTGGAAGCCGCCGCGCAGGCCGCGCACATCCACAACTTCATCAGCGCCACGCCCAAGGGCTACGACACCATGGTGGGCGAACGCGGCCTGAAGCTCAGTGGCGGTGAAAAACAGCGTGTGGCCATCGCGCGCACGTTGCTGAAGAACCCGCCGATCCTGATCTTCGACGAGGCCACCTCGGCACTGGACAGCGCCAATGAACGGGCCATCCAGGCCGAGCTGCGCGCGGTGTCACAGGGCAAGACGGCGCTGGTCATCGCGCACCGGCTGTCCACCGTGGTGGACGCGCACGAGATCGTGGTGATGGAGGCGGGCCGCGTGGTGGAGCGCGGCCCGCATGCACAACTGCTGGCCCGGGGTGGGCGTTACGCCGAGATGTGGCGCCTGCAGCAGAGCGGGCAGGACGCCTGAAGCTGCGGCCTGGGCCGCGCCAGCAGCCTCAGCTGCTCCAGCGGCTTCGACGGGTTCATCGACGGTAGGGGTTGCGGTCGTGGCGGTCGTGGCGGTTGGGCACGCCGTCACCGTCGCGGTCGCCGCGCGGGTTGTAGAAGCGGTCGTAGCGGTTGGGAATGCCGTCGCCGTCGGCGTCACGCCAGCCCGCGCGGTAGACACCGCGCTGCGGCACCACCACCACGGGTTGCGGGTAGTAGCGCGGCGCGTACACCTGCGGCTGGTAGACACGCGGCGCGTAGACCGGGGCGCCCACGAGCACCCCCGCACGCGGGCTGCCGATGGTGACCGACCATTGCACGTCGGGCTGCCCGCCTGCGTGGGCCGCGCCTGCAGCCAGGGTGCCGCTGAGTGCCAGGGCCAGGGCGAGATGCTTGCTGTTCATGTGTCGTACTCCTTCGTTGGCGTTGCTTGCCGGGCGGTGGGCAGGTGTGCCGCACCGCCCTTCATCAACGCCCCCGGCGCCGCAGCCGTGCACGGCTGCGGCGTCAAGGCTTCGTAAAGCTGCGTTGCTGGCTGTGTGAACTGGCAACGCCCGTGGCCGCTGCACGCGGCCACTACACTGCGCGCCGTGGAAACCAAGTGGCTCGAAGACTTCGTGAGCCTGGCCGAGACGCGCAGCTTCTCGCGCTCGGCGCAGTTGCGCCATGTCACTCAGCCGGCCTTCAGCCGCCGCATCCAGGCGCTGGAGGCCTGGGCCGGCATCGACCTGGTGGACCGTTCGTCCTATCCCACGCGCCTGACCCCTGCCGGCGAGACCTTCCATGCCCAGGCGCTGGAGGTTCTGGACGCGCTGCAGGCCACGCGCAACCTGATGCGCAGCCACCAGGTGGCCGGGCAGGACATGATCGAGTTCGCGGTGCCGCACACGCTGGCCTTCACTTTTTTCCCGCACTGGCTGACCGAACTGAACAGCGACCTGGGCCCGCATCTCGGCAGCCTGAAGACCCGGCTGAAGACGCGGCTGACCGCGTTGAACGTGCACGACGCGGTGCTGCGCCTGACCGAGGGCGGCTGCGACCTGCTGATCGCCTACCACCACCCCAGCCAGCCGCTGCAGCTGAGCGCCGAACGCTACGAGATGCTGAGCCTGGGCCACGAAACCCTGGCGCCCTACGCCAAGGCCGGGCCGGACGGCCAGCCACTGTTCAGCCTGCCGGGCCGCGCCGGCGTCGCCGTGCCTTTTCTGGGTTACGCCTCGGGTGCCTACATGGCGCGCCTGGTGGAGGTGATCCTGAAGCAAGCCGGCGAGGCGCTGCAGCTGGAGCCGATCTACGAAACCGACATGGCCGAGGGACTGAAGGCCATGGCGCTGGAGGGCCATGGTCTGGCATTCCTGCCGCACAGCAGCGTGCGCAAGGAACTGCGCGCCAAGCGCCTGGTGCCGGCGGCGCCGGATGGCCCGCTGCAGCTGACCATGGAAGTGCGCATCTACCGCGAACGCCCCGAGACCGCCCGCCATGTCAAACCGGCGGTGCAGGCGCTGTGGCAGTTTCTTGGCAGCCAGGTGTCGGCTTGAACCTTGCGCCAGCCGTTGTGTGGCCCAAGGCTTGCATTCCCCACCCGCGGGCCTGCGGGCTTCCACCCGGTCGGGCTTCCGCCTGGCTTCCTAGAATGCCGGCCAGCTGGCACTGTCGCCAAAGATGGCCTTTGAAGGAGATCGCATGAAGAAGTTGTCTTATGTTGCCGCCGCCGCCGCAGCAGCCGTGACCGGTGCCCTGTTTGCCGCTGGTGCCGCCCACGCCGACACGCTGGCCAAGATCCAGGGCAGCAGTGCCGTCACCATGGGCGTGCGTGAATCGTCGGGTGCCCTCAGCTACACGCTGGGCGACGGCAAGTTCGCCGGCTTCCATGTCGAGGTCTGCACGCGCGTGCTGGCCGACATCCAGAAGCAGCTGGGCCTGGCCAAGCTGGACGTGAAGTACCAGCCGGTCACCTCACAGAACCGCATCCCCTTGGTGCAGAACGGCACCGTCGACATCGAGTGCGGCAGCACCACCAACAACGCCGCGCGCCAGAAGGACGTGGCCTTTGCTGTCACCACCTACGTGGAAGAAGTGCGCATCGCGGTGAAGGCGGCCTCGGGCATCACCAGCATCGCGCAGCTGGCCGGCAAGAACGTGGCCACCACCACCGGCACCACCAGCGTGCAGCTGCTGCGCAAGCACGAGCGCGCCAACGGCGTTGACTTCAAGGAGGTCTTCGGCAAGGACCACGCCGACAGCTTCCTGCTGCTGGAAAGCGGCCGCGCCGATGCCTTCGTGATGGACGGGCAGATCCTGGCCGGCAACATCGCCAAGGCCAAGAGCCCGGGCGATTTCCGCATCGTCGGCGAGGTGCTGGCTGTCGAGCCCATCGCCATCATGATCCGCAAGGATGACCCGGCCTTCAAGAAGGCCGTGGACACCAGCATCAGCGCGATGATGAAGAGCGGCGAGATTGCCAAGATGTACGACAAGTGGTTCGTGCAGCCCATTCCGCCGAGCAACACCAAGGTCGGCCTGCCGGCCAGCGATGCCACCAAGATGGCCTGGGCGGCGCCCAATGACAAGCCGGTGGAAGACTACGCCAAGAAGTAAGCACCACCGCCGGCCCGGCTGAACCCAGCCGGGCCGCAGACGACACAACGAGGGGAGGGCCTGCGTGGCCACTTGGGACTGGCAGGTCTTCTGCAAGGAAACCACCACGGGCGACGTGGTCGCCAGCTGTTTCGGCAAGGCTGGTGACATCACCTACCTCGATTGGATGCTCTCGGCCTGGGGCTGGACGCTGAGCGTGGCCGTGCTGGCCCTGCTGGTGGCCCTGCTCGTGGGCTCGCTGATGGGCATCCTGCGCACCACGCCCAGCAAGGGGCTGGTACTCATCGGCGAGGCGTGGACCGAGCTCTTCCGCAACATCCCGCTGCTGGTGCAGATCTTCCTCTGGTACCACGTGCTGCCCTCGCTGTTCAAGCCGCTGCAGGGCCTGCCCAGCTTCGTGCTGGTGGTCTTCGCCCTGGGCTTTTTCACCAGCGCGCGCATCAGTGAACAGGTCAGGGCGGGTATCCAGGCCCTGCCGCGCGGCCAGCGTTATGCCGGCCTGGCGATGGGCCTGACGCTGCCGCAGACCTACCGTTATGTGCTGCTGCCGATGGCCTTCCGCATCGTCATACCTCCGCTGACGAGCGAGAGCATGAACATCGTCAAGAACTCGTCGGTGGCCTTCGCGGTCAGCATCGCCGAGCTCACCATGTTCGCGATGCAGGCCGGCGAAGAGACCTCGCGCACCGTCGAGCTTTACCTGGCTGTCACGGCGCTGTATTTCGTTTCGGCCTTCGCCATCAACCGGCTCGCGCTGTTCCTCGAGAACCGCGTGCGGGTGCCGGGCATCCTGGGCGCGAAGTGAGCGAAGCGAGAGCCCGACAATGAATCTCGACTTCTCCTTCCTCAGCGCCGACGTGCTCGCGAGCTTCGTGCTCAAGGGCTTGATCTTCAGCTTCCAGCTCACGCTGGTGGCGATGGTCGGCGGCATCATCCTGGGCACGGCACTGGCCTTGATGCGGCTGTCGGGCAAGGCCTGGCTGGCGGTGCCGGCGGCGGCCTACGTGAACACCATGCGCAGCATTCCGCTGGTGATGGTGATCCTGTGGTTCTTCCTGCTCATCCCGCTGCTGCTGGGCAAGCCGCTGGGCGCGGAGGTCTCGGCGATGGTGACCTTCACGCTGTTCGAGGCCGCCTACTACAGCGAGATCATGCGCGCCGGCATCCAGAGCGTGCCCAAGGGCCAGGTCAGCGCCGGTTATGCGGTGGGCATGAACTACCAGCAGACCATGCAGTACATCGTGCTGCCGCAGGCCTTCCGCAACATGCTGCCGGTGCTGCTGACGCAGACCATCATCCTGTTCCAGGACACCAGCCTGGTCTATGCCATCGGCGCCTACGACCTGCTGAAGGGCTTCGAGATCGCCGGCAAGAACTTCAACCGGCCGGTGGAAACCTACCTCGTCGTCGCCGTCGTCTATTTCGTCGTCTGCTTCTCGCTGAGCCTGCTCGTGCGGCAACTGCAGAAGAAGATCGCCATCATTCGCTAGCAGGCAGGGCCGCCATGATCGAAATCAAGAACGTCAGCAAGTGGTACGGCAGCTTTCAGGTGCTGACCGACTGCAGCACCACCGTCAACAAGGGCGAGGTGGTGGTGGTCTGCGGGCCTTCGGGTTCCGGCAAGAGCACGCTGATCAAGACCGTCAACGCGCTGGAGCCTTTCCAGAAGGGCGACATCACCGTCGACGGCATCAGCATCAGCGACCCGAAGACCGACCTGCCCAAGCTGCGCAGCCGCGTCGGCATGGTGTTCCAGCACTTCGAGTTGTTCCCGCACCTCAGCGTCACCGAGAACCTGACGCTGGCGCAGATCAAGGTGCTGGGCCGCAGTGCCGACGAGGCCAAGGCGCGCGGCCTGAAGATGCTGGACCGCGTGGGCCTGATGGCGCACAAGGACAAGTTCCCCGGTCAGCTTTCAGGCGGCCAGCAGCAGCGCGTGGCGATCGCGCGCGCGCTGAGCATGGACCCTATCGTGATGCTCTTCGACGAGCCCACCTCGGCGCTCGACCCCGAGATGGTGGGCGAGGTGCTGGACGTGATGGTGCTGCTGGCCAAGGAAGGCATGACGATGATGGTCGTCACGCACGAGATGGGGTTCGCGCGCAAGGTCAGTCACCGCGTCATCTTCATGGACGCCGGCAAGATCGTCGAAGATTGCAAGAAGGAAGCCTTCTTCGGCGACACCGCGGCGCGTTCGCCGCGTGCGCAGGAATTCCTTTCGAAGATCCTGGCGCATTGAGCATTGAGCGCCGCCGCTGGTGGCCCGGGAGCGAGTGCCGGGGCGGGGACGAGATCTTGCTCCTGCCCAGGCGCTGCTGCTGAGCCGCCGGCGCTGGGCGGCCTCTGTGCAGCAGGCCAGGCGCAGGCGGCGCGTCGAACTCAGGCCTTGCGGCGCCCAGCCGCAACCAGGGCCGACAACGCCAGGCCGGCGAGTGCCAGTGAACCGGGCTCGGGTACGCTGCTGGCGGTTGTCCAGGCCACGTTGGTAAGAATCACATAGCCTTGTGCCCCGTTCTCGCGGTAGCGAATCTCGTTGAAGACCGTGCCAGTGAACTTCAGGTAAACAGGGCTGGTCTGCGAGAAGATATAGCCGCCGGCGCCGTAGTCCGTGGTTGCGTCGTGGGCGAAGGTATCGACGACGACGCCGTCGAGCAGTGCCGTGAATGTGTTGGTGCCACCGGCTCGATAGTCGCGCAGTGCGAACGACGCCGCCGACACCGCCTGGTCAAAAACCATTGAAAACGAGTCATCCACACTGTTGACCGAGCAACCCGGACCGAAGGTGCCGATGTAATTGGCAGACGGCAGTTCAGCGCCGAAAGCGCCTGAACCGCAACCGTTGTACCGCACGGCGCCCCCGGCCGTGGGGCTGATGGTCAAACCGGCGAACTGGTTTGTCACCACCGTGCCGTCGCCCAATGAAGGGCTGGCAAAGGTCTGGGTCTGAGTGGCGCCGGTGATGCCACTGGTAGCGACGACGATGGCGGCTTGTGCCCCCAGCGCGAAAGCACCGAACAAGGCAGCGAGGGCAAGGCGGGTGTAGGGAGCGCGAGCTGTCGTCATGTTGTCCTTGGCTGACGGTCGATGGGGGCCCGCGCGCACGTCGCGCGACACGGCCGCAGGACATGGAGCAATGAACATGCCAAAGATGGATTCGTGAACCGCAATAGGTACTTGGCGCCAGATTTCGGCGTCGTCACCACGCGCCTGTAAGTTTATCCGACATCGGGCTCAGGGCTTCCCGCGCAGCCCGGGCCGCCGGCGGCGCCATCGTGCGCGTGCGTGGGCGTGCTCGACGGGTCCCGTGCCCGGCCGATGGCAGATGGGCGCGGCTCGCTGCCGCTGGCCTGCGCGCGGCAAGGGCGCGCGGGTCAGCGCGCCGGCATGCTCAAGGCTCGATGGCGGCGCCGACCAGGGGCTCGCCGCCGCCCACGGTGCCGATGAAGCTGGCCTTGCCGGTGGCCAAATCCACGCGGTGCCAGCGCGTCGCTTTGTCGTCCTTGTTGTGCACGCCGGCATAGGCCATGGACGACACATCGCTGATGTCGAAAGTGGCGTGCGCAAACGAGCCTATGCCCAGGCTGCCCACCGTGTACAGGCGCCCGGTGTTCGGCGAGACCGCCGGTGCCACGCCTTCCTTGCTGCCCTGATGCACCAGCGTGCCCAGCGCGCCGTCCAGCGCGTAGTTGGTGGTGATCTTGTCGTTCTGCTTGTTGTAGGTGTAGCCCGCGCCGACGATGCGCGCAGCCTTGCCCTCGTGGGTGTCCTTGGCGTCGTAGGCCAGGCGGCCGTCGAACTGCACACCGTCCTGGGCGGCGTCACCGTCGACGACGGCGCCGGTGTCGGGGTGCAGGCGCAGGTTGAAGCCGGTGTTGTTGACGACGCGGATGCGGTCGACCGTGGGGTTGAAGTCAAAGCCCCACTCGTTGGCGCCGGCGGCGGGCAGCACCGCCGGGCTGCCCACCGCCACTGCGCGGGCCTGCGCCACGTCTATCTTGTAGAGCTGGCCGGAGGAGGCCAGTGCATACAACTCGCCACGCGCCACGCGGTAGTCGATGCCGATGATGCGTTCACCCGGACGCAGGCCATGCAGCGACTTGCGCTCGCGCACCTGCTGGGGTTGGCCGGCGTTAAAGCGCAGCAGGTGATTGCTCACCGACACGGCGACGATTTCTTCTTTGGCGGCCGGGCCCACGGCTTCGACCTGGGGTGTGGAGCCGCAGGCGGCCAGCAGCAGTGCGGCAGTGGTCGACAGCGGGGCGGTGTGGCGGAATTTCATGCGTGGTGCCTGGGGCGTACTTGTTGAGGGTCCTGGCAGTATCGGCAGCTGTCGGCCTGGTGTGAAGACGTGAATGCGAGAATCGCCACATGCCTGATGTGATCCGCCTCACCCAGCCCGACGACTGGCACCTGCATCTGCGCGATGGCGCTGCATTGGCCGCCGTGCTGCCCGCCACCGCGCGCCAGTTTGCGCGCGCCATCGTCATGCCCAACCTGCGCCCGCCGGTCACCACGGCGGCCGCCGCCGTGGCCTACCGCCAGCGCATCTTGGCCGCGCTGCCGGCGGGCCTGGCCTTCACGCCATTGATGACGCTCTACCTCACCGACAACACCCAGCCCGAAGAGATTGTTCGAGCCAAGGCGGCCGGTGTGGTGGCGCTGAAGCTCTACCCGGCTGGCGCCACCACGAACAGCGACGCGGGCGTGACCGACCTTCGCAAGTGCCACGCCGCACTCGAGGCCATGCAGCGCGAAGGCCTGCTGTTGCTGGTGCACGGCGAGGTCACCGACCCGCAGATCGACATCTTCGACCGCGAAGCCGTTTTCATCGACCAGGTGATGCTGCCCCTGCGTCGCAGCTTTCCCGAATTGAAGGTGGTGTTCGAGCACATCACCACCGCCGAGGCCGCGCAGTACGTGGCCGAAGCCGGCCCGCACACCGCGGCCACGCTGACGGCGCACCACCTGCTCTACAACCGCAACGCCCTCTTCACCGGGGGCTTGCGCCCGCACTACTACTGCCTGCCGGTGCTGAAGAAGGAAAAACACCGGCTCGCGCTGGTGCAGGCGGCCACTTCGGGAAGCCCGCGGTTTTTCCTGGGCACCGACAGCGCACCGCACGCTGCGGTGATGAAGGAGCAAAGCGTCTGCGGCGCCGGCTGCTACACCGCGCCCGCCGCGCTGGAGCTGTATGCCGAAGCCTTCGAAGCGGCGGACGCACTGGACAAGCTGGAAGGCTTTGCCAGCCATCATGGCGCCGACTTCTACGGGCTGCCGCGCAACACCGGCACCGTCACCCTGAAGCGTGAAGCCTGGGCCTTGCCCGAGACGCTGCCCTTTGGCGATGCCACCATCAAGCCTTTGCGTGCGGGCGAAACCCTGAACTGGAAACTGCAATGAAGAGCCAGCCATGAGCAGCGACCGCGTCATGCTCCTCATCGACGCCGACAACGTGTCGGTGGACGTCATGGAGCAGGCCGTGCGCCTGCTGCTGAACCAGCACGGCGGCCTGCATGTGCGCCGCGCCTACTGCACGGCCGAAAGCGCGGTGGCCAACCAGGCAGCCTTCAAGCGCCTGGGCATCAAGCCCATGGTGAACCTGGCCACGGGCAAGAACAGCACCGACATTGCGATGGCCGTGGACGCCATCGACCTGGTGCTGGCCGAACGCCCCGACGTCGTGGTGATCGCATCCTCGGACAGCGACTTTGCGCCGCTGGTGCAGCGCCTGCGCGAGAAGGGCTGCGTGGTGCGCGGCATCGGCCAATTGGGCAAGACCGGCGATGAAACCCAGGAGGTCTACGACGACTTCACGGTGCTCGAGCATCGCAAGTCTGCCGCCAGCCAGGCCGCCGCCGAAAAGCCCAAGCGCGCACCGCGCAAGACCGCCGCCAGCAAGACCACGGCGGCCAAGAAGGCGCCCGCCGCGAAGAAGACGGCCGCTGCCAAGACGGCCGCAGAGAAGGCGCCTGCAGCCAGGACCACGGCCCGCAAGACCGCCGCGCGCAAGGCCGCAGCGACGGCGCCGGAGCCCGTGGTGTCGGCGCCCGAGGCGCACAACGACGACGACCTGCCGGGCGCTGTGGTGGCCATGCTGGAGGCGGCAGTGCCTTCAGCGGCCAGCGAAGCCCGGCATGTGGGCGGTGGCCGCGCGCCGCGTGGCCAGTCTTCACTGGCGGCGGTGCTGAGCTGCCTGCCTGAACTCGAAGCCGGCCAAAGCCTGGCCCTGAACGTGGCGGTGCAGCGCCTGCGCGCGGCCCAGCTGCTGGGCAAGAGCAGTTCGTCGCTGAAGCTGTTTTCCCAGCTTTCGGACCGCTTTGAGCTGGTGCCGGCCGACAAGCCTTCGCAGGTGCGCCTTCGCCGCTGAACGGCGGCGCTGAAGTGCAGCTCTGAAGCCGCCTTGGCCCTACGCGGGCCGGGCTTGCTTGAAACGCTGCGACCGGCCCTAACATCCCGTCTGTCCCGGGCATGTGTGCGCCTGGGTAGCTTCGCGGCATGGAGGCCGCCACACCATGAAACGCATTCTGCTGTTCGTCGTCACCAACCTGGCCGTCATGCTGGTGCTGGGGCTCGCCGCCAGCCTGCTGGGCGTCAACCGTTTCCTCACCGCCAACGGGCTGAACCTCGGCGCGCTGCTCGGTTTCGCGGCGCTGATGGGTTTTGGCGGCGCCATCATCTCGCTGCTGATCAGCAAGCCCATGGCCAAGTGGACCACGGGTGCGAAGATCATCAACGACTCCACCGACCCCACGCACCGCTGGATCGTCGGCGCGGTGCAGAACTTCTCGCAAAAGGCCGGCATCGGCATGCCCGAGGTGGCCATCTACGACGGCGAGCCGAACGCCTTCGCCACCGGTGCCTTCAAGAACTCGGCGCTGGTGGCGGTGAGCACCGGGCTGCTGCAAAGCATGAGCCGTGACGAGGTCGAGGCCGTCATCGGCCACGAGGTGGCGCACGTGGCCAACGGCGACATGGTGACGATGACGCTGATCCAGGGTGTGATGGCTACTTCGTCGACAAGGTCGTGCTGCGCAACAACAACGACGGCCCCGGCATCGGCTACTACGTCACCACCATCGTGCTGGACATCGTGCTGGGCGTGCTGGCCGCCGTCATCGTGGCCTGGTTCTCGCGTCAGCGCGAGTACCGCGCCGACGCGGGTGCCGCGCAGCTGATGGGCCGCAAGCAGCCGATGATCAACGCGCTGGCGCGCCTGGGCGGGCTGGACCCCGGCGAGCTGCCCAAGAGCGTGGCCAACATGGGCATCAGCAGCCGGCCCGGTGGCTTCATGGCGCTGCTGAGCAGCCACCCGCCGCTCGAAGACCGCATCCGCGTGCTGCAGCAGAGCGCCTAAGCCAGAAAGAAGGGCCCGGATCCACCGGGCCCTTTTTCATTCAGGTCTTCGGCGCGCGGGGCACCCGCCCCATGAGAAAGAACTCATCGTTCGGGCGCATCGCCGTCAGGTTGGCCATGCGGTTGCTCAGGCCGAAGAAGGCCGTGATCGCGCCGATGTCCCAGATGTCTTCGTCGTCGAAGCCGTGCGCGCGCAGCGCTTCGAAGTCGTCTTGCGCCACGGTGTGCGAGGCGCTGCAGACCTTCATCGCAAAGGCCAGCATGGCCTGCTGACGCGGCGTGATGTCGGCCTTCAGCGGGTTCACCGCCAG
>LNFM01008189.1_pt1 | contig 15890 bp, 9 predicted proteins | sample 596031 | NCBI WGS metagenome assembly LNFM01 (sample SAMN04254537, study PRJNA301005) | activated carbon metagenome | isolation source: dual media filters at the Ann Arbor, Michigan drinking water treatment plant | place: USA: Ann Arbor | reverse complement strand
TGACCACTCGCTGCGCAGCCGGTCGCGCCCGTTAAATGAAATGCCGCGGCAGGCCCCGGAAGTTCGATGCTTCGCAACGGCTCCGTCACCGTTTCTCCCGGCCATTCTCGTCCCCAACAACGGATCGCGCCGCGGACATCACGCACACAGACAGTCGCCGTCGAGCAGCGCAACTCGACAACAGCGTCGACCCCTTCTACATCACGCGCATCGTCACGAGCGATCCGAGAACGGTCACCGAGTTGGCCAGCAAAGTTCGCTCCCCAACAGGCCACTCTTCCAGAAGGCCGAAGTGCACACGCAAAGTGCCACCCAGCGCACACATCGATCGCATCATCGATGCCATCGATTCGACGTCCTGGCGCCAGCCCGAAGCTGTATTGACGCCCGCCCCAACAATCAACATGCCCCGATGTGCGGAGCACACAAACCGTCGGACCCAGACCCACGGAGACCTTCGTTGGCGGGTCGGGCACCGCCACGTCCGGTGCGCTTCCGGTATCGACACCAGCGTCCGACGCATCGACGACATCGAGCGCGTCGTAAACGTCACTTCGAGCGTCACTCCATCGCGGCACATCGACTTGCGCGTCCATTGGGCTGGCAACGAAGAGCTCCGATCTTGCGCCACAGGCAACAAGCGTCATGGCCACGACCAGCAGCGACGAGCAGTGAGCGATCCATCGTCGGCGGACGAGCGACATGATGGATGCGTCCTATTGCTGCGGGATACACGCCGAGCGAAAGCGGTCCTGACCTGTCGTCGGATCGATGCCGATGAACACGTCGTCGCATCGATCACTGTTGCCATCGCAACACGTCGCGCCGTCTGCACAAAGCAGCGCGAAGGGCGTTCCAGCAACTCCAGTCGGGCAGCACGCCTGTCGCGCTTGGTCCTGGCTCGGGATCGGCGAGCACCGATAGCCTGCGGCGCAGCACCCTGCGCGGTTTGCTGTGGGATCCGTGCCGACCCCTGCACCCGCGTTGGGGCAGTAGTCTCTGGCAGAGCCTGGCTGTCCTGCGCAGCACACTCTTTCATCGGGCCTCGTCGGATGCGGATGAATCGATCCTGTCCGCTCGCAGCACAGTCCTTCGCGGCTGATCTGCGTTCCTGGGCAGCAGAGCGCTCCGCTCGGGCGCAGGCCCGTGGCGCAGCACCGGCCCGTCTGATTGTTGCAAAACCGAGTGAACTCGCAGCACTCGATGTTCGCGATGTTCTGCTCGTCGCTTCGGCAAATCGTCGACCCCAGGCTCGTGTCGCAGCAGCGAAGCCCCGTGAGCCTGCCGTCGCGAAACGTTTGAAAACAGGTGTCGCCAGCGTTGCACACAGGCTGCCCGGCGGGTGTCGGTCGCCCGCAGCTCTGGCCGATCGAAGCGACGCGACAGCGAGGAATGCTCGATCCTTCTGCAGGGGCCGCGCAGCTCTGTCCGGCAGGGCAGCACCAGTCGGACACCCCGAGGAGGTTGGTCGGCCCACACGCGGTGGGACACACGGTCGAGCCGCGAACGCACCCCAAGAACGCCGTTGTGTACACGGCGACACACGAGGCGATCGCGATGATGGATCCGAACACCGCCGCGAGCGCCAGCGGACCCGACGCCAGCAGAGGCGCGATCGCCGCGGTGAGGCACGGGAACAGCGCGGCAGCGACGGGCGTCAGGCACAACGCACGCTGGCCGGACAGCACTTCAGGCGGCCTCGCGAGCGACGTCGAAACGGACGGAAGATACTCGCGCAGCGTGCTCGCTGACCCGTCGACGGACGATGGACACCGGGTGAGGTCTTCGTGCGCCATCGACTCGAACAACCGCGACAGTACTGCCAACGCCCTACGATCCACCTCGACGCGATCAGACGCAAGCGCGGTGGCCGTCGCCGTCGCCCACGCCAACGGAAACCGTGTGGGATCGGTGCTGCCGTCCGGCAGCGTGATGCTTCGCCCGTCGATCGTCACGACGATCGCTCCGCTCGCGCCCATCGACAGTTCGAGGCGACGTGCACCGAAGACGGCGAGCACGCGCGTCACACTGGACGCTTGATCCGAGTCGATTTCGATCGATGTTCCATCGCCTGAGTTGGCGCGAATCGACAGCATCGATCCGAGCGGACGACCGCCGAGCCAGATCCTCGTCGACGCGCCGCCCAAACGACGCGACCACGACTGCCCCAACAACGCGCCTTCGGATTCTCGCGCGCACGCACGCGCTTCGATCGCAGCACCCGAGTTGTCGATGCCGCGCGGATCAGCGCTGCACGCCACGAGAACACTGCACAACAACCCCCACCGCTTCATGCTTCCTCCACCTTCGAGCAACCTTCGCTCGAACCGTCGCGATGCGCGCGACTCGATGAGGCGAGCACAACGCTCGGCAGCGCGCAAGCACGGAGGTGCGCAGCAAACGCTGAATCCCGTTCGACGCTGCGAGGCAGCGCGGGCTCGCGACGCGTCGCGTCAGCGAATTGTCCAACGAATCACGCTTCGACGCCCATGAGCACCCGCGCCGCGAGGTACCCTGAACGCGCTGCGGCATGTGTGCGGAGGTGTTGTTGTGCGGATGAATTCCTTGCGATGGCTCGTGAGCGGACTGGCGCTCTCGGCCGCTCAAATGACGTGCACGACGGAGTTCAACACGACGCGCGTCGAAGCACCGCGCGCCGCGACCGTGGGCGGCGACGTCTTCGGCGTGGTGTGCGAGCGCGTCGACGTCGGAGAAAACCCGTCGGACCTGGATTTCTCCCGCGCGCGTCCGGTGTGCGCAGGGCAGACGATGGACCCTTGCGCGGCCGGCGCCAACGGAGGCGTAGGCCCTCGCGTGTGCGCGCTCGCGGCGAAGCGAACGCCCATCATCGCGGCGCTCGATCGCGTGGTCCCGTCGTCGCTCTACCAGCCGATGGACTCGATGCTGGTGCGCCTTCTGCCGCTGTACGGCCCGCAAAACGGCCGCTTCACACCCGGCGCCATGGTCGATCTTCCCGACGGAACGCGCGCGCCCGCCGAAGACCTCCTGCCCCGCATGACCCGCGCGACCGCCAACATGCTGGGCTCGCTCGCGAACAACGAAGAGGTCGTCTCGACCCTCTCGCGCGTCTCGCACCGAGAGGGAACGCGCCCCCTCCGCCTCGCCCTCGGCATGACCCAGGTCCTGCTCTCGTACCCGCGGCTCGGCCAGACCATCGAGCGCACGATGAACCTCCTGCGCGAAGAGCGCCCAGGGCGCCCCGCGGGCGCGGGCAACCCGCAGTTCAACATCTTGATGGACGTCGCGCGATCGGAGACCGCGAGCGCACAGACCACTCGCCCCGACGCGACCGGGACCACGCTGGACGCGCTCCTCGACCTCGTACTCTCCACCGACGACGCGCTCGCGACCAACAAGCCGCGCCTCGTCGTCCGTCGAGACACCGTGGGAATGCCCCGCGTCGCGCGGTCTGGAGGCAACCTCCCCTCGCCCTTCACCGACGGCAACAGCGACGGCGTCGCAGACAGCTTGGACGGGCGCTTCGTCGCAGGATCGCGCGTGATCAACGTCCCGACGCCCTTCGCGACCACCGTCACCGAGCGCGGCGTCAGCCGTGACAGCGACGGTCGCGCGATGGGCGGCGGCGGCCCCATCTACGAGTACGTCGACATGGACCGCACCGTGCTCGGCGCGCTGATGCGCGACGCGAGACCGCTGGTGAATCCCATGCAGAACACCGCGCTGCGCATGGCGCGCGGCGCGAGCGTGCTCTTCGGACCGCGACGCATGGCGATGGGCGAGCGCAGCATGGCCGACGTTCCGTGCCCCACAGAAGACGCGCCCAATCAACGGTGCCGCCCTCCCGCGGTGCAGTACAACCAGTTCGACTCGGCTGGCGCCGCGCCGGCCCTCGACCTCGCCCACGCGCTCGGGATCCTGCTCGGACACCGCGAGATCGACAGCACGCTCTCGGTCGCCGAGCAGCTCATGTCGAACCACAGCAACCTGCTCGCGCGCAACATGGCCGCGCTGCTCGAGATCGACAACGTCTCGGACATGACGCCCGCCGCGCGCATGGCGCCGACGTCGCTCATCTACGACGACCTCATCGACATCTTGCGCGACGTCGCGCGCAGGCCGGGGCTTCTCGAAGACCTGCTCGCCGCCGTCGAAGACCCGGCGACCGAGCAGTGGATGCGCGCGTTCGCCACGTTTGCAGTGCACAAGGACCGCATCGAGCCGGACTGGTCGAGCCAGGGCAGCATGAACGCGCCGCTCACGGGGCGGACGTTCACGCGCATGGTCGACTACGCGAGGCCCGACACGACCGACCACCGCGTCGACGCGACGGGCATCCCGAGCTACGGCCCCAACGACAACCGCAGCGTGTTTCAGCGCTTCTTGCACCTCGTGTACGACCTCGACGGCGTGCGCATGTGCAACAAGAACGGCGCCCGCGTGAACGTGGGCATCCCGCTGCCCGGCAGCTACGCCGAGTGCGAGATCTTCGAGGTGCCCGACGCGGCGGTCTTCTATCTGCAAACCGTCCTCGGCGAAGGGCGCTCGGATAGCCCGGGTCGCATCGAAATGAAGCCTGGGTTCTTGAGGCTCGCGGGCAACATCGCCCCGAGCCTCATGGACTCGATCCTCGGCGGAAACTCGGGGATCGACGGCTTCGACCTCACGCCCACACCGCAAGCGGTCAACCGCATGGTGTTCTCGCCGGACGTCCGACGCACGCCGCTTCTCCGCGACCTGCTCGATCCTCCGCGGACGCGCGACGGACGCCCCGCGCGCGAGGTGCACCCGGCGACCATCTTCGCGTGGGAGACCAACAACTTCTACGCGGGGCTGAGGCCGCTGGCGCGCGCGTTCAACCGCCACGAGGGCGGGCTGAAGCTCTTCGTTCGGATGATGTCCTGGATGCACTTGCACTGGGCCACCAGCGCGGCGGGGCAGTACCAATCGAGCGACCCGCGCAACGCGTTCTTCTCGAGGATGTCCGGCGGTCGCAACTACGAGCCGATCTTCGCAGCGGCGATGCGCGGAGACCTCCCTGCGGCCTCGCGCGAGCTCGTGCGCGTGCTGCCCACCTTGCGCGTGGGGACGCGCACCGGGCGCGACGTGATCGCCAACGCGGTGCGCATGATCGTGGACCACGGGCAGTTCGCCAACATCTCGTACCGCGATGGACGAACCACCACGACGCGCTCGGACGGGATGACCCGCGTCGATCAACCTGCCCTGTTTTATCTCTTCGCCGACGCCTTCAACCTGATGGACACGCAGTTCGAGCGCGACCCGATGGCGCGCGCCGCGTGGGAAGGCGCCCGCTCGCAGCTCGTCGACACCTTTCTCGGAACGACGGGCTCTGGCTCTGCGACGCAGTTTTCGAACCGGCAGATCCCCGTGGTCGGGCGCATGGCGCTGCAGTGGGCTCGGCGCCGAATCGCCGCGCACCAGATGGCGGGCGACACCGACGCGTGGGCGCGCGGGCTCTCTCGCCGCGCCGCGGAGACCACGGCGGGCCCGACGTTCGCAGCGGCGTACGACCTGCTCACCGTGCTCGACTCCGACCCGATGGCGCGCCAGGCCGCGGGCGATCTGCTCACCTGGATCCTCGATGACTCCGGCAACAACGCCGACAACTCCTTCGGCATCACCCTCGCAGCGAGCGGTGACCTGCTGCAAATGATGCGGGTCGATCAAGACATCGTGCCGCTCTTGCGAGGAATTTCGCCGGTGTTTCAGCGGCGCGTCAACAGCGTCGAGGGGGTCGAGATCCCCGACGGCCTCGTGCCGTCCGCGCTGCGCATGCTCGATCGCGCGCGCGAATACGACAGAGACAACGTCCTCGATCGCGTGCTGGTCAACCTCGTCACGCGCCCCAACGCCATGGTCGCCGGCGACGAGCCCATCAGCGTCCTCGCGGACGCCATCGCAGAGAACGTCCGCGAAGTCCCCAACGAGAACAAGCCGCTCTCTCGCAACGACGTGCGCCGAATGCTCAACGAAGTGGGCGCGTTCTTCAGCGATCGCTCGCGCGGGCTCGAGCAGTTCTACTTCATCGTGCAGCACCGGAGACTCTGACCGCGCATGCGCTCGAAGACCAAGATCCCAGTCGCGAGCGTCGCGGGCTCGATGCTCGCCGCGCTCGCAGTCGCGTTCGCTCCACGCGTCGCTGACGCATCGGGCTTCTTTCTCACCGAGCGCGGCGTGCGCTCGCTCGGTCGAGGCGGAGCGTTCGTCGCAGGCGCAGACGACGCCCACAGCGTGTGGTTCAACCCGGCGGGCCTCGCGCACGCGGGGCGGAGCTTTCTCGTCGACGCGTCGTACATCGGCTTCAGCGCGACCTACACGCGCCGCGCCGTGCGCACCGACGCGATGGGCATGCCCGTGCTCGACGCGATGGGCAACCCCGCGGTGGCGCAGTACGGCCCGGTGCGATCGAGCCAGGCGCCGCTCGCGATCCCGACCCTCGCGGTCACGCACAACTTCGGGCTGCAGCGATGGAACTTCGCGTTCTCGCTCTTCGCCCCCAACGCAGTGATCCCGACGTACCCCGACTCGCTCGCGCCGAGCGACCCCAACGGTCGATTCACCGCGCCTTCGCCGCAGCGCTACTCGCTCTACACGCTCAACGGCTCGCTCCTCGCGATGGCCGGGCTCTACGCGTCCTTCAAGCCGTCGGAGATCCTCTCGGTCGGCGCGGGCATCCTCGCGCTCACCGGGACGTTCAACGCTCGCGTCGCGCTCACGGGCTGCCCCGCGACGATCACTTGTCAGCCCGAAAACCCCGAGTGGGACGCGGAGGCGCAGATCGAAGCAGGCCCGATCTTCGCGCCCACCGCCGCGCTCGGCGTGCAGATCTCGCCCGTTCCTGCACTGAGAATCGGGATCTCTGGGCAGCTGCCGCTCTGGGTCGACGCGCCCGCCAAGCTGCGGGTCCGTCTGCCGTCGCACCCTTTCTATACCAACAGCGACCCCAACAACCCCACGCGCACCGAGGGGGATTCTGCGGCGGTGAACTTCGTGCTCGCGCCCGTCGTGCGCGCCGGAGTCGAGGTGCGCCCCACGCAGGCAGACCGCATCGAAGCGGCGTTTACCTGGGAAGCGTGGGACGTTCACGACGCGATCAACCTTCGCCCCACGGGGTCGGGCATCCGCATCGTCAACGTCCGCGGCGTCGGAACGTACGAGATCGGCCCCCAGCGGATCGAGCGCGGATGGCAGAGCGCGTTCTCCGTGCGCCTCGGGTACGAGCGATTTCAGCCGCTGCCCAACGGGTGGAAGATCGTTCCCCGCGTGGGGTTCTCTTTCGATACGAGCGCGTCGCCCGACGCGTACACGAGCGTGATGACGCTCGACGCGATGAAGGTCCTCGGGACCGCAGGCGTGGGATTCGGCCGCGGAGGATGGCGCATCGACGCGAGCTTCGCCTACGCGTACATGCCCTCGATCAACGTCGACCCCGCGGCGGCGCGCATCCCGCAAGTGGCGCCGTTTCGGCAGAGCCCGCAGGCCTCGCGCGTCTACGTCAACGGAGGCCTCTACGAAATGAGCTCCTTCGTGCTCGGGCTCGGCTTCAACTACGCGTGGTGAAGAGCGCCCGCGCGCACGGGACGATCACAGCGCGCAGCCGAGCCCCATCGCCGCGAGGATCCTCTGCGAGAGCGAGTTGGTCATGCTGCCAATTGTCGCACGAGCGGTTTCGGGACGAGGGACCGTTGGGGCGAGCGCGAGGCAAGTTCGAGGGCACAATCGCGATCGGTCGCGGTAAGCTCTCTCTCGGTGGCGTTTCGTGGACCCAACGAAGCGGCGATCGCGCAGCGATTGTGGTCGCTTTTCAACGAGCTGCGCACGCTCTCGAGCGACGCGGGGCGCGCGCCTGTCCGCGAGCACTTCGCGGTCGAGCTCGGGCGCCGGCTCAACACTCGCATCGCGCACGGGCCCGACTGGCTCTTCGCGCTCCCGTACGACGCAACGCGCGTGCGAGCGTGGGCCGAGGGCGAGGGACTCTCGCTCACCGCGAGCGCGATCGATCCCCAAGCGAGCAGCGAGCCCGCGCACCTCATCGCCCTGTGGACTCGGCTCTGCGAGGGTCGAGAGCACTCGCCCTGGGCGCTGATCGAGCGCTGGGACCGGTCGGCCGACGCGCTCGCAGAGGTCGCCAGCGCCATGCAACCAGCGCTGTTTCACCGGTGGGTCTCGATTTCGTGTGTCGACAAGGCAGAGCTCGTCTACCGCGTGGACGAGGGGCAGCGACGCGCCCTCGACGCCTTCGCGCGGGGACCGGTGGGCGAGTACTGGACCGAGCTGCTCGCCCTCGAAGAGCCGCTCGGCGCGTCGATCGCGCGCGCGCTCGCCGCGACGCCGCGGGCGTTCACGATGGAGCGCTTCGAGGGAGCCGCGCGCTTGCGAGCCGCGATCGGCGAGCGCGTCGCGCGGCGAGACGTCGGGATCGACGCCGTCGCGATCGAACAAGCGCTCTACGACTCGGCAGGAATCTTCGTCGCGATCGCGTTTGGCCTTCGACGCTCGCCGTGGTTCGAGGGCTCGGCCCCGCCGGCGAGGGCGTGGTGGACTGGCGCCGCCGCAGAGCTGGCGCTGCTCGACCCGAAGGGCGTCGCGACGATCGGAGAACGCCTCGAGAAGGCCGTTCACTGCCCGGACCTCCGCGCGCTCGTCGATGCCGCGCGAATCGCCGACACGAGGACCTCTCCATGAGCGACGACAAAAAGAGCGCGTACGTAATCGAGACCAGCGTCGGCCCGGGAGGCTCTCGCTGGGCCGAGATCCACGCGTACAGCGACAAGAGCCACATCGAGGCCGTGCTCAGGCAGTTCTGCGAGAACCAGTCGATGCAGGCCTATCACGCGATCTGGTACGGCGCCGATCTGTTCGTGTACGCAGTGCAGCGCGGGGCGGTCCAACAGGCGATCGATCTGCACGCGCACATCTTCGCGAAGACGAGCTCGAGCTCGTCGGTGCGACTCGACGACGAAGACGGCCTTCGCAAGATGGTGCTCGACGCCGTGCGCGAAGCCCGCGCCGCCGGGGGAGCCGAGGACAACGCAGACGCAGACGACGAGGTCGACACGGTCGACTGGGACGACCTGGACGACTGGGATGTGTTCGACCGCGTCGAGCTGTTCGTCGACTGGCCGGCGATCGAAGCGAAGCTCGCTCCCCTCGAAGCGCCGCTGCTGCTCGCGGGACAGAGGACGAGCCTCGAGTGTGACATCAACAACGTTGGCCAGTACCTCATGCTCTCGCGCACGCTGCGGTTTGGCTCGGAGGATCGCGAAGCGGGCGCGCGGCTCGCGCCGCCTCCAGGCGTCGATGTTCCCGACGACAGCGACGAAGAGTACGAGGAAGACGAGGACGAGTGACGCCTCGCGATCGCCGGTGAGGTCGAACAGCGCCGCCGCGAGCGCATCGAGCGAGAGCGTAGAACGGGCGCAGAAACCGAGCGCTCGATCACTCGTGGCGCGCGCTCGCGTCCGCGAGCGAGGTCACCTCGAGGCACTCGAGGCGAACGTCGCTCGCGTCTCCATCGTGGCGCTCGATGGCGACCGCGGCGACGTGCCGGTCGCTCAGGCGAACTCGAACGAAGCGCCACCGCTCTGCGCGGTCGTTGACGACGGGCTCGCACCGAAGTGACACGCGATCCTCGAGCACCCTCGGCGCCAGCTCTTCTCGATCCGGCCCGCGCTCTTCGATGTCGAACGCAAACCCGTCGAGCGGCAGCGCCAGGCCCATCCCTCGCGCCTTGATGTAGCTCTCTTTCAGGGTCCAATACGCGAAGAACCTCGGCAGCTGCGCGTGCTCGGGCAGCGCTCGCAGCGCGGCCACCTCGCTCGGCGCGAAGAAGCGATCGGCGACCGCGACGGTCTGCCTCGCTCGCTTCGCGTCCTCGACGTCCGCCCCCACCTCGATCCCCGAGGCGATCGCGAGGCACAGCATCCCGTCAGTGTGCGAGAGGTTGAAGCGATGATCGCCGACGCCGAGCGCAGGGTCGAGCGACGGTCGGCCAAACTCGTTCTTCACGAAGCGAACGTCCCTCGGCGACAGCCCCGCGCGGGCGCCGAGCAGCGCCCTCGTGAGCCCGTGCGCCGCGCGAAACTCACGCTTGGAGTGATCGAACATGAACCGCTCGTGCCTCGCCCGCTCCTCCTCGTCGAGCCACGCGAGCGCGAGCGGATCGTCCGCGAGGCGCTCGGTCCTCGCGAAGTACAGCCACACTATCGCGTCACTCGAATTCATGCTCTTTTTTCAAATCTGCTCTACGCGGATCAGTCCGCGACGCGCTTGAAGATCATGTCGCCCCACGCGACCGTGGCGTCTTCACCCTCGCCCGCGATCGTTCGCGGTGGCGTGTCGTCGCAGTGAACCAGCTCCCAGCCGTCGGCGCCCAGCTTGTTGAGGACGTCCGCGAAGCCCGTCACCCCACCCTTGATCGGCGAGCGCGGGTGCTCGGACGACTCGAACCACAGGTCCTTCTTGCGACGAACGAAGCGTCCGACGAGGTACTCCCATCGCTTGCGTGAGGCCATCGCCCGCGATGGTATAGCGCTCCTCTCGCCTTCGACGAAATCCGATCGCCGCCACCATCGCGACACGCTCGCCTCGCACAGCTCCTCACGATGCACCCGACGCCCCTGCCCCAACCCCTGCGCGACCCGCTCGCAGATCGCGTCCTGTTCGAGAGCGACTCGGTCGTCGTCTTCGACAAGCCGAGCGGACTCGCGGTGGACGCTCCCGAGCGCCCCGACGACCTCGCGAGAATGGTGCGACGGCGACGAGGCGCCAGCGCGTCCGGCGCGTACGTGGGGATCGTCCATCGCCTCGAGCGCGACGTGTCGGGTCCGTGCGTGTTTACCGTCGATCGCGCGGCGAACGGCAGGGTCACCGCGCCGCTCGAGAAGCGCTCGGCGCGCCGGACGATCGTCGCCGCCGTGCGCAAAGGCCCCAGCGAATCGGCGCTCGCCAGGACCTTCGGCGCCCCCGTCGAGACCGTCGCCAGAGGGCCGCTCGGCGCGCTGATCGAGTTCGATCCCAAGAGCGAGAAGCTCTCGGCCCTCTACGAGCGAGCGAACTCGATTCTCCTCGCGCCGATGCACCTGGCCGCGCTCGAAGTGCAGGTCACCCAAGAGCGATCGGCCCTGGTTCGCGCGGAGATTCCTGCGGTGCTCTTCGAGGCGATCGAGCCCAAGAGCGCGTTCGTCCTCGACCGCGCGACGCTCGTTCGACGCCTTCGCGCTGGGCTCTGGCGGCGCGCGCGGGTCCTCGCCGACGAGGACACCGACCTCTGTCGGCTCGTCAACGAAGGCGGCGACGCGCTCAGCGGCCTCGCGGTCGACCGCTACGCAGACCGAGTCGTGGCCCACGTGTACGAGAGCGCGGCGTCGCTGGATCAGAGCACACAGAATCAACTGTGGAGCGCGATCGCCGACGCCTTCGGCGCCCGCGCGGTGTACGCGAAGTTTCGCCCCAAACAAGCGAACACCCTGATCGAGACGCGGCGAGACGACGTCGCGCCGTCGCGCCCGGTGTGGGGCGAGGACGACGCGCAGGGGCGGCTCGTCGTGCGCGAACACGGCGTGCGCTACGTCACGCGGCTCGGCGACGGTCTCTCGACGGGGATCTTTCTGGACCAGCGCGACAACCGCGCGTGGGTGCGCGAGCGAGCCAGGGGGCGCTCGCTGCTCAACTTGTTCGCGTACACCGGGGCGTTCTCCGTCGCCGCTGCTGTGGGGGGCGCGGCGCGCTCGCTCAGCGTCGACGCCTCGCGGAGCGCCATCGCGTGGCTCAAAGAGCACCTCGCTGAAAACGAAAGCGCCATCAGCGATCGCCTGGCGCACGAGGGCGCGTGCGTCGAGGTGTTCGGCTGGCTCGAGGGCGCCAAGGCGCGCGGCGATCGCTTCGACATGATCGTCTGCGACCCTCCGAGCTATTCGTTCGCCAAAGACGGCCCGCGGTGGTCGAGCGAGCGCGACTGGCCCGAGCTCGCCGCGCGCGTGCTCGAGCTTTCGGCCAAGGGAGGGCTCGCGCTGTTCTGCAGCAATCACCGGGGAATATCGCCGGCGAAGCTCGAGTCCATGCTGCGCGACGGAGCCGCCCGCGCGAAGGTCACGCTCGCCGACGTCAGCCATGTCTCGGTAAACGACGATTTCGCTCCCGCGCCTGGGGCGTTCGCGCACCTGAAATCCCTACGCGTCACGCTGCGTTGAGTGCGCTACGCTCGGTCGATGCTGAGGCCCATCGTCGAAGAAGAGCTCGCCGCCGCGGCCCGAAGCGCGAGCGTCGCGTTCGCCGTGTCCTTCGAAGACTGCGAACGATGGCTTCGCACGGCGGGCCTCGACAACGTGCACGCCCTCATCGAGCACGGAGCGCCCAGCGCGTTCGTGCTCCGCGTCGCGATGGGGCAGTTCGTGCAGGGAAAATCGCTGTCGATGATGGGCGTCGCCGGGGTCACGGTCCCGCCCGAGGTTCGCGCGAAGGGCCACTCGCGCACGATGATGCGCGAGGCGCTGGCGGGGTGGCGCGACGAGGGGTTCGTCCTCTCGACGCTGTACCCGTCGACGCAGACGCTCTACCGCTCGGTGGGCTACGAGCAGTGCGGGGCGCTCTTCGAGCACACGGTTCCTCGCAGCGAAATCGCGGGGCGAAGATCGCAGTCGAGCGCGTTCGAGCTGCGCTCGGTGACCGTCGACGACCCGCAGGTGCGCGCGCTGTACGCGTCGTTCGCCGCGCGCTCCAACGGCAGCCTCGACCGCAACCAATACATCTGGAACCGGATCGCCTCGCATCGCGGCAACAAGTACGAAGGCCTCGGCTGCTTTCGTCCCGGCGGCGCGCTCGCGGCGTACGCCTTCATGACGCAGGTGCGCGAGGGCGACGGCGACGACGTCACGCTCAAGGTGCGAGATTTCGCGTACGACGACGAAGCGGGCGCGCGCGCGGTGCTCTCGCTCTGCGATCGCTACACGACCATCTCGCAAGAGGTGAAGTTTCTGGGCGGCCCGACGCTGCCCCTCTTGTCGCTGCTCGATCAGCAGAAGTTCGACACCCATCGGATCGAGTACACGATGATGCGCATCGTCCATGTCGAGAGGGCGCTCAGCGAGCGGCCCTATCCCATGGGCGTTCGCGCGCAGATCGCGCTCTCGATCGAGGACGACGTGCTCGACGCGAACCGAGGCGAGTACACGCTCACCGTCGAAGACGGCGTCGGCTCGGTGAAGCGCGGCGCGCACGCGTCCACCGCGCCCCTCGCGATGCACGTGCGCGCGCTGGCGCCGTTGTTCATGGGGTGGTCTACGGCGAGCTCGCTCGCGCAGCTCGGCGCGCTCAGGGGCGAGCGCGCTGCGATCGCCCTCGCGGACACCGTGTTCTCCGCGCCGCCGCCCGCGCTGTCGGACTTCTTCTGAGCTGCACGCCGCCTCTCGCATCGAGCGGCCGACGCAAAACGCGCTTCACAAGCCGAGGACGCGGTCGTTGGCGTCGACGGACGGGATCGTGCCGCTGGGCACGTCGCCGCCGCGACCGTCGTCGTTGTTGCCAAAGCAGACCGTCGCGCCGATGTCGAGCCTGAGCCCGCACACGTGCTGCTCGCCCGCTTGAAGCTCTCGCAGCCCCGCAGAAAACGAGATCGGCTGCGACATCTGGTACGAAGACGTCAGAGTGGCGTTGATCTGCTCGCGGCGGTTGTCACCCCAGCACCGCACCTCGGTCGCCGTTCGCACACACGCGTGTCGGGCGCCTGCCACGAGCTCGAGCGCGTTCCTGGGAACCGCGATCGCTTGCATCGGACTCGTGAACGACGAGCCCGACACCGTGGTGCCGATCTGATCGTTCGCGTTCGAACCCCAGCAATACGTCCACCCGTCGCGCCCACGCGCGCAGGTGAAGTCGCCGCCCGCGGCCAACATCGCGACGTCCACGAGCCCCCCGCCAACGACGACGGGCGTGCTTCGATTCATGCCCATTCCGTCGCCGAGTTGCCCCTGATCGTTGCGGCCCCAGCACACCACCCGATGATCGCTCTGTCGCGCACACGCGTGCGCTCCGCCCACGCTCAGCGCGATCGCGTTGGTGAGACCCATCACAGCCACGGGCGTCGCGCTCGATGTCGTGGTCCCGTTGCCGAGCTGGCCGCTCGTGTTGGCGCCCCAGCACAGCACCGCGCCCGAGGCGCGACGGGCGCAGACCGACGCCCCGCCCGCGTCGATCTCGACCGCGTCGGTCAGTCCGCTCACCGCGACGGGAGCGACGGACGCAGTCGTCGTTCCGTTGCCGAGCTGGCCGCTCGCGTTGGCGCCCCAACAAGCCGCCGTGCCGTTGGCCCGCAGCGCGCAGCTGAAATCCGGGCCGCCCGTGACGTGCACGACCTCTGTCAAACCAGGGACGGTGCGACCCGAGAGCGACACGCTCGCGGTGCTCGCGCCTCGCGTAAAGCCGATCGCTCCCGTGCTCTCCGAGCCCCAGCAGACCACGCGACCCGCGACCCGCGCGCAGCTGTGCGAGCCCGCAGGAGCGAGGCTCATCGACGCTCCGAAGCCCGACACTGCCTGCGGCGCGCGAAAGGTTCGGGTCGTTTCGGTCGCGCCGAGCTGTCCGTTCACGTTGGCGCCCCAGCAGAAGACCCGCGCGCCCCAGCGGCCGCAGGTGAAGTCCCCTCCCGTCGCGACGGACTCGGTCATGACGTTGCCGTACAGCCGTCGCGCATAGGCGCTGAGTCCAGAGCCGCTGAGCTGATTCGTGTCGTCGCGGCCCCAGCAGAACGTCGAACCGTCCGCGCTTCGAGCGCACGAGTGGTTGGCTTTGCTCTGAACGTCCACGATCTGCGTCAGCGGCTGTGACGCCCCCGTTGCGACCCGTCGCAACACCGTCGAGCCGGCGACAGGATCTCCCCCGAGCTGATTGTCGACATTGGTGCCGAAGCAGTCGATCACGCCAGCGCTGCGCACCGCGCAGGTGTGCGACTGCCCGACTGCGATCCTCGTGGCGTCGTTGATCGGCGTCGGTTGCGGGCTCGTTCTGCTTGCGCCGGGCGCAGCGCCGAGCTGGCCGACATTATTCTCGCCCCAGCACACGACCGCGCCCGACGCGCGTCGGGCGCACGCGTGGCGACCGCCCACTGCGACCTCGGCCGCGTCGGTCAGCCCCATGACAGCAACCGGCGTCGTCCGCGATGTGCTCGTCCCGTCGCCGAGCTGTCCTTCGTTGTTCAGCCCCCAGCACACAACCGCGCCCGACGCGCGTCGGGCGCATACGTTGCGCTCGTTGACGCTGAGCTGCGTCGCGTCGGTCAACCCTGTCACAGCCACAGGCATCGAGCGGCTCGCGATCGTCCCGTTGCCGAGCTGCCCGTTGCCGTTTTCACCCCAGCACACGACCGCGCCCGACGCGCGTCGAGCGCAGGTGAGATTGCCGCCCGCAGCGACCTCCGCTGCGTCCGAGAGACCCACGACGAGCGCGGGCCTCCATCGCGAGGTGGTCGTCCCGTCTCCGAGTTGCCCTCTCAAGTTATTGCCCCAGCAGGCGACGTGACCCGAAGACATCAGCGCGCACGCGTGCGCAGCGCCAGCGCTGATCGCGACGGGCGTCGAGGAGCACGCGCCGGCTACACAGGCGCCAGTGAGGCAGCGAAGCCCACAGGCGCCGCAGTTGTTGGGGTCAGTCGTGAGGCTGCTCTCGCAGCCGTTGGTGTTGTTGCCGTCGCAGTTGCCGAAGTTGGTCGTGCACGAGATGACTTCGCAGGCACGGCTTCCGCCGACAGTGACGCATTGACCGACGCCTCGAATCGGGGTCTGCGCGCCCGAAGCGTCCACCGTCGCGTCGACGCACATGCCCTCGTCGGTCATTCCATCGCAGTCGTCATCGGCGTTGTTGCACATCTCGGGGACGGCGGTCCTCAGACTGCA
>LNFM01008188.1_pt1 | contig 15891 bp, 16 predicted proteins | sample 596031 | NCBI WGS metagenome assembly LNFM01 (sample SAMN04254537, study PRJNA301005) | activated carbon metagenome | isolation source: dual media filters at the Ann Arbor, Michigan drinking water treatment plant | place: USA: Ann Arbor | reverse complement strand
AGACCTTGTATTCCTCGGCCGGCACGGAATTCAGCATGTGCAGGAAGTTGGCCGCGTAGGACAGGTCGTTGCGCGGATACACGAAGGGCTGGCCCTGGCTGTACTTGTAGGCCATGGCCGCGATGGTCGGCACCTTCGCGATCAGGCGGAAGGCGGCGATCTCGCGCTGATGCGCGTCGTTGATATCCAGGTTGTCGTGGTAGAAGGCGGCGAGCGCGCCGACCACGCCGCACATGATCGCCATCGGGTGCGCGTCGCGGCGGAACCCGTTGAAGAAGTTGCGGATCTGCTCATGCACCATGGTGTGGTAGGTCACACCCTTGCGGAACTTGGCCAGCTCCGCCTCGGTCGGCAGGCTGCCATTCATCAGCAGGTAGCAGACCTCGATGAAGTCCGAATTCTCGGCCAGCTGGTCGATCGGGTAGCCGCGATACAGCAGCACGCCCTCATCGCCGTCGATGTAGGTGATCTGGCTCTCGCAGCTCGCGGTTTCGCCGTAGCCCGGGTCGAAGGTGAAGACGCCGAGATCGGCGTAGAGCTTGCGGATGTCCACCACATCCGGGCCGACCGTTCCCTTGAGGATGGGCAGGCTGGTACTGCGGTTGGAGCCGTCGAGAGTAAAGGTGACGGACCCGTTGGCCGTGACGGTCATGGCTTGCTTCCTCGCAGGCAGGGGGCTCTCAGGCAAATCATCGGTGACGGTCGCCTTACTCGCGCCACCGTTATGGTGCGGCGCAAGATAGGAGCCTGTGCGCCCCCTTGGCAACGTAGGCTCGAATCAAGACTGCTTTCGCATGAAGGATCGGTGCATGCGTGCGGCTTGAGGATGCGGGATGCCCGGCGGCGGTGCTCAGTTCCGGCGGCGCCAGGCGTCCGGCCGGGTGAAGCTCCCGGCCCATAGGCCGCGCCCGGCCAGCCGCGCCTCAGCCTCCACAAGGCGCATCGGCAGGTCGTCATCGCCATAGGCCAGCGCCCAGCCGGCGGTGACGAGACCCGCGTTCAGTTCCGCCCCACCGGCGGTGCAGCGGCCCAGGCCCCGGCCGAAGCGGTCCCGTCCATGCACCCGGCAAAGCACCGAACGCCCGTTGACCAAGCGGGAAAGGGCCTCCGCCGCGGCGGCCCCACAGTCGAACCAGCGGCCCGCGGCATCGGAGCAGGACTGCCCGCGCTCCGGCGCATCGATGCTGGACAGCCGCAGCGTGCGATCCCCGAGGCGCAGCGTGTCGCCATCCACCACCCGGACCTCGGCGGCCAGCGCCGACCAATCCTGTTCGCGGGGCGCCGAGCCCATCAGATCCGGCGGCAGGCCGATGCCGGACAGGCCAGCCACGATGAGGACTCCCGCCAGGGCCATCAGCGGGGCGCGCAGACGGCGGGGAGCAGGGGTGGGGCGGAAGATCCGGCGGCGTCGAAACACGGGTGTGGATGCAGTGCTCGAATGGGGTGCGCTACGGGTAACCCATGCAGCGTAGGGCGCGCAACCCATTCATTTAACTTAAATATTAGGTCAAGAAGCGTGTTTTTGGTCTTGATTCCAAAAGGCTTCGGTCTCGAGAAGGTTGCCCCAGGCCTTGGCCGCCCGGGACCTTGCGCGGCGCGACCTCACCAGCACCCACCCCTCTGCCACCCCGGCCGCCCAAGCCCCCTGGCCGTGGGACTCGGTCTCAACCAGGGCGCGAGCCACGCTGGCGTCGTTCGCCAAACCGAATTGTTCCTGCATCTCCGCCAGCCGTTCCAGGAAGCGGCGGCTCCGCTTGCGGCCGAACAAGGGCGCAAACAGCTCCGCCAGGTAGCGCAGCCGCTTGCCGTGCAGGCGCAGCGCGTGGAACTCCGGGTCAGGCAGATGGGCGATATCCTCCCCCACCTCCGTCATCCGGCGCCAGGCCTTGGACAGCAGATGGCTGGCCAGATCCTCCAGCGGCGCCGCGCGGCGCGCGGCGGCCTTGGCGTCTTCCCCGGCGCGCCAGGGCTGTTCCAGGTCCAGCGCCACGCCGTCCCACACCAATTGCCGGAAGGCGGGGCTGGTCAGCAATTTGCGCAGCGTCTCATAGGCCGCCGCGCGGTGGCGCTGGCCGGCTTCCAGCAGCGCCGCGATCCGAGCCTCGCCCGGCAGCGCTTCCGCCAACTCGGCGCCGAGGCCGGCCAGGAAGACATCCCAGTCCCGCGCCGGGCCAAGGGTGCGGGCCAGGTCCTTCAGCCCCTGGTCAAAGCGGCGCAGCGCCGGTGCATCGGCGGCGGGACGGAAGGCCTTGAGCGCGGAGCGCAGCCGCCGCAGCGCCACGCGCATCTGGTGCACGCCATGGGGGTCTTCCCCCGCCACGGCCACCGGGGCGTGCCACAGCAGCACCTCCAGCAGATGGCCGATGACGCCGCGCAGCGCCGCCTCCACGTCGAGATCGGCCGCCAGCCGCGGCGCGCCAAGGCGTCGCGGGCGCAGCTTGTCGTGCCGTGCGAAGGCGCGGGCTTCCTCGGCCAGGCTGGCACGCGGCGGCAGCAGGGGCAGCGCGGTGGCCAGGTGGCGCATCGTCTCCAGCACCGCCGCCGGCGGGCCGGTGACCGTCAGGCGGGCAATCGGCCGTTCGGCTGCCTCCACCCGCAGCGTCCCGTGCAGCAGGCTCGCTTCCACCGCCCCGGCCAGCGGCACGCTGACGCGGCGTCCGGTAAAGGCGGCGAGCGGCAGCAGGGGCGCCTCACCCGCTTCGGCCGGCGCAGCCTCCGGCGTCAGGGTGTCGATCAGTTCGGCCGGGGTGCCGGGACGCCACGGCGCCTCGGCCGTGGGCAGCACGCGCATCAGGCGGCGCGGCGCGCGCAGGCCGGGCGCGGCTTCCAGCGCCAGCCCCTCGGCTGCCAGCGCGCCCTTTGCGGTATCAAGCCAGCCCAGCGCCACGGCGAGGGACCGGGTGCGCCCGGCGCGGCGGACGGCCAGCGCCGGGTGGCGGAAGAAGCCAACGGCCTCTGCCGGGTCGAGCGCCGCTTCGAGGCTCAGGACGGGGGTGGCGATGGACATGGTCTCAGGCCGGAAGTTCAGTGATTTCGCCCGCGGCGGGCAGGTCGGCCGGCGAGAGCACGCGCAGCAGCCGCCCGCCACCACCCTCCAGCCGCCGCCAGGGCAGGGCCAGGGCGAATTCCGTCAGCGTCGCTGTGGGGTAGCCCTCCGCCAGCCGGCGGGTCATCGGCGTTGCGGTGGCCATGGCGGCGGGGCCTGCCAGCGCCATCGCCAGTTCATGCAGCCCGGGGTTGTGGCCGATCAGCAGCACGCTGCGCGCCGTCTCCCGCACCCCGCGCAGCACATCCAGCAGGCTGGGCCAGGCGGCGAGGTACAGGTCGTCCATCGGCTCGACCAGCGGCGAGCCTTCCAGCGGGGCCAGCGCCTCCAGCGTCTGCAACGTGCGGCGGGCGGAGGAGACGAGGACGATGTCCGGCACCAGGCCGAGCTCGCGCATCGCATCCCCCATGGCGACAGCCGCGCGCCTGCCGCGCGCATTGAGCGGGCGGGCGTGGTCCGAGAGGCGCGGATCGTCCCAGCTGGACTTCGCGTGCCGCAGCAACAGCAATTGGCGCATGGTGGCGCATCATGCCACGCCGGTGCGGGATTGGCGACGGGTGGGGCCATTCGGGCGCCGGGCGCTTCCCGTTGCGATCTTCGGGGCCATCTGTTCGGGCCTGAACAGGGATTTGGATGCGATGACGGGTCAGGTGCTGGTTTTCGGGGCCACCGGAGGAGTGGGGGCGGCGCTGGCGCGGCGCCTGGCGGCGCGGGGTGCGCGGCCCTTCCTGGTGGCGCGGCGGGAGGCGCCGCTGGCCGAACTGGCGGCGGCGCTCGGCTGCGGCCATTTCGCCGCGGATCTGCTGGACCCGGCGGGGCGCCGTGCGGCGGTGGAGGCGGCGGGGTCGCCGCTCGCGGGGCTGGCCGTCTGCGTCGGCTCCATCCTGTTGAAGCCGCTGGCGCGCGTGACGGAGGCTGATCTGCTGGAGACCTTCCGGCTGAACACCGCGGGCCCGGCGCTGGCGGTGCAGGCGGCGGCGCCGGCGCTGGTGGCGGGGAAGGGTTCCGTGGTGCTGTTCTCCTCCGTCGCGGCGCGCACCGGCTTTCCTAGCCATGTGGCGATCGGGGCGGCAAAGGCGGGGGTGGAGGGGGTGACCGTCTCACTTGCCGCCGAACTTGCGCCGCATATCCGCGTCAATTGCATTGCGCCGAGCCTGACGCGCACGGCATTGGCCGAACCCCTGACGCGGAGTACCCAGATGGCCGACGCCATTGCCAAGCAGCACCCGATCCCCCGGCTCGGGGAGGCAGACGACGTGGCCGCATTGGCCGACTTCCTGCTGTCCGATGCTGCCGGCTGGATGACGGGCCAGGTGATCGGCGTCGATGGTGGCCGCGGCGCCATTGCGGGGCGCGGATGATGCGGCGGCGGGCGCTGATCGCCGTGGCGCCGAAGATGCTTCTGGGCGCCGTGCCGGCGACGCTGCTGGGCGCCGTGCCGGCGACGCTGCTGGCGAATGCCGCCCTCGCGGCGCCGGCCGGGCTGGATTTCCGGGTGATGCGCGCCGGCAGCGCGGTCGGCACCCACAGCGTGCGCTTCCGCGACAATGGCGATCTGCTGGAGGCGCAGAGCGATGTGCGGATCGAGGTGAAGCTGATGGGCTTCACGGTGTTCCGCTACCAGCATGAAACCGCCGAGACCTGGCGGGGCGACCGGCTGCTGGCCATGTCCTCCCGGCTGCAGAAGAACGGCACCACCACCGCCTGCGAGGCGCGCGCCAGCGGCAATGCCCTGCTGCTGCGCGGACCGGGTGGCGAACAGCGCCTGCCGGTCCAGGCGGCGCCGCTGACCTGGTGGCGGATGGCGACCCTGCGGCCCGGCGTGCCGTTGTTCGACCCGCGCCAGGCGGTCGCGGTGGACCCTGAGCTGCGGATCACCCCGGCCGCCGGCGGCACCCGCGTGGTGCTGGTGGGCGGGGAGGGAGCGGAGGTGCTCTACGATGCCGCCGGCACCTGGATCGGCTTTGCCACCACCGGCGAGGATGGCAGCCCGGTGCGGTACGAACGGGCGTGACCAGCCTGCGCGTGGTCCTCGGCGACCAGTGCTCCGCCGGGCTGTCCGCGCTGGAGGGGCTGGATGCGGCGCGGGACGTGGTGCTGATGGCGGAGGTGCGGGCCGAATGCACCTATGTCCGCCACCACAAGCAGAAGATCGCCCTGGTGCTGTCCGCCATGCGGCATTTCGCCGAGGCGCTGCGGGCACGCGGGATCACGGTGGCCTATACGCGGCTGGACGATGCGGCGAACACCCACAGCCTGGCCGGGGAAGTGGCGCGGGCCGCGAAGGCGCATCGTGCGCAGCGCGTTGTCTGCACCCATCCCGGCGAGTTCCGTGTGCTGCGCGACATGCAATCCTGGCAGGACGCGACCGGCCTGCCGGTGGAGGTGCGGGAGGATACGCGCTTCCTGTGCAGCCTGGACCGCTTCCGCGCCTGGGCCGGGGAGAAGAAGCAGCTCCGCATGGAGTATTTCTACCGCGAAATGCGCCGCGCCACCGGCCTGCTGATGACGGCCCCGGATGAGCCCGCCGGCGGCCAGTGGAACTACGACGCCGAAAACCGCGCCGCGCTGCCCGCCGACCTCAGCCCACCCCGGCCGCGCCGCTTCGCGCCGGATGCGGTGACGCAGGCGGTGATCGCGCTGGTGGAGCGCGAATTTCCCGACCATTTCGGCACCACAGGCCAGTTCCACTGGCCGGTCACCGCCGAACAGGCGGAGCAGGCGCTGGCGGATTTCGTCACCCATCGCCTGCCGCGCTTCGGCGACTACCAGGACGCCATGGCCAAGGGCGAGGCGACGCTGTTCCACGCTTTGGTCGGCGCCGCGATGAATTGCGGCCTGCTGGAACCCATGGCGGCCTGCCGCGCTGCGGAAGCCGCCTATCGCAGCGGCCATGCGCCGCTGAATGCGGTGGAGGGCTTCATCCGCCAGATCCTCGGCTGGCGCGAATATGTGCGTGGCCTGTACTGGCTGAAGATGCCCGCCTACCGCGACACCAATGCGCTGGAGGCCCATCGCAGGCTGCCCTGGCTGTACTGGTCCGGCGAGACCGCCATGGCCTGCATGGCCGCCGCCATCGGGCAGACGCGCGACCTGGCCTATGCCCACCACATCCAGCGGCTGATGGTGACCGGCAATTTCGCCCTGCTGGCCGGCATCGAACCCGCCGAGGTGAACGACTGGTACATGGTGGTCTATGCGGACGCCTATGAATGGGTGGAGCTGCCCAATGTGCAGGGCATGGCGCTGCATGCCGATGGCGGGGTGATGGCGTCCAAGCCCTATGCGGCCTCCGGCGCCTATATCAACCGCATGTCGGATTACTGCCGCGGCTGCGCCTATGACGTGAAGCGGCCGACCGGGGAGGGGGCCTGCCCGTTCAACTACCTGTACTGGGATTTCATGGCGCGCCACGCGACGCGCTTCGCCAGGAACATGCGGATGGCGATGCCGCTGCGGACGCTGGGCAAGATGGACCCGAACAAGGTCGCCGCGATGCGGGCGCAGGCGGCCGCCTTCCTCGATGCGCTGGAGGCGGGGGAGGAACCGGCTCCTACGGCACGCAGGACATCAGTGTCACGGGCTGGCCGCGATACGTCTCTGCCCCTTCTGGAGACCATCCCCGCGCCGCGTAGAACGCCGCCTGCCCGCCGGTGAACAGCCACAGGCGCTGATGCCCCTGCGCTGCCGCCCTGCGCCGCACCTCCGCCACCAGCGCCGTCGCCACGCCCTGCCGACGGTAGGCCGGCGCGACGAGGACGGAGGCGAGCCAGGGGGAAAGGTCCGGCCGGCTGGGCAGGTCCTCGGCATCCAGCGTCGCGGTGCCGATCGGCACGCCGTCACGTTCCGCGACCAGGGCGCAGGGCAGGCCAGGGCCGGTGGCGCGGCGCAGGAAGGCTTCGGCTTCCGCCAGCGCATGGCCGCCCGCCTGCCACCATTCGGCGTGCAGCCACGCGGCAACGGTCGTCAGATGCGGGGACTGGGCTGCGGGGCGGATCAGCATGGTGAACAACCCCTGCGGGTCGCCCCGACATAGGTCAATCCCTGCCGCGTGAGTCGCCAGCCACCCATGGTGTGGGTGGAGCGCGTGACGCTCAGTCGCGCCGGGGCATGGCCTCGGTGCGGCTGGCGGGTCCCGGCACCGTGCGGGTCATCAGCCCGGCACCGATCTCCACCAGGCCGAGGATCAGATGCGGCCAGAAGACGCGGTCGGCGAAGCCGAACAGCCAGGGGGAAGCGGCGAGCAGGACGCCCGAGCCGATGTCGAGCATCAGGTGCACCGGCATCGGGATCACCTTGATCGCGCCGAGTTCGTAATCCGTCAGCAGCGCGTAGACGATGGCGGCAGCGCCCAGAAATTGCGGCACCCACTGCGCCGCGGTGCCATCGGCGAAGCCCAGCAGGTAAGGCGCGACGATCAGAAACACGCCCACCAGATAATCCAGCACGCCATGCGTATGGGTGGGAATGAAGCGCATCCTGTCCTCCCGAGACTGCGTCGCCCCGGCAACGCTGGATGACGCCGTGCCGTTCAGGGACGATCCGCCAGCGTTCATTCCGATGGGCATGTCCCGGGCATTGACGATGGCGCTGGATCCGGAGCGCCGTGTCCTGCACCAGCGGCGCGTCTTCAACTGAGACGGCCTATGCCGTCATGCCACGTTGCGTGACTGCGCCACCACTTCCTCGGCGATCAGCCGCCGCGCCGCCTCGGCCGGCATGGGGCGGCCGAACAGCCAGCCCTGGGCCTGTTCGCAGCCTTCCGCCGTCAGGATGCGCGCCTGTTCCTCCGTCTCCACGCCTTCGGCCACCACCGTCATGTCCAGGATGCGGCCGAGGCCCACGATGGTGGCGACGATGGCGCAGAGCTTCGGGTCGCAGGTCAGGTCCTTGATGAAGGCGCGGTCGATCTTCAGCTTGCCGAAGGGGAAGCGCCACAGATGCGCCAGGCTGGACCAGCCCGTGCCGAAGTCATCCATGGCGATGGACACGCCCAGCGCCCGCAGGTCGCGCAGCAGGGCCACCACATCCTCCGGGTCCTCCTGCAACAGGCTTTCGGTGATCTCAAGCTCCAGCCGATGCGCCGGCAGGCCGGTGCGGGCCAGCGCATCGGCCACGGTATGCACCAGGTCGCCATAGCGGAACTGGGAGGGGGACAGGTTGACCGCCACGCGATGGTCGCCGGGCCAGCGCGCGGCCTCGGCGCAGGCGGCGCGGATCACCCAGGCGCCGAGCGGCACGATCATGCCGTTCTGCTCGGCCAGCGGGATGAACTCGATCGGCGGGATCATCCCCCGAACCGGATGCGGCCAGCGCAGCAGCGCCTCGAACCCCACCAGGCGCTGGTCGCGCAGGCGGCGTTGCGGCTGGTAGTGCAGCACCAGGGCCTCGGCCTCGATCGCCTGCTGAAGATCGGCCTCAAGCTCCCGCCGCGCGCGCAGCGCGTCATCCATCGCCGGCTCGAAGCCGCGGATCGCAGGCTTCGGCGCGCCGCGCGCGGCAGAAAGCGCGGCTTCGGCGCGCGCCAACAACAATTCCGCCTCCTTCCCATCCTGCGGCGCGACGGCAAGGCCGAGCTCCACGCAAAGGGTCAGGCCATTGCCGTTGGGCAGCGGCAGGGGTTCGGCCAAGGCATTGGCCAGTCGTTCCGCCAGCGTGACCGCATCCTCCTGCCCCGCCATGGCGGTCTGCACCACCGCGAAGCGGTCCGCCGAAAGCCGCGCCACGGTATCGCCGTGCCGCACCAGGGATTTCAGACGCCGGGCCAGCGCCTCCAGCACCGCATCGCCGGTGGCGCGGCCATGCAGGGCGTTCACGTCGCGGAAGCCGCGCAGGTTCAGCACCAGCACGCCCACCTGGCCATGCCCCTCCCGCACCCCTGCCAGAGCCTCGTCCAGGCGCAGGCGCAGCTCGGCATGGTTGGGCAGACCGGTCAGGCCGTCATGGCGCAGCAGGGTGCGGGCGCGGGTCGCGGCGGCTTCCTCGCGCCGGCCACGCAGCCCGAGCCACAGCATCAGCGCCAGCATCGTGCCGGCGAAAACGATGATGCTGGCCTGGGCCATGTGGAAGACACTGGCGATGTGCTCCCGCCGCCCCGTATCGCGCAGGGTGACCTGGAGGGTTCCGGCGGTGCCCTGCGCATCCTGTACCGGCCATTCGACCCGTGCCGGACGCCGGGCGCGGCGCTCCTGCGGGTCCACGGGCGCTTCCGCCAGCGGCGACCCGCCCGGGCCGAGCAGCCGGAAGCCGGCGAATTCCTCCGCCAGCGGAAAGGCGCTGAGCCGCGCGAGATCGGCCTCGCTGGCCGGCGCGCCCCGCAGAAGCTGTGGCAGGCGCGGTTCCTCCCGAATCAGATCCTTCACCATCTGCTGGGCAAAGGAATGGCTGGCGGCGCGCAGCGTGTATTCCAGCAGGAACTGGTGCGCGATCATCGCACTGAGCGTCAGCACCACGGCGACGGCGCTCAGGCGCAGCAGCAGGCGCTGCACCGTATCGGTCGGGGTCGAAGCCTGGGGCGTAGGACTGGCCATGCAGGCATTCTGGACCGCATTGATGAACCGGGGGTTGAAGGCCGGCGCGCTGCGATTTGCCCCGGCACGCCGCGCGCCGGTATAGCAACGCCACCAAGGCTGAAGCCGCGAGACAGAGAGACGGAGAGACAGGCCATGGCCGGCCATTCGCATGCGAAGAACATCATGCACCGCAAGGCGGCGCAGGGGGCCAAGAAGGCGGCGGCCTTCGGCAAGCTGATCCGGGAGATTTCCGTCAGCGCCAAGCAGGGCCTGCCCGACCCGGCGATGAACCCCCGGCTGCGTGCCGCGGTGAAGGCGGCCCTGGTCGCGAACATGACGCGCGACACCATCGACCGCGCCATCAAGCGCGCGGCCACCGCCGGGGTGGGGGAGGACTATCAGGAGATGCGGTATGAGGGCTACGGCCCCTACGGCATCGCCGTGATCGTCGAGGCGCTGACCGACAACCGCAACCGCACCGGCGGCGACCTGCGGTCCATCTTCGCCAAGAATGGCGGCGCGCTGGGGGAGACCAATTCGGTCGCCTTCCAGTTCGAGCGCAAGGGCGTGCTGCGCTACCCGGCCGCTGCGGCGGATGCCGACACCATGCTGGAAGCCGCGATCGAGGCGGGCGCCGGCGATGTGGAAAGCACCGGGGACGGGCATGAGGTGTCCTGCGCGGTGGAGGATTTCGCCGCCGTGCGCGATGCGCTGGAGGTAAAATTCGGCACCGCCGAGGCCGCCAAGCTGGAATGGTGGCCCTCCACCACCGTGGAGCTGGACGAGGAACGGGCGCGGGAGGTGCTGAAACTGCTCGATCTCCTCGACGAGCTGGACGACGTGCAGAACGTCTATGCGAATTTCGAGGTGGATGCGGCGGCGATGGAGCGGCTGAGCGCCTGATCCGGCGCTGGCGTGGCCGTTGCCGTCTGGCCGGCACGGCCTGACGCGGGTGCCCCCTGACCCCGGGCGTCTTGACTTGGGATACGGCGGCCGGGAAGCTTTGCGCCCGGCCTGAGCAGCGTCGCCCGTGACTGGCGATGGTTGGTATTGCCGCCGTTCAATCAAGAAACCATCCCAGGAGGAAACCATGATCAATCGGCGCAGCCTTGGCCTCGGCGTGCTCGGCGCAACGGCGTTTGGCATCAGCGGGCGGCCTGCCCAGGCGGCCTATCCGGATCGGGTCATTTCGATCGTCGTTCCCTTCGCCGCCGGGGGCGCGACCGATCTGGCCGGCCGCCTGCTGGCGGATAAGCTCGGGCCTCTGCTGTCCGAGGGCGGGCGGGCTGTGGTGGACAACCGCCCCGGCGCCGGCAGCGCGCTCGGCGCCGATATCGTCCGGCGCGCGCGGCCGGACGGCTACACGTTGCTGGTCGGCTCGGCCTCGACGCTCGCGGTCGCGCCAGCCTCGGGTGCCGCGGCCGCACGCTACCATCCGACCCGGGATTTCACGCCGCTGGCCTTCTTCGGCATCAGCACCATGGGCCTGATCGTGGCCAGCAACAGCGGGATCACCACGACGCAGCAATTGATCGACCGCATGCGCGCCGAACCCGGCAAGTATTCCTTCGCGAGTTCCGGCGTCGGCGGCATTGCGCATCTGGCCGCGGAGTATCTTTGCAAGGAAGCCGGGGTGGAGGCGGTGCACGTGCCCTATCGTGGCGGCTCGCAGACCGCGGAGGCGATCATGAAGGGCGAGACCCTGTTCGCGATCGACACGGTCGGCTCCAATATCGGGCAGATCCGCGCCGGCACCTTGCGGCTGCTGGCGGTGACCACCCGGGCCCGCGACCCGAACTTCCCGGATGTCCCCACCATCGCGCAATCGGGCGTACCGAACTACGAGATGGCCAGTTGGACGGTGCTGGCCGGCCCGGCGGGCATGCCGGCCGATATCGTGGAAGCGCTGGGCAGCGCCGCCGCCAAGGCCATCGCCGATCCCGCCGTCCGCAACCGCCTGGAAACCACCGGCACCCTGCCGGAGCTGAACAGCACGCCGGCCGCAACGCGGGAATTCCTCGACCGCCAGTTCGAGATGTACCAACGCGTAGTCCAGCAGATCGGGCTGCGTCTCGACTGAACCAGGCACCGCCGGTCCTCAACCCAGGTGGTTGGGCCGGCGGTATTGGTGGGCGCTGCTCCACGCGTCGCGATGACCTTTCCTGCCTGACATGCGTCACGAACCCGTTACCGAATGAACCCGGAGGCGCAACGGGCGATCTGTTCTCAACCGCGACGATGACATTGCGGCGATGAGATGAATGGACCGCCAGATGAGCCGAAACCTGCTTTACCCCGTCCTGGGCGCGCTGCTGATCGCGGTTGGCGCGCTCGGCTACTGGGCCTACCAGGAACAGAACCGCAGCGGGATCGACCTGACGGTCGGCGGCCGCGGCATCACCGTCGAAACCCGCTGAGGGGGACGGATCATGCTCGGAACAGTCCTTCTCATCGTGCTGGTCCTGGTGCTGCTGGGCGGCGTCAGCGGGCGCTTCGGCGGCTATGGCTACGGCTTCGGCCATGGCGGCATGGGCCTGCTCGGCACCGTGCTGGTCATCTTGGTTATCCTGCTGGTACTCGGACGCATCTGAAGTGCGGCGGGGCCCCTAGGCTGGGGCACCGCCTGCATACCGGGTTGGCTTCGTGGCCTTTTGCGGCGATATCTTCCCCCAAGGGCCGCGAAAGGCCCCGCGGAGGAAATGCTGCCATGACCATGATCCCACGTCGTCTCGCGCTCGGCCTGCCCCTGCTGGCGTTGGCGACGCCCGCCCTGGTGCGGCCCGCATCGGGGCAGGCGGCCTGGCCGTCACGGCCCATGCGCCTGGTGGTGCCCTATGCGCCGGGTGGCACGACGGATGTGATGGCGCGCCTGGTGGCCGAACAGATCGGCCAGCGCCTGGGCCAGCCGGTGATTGTGGAAAACCGCCCCGGCGCCGGCGCCACCATCGGCGCCGCGATGGTGGCGCAGGCCGAGCCCGATGGGCTTACCCTGTTGATGTCCAACAGCGGGTCGCATGGCGTCTCGCCCAGCCTGTATCCGACGCTGCCCTACGACCCGATGCGCGACTTCACCCATGTGGCGCTGGTGGTGACCAGCCCCTCCGTCCTGGTGGTGACGAAGGGGCATCCGGCACAGGACATGGCGCAGTTCATCGCCCATGTGCGCCGCGCCGGGGAGATCGATTTCGCCGTCTCCGGCGTCGGCAGTTCCAGCCACCTGACCGGCGTGCGCCTGGGCCTGGCGCTGGGTGTCCGGGTGCTCGCGGTGCCCTATCGCGGCGCCGGTCCGGCAATGACCGACACCATCGCCGGCGTGGTGCCCGCAATGATGGACAGCCTGCCGTCTGCCGCGCAGCACATCAACAGCGGCAGCGTGCGCGCCCTGGCCGTGTCATCCGCCACAAGGTCCAACCGCTTCCCCAACCTGCCGACGCTGCAGGAAAGCGGCGTGGATGTGGTCAATTCGGCCTGGTTCGGCATTTCCGGCCCGGCCGGCCTGCCGCGGGAGATTGTCACTCGCCTGGCCGCGGTGATCCGCGATGCCCTGGCGCAGCCCGCCATGATCACCCGCTTCGAGGACCTGACAGGCGCGCCGCCGCCGGAGAGCACGCCGGAAAGCTACACTGAATTCGTGCGCTCGGAGATCGCCAGCTTCGCGCCGATCGTGCGCGCGGCGGGCATCAATCCGACCTAGGTCGCTCCTCCTCCACCCCCGCCGCAAACACCTCCGCCACCGTCAGCCGGCGCCGCGACAGGTGTTGCGCGTGGGACCAGCGGCAGATCGCCTCCAGTTCCGCCCGGTTGGCGGCGATGCCGTAGGTCCAGGGGTCGGGGCCGAGCAGCGCCTTGGTTGCGGCCCATTCCTCGGCGTGGAAGGGCAGCATCCGGGTCAGGGAGGAATGGCGCAGATCGGCCTCGATATCCGCCAGAGCCAGGCGCTTGGCCTCGGCAAAGGCGGCAGTCAGGCGGGGTGCCAGGGTCGGTTCCTGCGCCAGGATATCCTGGCGGATGCCCATCAGATGCATGATCGGGTGGAAGCCGGTGCGGCGGTGATAGGCGATGGCGGCCGCGCGCGGGTCCGGGAACAGGCGCACCACGCGCGGGTCCCCGGCGGCGAAGGCGGCGGGTTCGGTGGGGGACAGGATGGCGTCGATTTCGCCGGCCAGCAGCGCGTCGTTCAGCGTGCCCGGGATGGGCTGCACATCCATCTCCGGCGGCAGTTCCAGGCGCAGCCTTTCCTTGCGGCCGGCCTGGTTGGTGCCGGCGGTGCGCCAGGCGATGCCGTTCACATCGACGCCGTGGTCATCGCCCAAGATGCCGCGCAGCCATAGGCCGAGCGTCATCTGATACTCCGGGATGCCGACGCGGCGGCCTTCCAGATCCTTCGCCGTGGCAATGCCCGCCCCGGCCCGCAGATAGATGCAGCCATGCCGGAAGGCGCGGGAGACGAAGGCCGGGATCGCCGCATAGGCCGCCTCGCCCCGCGAGACCTGCAGCAGGTGGGAGGAGAGCGACAGCTCCGTCACATCGAACTCCGCGCGCGAAAAGGCGCGCGGAAAGCTCTGCTCCGAATGGATCGGCACCTGCACCAGCCGCATGCCCGGGACCTGCACGCGCCCGTCGAACAGGGCACGCACGCGGTCATAGGGCGCGCAGGCGACCGTCAGTGTCAGCAAGTGCTCAATCCGCCCGGATGCGCGCGCGCGCGATCAGCACGCGGAACCGCTCCAGCTCGCTGGCGATCAGCGTGCGGAAGGCCTCCGGCGTGCGCGGGGCGGCATCCGCGCCTTCCGTCACCAGCCGCGCCTTGAGGTCGGCATCGCCCAGCAGCCCGTTCACCGCGGCGTTGATGCGGGCCACCACCTCCGGCGGCGTCGCGGCGGGCGCCACCAGGCCGTGCCATTGCACCACCTCGAAGCCCGGCAGCGCCTCCGCCGCGATGGCGGGGATGCCGGGCAGCGCGTCCGATGGCGTGAGCCCGCTCATCCCCAGCCCCAGCAGGCGGCCGTCGCGGATCGAGGGCAGCACCACCGGCGCGCCGGCGAAGCTGGCCTTCAGCCGCCCGGCCATGAGGTCCGTCAGCATCGGGCCGTTGCCGCGATAGGGCACATGCACCAGCTCGATCCCGGCCGCATCGCAGAAGGCCGCCATGGTGATGTGGGACGCCGCGCCATTGCCGGCGCTGCCATATTCCAGGCTGCCGGGATTGGCCTTGGCGAGCGCGATGAATTCCGCTGCCGTGCGCGCCTGGACCGAGGGGTGGACCGTCAGGATGGAGGGCAGGGTGGCGACCAGCGCCACCGGCGCGAAATCGCGCAGCACGTCATAGGGGTTGTTCGGGTAGATCCAGGGGTTCACCGCCAGCGTGCCGACATGGCCCCACATCAGCGTATGGCCATCCGCCGGGGCACGCGCCACCGCGGTGGCGCCTACGGTGCCGCCGGCGCCGCCCCGATTCTCCACCACCACCGGATGCCCGCCCAACGCCTGTTGCAGCTTCAGCGCGACGGGCCGCGCCAGCAGGTCGTTCGACCCGCCGGGCGGGAAAGGCACCACGATGGTGATTGGCCGCGATGGCCAGGGCGCCTGCGCCAGGGCCGGCGCGGCCATGGCTGGCAGGCCCAGCAGGCTGGTGGCGCGAAGCAGGGTGCGGCGTGCGAGCATGGTGGCCTCCGACGGGTTCGGACCACAATTGCGCTTTGCAAAGGATTGCGGAAGGCCGCATCCCGCATTTTGGGAAAGGTGGCGATTGTCCGGCCCCGGCCCGTGAATGATTTCCAGCCGGCCATGTGCTGCGTTAGGCTGCCCCATCCTGCTGGAGAAAACCGATGACCAAGATGCGGATCGAGGGGTCCTTCGTCGCCCTGATCACCCCCTTCAATGCCGATGGCAGCGTCGATTTCGGCGGCTTCCGCACGCTGATCGACTGGCAGGCGAAGAACGGCACCTCCGCCGTGCTCATCATGGGCTCGACCGGGGAGGTCTCCATGCTGACGCCGGAGGAACGGCGCGAGATCGTCGAGAAGACGGCGAAGATGAAGACCGGCGGGATGAAGATGTTCTATGGCTGCACCGGCACCAGCACGGCGGCGACCATTGCCTATCTGAAGCACGCCAAGGCCGCCGGTGCCGATGGCGCCATCCTGGCAGCCCCCGCCTATATCTGCGCGCCGGAGGATGACATCGAGGCCTTCTTCGCCGAATGCGCGGATGCGGTGGAACTGCCGATCGGCATCTACAACAACCCGCCGCGGGTGAAGTCCGACCTGCATTGGGACCATCTGCTGCGGCTGATGAAGCACCCGAACATCGTCGTGCTGAAGGAAAGCACCA
>LNFM01008186.1_pt1 | contig 15894 bp, 13 predicted proteins | sample 596031 | NCBI WGS metagenome assembly LNFM01 (sample SAMN04254537, study PRJNA301005) | activated carbon metagenome | isolation source: dual media filters at the Ann Arbor, Michigan drinking water treatment plant | place: USA: Ann Arbor | reverse complement strand
GAGCAGGAAACGGGCGCGTAGCTCAGCGGTAGAGCACACCCTTCACACGGGTGGGGTCACAGGTTCAATCCCTGTCGCGCCCACCATTGTTTATCTTGATGAAACAATGAATTGTGATTGCCCGATTCGTGCGGCAGTTGGATTTTCTGGCGTATTGGGGTCAAATTGGGGTGCCTTTCTATCAATTGGGGGCGCCCAATCGCCGTCTATTCGCATCGGCAGTCAGGTGTGTGAGTGCGGGATGGTTCAGCTCAACTTGTTAACTTCGCTTCAGCGTTAGGCTGTCGGGGCCGTTGGTCCTGGTGTGCAGTCGCCGCTGCGGAGCACGCGCTGGCCCACGCTATCGGCGACAAAGCCCAGCAAGCGTATTTGCCGTGATGACGTTCTCGAACGGCGACGGCCGATGATGGAAGAGTGGTCTACTTTCTGCGATGCTTTGTGAAATCTCTTCGTGCCCTAGGGCGCGGCCCGACTAACAAGTTTCATGAACTAATACCGGCCGGCACCCAACAACCCCCAGGGGCCTACGTAGCTTCCGATGAGGCACTTGCGCACGCATGGCGACCAACTTGAGCCGCTACGAGGATCGAGGCATTCGAAGCGGTCCCTGACGGCCTCCACCGCTTTTCACAGCAGGAAGACGGAAAAACATCAGCGATGACCGAAGAGCCAACGAGCGCTCCAGCTAGTGACCCTGAGATGCTGAATCGAATTGGGGAAACACTTTCGCGACGACTGAATGAAGATCTCCGGAAGCACGGTTTGAACGAAGGCATGGTCTTCGGCAACTTTGTACCTGATGTCGCCCGTAAAGCGATCCTCGAGTTATGCGGACGCACGGGCGATGAGCTTATAAACGACATAGTTGAAAGTGGGGGAGTGTCGACGCTCGGTCCTCAACATTACGCCGTTCTCTATATCGGAGCTCTACGAAAACTTGCTTCCGATGATCGAATGAAGCCGGCGTATGCGCTTCTGCTGTCTGAGTTCGATTCGCAAGCACAATGGAGCAGGTTTTTTGATGCGCATGGCAGCGCAATGCTTTTTGATTCTGACGCAACGAGATTGCGTATCGAGCAGGCGAAAAAAATACGCTCCGACATGATCAAAGCTGCGGGTAGCCTTCATAAGGCGCTGAGCGAGCTTCACGCTCTTGCTCAAACCGACGAAGAAGACCTCGATCTCACTCTTTTATCTGCAGACATAAATATTCCACCAAAGCTGCTATTGCGTGTTATCGATGAAAACGATCTCGTGGATGTCGCCCAAGATGTAACTGACCGACGTGCGGATGAAATTTCGACTAATCTTTTAGAGGTTCTCGCAGAGGCATCTGGAGCCCGTCGGTCTTTATATGCTCGACAGCCACGGCCTGTGGACGTGGCCAGAATTGTGTTTGAAGCCGCCCAGCAATGGGCGCCAGCAGCGCTAGGTTTCGACCAAGCCGTTATGCGTCGGACTCGAAGCAGATTGGAGCCGGTCCGTGCCGTTGGATGGCGACTTGATGCCGCGAATGACGTCAAGGAATTCGACATAGTCGACGGTAAAGTGGTCGAACGTGCGCCATTGGAACAGATACGAAAATCGACCAATCTTATTAAGGCTGTTGCTATCGCAGTCACTGTCGTCCTTGACGATCCTGAAACAGACTTTACCTACGACGATGTTCGCAAGGCGTTGGAAAGTTGGACCAGTTGAAGGAAGGCTGAACTCTCCAGAACTGCACTGAACTCATCGCATAATTTTCTTTTCGAACTTCTTCGACGGACAACCGCTTGCCTTGGTACGTACGAACCAGCGTAAACACGTGCTGCCACGGGAAAATGCGAAATGGACCAGAATGCAAGCGAAAAGGACCGGTGGGCCTATCGCGTCGCCGATGCGTGTCACGGCCTCGGCATTAGCCGGACCAGCTTATATGAACTCGTGAAGGCCGGTAAAATCAAAACGATCAAGATCGCGGGTCGGACACTGGTGCCGCGCTCCGAGATCGAACGCCTGACACGCGTCGATAGCGCTGCCTGAACGGAGCCGCCAGCCGCGCCGGCGGCGATCAAATCCACACCAGCATACATTAACGGCCCGTGTAACGCGTAGCGCTGAAATAAAGCGCCGTGGGTCAACATGCGGAGGCTCAAATGCAGCCCTTCCAGAACTTCAACTTGCCCACGGCAGGCACCTACCCTCACACGGCGCCGGTCAGAACAAACCTTGCTGTCGCTCGCGGATTCGCGTGCTCCGGCATCCCCGTGTTCCCGTGCGACACACTTAAACGGCCGTTGACGTCGCGCGGGCACCACGACGCGACCACCGATCTCAATACTATCCGACGCTGGTGGACACGTAGGCCCGCCGCACTGGTCGGCATTCCGACAGGTCCGGGCTCCGGCGTATGGGTGCTCGACGTGGACGGCGATGCCGGGCTCCGGAGCCTAAACGAGTTGATGGCTCGCCTTGGCGTAGGGACGATCGCGGACCTCACGCCATGTGTTAGCCGCACGCCGAGCGGCGGCTTGCATCTGATCTTCCGATTGCAGAATGGAGATCGGCCACGCAACCGGGCGCGGGATATCGGCGCCGGGCTCGACACGCGCGGCGTGAAGGCGGACGGCGAGAGCGCCGGCTACTTCATCGGACCCGGCTCGATGCTGTCGGATGGTCGTCGTTACGAGCTGGTGGATGCGACAACGCTGAAGCCGATCGGGGCGCCGGGGTATTCGTTCGAGAAGGCCGTGCCCGCGCCGCGCAAGCTGGTGGGTCTCGCCACCTTTAACGCCGCTGAGCGCGCCGTGATCGTCGCGTCGCCAGAGCTGCGACAGGCCATTCGCGACGGTGCTCCAGTCGAGTGGCCAATCCTCGTCGCGCAGCACCAGGCGAAACGCGCGGCCCTGGCCGCGGCTCCTGCGCCAAGGCGAGGCGCTCCCGGCACGCCCGAGCTGGAGCGCCAGCTCCGCTACGTTGCCTCGATCCTCAGTCGCGAGTTGCGCAAGCTGGCTGGCATGAGGCCCGGCAGCGGGCGCAACGATGCCGCATTCCGGCTCGTGTGCCGCGTCGGCCGGTGGGTGCATAACGGGATCATCACTCAGGACCAGCTTGCCGACGACTTGCTCTACGCCTGCACGTGCAATGGTCTCGTGCACGACGACGGCCGCAAGGCCGTGCTCGACACGATCGCAAGCGGGCTTGCCCGATCGGCAAACGATGCGCTGCCAGCATTGGAGGCGCGACATGGATGAGGCCCTCGTAAACTGCCAATTCCCCGCTGGTGCGGCGCCGGTCGTGCCGTCTTTAGAGGGTTCCGCGGGTTCTGCGGGTTCCGGTCATAGGAAAACGCCGAAAACACGGGCGAAAGCGCAGGCTGACGCGGAACCCGCCGAAGGGTTCCGGCAGGGTTCCGCAGGGGTCCAGGCCGGGGAGAAAGCGTCCGCGAAGTGGCTGCCGAGCGGGTTCCGGCTGCGCGGCGACGGCTCGATCATGCACGAGGCCGAGCCAGATCAATGGAAATGGCTGTGCTCGCCTCTCATTGTCGAGGCCGCGACGCGTAATGTCGAAGGCGAGGCATGGGGAAGGCTGATCCGCATCCGGGATCGCGATAAGGTGTGGCACGAGTGGGCAATGCCCATGGCCGAGCTGGCTGGTGCTGGCGACGGCTACCGCGCCAAATTGCTCGGAATGGGGCTCGAGCTGGCGCCGGGCTCGAAGGCGCGCAACGCGCTGCATAGCCTGCTCACCGCCGCCGATCCGCAGGACCGCGCGCGCTGTGTCGCGACGCTAGGTTGGCACGGGGACGCATACATGCTTCCCGATGAAGTGATCGGCAAAGCCAACGGCGAGCACTACGTGCTGCAATCCAGCGCGCCGCTGGTGCACGCCTTCCGCTGCGGCGGCACGCTCGACGGCTGGCGCGATACCATCGGCAAGTCCGCTGTTGGCAACTCGCGCCTCGTGCTGTCGATTTCGATGGCATTCGCCGCACCGCTGCTCCGGCCGCTCGGCATGGAAGGCGGCGGCGTGCACTGGCGCGGCGGATCGAGCACCGGCAAGACGACGATGGGCGAGGTTGCCGGGGCGGTCTGCGGTGGTGGGCGCGACGGCTACAAGGTCACGTGGCGCGCCACGGACAATGGTATCGAGAACGTTGCCACCGCTCACAACGACGGGCTCGCCGTACTCGACGAAATCGGCCAAGTCAGCGCCGATGCGCTGGCAGCCACGGCCTATATGCTGGCCAACGGGCAGGCCAAGCGACGCATGACACGCGATGGTGCCGCGCGCTCGACTGCGGCTTGGTCGCTCCTCTTTTTGTCGACGGGCGAGATCGGCCTCGCCGACAAGCTGCGCGAGAGCAAGCACGGCGGCGGACGGGTGATGGCCGGCCAACAGGTCCGTGTGCTCGAGCTGTCGGCCGACGCGGGCGCGGGCCGCGGCGTGTTCGATCATCTGGCCGAGTTCGAGAGCGGGCAGGCCTTGGCCGATAATCTTAAGGCGGCAGCAGCAACTCACTACGGGCACCCGCTACGCGCCTACATGCGACGATTGATCGAGGAACGGCCCTTCGATCGCATCAGGCGGTTCGTAGAGGCGTTCGTTGCCGGGGTGACGCCCGCCGGCGCTGATGGACAAGTCCGCCGGGCAGCGGCGCGGTTCGGGATCATCGCTGCCGGCGGGGAAACAGCACAGCGCTACGGCATTGTTCCGTGGCCCGAGGGCGAGGCGATCAACGCGGCCAAGCGCCTGTTCGCCGAGTGGCTGGCCGGGCGCGGCGGCAGCGAGCCGGCGGAGATCGAGGCCGGGCTTACTGCCGTGCGGCGCTTTATCGAAGCGCACGGCGCCAGTCGTTTTGCGCCTTGGACTGAACCTGATCGTGTGGTGCAGAACCGTGCTGGCTACTCCCGACAACGGGAAGGTGGACTTGCCTACTACGTGCTGCCCGAACAATGGAAATCCGACGTGCTCCGGGGGCACGACCCTGGCCTGATCGCGCATGAGATGGTCAAGCGCGGGATGCTCAAGGCGACGTCCGATGGCAAGCCGCAGACAAAGCAGCGACTGCCGGACGGTACTGAGCGCAAGGTGTACGTCGTGCTTCCCACGATCTTTCGCGGGGAGGCCGGCGCATGAGGCAGTTGCTCGCCTTGCTCGACGGCGAAAGCCACGGAACCTCAGCGGAACCCGAATGGGTTCATGGGCGGGTTCCAGAAATCGGCGCGCATTATCAATCAGCTACCTTTGGTGGAACCTGGGGAACCCGCGGAACCCCGGCAATTGAATACGCTGGCGCAGATGACGTCATTGTGCAGCGAGTCGCCGATCTCGCCGATTCTTGGCACGAGCGCATGGCGATCTGCAGTGAGGCTGGCGACATCAGCGAGGTCGATGTCGAGACAGCGGCTGCACTGGAAGTAGGCCGGGCGCTCGCACGCCATTTCGTCCAAGATGATGAGGGGCGTGGCTGGCTAACCGGCGCTTTTCGGCCGAAGAGTCAGGGTCTCGCCGCCGATGTAATTGACGAGGGCGACGTCGCGCGTCAGCAGCAAGAATGATGAACCAAGGTTACGTCGACATTATCCGGCACGAAGAGAGGTTGCCGCCATGCAACTAACCGCACGCGAGATCACCGACGAAACTGTGAAAGATTCTCAGAGAAGAGTGAAAGGTCGCGGGCGCAGCCCGGCCAGTCGCAGCAACCTTCGGCCACGCGCGAAGGGGCAGCCGAGCTTGAACCCCGGCGGTCGGCCCAAGAAGGAGTTCAAGCTTGCGGAAATGGCGCGTCAACATGCCATCGCTGCGCTGGCGACCCTGGTCGACGTCATGCAGGACAAAACGGCCACGCCGGCTTCTCGCGTGAGCGCGGCCTCGGAAGTTCTGGATCGCGCCTTCGGCCGCGCACCTCAGGCGATGAAGGTGAACGTCGAGGCTTCGTTCTCGGAGCAGTTCGAGGCATTCGTACGAACGATCAATGCGCGAAGCAGCAGGGCGGCGAGTTCGAGCGCGATAGGCTGAAGTAACCGCTTGAACGTTATCGGAGCCGCTGCACGCGTGGCCACGGGTCCGGCCTCGCCAATAGGCCACCACAAACCTGGCACAGGCATTTGAAAACCTTCGTGTGTCCAACGAGTCACTTTTCGCCTTGCAAATCAGCCTAGAATCCGCGCGGGTCGTTACCGCTAGAACGCGAAGGCCTGAATCTGTTCGAGGTCACCATGGAGGCTGGCAACCATGTCTGATAACCCGACGGATGTGACCACTGGTAACAGTGAGGGATCAGTGGAGCGACCAACGGGTTTGCGGCCCTGGAAGCCGGGCGTGAGCGGCAATCCGCGGGGGCGCCCCAAGGTAGCCGAGGAAGTGCGCAGCCTCGCACGTGCACACGGCCAGCGCGCGTTGGAGCGCCTGGTCGAATTGATCGAGGACCCCGATCCTCGTGTCGCGTTCATGGCCGCGAGGGAGGTCCTGGATCGCGCGTACGGCAAGCCCACACCCGCGACGGACGTCGATGACCACGACAACAAAGTAACAGTGGTCGTGAAGCGTTTCGAGTACCAGTCGGGGGCCGCCGTCCTGCTTGCACCGCCGATAATCGAGCCTTGAAGCTGGCTGCCATCGCCGCTCGCCGTGGCGTCAAGACCTTCGGCGAAGCGAACAGTCGCCGATACTGCAGCACGCGAACACTAAAGGCGCCGACCTCAACCGACTGATGGTCGAGCTCCATGGCAGCCAGACAGGCTGCGGGCAAAAACAAGGGCGGGTCGGGGTACATAGCCGAATCCGGAATCGGGGATCTCGCGCGGCACTGCGTCAGCCGTGCTCGGATTCTTTCAGATGCCTGCCGCCGCCCTTGCGATCATCACGGCAACGACCCTCGCGGCATCGCCGCTTCTCGCATTTTAAATCGTACTGGCGACAATGACGACTATCGCGGCGCTGGTCTCTTGCTTGCGCTAGCCACTTCCTACCGCGTGGGTCCGTACTTCGATTTTCTTGACCACCGCCGCCTGCTATTGTGTAGCCATCAGCGTCGCCTACACTCGATCTGTTAGTGCCGCACACCGAGAGGCCTATGCCATGACTACGCTCCCCGCCACCTACCTCACGATGCTCACCCTCGTGAAGCCTGAGGAGCAACTCGAGCTATCGCTGGCGCGGCGGCCGCTCGAGCCGCCGAAGGACAAAGAGGTTGTTGTCAAAGTACAGGCGACGCCGATCAATCCCTCTGATCTCGGTCTCATGGTTGGTGGCGCCGACATCACGACGGCGCGCGGGTCTCAGCGGGATGGGCTGCCCGTCATCACGGCGAGCGTGCCGCCGGCCGGCATGCGCGCCATGGCGGCGCGCATTGGCGAGGCGCTGCCGATCGGCAATGAGGGCGCGGGTCTCGTCGTTGCAGCGGGCTCATCGCCCGAGGCACAGGCGTTGATGGGCCAGACCGTCGCCATGATCGGTGGCTCGCTCTATGCCGACTATCGCACTTTGCCCGCCCGAATGTGCATGGCGCTGCCTGCCGGGACAAACCCAAGGGACGGCGCCTCGAGCTTCGTCAACCCGATGACCGCGCTCGGCTTTACAGAGACAATGAAGATGCAGGGGTACAAGGGCATCGTGCACGCAGCGGCCGCCTCCAACCTCGGCCAGATGCTGATCAAGATCTGCAAAGCAGACGGCATCCCGCTCGTCAACATCGTGCGCAGCGAGCGCCAGGTGGCGATGCTGAAGGAACTTGGCGCAACGCACGTGCTCGATTCCAGCGCCGACGGTTTCCAGGAAGCGCTCGTTGACGCCATCGCCGCGACGGGTGCCATGCTCGGTTTCGATCCGATCGGCGGCGGCAAGCTGTCGAGCCAGATGCTGGCCGCCATGGAGCAGGCGGCGGTGCGCCGCATGAAGACCTACAGCCGCTATGGCTCCGACGAGATGAAGCAGGTCTACATCTACGGTGGCCTCGATCTCGGGCCGACGATACTCAACCGCAGCTTCGGCCTGACATGGGGCCTCGGCGGCTGGCTGCTGACGCCGTTCCTGCAAAAGGCCGGCCCCGAAGTGCAGGCCCGCATGCGCAAACGCGTCGCCGACGAGCTGACCACCACCTTCAAGAGCCACTACAGCCACGAGATCTCGCTAACCCAGGCGCTCGATCCGGCCGTCCTCGCCGCCTACAACGCCAAGCGCACGGGTGACAAGTACCTCATCCTGCCCTGAGGTGGGTAGCTCAGGACTTCGCATCGACAGGACGACGCGGGTTCGGGATTCGATGTGGTTGACGGGAGCATCTAGGCTGCACCTGCTCAAGACCGCTTAGGGTCAAGGGCACGCGTGGCCGTCACTGTCGCGCACTCACGCTCACCCTCCGACACCGACCGATCCAGGCACGGATGGCGAATGCCGACTCTATACCATCAGCAGCTTGCATCTGGTGACTCTTCGCGCCGCGCCATGACCGGACTTCCATACGCGACTAAATGAAGTACGTTGTCCGCAAAGGCAGCACCAGATTGGAGCTATCCAATCATGTAGCGCCTTGATCACTGGTCGTCGGAAACTGGGGCTGTCGATGCGTGCCAATCCGTCTCGTCGAGTGCCTCGCTCCATGGAGGCAAGACTTGGCTCTCGATCCGCTGGCAGGCAAATCCGCCCCCTTTGAAAAGCTCGTCAACGTTCCTCAATTGATGTCCTCGTACTACACACTTGCGCCGGATGCAGGGAACCCGGTCGAGCGGGTATCGTTTGGGACTTCCGGACACCGCGGCACATCTCTTACGCAGAGTTTCAATGAACAGCATATCCTTGCGATATGCCAAGCCATTAGCGAGCACCGGCGTGACAAAGGCATCAGCGGGCCTCTTTACGTCGGCGTAGACACGCACGCCTTGTCGGAAGCCGCTAGAGGCACGGCAATTGAGGTATTCGCAGCCAACGAGGTTGCTACGTACGTTCAAAGCGGCGGAGGCTATACTCCTACACCGGTCATCTCGCACGCGATCCTGACCTACAATCGGGGGCGGACTTGCGGGTTTGCCGATGGCGTCGTGATCACGCCCTCGCACAACCCACCTGAACACGGTGGCTTTAAGTATAATCCGCCTTCCGGTGGTCCTGCAGACACGGCAACCACTGCGAAAATCCAGACACGCGCCAATGAGATCCTGGAAAATGGGCTGAAGTCCGTTCGGCGGATTGCTCTAATGCGGGCACTTAAGGCGGATTCGACAAGAGAGCACGACTTTGTTGCCCCCTATGTCGAGGATTTGTCGAATGTGATTGATATGAGTGCGATCGCCTCAGCAGCGCTGAAGATCGGCGCCGATCCAATGGGCGGGGCGGGTATCGGCTTCTGGGGACCAATCGCCGACCGCTACGGTCTCGACATTGAAGTTGTGAATAAACGTATCGATCCGACCTTCTCCTTCATGACCGTCGACAGCGACGGCCAGATCCGCATGGACTGCTCGTCTCCTTACGCCATGGCCAGTTTAATTGGTCTAAAGGATAGGTTCGATATCGCGTTTGGCAACGATCCCGATTACGACCGGCACGGGATCGTCGCGCCCAGCGTTGGGCTGCTTAATCCGAACCACTACCTCGCCGTTGCGATCTCCTATCTATTTCAGAACAGGCCGGGTTGGCGGCAAGATGCGGCTGTCGGCAAGACGCTCGTCTCAAGCTCGATGATCGATCGCGTTGCTGCTCACCTCGGCCGCAGGCTTGCGGAGGTCCCAGTTGGCTTCAAGTGGTTCGTCGATGGACTGTTGGATGGTTCTTACGGATTTGGCGGCGAAGAGAGCGCTGGCGCTTCCTTCTTGCGCCGGGATGGCACAGTATGGACGACAGACAAGGACGGCATCATCCTCGGCCTCCTAGCTGCGGAAATCACGGCGAAGACGGGCCGCGACCCAGGCGAACACTACAAGGCTCTAGAGGAGCAATTCGGCAGCTCAAGCTACGAACGCACAGATACTCCGGCCACGAGCGCGCAGAAGGCAGTTCTGAGCGGGTTGTCGCCCGATATGGTGCCAAACCAGGAACTCGCAGGTGAACCCATCATTGCCAAGCTCACCCACGCCCCGGGCAACAATGCGGCCATCGGCGGGCTCAAAGTGGTCACCGAAAGTGGCTGGTTCGCAGCCCGACCGTCGGGGACGGAAGACGTGTACAAGCTATATGTCGAAAGCTTCAAAGGAGGCGAACATCTAAACAAGATTCGGATTGAGGCCCAGGCCATCGTGGAGGCTGCATTCAAGGCGTCAGGGCAATAGAAACCAGTACTGCTGACGGGTGCCGTCCGGCTCAACGGCCAGATCACCGTCGACTTCGTGGATGTGAGAAAGCGGTATGGTAAAGGCCATTTTGCCTTTCAGCAGCATCACGCTGGTAGCGTGATTACGGTTCGCAAGGCCGAAGTGAAAGAGCTGCCTTGAGCTATAGCGTTGAGCGTCGGCGCAATCATTATGGTTTCGGCTCGTGTTTGCTATCGCTTCGCGTGACGCTGTTACCTACAGAGCGCCATGGTGACGCGCAGCGAACGGTGGTTCGTCTGGCACCGCTCCTGCGCTCGTCGGTCTATTGCGCCTCCCCAAGCGCAAAGGGCTTCAATTGAAGAACGTCGTAAGGCGCCTCGGTGACTATAAGATGATCTCCCTCAGCACGGGAAAACCGGATCATGGCGCCTTTCTCGTAGCGTTCGATAGCCACGGCACGGTCGAGATTGATAAGCGCTAACGTACCATCCGGATACGTGCACTCGACCCAATAGCCGCCTCGCATTTATCTCTCCTGTGGCAGGTTGCGGAAACAAAGGAATGTCCGTCAATTCGGCCCCATGGTCAAACCAGCAGCAAGCACCGTCTAGTTCCTGCTGTTGCACGGTTCCGACGTGAAAAGGCCCGGCGCCGCAGGGGGCTGCGTGCCCAGCAATCCGAACCGTTCCGCCAATAAACGGGGGAACGCGCGGGACCGCACTCTACGCAACGACATGGTCAAGGAGGTGGGTAAATCATTAAGGCTGCTGAGGCAGCAGGGGGTAGCGATTTAGCGAGGGACGGAACGGCGAATTGACGTGGGCGCTCGCATAAGAAACTAGCGCGAAGGGTGACCAGCCCGCGCGCTGGTTCTTCGATCGGCACGGGCTGGGGGCCATGGGAACGCCGACAGTTAATCCATGCTCTACGCACCCCCGAGCGATGGGTTCCGATCCAGAACGCAATTTTTGTATGTGGCGGCGCTGAAGCCGACGTCGCTGATGATGAGAAGACCGCAACGCACGCGCTGCGCTTGCGGTATCAATCCCTCAAGATCGCCGTCGCAGTGGCGTATCGCTACATTGGCTGCAAAACTGGAGTACGGTGCGGGGATACGTGGAGCCGTTCTTTCCGCGAGACATCACCAAAAATTGGCGATAGCCGCCCCCCGATGCTGGTCGACACGAACGCACCTCACGAACTCGAATGATGCCGCGCTACCTAGCGCGGCCATCACCCGTTAATGTTAGTCACCGCAGGTACGTCCTCGGGATCTCAGCGCCAGCGACATGCTCAAGTTTGCGAAGCTTGCACATCTGGTAGACGTTGATTCTGAAGTCGGGACAGGTGCTGACGAGGCAATAGGCGTCCGTGGGCGTAAACCCGTAGTCGGTTATGAGCCAGTCCATGAGCATGATTGTAGCGGTCTCGACCGCTACTTCGAGTGGTCTGGAAGCATGGACCGCGACAATCGAACCGGGCTTTTCAATGCGAATCCAGGGTGTCTTGCGGCCCTTGATCAGATCCAGTTTAAGGCGCGTTGTCGCCTTCGTTTCGGCAGCGGTGCCTGTGAATTCGGTGTCCCCCTGACTCGCGTGGACATCTCCCATGCAAAATAATGCGCCTGTGTGAAACACCGGCAGATGCACCCGGTTTCCTGGTGCGACGTCGCGAATGTCGAGGTTCCCACCCCATTCACCTTGTCCGTCGAGGCTGGTTGTGACCTCGCGGTCCGGACAAACACCGAGCGTACCGATGAACGGCGTAATCGGCCAATTGATCTTGTCGCTAAAGTGCAGCGTCCCATCGCGGGTCGTGCCGCTCGGCCCCGGCGAGTGCCTAAATATCTTCGTCGTATATTCGCCGGAGAGTTCCGGCCAACGGGTTGACTCGCCCAAAGGCCCTCGTCGCGGTCCAATCGCCAGCCAGGAATATTCGTCGACTAGGATGTCCTCAACGGTGACCACAAGCGTGTCGCCCTTCTCGGCGCCCTCAACAAAAATCGGCCCAGCGATTGGATTGCTCAGGGGCGGCGTACGGTCAGAGCCAGGCCTTACGCCTGGAATGGCCAGATCCGTTGCCTGCTTGAAAAAGCCCGTACTTGCATCATACGTCTCGACCTCAAAGCTCTCACCTGGCCTCACGCGCAACAGCGGTTCGTCGGTGTAATCGAATGCGTACTTGCGGGCTTGTTCTCGCTGGATGCGTTGCATTTTTGAGGTGCCTTCGTGATCGGATGCTGCGCTGAACATAACATGCGGCTGAAAATTTGCAGATGGACGACGGCTCGATCGTCGCGCGCACTACGGGGACGCCACAGGGCGGGCGGGGTGATCTCGCTGTTCGGCGGCTTCTGGCGTACAGGGGTAAATAGCGCGTGCCGCCAAGCGTGATACTGCCGGCGGTCGAGTTGCTTGCCGTCGCGTAAACCTACTGATCGCAAAGTTCGCAAACTTCAGCTTTTCGGCCGCCAGTGGGCTGCCTGGATTGCCTGCTCCATTGCTGGGTTGCGCGTTCGCGATGTGACCAAGGACACTAGCGTCATGCTGATCCCGATTGGCGTGCGACGGCCTTCTCAGTCAGACACACCTCGCGGATCGCAGGCCATGGCAATTCGCCGGGCATCGGCGGCATCGTCTACAATCCGCCCGACGTCGTACACGCTGCGCTCCGGGGGGGGGAGTCCATTGCTCGCCATCTGGTGCTTACCTGTTGATGCAGGAAATGGGGAGTAACAGACTTTTCTGCTAGCCGGACGTGCCATCACAGCGACAAGCTGGTGCTTCAAACCGAAATTCGATCCTTCCAGCCGTAAGGTGTGCAAGGGTCCAGTGCAGGCCCAGGCATGAGCAGAAGCTGCGGAGGATATTCGCCATGAACCTATCACCCGACAAGCAGCGCGAGATGCTGCGGCAGATGCTGACCATCCGCCATTTCGAGGAACGCGCGTCCGCCGACTACCACGCCGGCAAGATCTACGGCGTCGTGCACTGCTACATTGGTGAAGAGGCCGTGGCAGTCGGCGTATGTTCAGCGCTGGAGACAGGTGACCAGATCATCTCTACCCATCGCGGGCATGGCCACTGCATCGCAAAGGGTGCCGACCTCAACCGCATGATGGCAGAACTTTACGGGCGCGAGGGAGGATACTGCAAAGGCAAGGGCGGCTCCATGCACATTGCCGATTTTGGGATCGGTATGCTGGGGGCCAACGGCATCGTCGCCGGCGGCATATCGATCGTGACCGGCGCCGGCCTCGCTGCGCAAATGGACGGCAACGAACGCGTCGCTGTCTCCTTCTTCGGCGACGGCGCCTCGAACGCCGGGCCATTTCACGAGTGCCTCAATATCGCGGCAACGTGGAAGCTGCCGATGCTCTACATTTGCGAAAACAACATGTATGCGGCGCAGACGGCGGCGGCCGCGACGCACGCCATGCCGGATGTCGCGAGCCGAGCCGCCGGCTACGGCATTCCCGGCATCGTCGTCGACGGCAACGATATCTTTGCGGTCTACCAAGCCGCTGCGCGCGCTGTCATCCGGGCTCGAGCGGGGGAAGGGCCGACGTTGATCGAATGCAAGACTTTCCGCTGGCGCGCGCACACAGAACGCATCGGCCAGCCCGATTCCCGAACGCAAGAGGAAATCGAGGCTTGGAAAGCGCGAGACCCGATCGCGGCCCTTTCCGGGCAACTGATGGCCCAGGGATCGATGACCAAGGCTGAACTGAAAGTATTGGACGACGAGGTTAAAGCCTCCATCGCGGCCTCCGTCGCGTTTGCCGAAGCTAGCCCTTTCCCGGCGCCGGAGCGGGCGCTCGACGACATGTATGCGGCCTGAGGAGGATGCCATGAGAGAGCTGACGTATTCCCAGGCGGGCGTCGAGGCCGTCGCTGAGGAAATGCGGATCGATCCGCGCATCTTCTACATGTCGACCGATCCGGTCGCGCCCCTCGTCAAGGAATTCGGCGAGAAGCGCGTGAAGGCGACGCCGATCGCCGAGGCGGCCCTCACGGGCATAGCCATCGGTGCGGCGGGATCGGGATATCGGCCGATCATGGATTGGCGGCAGGTCACCTTCTCTTTCGTGGCCATGGACCAAATCGTCAACCAGGCGGCCAAGATCCACTATATGTTCGGCGGTCAGAGGACATTTCCAATCCTTTACCGCGCCAATGTTGGCGGCGGCACCCGGCTCGCCGCTCAGCACTGCCAGTGCCCGTATTCGATGTTCATGAACCTGTCTGGGCTGAAGATGTTCCTGCCGTCGACGCCCTACGATCTGAAGGGTCTCCTGAAGACGGCGATCCGTGACAACAACCCTGTCATCTCCTTCGAGTCGAACCGGCTGCTGGCGTCGATTGGCCCCGTGCCTGAGGAGGACTATGCGATCCCGTTCGGCGTCGCTGATATAAAGCGCAAGGGCAGCGACGTCACGGTCGTCGCTATCGCCTGGCTGGTGCACGAGGCTTTGGCCGCGGCCGAGGAACTCGCCAAGTCGGGTATCTCAGTGGAGGTTGTCGATCCGCGCACGCTGGTGCCTCTCGATGTCGAGACGATCCGCGCCTCGGTGCTCAAGACGGGTCGGCTCATCATTGCTGATGAGGCTGGGCCAACGGCGGGCTTTTCAGCCGAGGTGGCCGCGGTAGTTACCGAGGACCGCGAGACGTTCGCCCGACTGAAGGCACCCGTCCGTCGCGTATGCGCGTTCAATGTGCCGATCCCATACAGTCCTACTCTCGAGGATCATGTCTTCCCGGACCGCAAGCGCATCATTTCCGGGATTCATGACGTCCTCGAAGGAACGCGCTAGAGGCGGCCGACATTTTTTCTTCAATGTCTGGCGCAATTTTTTCCGGATGTTCCGGACCGTCTCTTTCGCGCCCGCGGAGTACGGTGTCTCAGTTTTTTCGTAACCTTCCCCGCCCTGAACATAACGCGCCGCTAGTGGGAGTCCGCTGCTTGGGTTGAAGCAGCCGAGAATTACAGCGCGGCCACTCGACGAAATTGACCCGAATCTGTCCTGAGCGGTTGCAGCATGCGGGGCTCGCTGTGGAACCCATCGCAGAGAAAGCGGACTTCAACACGGCTTGAGCGTGAGGCGTTCTGCGTAGGACAAACCAATCGCAAAGCCCCCGACAGTGGACATGTCCCCCTTGGCAACCCGCATCACGACCCGCGCCGCACCTCACATCAAGCAGGAAAGTTCATCAAGGTGAACACTGGCAAGCGAGAGGGAATGCAACCCATGGCCTTTGCCATCTAGGAGCGATCGATATCACTGAGATCTTGCTCAACTTCGAATAGGATGCCCAGCTCCATCAATTTGCTCCCGCCAACATCGATGCCCAGAGGAGGAGGAACAGAAATCAATCACCACAGCGGGAGTGGTCGAGATCCGCTTGGAACTCGAGATCCTCTCAGAACTCAAGCAGATTGTCCCGGAAGAGCTTGTGGTTGTAACCCGAGCGGATGAGGCCACGCTTCTTCAAAGCCGGCGCGAGGCCGTCAGTGATCTCGGCAATGTTTCTGCGGGTCACCGGATCGGACATCATGAACCCGTCTCCACCCATCTCAGCGGCGACTTCCCCCATTTCCGCGGCGATGCTGTCGGGTGTGCCGACGAAATCGATGCCGCCGCTGGATGGATCGGTCAGCATTT
>LNFM01008185.1_pt1 | contig 15896 bp, 7 predicted proteins | sample 596031 | NCBI WGS metagenome assembly LNFM01 (sample SAMN04254537, study PRJNA301005) | activated carbon metagenome | isolation source: dual media filters at the Ann Arbor, Michigan drinking water treatment plant | place: USA: Ann Arbor | reverse complement strand
TCTGCTAAAGTTCTGTTTTCGAAGCCGATCCGAATCTCGACTGTGCCTTCCCAGCGAACGAAAGTCAGGGCGTAAGCTCCCGCCAGCCCTAAGTGCCGAATAGCCGCACTCCGGTCCCGGGAGATCGACGCGCGGCAGGATATAGTAATCCTGGACGATCTGGTTGTCGCGATCCATGCGCAGGGCGACGACAACGTCGGGGGAAAGGCCGGTATCGAAGCGGATTTGCCACCGCAAGGAACCGGCGACTGTTTCATGGCAACGAGCGATGCAAAGTACGGCAGTGCTGCCCGGATCTTCTGGGCTAAATACACGTACCCCCGCCGTGGACGTACTACCATGCACGTTCACGCAAGGAACAGACCGGCCCGCTCCAGCTTGAAATCGACCTGGCGCTGCTGGCGACACCGCGGCAAAACAGGAAGCGCACCATCTTCGCGACAAGCCGCGAACCCTACTGGGTTCCTTTTGGTCAGCTCGCGTCGGCGTGCTCCGCGCCAAGGTCTACGATTAACTCCGAGCCCGCATTGACAATGACGCGCTGGATGTGGAGCGAAAAATCGGATCGCCGCCGGCCTTTCCGTGCCGCCTCTGCCCGAACAAATCGTGGGTGCCTGCGACGGGAAACAATCAGACAACAAAGATACCGTTCTCCGTTGCCCGCAAGCCGATCACGATATCCTGGAAGTCGTTGTCGCCAATGGCGTTCGGCAGATCCTCGAAGCCGATGAGCATCATCCCGCCCCCCGCCTCGACACCCGACAGCACCTGCTCGGCCTCACCGGGATTGAGGGTCGAAAATGAATGAAAGATCGCGACACCCGTCAGCTCGCCGCGCGAGGTGCTTCGAAGCGCTATCGGCTGACCGCTGTCGAGATCGGCGAGATCCAGCGTTCCCGGCGTCACGAACAAGAGATCGTCGGGCAAGGGGCCGAACACGTCGAAGCCATCCTGGATCAGGAAGAAGCCGAGACGCTCGCCATTGCCCGGCATGCCGAGATCGATGGTCGATCCGCGTGCCGCGGCCAGCGTGTTGGCGAACGCCATGCTCACACCACGGATCGTGTTGTCGGCGTCCACCGTGTAGAAGCCCAGGCTTTTGGCGTATTCGGACGCAGCGCTCAGCAGCTCCAGCCTGAACTGGACCGCCCCATCGCCGGTCAGGAATGCCTCGTCGGCGATGCCGTTAATGCTGGCCGCATCGATGCTCCTCCCTTCCGTCAGCTGGGGCAGAAAGGACACGAACGTGACGGTGGAGTGCTCGGCGCCAGCCAGGCCCCGGGCGGCCACCAGGAAATCACCGCCCACGAAGTCGCCGTCGATCTCGATCGACGTCGCGCCGACGCCAAGCACCACGCCGCCCGAGGTTCGGACGACCGCCAGGTCGGCCCGGTTGATGAGGATGCCCCTGATATCGAGCGAGTCGGCGGAGCCGGCGCCCACGATCGTGTCGGAGTCGATATCGGCCAGACTGTCACGAAGCGTATCGCGGCCCCGGGTGAGATAGATCGTGTCCTTGCCCGCGCCGCCGCTGATGATGTCGTTGCCGTCACCGCCATCGATAATGTCGTTGCCGGCGCCGCCATCGATCGTATCGATCCCACCGCCGCCACTGAGCGTGTCGTTGCCGGCGCCGCCAGAAATCGTGTTATCGACATCATTGCCGATAATTGTGTCGTCGCCCGGGCCGGCAACAAGATTCCTGATCAGCGACCGCGCGTCGCCTGCTGCCTCGTTCGCACTACCGGCGGCACTTCCGCTGCCAGGGCTGCCCTGCAGGGTCGAGGCGCTACCGAAGTACAGCAGCGAATTGTAGACGTTGCCGCGCGCATAGATCTCGCCATTGGGCTTCGACGTCGAGCCGGCATTCAAATGAGCAAGCTGGTTGGCCGAGAACAGCATCGCCCCGCCCGGCCTCATGTCGTTGAACTGATTCTGCGGGAAGTTGCTTAGATTGACGGTCGCGGTGGCACCTGCCGTCCAGACCGTCTCGAATATCGTGTTGGTCGCCGGAGTGCCTTGGGAGATGCCGTTGATGAACATTTCCCCGGTCGTCGGCGACCAAGTGTAGACGTGCCTTTGTCCAACCGCCGAGAAGTTCGCGCCGTACATGTATTGAAGTGCTGCGATGTCATACATCATGTAGGTCTTGGGCGACGCGCTCGCCGTGTTGAAATTGTCCGCTGCCCCGACATAGCTCGGGTAGTTCATCAGCGAGTATTCGATGTCGAGCCGGTTGGCATTCATCCGGCCATAGGTATCGCCATCCTGGCCGTGCTTCAGGCCGAGCGAATGGCCGATCTCATGCAGGATCGCCGAGGCCGAATCGAAATTGCCCATGATCGGATTGAGTCCGGTCGTCCCGAAAAACGCATCGCCACCGGTTGCCGCAGTCGAAGGATAGTAGGCATGCGCAGTGGCCGATGCCGCGGTATTGGCCAGCCGGATGTAGGCTTGGACAGCATTCGGTTCCGCAAGCAGACTGAACGCCATGTTGGTGTAGCTGGCGACCAGGGAAAAAGCGCGGACAGTATCGAACTGCTGGGCCGGGCTGAGCACACTGAAGCCGTTATAGGGCGCCGGATCGGGGTAGTTGTTCGGGTTGCCGTAGGATGCCGGGGAAGTCGGAAAGCTGTAAGTGACGTTGGCTGTACTGGTCCAGGCGAACCCCGAGAGAACGCTGGAAATGTTCTGCTGGTCGGCCGGGCTCTGGCCGAGACCAACAAACCGCGGCACTGAAGCAACGCTGCGTCCAATACCCGACATCTCTGCTCCGACAGTCAGCGCCTGCCGATGTCTAGGAGACACAGACGAACAAGGCAACAGCAGAGCTGACAGATTCGCCAAGCGGGCAAAATTTGGCTGGCAAGGGCAGCACCTCTTCAGGCGAACTTGCCTTGGCGCTGTCGGTGCCGAGTGCCGTGTACAGCAGCCGGTCGACCTACTCAGCCCGCACGCAGTCGATTGATCTGGCTCGCCCCTTCTCGTTCTGCAGCAGGGCCCGGCTCACATGTCGGCGACCGGTGTTCGGGACCGTATCGTGGGGTACATCGCATTCCCCCGTCGTCGAACAGCCGGCCAGCAACCGCCTGCGGGGGCGATCGGCCGCCGTTCCTGGGCTGCAGAACAAATCAAGAAGATCAGGGCAAATCCGGAGCAGCCGCGAGATTCAAGAAATGCACCGGTCAGGCCGCGCCAGAGAAAAAGAAGCCGATTTGGTTGCATCACCAGTGCAATGGCGACCGCCGGCCGTGCTACCGTCGATGACGTTCGCGAGAGATTTTGGCGTGGCGTGGCGTCACGTACGGAGTTTGCAATGGCGGCTTTCACCGTAACCAATCTGAACGACAGCGGCGCCGGATCCTTGCGGGCCGCCATAGAAGGGGTCAACGCGACCGCCACCGGTGTCACCAACACCGTGAGCTTCATGGTCGCCGGAACGATCACGCTGCTGAGCGACCTGCCGGCGCTCGCCAGGATCGCGGGCATCGTCGCCGGAGACTCCACCACCGGTAACCCGCCGACCGTCGGGATCGATTTCAACGGCAATGACGGCTTGGTCTTCGCGGCGGGATCGGCGGGCTCGCAGCTCGTCGGCCTGTCGCTGGGCAACGCCAGCGGCAACGGCGTCACCCTGAACGCCAGCACCATCCTGCTCAACAACAACTACATCGGTCTCGCCCTCGACGGATCGGCGCTGGGCAATGCGGGCGACGGCGTCTTCGTTGCCTCGACCTCGTCCGGCAACCTGATTGGCTACAACCCCCAGGCCGCGACCCTCGCCGCCGACGGCGATCCGGCGAACGGGGCCGTCTCGAACGTCATCTCGGCCAACGGCGGCCACGGCATAAGCCTGCAGGGTTCGGACGACAACAAAATCGTCTCGAACAGGATCGGCACCAGCATCGACGGCACGTCGGCCCTCGCCAATGGCGGCAACGGCATCTGGCTGACCGCCGGCTCGGACGACAACACCATCGGTGGCACGGTCGCCGGCAACGATGCCAGGGGCGCCCAGAACAACCCGACCGGCAACAAGGGGACGGCCGCCGACATCGTCGTGGTGGCGCCACCCCTCGGCAACCTGGTCTCCGGCAACGCGGGCGACGGCATCCGGATCGATTCCAACTCGACCGGCAACACGCTGAACGGAAACTACGTCGGCACGACAGCCAATGGCGTCGGCGACCTCGGTAACATGGGCGACGGCGTGGCGATCGTCGATGCCGATTCTAACGTCCTGGTCGGCTGCACCGTCATCGACAATCCCTTCATCTACTACAACGTGGTCAGCGGCAACGACGGCAACGGCATCCGGGTCACCAACTCCGACAATGTGACGATCCGCGCCAATTTCGTCGGCCTCGGCGCCGACAATGCCACTGTCGTCGCAAACGCGGCCGACGGCATCCTGATCAACGGCACGTCGCAGAACACCCAGGTGGGCGGCGTCATCCCGCTGGGCAACGTCGTGTCGGGCAACACCCTGAACGGCATCGAGGTCGCCGACACCGCGGCCGGCTTCAGCACGCTCAACACCTTCGGCGGCATCACCGCCTTCTTCGGCATCGCCCCCAACGGCCTCAACGGCGTCCTGATCACCTCGACCGGCGGCAACCAGACCATCCAGACCAACGTGCTGTCGGGCAACCTCGGCAACGGGCTGGAGATTTCCGGCGACGCCTCGGGCGTGACGGTCGTTCCCAACATCATCGGCTTGAACACGCGCGGCGACGGGGTCCTGGCCAACGGCGGCAACGGCATCCTGATCGCCGGCACCGCCCACGACAACGTGATCGGCGGCACCGGGGTGGTGAGCTCGGATTCCGTCATCCGCCAGAACACGATCTCCGGCAACGGCGGCTACGGCGTCGAGATCTCGGGCGCCGCCTACAACAACGTGGTCGCCGACAGCGCCATCGGCACCAACATCCAAGAGCTCGCCGCCCTCCCCAACGGCCAGGGCGGCGTCCTGCTGTCGAGCTCGGGCATCGGCAACGTGGTCGGCACCGCCATCGTCGGCTACTCGCCGCTGCCGTCGCCTGCGGCTCTCGTCAACATCATCAGCGGCAATACCGGCGCCGGCGTCACGATCGATCCGGGCGTGCAGTTCAACGCCGTCCTCAACAACTGGATCGGCTTCAACGTCTTCGGCCAGGCCGTCCTGCCGAACACCGGCGCCAACATCGTCGACAACGGCGGCACCAACCTGGTCTACGGCAACACCGCGACCGGTCCGCTGCCGGTGGAATCGCCGACCGGACAGCTCGAGGCCCTCTACATCGGCTGGTTCGGCCGCGCCGCCGACCCGGTGGGCTTCAGCCAGAACATGGAAACCCTCCTGGGCGAGATCCAGGGCGGCGCTTCCCTTGCTACCGCTGCGCTGGTCGTCTCGCAGGGCTTCGCGACCGCGCCCCAAAGCGCGCCCTATGCGGCGCTGCTCACGCTGGTGCCGCCGCCGATCGCCAGCCCGACACCGCAACAGTCGGCGCTGGTCGACAGCTTCGTCAACCAGACCTTCCAGAACCTGTTCGACCGTTCCGCCCAGGTCTCCGAACTTGCCTTGTGGAGCGCCGCCTATTTTCAAGGGGCGATCCCCTTCGAGAATTTGGTCTACGACATCGCCTCGGCCGCCCAGGGCGACGACGTCGCCGTGATGAACGCCAAGATCCAGGCCGCTTCGTATTTCACCGAGGCCGCCGCATCACACGGGGCGCCGTTGTCGCTGGCCGAGATGCAGGCCGCCGTCTCGGACGTCACCGACCTCACCACGGCGCTGGCCTCGGAGGCCGCCACCAACGCGCTAGTGGGCTCGAGCCATACCCAGATCGACTATCAGGCGATCCTGTCGCCGCTCAATACCATCACCGGTGTCCGCGCCGACCTGCAGGGCTCGGTCATCCTGACCGGCATCGTGGGCCCGCCCGCCGGCGCGGACTCGCAGCCCTTCCTCTTCCAGGGCCCGCTGAACAACACCGCCTTCGGTACCACCTATGTGCTGACGCCGGATTTTGCCGGCCAGACGATCCTCAACGGCAGCTTCTACGGCCCCGACACCGCGATCTTCACGCCGTCGATCGGCCTCGGCAACGTCCGCGCGGTCGGCAACTACCAGTACGCCGAGAGCCCGCCCGGCGTGGCGACTCACGGCATGATGTACCAGGGCCCGATCGACGGCGTCGGGGGCGCCTGGACCCAGATCGACGTGCCGTCGAACGGCGTGAATGTCGTCGGCGGAGTCGTTCTCGGCGGCACCGTGCAGGCCACCATCCTGCACAGCACGATGGGCGACCTGGCCGTCGGCAACTACGACCTGGTGCAGTCGGGGTCGCCATCGGCGAGCGCCAACGGGTTCATCTACAATATCGCGACCGGCCAATACACGTTGATGAACATCAACGGCAGCTACGACAACCTGACGTCGCTCTACGGCATCTGGCAGAACGGCGTCGGCAACACGTCCTACACACTGGCCGGCGGCACCAAGGATGACAACGGGCTCAACGTCGCCTTCCTGCAGAACTACGATTCCATGTCGGGCGTGTTCTCCAACCTCGCCTACTACACCGGCAACAATCAGCCGGGCGTCATCACGCATTTCGAGAACATCACGGCCGTCCCCGGCGGCTTCAACCTGGTCGCCACGACCGACAGCGGCCCGGCCTTCGCCTCCGTCACGATGAATCCCGACGGCTCGTTCGGCGAGGCCGTCTGGGCCGATGCCGAGCTGCCGGGCAGCGACCTGATGACCGGCAATATCGTCCACCAGAACATCATCGGCGGCATCTACAATACCGACGGCGACACGGAAAACCTCTCGAGCTACCTAGGCGTCGTCGATCAGGCCTATGTCAACGCGTCCGGCGGGCTGATCATGCCGGTCGGGTCGTACAATTTCGCCTATTCGCTGTCGGTTGGCGCCAGCACCGGCGACACCATCACCGGGTCGACGACGGCCGGCAACGTGCTGGGCGGCTCGATCGGCAACGACACGATCATCGGCACGCAGAGCCTAGTCCAGCCCGATACGATCTTCACCGGCGGCGGCGCCGACACCATCACCCTGTCGGTCGCCAGCACGGGCCAGGATCGCGTCGAACTCTTTGCCGGCAACAGCAGCAACAACGCCGCGGCCCTCACCGCAGGCAATCCCGTCAATGCCGTCGCCGGCAGCATCGTCGATGCCAACAACGTGCCCCAGCTCGGCTGGTGGGGGCAGGCCACGGCGCAGCTCGGCGGTCCTGTCTCCAATGCTGCGACCAATGCCGGCTTCGGCACCGGCACCAGCCAGGACATGTCGACGGTCGCCAACTTCGCGACCGGAACGTCCGGGGCGCCGGTCGACACCGTCGACATTGCGCTCAACGCCTTCAGCAACCTCCTGCGCAGCTTCGGCGCCGAGGACGCGCCTGGCCTGGGCAAGGCCGTGTTCAGCAACCTGGTCTCCCCGGGCGGGACGGTCACGGTCGCCGATGCCGACGTCTTGCTGATCAACAGCCCCTCGGGCTTCCTCAATGCCGCGGCCGTGGCGGCCGAACTGGCGATCAATCCCATCACCTTCGCGTCGGCCCAGAGCGCGGAGTTCAACCACTACATCATCGCCTACCAGGATCTCGGCGGGAACGTCCGTATCGCCGACATGGACATCGAGCTGGGCAGCACCCCATCCTTCATCAGGACCAACGAGGGTGAAACCCTGTCGATCTCGGACATGGTCCAGCTGCAGGGTGTGACGCTGGCGTCGCTGCAGCCGGAAAACATCACCTTCCAGTCCGGCTTCGAGCTCGCCAATTCGACCTATCTCGATTTCACCGGCTATCGCGTCACCGCCGAGACGACGGTCGAGGCGGCCTACGGGCTGGAGGCCAGCGAGGTCCGCAACTTCGACGGAAACACCGACCCCGGCATCAACGTCGCCATCATCCTCGACCGTGTCTCCGACCCGACGGCTCTGCTCGACAGCGGCTGGGGAACCCGGCAGCAGACGCTGGACCAGCTCAACGACAGCGACACGCTGTGGTCGACCTACGGTGCCGATCCGGTGCTGTTCGCCAGCGTCGTCGACCAGCTCGCGACTACCTACAACCTCACGGTGCTGGACAGCAGCAACAGCAACTATGTCACCTCGGCCGAATCCCGCACCATCTGGGTCGAGATCAACACCCAGGACGATTTCCGGAACCTCTTCCAGAGCACCCTGAAATATTCGACCGAAGAGGAGTTCGTGTTCTGGAACGGGCAGCTCTCGCTGCCACCTGAGTGGAACGTGGCGGGCCTGTGGTTCGATACCTCGAACGGGCCCAACGCTTCCAACCTCGGCGGCGCCCCGGTCGGGCTGGTGCAGGGCGCACAGAGTATCGGCAATAGCGCATTGCCCGTCGGCGAGTTCGCGCCCCAGGACATCGCGGCGCTCTACAATTTCCCCCTGGATGGCGAAACCGTCCAGACGGGCGTGATCGGGCTGATCGAGCCGGCCGTCGGCTCATCGCTGAGTGGCGACCCGGCCGGCATCCAGTTCCAGGAACGGCTCACGGAGTACCTCGCCAAGGTCGGCCAGAGCGGCACCGGCGTGGTCCTGCCCGTCCAGGGCATAAATGGCCAGTCCGGCGACAGCGGCGAGCGCTCGCTCGACATCGGCATCGCCGCCGCCGTCAATCCCAACAGCAACATCGCCCTCTACAACGGCTCGGGCGAGACCAACGCCACGGGCAACGCCCAGGCCTCGGTCTACACCGCCGCCCAGAGCGCGATCTGGGACACCGTCAACAACCCCCAGGTCACCTCCAATTCATGGGGCGACGCGCAGAGCATGACGCCGGGCTCGCCGTTCTACGCGGCCTACTGGGAGCTCTATGTCGACGCCGCACTGCGCAACCAGACGACCTTCATCGCGCTCGGCGACGGCGGGTCGGGCAACGAGACCGGCAACGGGCTGACCAACGTCGAGTACAACGTTACCCAGCCCTACAACATCCTGGTCGGCGGCTCGTCGCTCTCGACGCTCGCGCTGGCCCAGAGCGACCCGACACTCACCACGACGCTGGCGTCGGCCATGGCCGGCAACCAGAGCACGATCTGGCAGCTCGTCGCCGGCGGACTTAGGAGCCTACCGACCAACGCCGCCGCCATGCAGTACTTCGTCGAGTCGGTGTGGAACACCTACTATGTCGACGGCTCCCTCATCACCGGTCCGCCGGGCGACGAGTTCTATACCGGGTACCTGGTGAACTCGACGGGCTCGGGCGGTGTCGACCCGACGCAGCCGGTGCCCTCCTACCAGGCCGCCTACGGGCTGAACCCGACCACCACGGATCCCTACCAGCAGACCGGCCGCGGCGTGCCGGACGTTGCCGCCATCGGCGGCGGCAATCTTCTCTACACCGTGCCCGGGGCCGATATGGCGGACCTGTCGGCAAGCGACGGCACCAGCGCGGCATCGCCGCTGTGGGCGTCGCTCGGCCTGCAGCTCAACACGATCTTTGCCGACCAGGGGCTGCCGCAGCTCGGCTACATGAACGACCTGCTCTACATCGCCTCGGCGATCGCGCCGGCATCGTTCAACGATGTCTCGATGGGCAACAATACCTCGTCGTTCCTGTTCGCCACGCCGGGCACCTACACCACCATCAACTCCGACTACGACGGCACCGTCGGCATCGATCCCACCGGCTTCGGCTATTCGGCCGGCTACGGCTACGATCTCGCGACCGGCCTCGGCACCCCCAACGGCCTGCTTCTGGCCCGCGCGCTGACGGCGATCGGGCATTCGCAGACCTCGTATGCCTCAAACCCCGATATGCTCGACTCCGGCGACGGCGGCTGGACCAGCGGCACCGGCCAGAGCCTTCTGTTCCAGACCATGTCGGCGGACGGCGCCAGCGTCATGGTCGGCATTGGCGCCGGCGGCCTCGCCTATCAGAGCGGCGCCTCGGGCGCCTTCGCTTGGACCAGCCAGCTCGCGCAGCAGTCGCTGCAGGCCGACTTCGACCCGGCACTGGTGCGGATGTTCGACAAATACGGCCAGGGCGCGGTGGCGCAGTCCTTCGTGGCCTCGGGCGCCAGCCTGTCGGTGGCGATCGACGGCAGCACGGCCGACGCGATCCAGGGCACGCTCAGCAGCGCCTTCGGCTTCGCCGACTTCGTGTCGGCGGGCGGAGTCGTGCGCGTGGCGCGGCCCATTGCCGTGGCCGAGACCGCGGGCGGGCTCGACGACCAGATGGCCGTGGTGCGGGTGCGCCAGAACGGCCAGGACAGCACCACGCTCACTTTCTACCAGGTCGACGACTATGCCGGCACGATCAACGGGCTGGCGCCGGGCCAGGCCGGCTACATCCAGGCGGCCCAGGCCGCGACCTATCAGCTCGCCTCGGGCGGCACGGCGCTCGCCGGTCCGGGCTACGGCAACTACGCCCAGACGATGCTGCTTGACGTCGATGCCGGCGACCTGATCGCCATGGCGCTGGTCAACCAGAGCGCGGGCACCCTCTACTGGGGCTTCGCCCAGGCCAACGAGACCGTCGCCGGCCAGCAGGTCGGTCATCTCTGGAGCTACGGCCTCAACACCTGGGGCTGGGAAGACGTCTGGGGCGGCGGCGACCGTGACTTCAACGACCTCATCGTCCAGCTCGACTTCATCAGCAATTCGGGCCAGGGCTGGCTGGTGTAGGAGAGTGAAAGATCCCTCACCACGCTCCCAGCCGGGTCGACCCCACCGCAGATGCCACTAATATTGCCATGCCGAACGGAGTGAGGGATCCTTGTTCCGGTCCGGCTGCAACCGCACGAAACCGACCGGCTGGTTGAAACCTGTCAGCACCACGGCCTCCTAGCGCGGTGACGCTGCTGCTTTGCATGCTACGCTCGCGGCATGAATTCTCGTCGAGACAGCGAAATCGAACAAGCAGACCGCGACTTCAAGGCGCGGTCGTCACCGGCCCAGAAGGCCACCGTGCATGATGCCTTTGCGAGCATCCTGGAGCAACTTGAGGGAATTCCGCGCGGGCCCGACGCCTGGGAAGAGGCCTGCCTGGTCCATGCCCTCAGCTACATGGAGGCGGGGCTTTACGATCGCGCGCTGACCGAGGTGCGCGAATGCGTCGTCCCGGTTGGCGAGCGCTCAAGCTGGCGCGAGTCCCAGATCAAGCGGAACCCGCAGCGCTACACGCTGCCGCGGCTTCGGCTGAAATTCGAAACGTTGAAGGCGGGCCTCGGCTGACGCCAGGAACGTATTGGGTGTGGGCTTCTTGGTCGAGTTGAGCGAAGCCGTGCTATTGCCACCTGAGCAAATCATGCCCCAAAATTCGCAGGCACCCGACGACCGCTGCTGCTGAGGCTGGCCGTCGGCCAGCGCGGGAAACAAATCCTGGCTGGTGCGCGCCTGTAGCTATGGGGGCTTCAAGCCGCAGTGTGAAGGGACTGTATCAGGCCTTGCGCGTTAGAAGATAGTGGCGGCCACTAGTTACTTCGTAGAAATCTGTAGAGTCGCCTGGATTGGCCGGGAGCGCTGGCGTGCCTGCAAGAAGAGCACGGCAAAACCGGCAAGGCACGTCGTCTCTGAGGAGCGAACCATGGTAACCGCAACCGAGAAGCGCACGCGGCGCTGGTCGAGCAGCTCTTCAAGGTCGGAATTGGGTTCATTGCCATCAAGCCCAGGGGATACTTACTCAGTAAGTGCGTCACACTGACCGCATCGATGCGGCCACCGCGTTCGAGGTGAGGGAGAAGAAGCTGTGCGGCCGGGGCAATACCGGCGGACGGATCAGCAGAAGCGCGGGTGAGCGCAGCGGCGCCCGCGCGGCCACGGAGGCGGAAACATTCGACATGGGGGAGACCTCGGGAGAGCGGGAACGGTTCGAGCCAGGAAGTGCTCTCTCCCCGGCCGGCTCAATCCCGTTCCGGCCGTCCTCTCCCTCTCCCTTGGGCACCGGCTATGGCGGCTCTTTCAATGGAAAAAGCCTGCGCGGTGGCCCGGCCTATCCAACGATTGGCGGCGAGAGCGCGAGGCGGCCAGAGCCGCCCCGCGGGTCCGCGTCATTCGGCGGTGATGGGATGCGGCTTCGTCTCGTCCATCGCGGCATCCTGTCCTTCACCGTCGGCAAGAAAAGCCGGGAGTGCCTCCGTGTCGGTGGGCGTGTCCGACACGTCCACGTTGTCGACGAGCCGCAGCGACTCGGGCAGCCAGCCCGTGCCGTCGAGCAGCCGCTCGGCCTCCTTCGCCATCTCGGCTTTCTTGAGGTGGTCGATGAGTTGCGCCGCGGGCTCGCCCTTAGCCTGCCGCACCTCTTCAAGGATGCGGGGCTTGATGACGCGGCCAAGGTAGTTGTCGACCGTGGACCGCCAGCCGGCCTCGATCATGTCGAAACCGACGGCGCGGGCGAGCCGGTCGGCCTGGGTGATACGGTGTTGGACACCGTGTGCCGAGACACCTGGCCCGGCGTAGCGGTCGCCCTTCTCCGAACGAGACGCAGGGGGCGAGCAGCGCGGCCCGGCGGGTGTCGTCGAGGGTCGCGAGCCAGTCCCAAAGCGTGTCGTCGTCCTTGGGCAACTCGGCCTTCCACGCCTCGTGGCGCTCGGCCACCGCCTGGGCAGAGGGGCTGTCCTTCAGGTCGGCTGCCTGGACGGGAAAGAACACAGGCCGCGCCGAGGCTTCCAGGCAGGCGCCGGGCGCGCTGTGCTGGAAGGTATCGAGGCAGAGCTTGTGCAGCAGCACCGTCAGGGCGACTTGCGGGTCGTTCGCCACCGCATCCCGCAGCGCCAGGGTGCGGTGGGCCGTCAGCTCGCTGACCAGCCGCTCAGGCAGCGGCTTGACGACGTTGTCTCCGTCGTCGTCATCATCCGGCTCGCCGCCGCCGATGGCGATGACGGTGCGCTGCACATCAGAGGCGGCAGGTGCCGTCCCGTCTCGGTCGCCAACCGGTCGAGCAAGGCGATGTCCGAGGCGCGGACGGCGCTCTCAGTGAGCTGGCGCCGGATCACCGAAGGCGGAGACCTCCTTCCCTCCGGCAACCGAAGGGCGGCTTCGGGAGGCCGCTGGCCCCTGTAGGGCCGACTAGGACCCGGTCCGGCAACGCCGGACGCGGCCACACTCAGCAACCGATGCTCTTTGCTTTCAGTGTGGCACCGTGTTTCAGCGTTTGTTGAAATAAAGGAACTTGCTGAAATCCGCTTGACAGAATTTCACTATAAAGTGTATTTTCAGCAAATGCTGAAAGTATCCAATTTAGTGAAAGACCTGGAGCAGCGGGCCGTAAGAGCGCTGACCTCGCTTCTGGGGGAAGTGCCTGCGATCAAAATTCGCGACGTGAGCATCGAGCCAGACGGACCGGATCGGGGCATCGACATTCTCGCGAGGATCAACGTCTCCGGCCAGTGCTACTCGATCGTTTGCGAAGTCAAATCGAGCGGGCAGCCTCGACATGTCCGCATGGGCCTGCTGCAGTTGCGCAACTACGTGGCCCATCACGAGCCGGGCTCCTTGCCGGTCTTCATCGCGCCCTACCTCTCGGCTGAGGCGCAAGCCCTCTGCCGGGACGAGGAGGTGGGCTTCCTCGACCTGGAAGGCAACGCACGGCTGGTGTTCGATGGTGTGTTCATCGAGCGGCTGGTGCCCAACAAGCCGGCGGCTGCGCGCCGCGAGCTGAAATCCCTTTTCAAGCCGAAATCAGTTCGCATCCTGCGCATGCTGTTGCGCAAGCCAGATCAGGCCTGGCGCGTCGCCGAGCTTGCCGGCGCAGCCCAGGTCAGCCTCGGCCATGTGAGCAATGTGCGGTCGGCACTGATCGACAATGAATGGGCAAAGCTTTCTGAGGGAGGGCTTGTTCTCAGCAAGCCCGACGCCCTGCTTGATGCATGGCGAGAGGACTACGAATCACCAGTCGCGAGACGCGAGGAATACTACACGTCACTGCATGGCAGGCCGTTCGACGACGCGGCCCGCCATGCGCTGGATAGCAATTCCGGGAGCGGGCAGACCGCGTTCGCATCGTTCTCAGCGGCGCAGTGGCTGGCGCCCTATGGCCGGACCGGTACGCACTATCTCTATGCCGAGGAGGATGCTATCGACCGGTTGAAGCGGGACCTGAAGCTGGCGCCCGCCCAAAAAGGCGAGAATGTTGTCGTCATGGTGCCGAAGGACAGTGGCCTGTTCCTTGATGTCGTCGAACCGGCGCCAGGCGCTATATGTACCAGCCCCGTCCAGACCTACCTCGACCTCGCGCAGGCGGGAGAGCGGGGCCGGGAAGCGGCCGATCATCTGAGACAAGAGAAACTGTCATGGAAATGACGCCTGGCGAGCCGCAGTCGGCGACGGACTATGATGACCGGACCACGGCCGCGGTGAAGTCCATCCTGGTGGAGATCGGCCAGATCCTCGGCACCTTCAAAGGCAGGTTCGCCGTGATCGGCGGCGCCGTCCCGTGGCTGCTGCTCGAGAATGACGACATGCCCGATGTCGGCACACTCGACGTTGATCTCGGCCTCGATGCGGAAGCGTTGGGAGACGGGGAGTATGCCACGCTTGTCGGAGCTCTCCAGGAACACGGCTACCAGCAGCGCGAGGGCCTGCGCCGGTTTCAGCTTGCGCGTACCATTCAGCCTCCCGACGGCGGGCCCGCCATCGAGATCATCGTCGACTTCCTGATGCCGCGTGATGCGGAGATCGTGAAGAACAAGCCGCCCCTAACCAGCAACTTCGCGGTGCAGCGTGCAGATGGCGCGGATCTGGCAACGACCTTCTACAAGATGGTGGCGATCGAAGGCCCGATGCCCGAGGGCGGCACCAATCGCGTGGAAGTGGCTGTCTGCTCCATTCCGGCGTTGCTTGCCATGAAAGGCCATGCGCTGAACGGCCGGTACAAGCAGAAGGACGCCTACGACATCTACTATTGCATCCGAAATTACCCGGGAGGTCCCGAGGTGCTGGCCGAGGAATGCCGGGTGATTCTCGCCCAGGCCAGCGGCGAGGCCGTGTACCGCTTCATCGACGCAAAGTTTATGTCCGTGGAAGATTTCGGTCCGACCTGCGTCCGGAAATTCGTCCAGGAGAGCCAGATCCTGGGAGATCGGACTCCGGAGCAATGGCAGCAGGATGCCTTTGGCCAAGTCGACGCTTGGCTGCGCCGCCTCGGGCTACGTCGTTAGGAGCTATCGGCTCATGATGCGCAGTCCTCGAGGCATCGGGGCCTTCGTTGAGCCGGAGCACTTTGAGCGGATCTGCCCCAATCCAAATTCAGATGGGCGACTCCATTGCTGGAATGAACTCGAGAGACTGTGTCGACTGACCGTCACTCACGCCACACGTCACGCCGCCTAGTGCAAGCGCGGATAGACGCGGCCGCTGAAGAAGCCGGTCGGTCAGGATTCAGGAGAAGGCTGATGTAAGCGGTCAAACTGCTGCATTTTCCAACGGCAGCACCACTCAGTGCAAATCCCAACAAATGTGCCGAATTGCACTCACCGATGGTGTTCATGCCGGTTGCAGCGTCGAGCGCCCCGGCGAAGACGCCCATTGCGCGTCTTGGTTTGAATCATCCCGCCAGCCATCCATTTCAGGGTGATGAACCATCTACGGAAGCGCTTTTTGTTGGAGATGGTGCGGGCGGTCGGAATCGAACCGACACTCTGTCACCAGAACAGGATTTTGAATCCAGCGCGTCTACCAGTTCCGCCACGCCCGCCTACCGTCGCCGCGAGTCCCCCCGCGCTCTGCACCTATGTTGCACCTAGCGCGGTTACCACTGCGACGGTGCGCCTTGCCGTACCCGCTCAACCCCCCAAAATCAAACGTCTTTTCGACCGCCGCGCCAAACGTCGCAGGGTAGACAAACCACTTTTTGAGTCAGGCGCGTCTACCAATTCCGCCACGGGGGCACGCTGTCGCGCAGCGGGAATAAAGCCGA
>LNFM01008184.1_pt1 | contig 15898 bp, 12 predicted proteins | sample 596031 | NCBI WGS metagenome assembly LNFM01 (sample SAMN04254537, study PRJNA301005) | activated carbon metagenome | isolation source: dual media filters at the Ann Arbor, Michigan drinking water treatment plant | place: USA: Ann Arbor | reverse complement strand
TTGCCGTAGTGGAAGTCGATCGTCTCGCCCGAGATGTGCGGCTCGAGGGCGGTGCGGTCGTAGGGCAGGGCGGGCAGTTCGATGGCCATGGGGGAATTCTCCGTTCGTGTGGGCGGGGCGCCGGCGGGCGGCGCGTTGGCCGTATAATTCTAGCCCTTCGCGCGCCCGTCCCGGGCCCGCCGATGGAACGGAGCTTCACATGAGCGTCATGGACCGTATCAAGGCCGAGGTCGAAGGCCACCCGATCGTGCTCTTCATGAAGGGCACGCCGCAGTTCCCGATGTGCGGCTTTTCCAGCCGCTCGGTGCAGGCGCTGAAGAACGCCGGCGCCGCGCGCTTCCACAGCATCAACGTGCTCGAGGACCCGGAGATCCGCGCCAACCTGCCGCGCTACTCCGACTGGCCGACCTTCCCCCAGCTCTTCATCAACGGCGAGCTGATCGGCGGCTGCGACATCACCGTCGAGCTGCTCGACAGCGGCGAGCTCGCGCGCATGGTCTCCGAGGCCCAGAAGCCGGCATGAGTCCGGCTGCGCCGCCGATCCCGGCCTTGGCCGACCAGGCCCTGGCCGGCCGCACGGTGCTGGTGACCGGCGCCCACGGCGGACTGGGCGCCGAGGCCGCGAAGGCCTGTGCCCGCGCCGGCGCCACGGTGGTGCTGCTCGGCCGCAAGGTGCCGAAGCTCAACCGGGTCTACGATGCCGTGAAGGCGCTGGGTCCGGAGCCGGCGCTGTACCCGGTCGACCTGGCCGGTGCCGATCCTTCCGATTACGCCGAACTCGCCGCCCGCATCGCCGGCGAGCTGGGCGGCCTGCACGGCCTGCTGCACTGCGCGGCCGAGTTCAAGGGCCTGGCCCCGCTCGAGGCCACCCCGCCCGAGGATTTCGTCCGCAGCCTGCACGTGAACCTGACCGCACCCTGGCTGCTGACCCAGGCCTGCCTGCCCTGGCTGCGCAAGGCCGGGGACAGCGCGGTGGTGTTCGTCACCGACGACCCGGCCCGGGTCGGCAAGGCCTACTGGGGTCCGTACGGCCTGGCCAAGCAGGCCCTGGTGGCCCTGGTCCGCCAGCTCAGCGCCGAGACCGACGCCACCCCGGTCCGGGTCAGCGCCCTCGAGCCCGGCCCGATGCGAACCGACTTGCGGGCCCGGGCCTACGCCGACGAGGCCCAGCTGAGGGTGCCCGCCCCGGCGGCCTACGCCCCGGCCTGCGTCCACCTGCTGTCCCCGGCTGGCGCCGCCTGGCGGGGCCAGGTCTTCGCGCCCCGCGCCGCCGGCTGACGGCGTCGCCCCGGGGCTGGGCCTCGCGTCTGGCGGGCCCGCTCACCCGCTAAGCGATTCTGTCACCTGAATGACATGTGACCGGGGTACCGTGTTAAACTCTTGTTATTGCCCGGGTCCGCAGGGGACACCCAACCTGGCAAGCGATTTCAAGGAATACAGGCGCCTGGCCCGTCAGGCGCCGCGGCGGGATGCCGCAACTCCCTCTTAGTCACTCATAAACTCAGGGTTAAAAACCATGACCAATCGCAACCGGGTTCGGCTGTCGAAGCTCTCCCTCGGCCTGGCCATCGCGCTCGCCGCGGCGCCGTCGTTCGCCCAGAACACCACGGCCAACATCGGCGGCCGCATCGTCAACGCCGAATCCCAGCCGGTGGCTGGCGCCCAGGTGACCATCCTGCACGTGCCCTCGGGCACCACCAGCACGGCCGTCACCAACAGCGAGGGCCGCTACGGCTCGCGCGGCCTGCGCGTCGGCGGTCCGTACACGATCACCATCGTCAAGGACGGCGTCACCGAAGTGCGCGAGGGCGTCTACCTGCAGCTCGCCGACACCACCTCGTTCGATGCCACCCTGGGCCAGGACCCGACCACCCTCGGCGTCGTCGAAGTCACCGGCACCGCCGTGACCTCCGAGATCTTCAGCTCGACCGCCATGGGCGCCGGCACCTCGGTCAGCAGCGACCAGCTCACCGGCCTGGCCTCGATCCAGCGCAACCTGCAGGACTACGCCCGCCTCGACCCGCGCCTGTCGCAGACCGACAAGGAGCGCGGTGAGATCTCGGCCGGCGGCCAGAACGTCCGCTTCAACTCGATCACCATCGACGGCGTCACCACCAACGACACCTTCGGCCTCGAGGCCAACAACCTGCCGACCCTGAAGCAGCCGATTTCGATCGACGCGATCGAGTCCGTGCAGGTCAACATCGCCAACTACGACGTGACCCAGAAGGGCTACACCGGCGCCAACATCAACGCCGTGACCAAGTCGGGCACCAACGAGTTCAAGGGCTCGGTGTACTACGTCTACCGCGACGACAGCCTGGCCGGCGACCGCTACAACCGCACCACCGACAGCTACTTCGACCCGCCGGCGTTCGATGAGGACACCAAGGGCTTCACCTTCGGTGGCCCGCTGATCAAGGACCGCCTGTTCTTCTTCGCCTCCTACGAGGAGCTGGAGAGCTCGCGCAACGCGCTCAACTTCGGCCCGCTCGGCAGCGGCCGCACCAACGTCGCCATCACCCCGAGCGCCATCACCGGCGCCCAGGGCATCGCCTCGGGCACCTGGGGCTTCGACGCGGGTGAAGTGGACGCCACCGAGTCGCTGCTGGCCGTCGAGGACAGCCTGATCAAGATCGACGCCAACCTCTCGGAGAACCACCGCGCCAGCCTGCGCTGGAGCAAGACCGAGCAGAGCGAGCCGCTGTTCCCGACCAACTTCGACAACGCCATCTCGCTGAGCTCGCACTGGTACGACCAGAACAAGGTCATCGAGACCTACGTCGGCGAAGTGTTCTCCGACTGGACCGAGAACTTCTCGACCGAGCTGAAGGTGTCCTACCGCGACTACGCCAGCGCCCCGGCCAACAACTCGTTCCTGCCGCAGATCCGCCTGAACTTCGCGCGTCCGCTGCCGGCCGGCTCGCCGTCGGTCGCCAACGTCAACTCGGGCCTGGTGTTCGGCACCGAGCGCAGCCGCCACTTCAACGATCTGGCCACCGAGACCTGGAACTACTACGCCGCGGCGAACTGGTTCCTGGGTGACCACGAGGTCAAGTTCGGCTTCGACTACGACGACAACGACGTCTACAACGCCTTCCTGCAGGACGTGAACGGCAACTACACCTTCGCCTGCATCAACGGCCCCGCCGGCTTCTACACCGACCCGCTGATCGCCGGCGCCGTCAACTGCAACACGATCACCCGCGCGCAGAACGAAGCCGCCGTGCTCGAGAACTTCCGCCGCGGCCGGCCGACCAGCTACTCGGTGCAGGTCGGCCTGCCGGGCTTCGACCTCAACGACGGCGTCGCCCAGTGGGACTACCAGAACCTCGGCCTGTTCCTGCAGGACACCTGGGCGGTCAACTACAACCTGACCCTGATGGCCGGCGTCCGCGTCGACCGCAAGTCCATGGGCACCAGCCCGATCCTCAACACCGCGGCCGCCGCGGCCGTGGTCAACGGCAGCATCGCCGGCAACACCACCCCGTGGGTTGGCACCACCACTCGCGCCAGCGGCGGCTTCGGCCTGCGCAACAGCCAGACCCTGGACGGCAACGAGCTGTTCCAGCCGCGCGTCGGCTTCAACTACACCTTCGACGCCGATCGCCCGACCCAGCTGCGCGGCGGTTACGGCCTGTTCGAGGGCGCGGCGGCCAACGTCTGGCTGTCCAACCCGTATTCGAACACCGGCCTGACCACGGCGGTCATCGGCTGCGGCATCTCCGGCTTCGCGGCCTGCCCCACCACCGACGGCCTGTTCAACCCGGACCCGAACGCGCAGCCGACCGGCTTCGCGGGCGCCACCCCGGCCCCGAACGTCGACTTCCTGTCGCCGGACCTGGAGCAGCCGTCGGTCTGGAAGATGAACCTGGCCTTCGACCACGAACTGCCGTGGGGCTGGGTGGTGTCGGCTGAGTACATCCGCACGGAAGTCGAGAGCGGCATCTACTACCGCCACCTGAACATCGGCAACCCGACCGCGGTCGGCACCGACGGCCGCAACCTGTTCTACACCCCGCAGGGCCTGCGCACCGCCTGCTGGAACAACAACGGCGGCTCGATCACCAGCGGCACCGGCATCGACGGCGCCACTTCCTGCGCCGGCTTCCGTTCGCGCGCCCTGAACAACCCGGGCTTCAACAACGTCCTGGTGGCGGAGAAGACCGGCAAGGGCGGCGGCGAGAACCTGTCGCTGACCGTCAGCGGCGCGTTCAACGACGAGATCAGCTGGAGCTTCGGCTACTCGTACACCGAGGCCACCGAAGTCAGCCCGCTGACCTCGTCGGTGTCGAACTCGAACTGGAACTCGGTCTCGGTCTTCCAGACCAACGAGGAAGTCGAGGCCAACTCGACCTACCTCGTGAAGGACCGCTTCCTGGGCCAGGTCAACTGGAGCCGCGCCTTCTTCGGCGACTACAAGACCCGCGTCGGCGTCTTCTACGAAGGCCGCAGCGGCCGCCCGTACAGCTGGAACTTCGACAACGACCTCAATGGCGACGGCAACATCAACGACCTGATGTACATCCCGACTGCGTTCGGTTCGGGTGACGTGGTGTTCCGCGACGTCAACGGCAGCGGCAGCAGCATCGACGAAGAGCGCCTGTTCTGGGACATCGTCAATGCCAATGGCCTGAACCGCTTCGCCGGTGGCGTGGTCGAGCGCAACTCCTCGTTCGCCGACTGGACCAACACCTTCGACGTCCGCATCAGCCAGGAGCTCCCGGGCTTCTTCAAGGGCAACAAGACGGTCATCGCGCTCGACATCCTCAACTTCGGCAACCTCCTGAACAAGGACTGGGGCCGCATCGAGGAAATCGGCTTCCAGTCGCAGGGTGGCCTGTCGCGCGCCTTCGTCGAGAGCCTGGGCCTGACCGAGGACGGCCGCTACGTCTATGGCGTGAACCAGGGCGCCCTCGACGACTTCACCGTCCGCCAGAACCGCGGCGAGTCGCAGTGGGCCGCGCAGTTCACCGTCCGCTACGAGTTCTGATAGCGGCGGCAAGGTAACCGGGAACGGCCGGCGGGAAACCGCCGGCCGTTTCCTTTTGTGCCGCCGGCCGGTGGTAGAGTCGGCGGTCCAAAGACGACGACAGACCAAAGCCAGCCCCATGACCGAGCAGCAAGACCTTCCCGCCACCGTCAACACCCGCATTTCCCCGCGCGGTGGCCTGGACATCCTTTCCCGCGACGAAGTCGCCCGCCTCGCCGACGCTTCTACCGGAGGACTACGCGAACTGCTGCGCCGCTGCGCGCTGGCGGTGCTGACCACCGACAGCGACTCCGACGACCCGCGCGCCGCCTCGCTGCGCTACCCCGACTTCGACATCGAGGTGCAGCAGCAGGACCGCGGCATCAAGATCGAGCTCAAGGCCGCGCCGGCCACCGCCTTCGTGGACGGCGAGATCATCCGCGGCATCGCCGAGAACCTGTTCGCCGTGGTGCGCGACATCGCCTACAACGCGATCGAGGTGAGCGGCAGCACCAAGTTCGACCTCGACACCGGCCCCGGCATGACCAGCGCCGTGTTCGAGATCCTGCGCAACGCCCGCGTGATGCGCTCGTACCAGAACCCGAGCCTGGTCGTGTGCTGGGGCGGCCACTCGATCGGCCGCGACGAATACCTGTACACCAAGAAGGTCGGCTACCAGCTCGGCCTGCGCGGCCTCGACATCTGCACCGGCTGCGGCCCGGGCGCGATGAAGGGCCCGATGAAGGGCGCCACCATCGCCCACGCTAAGCAGCGCCAGAGCCGTCCGCGTTACATCGGCATCACCGAGCCCGGCATCATCGCCGCCGAGTCGCCGAACCCGATCGTGAACCACCTGGTGATCATGCCGGACATCGAGAAGCGCCTCGAAGCCTTCGTGCGCCTCGGCCACGGCATCATCGTGTTCCCCGGCGGCGTCGGCACGGCGGAGGAAATCCTGTACCTGCTGGGCGTGCTGCTGCATCCGGCGAATGCGGACCTGCCGTTCCCGCTGATCTTCACCGGCCCGGCAGAGTCCGCCGCGTACTTCGAGCAGATCGACCAGTTCCTGCGCCTGACCCTGGGCGAGGCCGCCACCTCGCGCTACCGCATCATCGTCGACAACGCCGCCGAAGTGGCCAAGGTGATGCGCGAGGGCATCCGCAAGGTGCGCGAGCACCGCCTGAAGGAGCAGGACGCGTTCTTCTTCAACTGGTCGCTGCACCTGCCCGAGGAATTCCAGCGCCCGTTCCCGCCGACGCATGCCGCAATGGCCGGCCTCAAGCTGCACCGCGAACAGCCGCCGCACCTGCTGGCCGCCGACCTGCGCCGCGCCTTCTCGGGCATCGTCGCCGGCAACGTCAAGGAAGAGGGCATGCGCGAGATCGAGCGCCACGGCCCGTACATCATCGACGGCGACAAGGAGATCATGCGGGCGCTGGACGGCCTGCTGAAGGCCTTCGTTGCCCAGCGCCGCATGAAGATCAGCGGCAGCTACAAGCCCTGCTACCAGGTCCTGGGCGGCTGAGGCCCGGGGGAGGGCGGCGGCCCTGCCGAGGCCCCGGACCGCGTTCATCCGCCCCGGTGGGCCGGTCGTCGGCCCGTCCCGCCGGTGGCCGGTGGCCGCTGCTATGCTCCGGCCATCCTAGGTTGGGGACAAACCGTATGGCCGGCGCCACCGCAAAACCGCTCGCACGGGGCTTCACCCTCATCGAGCTGATGGTCGTGATCGCGATCGTCGCCATCGTCTCGCTGGTGGCGCTGCCCAACTTCCAGCAGCTTATCCGCTCGAACCGGGTGGCCACCCAGACCAACGAGATGGTGGCCAGCCTGTCCCTGGCCCGTACCGAGGCCATCCGCCGCAACGTCTCGCCCCTGGGAAACCGCGACGTGGTGCTGTGCCCCAGCACCGACGGCCTGACCTGCTCGGGCGGCTGGAACCAGGGCTGGATCGTGGCCCAGCGCGTCGATGACACCGTGGATATCGTCATCCGGCACGTGCAGGAGCCCGTTGGCGTCGACATCGCCGCCGCCGGCACCGAGATTGTCTTCGACAACCGCGGCCGCCGCGCCGTGGGTCCCGCCGCCATGACCGTGCGATCGACCGCCTGCACTACCGGCCAGCCCTACCTGCGCACCCTGAACATCAACGCCTCGGGCCAGGTCCGCGTGGCCGGCGGCACCTGCCCGTGACCTCCCCGATGGAGACCCCCATGATTCGCGCGACCCATCGCCCCGTGCCCCGTAATCGCCAGCGCGGCGTGTCCCTGCTCGAGGTGCTCATCGCCGTCGTCGTCCTGGCCTTCGGCCTGCTGGGCCTGGCCCTGCTGCAGACGATGAACCTGCGTTTCACCCAGAGTGCCAACCACCGCACCGTGGCCACCAACCTCAGCTACGAGGTGCTCGACCTGGTGCGCGCCAACCGCTTGCTGAAGCGAACCTACGCCGAGGCCGGCTACGTCAGCGGCGGCACCCCCAATGCCTGCGCCATCGCCGCCACCTTCGATCCGGGCCCGAACATCGCCCGCTGGCACTGCCAGGTCAGCCAGCAGCTGCCCGGTGGCGAATCCCAGATCAGCGTCAACGGAGACGTGGCCACCGTGCGCATCCGCTGGACGGATGCCCGCTGGGAAGCCAATGCCGCCGACCAACAGGCCGTATTCGAACTGGTGACCACGCTATGAGCCGCCACACTGCCGCCCACCGGGGATTCTCCCTGGTCGAGCTGATGATCGCGCTGGTCATCGGCACCATCCTGCTGGCAGGCCTGGTGCAGATTTTCGGCGCCTCCCGCAGCGCCTATGCCACCGCGGAAGGCCTGTCGCGCACGCAGGAGAACGGCCGCTTCGCCATGGACGTCCTGCAGCGCGACCTGCGCCTGGCCGGCCACTTCGGCTGCGTCAATGACCAGGCCCGCCTGCTGGAGAACGCGAACCAGTTCACCCTGAGCTATGCCAATGCCGGCACCGAGGCCGCCTATGACACCCAGGCCTGGCCACTGCGGTTCCACATCTCGCTGCAGGGCTACGAGGCCAACGGCACCGCGCCGGGCGGTGCGGTCGCGCTGCCGGCCATTCCCGCCGTCGCCGGCGCCGCCGCCGGCGGCAACTGGACCCCGGCGCTGCCGGCCGACCTGGCCGCCCGTGCGGTACCCGGCAGCGACGTGGTGGTGCTGCGCTACATCGTTCCCGAGAGCGTCACCATCGACGCGATCACCGTGGGCCTGGCCCCGACCATCACCTTCGACGCGGCGCGCTGGCCCATCCTGGCCAGTGGCGTCGCTGCGCCCGGCCTGTTCGCCGTCACCGATTGCTCCAACGTCACCATCTTCCCCGGCAACCGCGCACTGGTGCCCGGCAACCAGGTCGTGGCCACCAATGCCGGTGCCGCCATCGGCTTCCGCGAGATCTACGAGCCGGGCCGCGCCACCCTGCATCGCGCCGAGAGCGTGGCCTATTACATCGGCATCGGTGCCAGCGGCGAGCCCGCCCTGATGCGCTGCCGCGCCACCACCACTGCGGCCGGCTGCGTGCAGGAAGAGCTGGTGGAGGGCGTCGAGAACATGCAGCTGGTGTACGGCGTCAGCCGCGTCGCCAACGGCCGTCCCACCGGCTACATCCAGGACGTGCGCACCGCGGCCGTCATCGGCGACCCGGTGGCCAATGCCGCGGCCCGCGCGAACTGGCGCCTGGTCGGCGTTACCCAGGTCGGCTTCGTGGTGCGCAGCCCGAACCAGGCACAGGCCGAAGCCCGCGCCAATCCCTTCAGCTCGCTGGGCGTGGCCGTGACGCCGCCCAACGACCGCCGCGTGCGCGCGGCCTATGAAAACACCGTCGCCCTCCGCAACCGGCTGTTCGGGAACTAAGCCATGACCTCGCATCCGATCCGGCAACCCCGCCTGTCCGGCCATCCGCGCCACCAGCGCGGCGTGGTCCTGTACGTGGCCCTGATCCTCCTGCTGCTGCTCACCCTGCTGGGCGTGGCCGGCGTCCAGGTGGCCTCCATGCAGGAGCGCATGGCCTCGGCCTGGCGCGCCAGCAACATCGCCTTCCAGAACTCCGAGTCGGCCAACCGCGAGCGCGAGATGGCCATCGCCAATGCGCCGGCGGCCGCCAATCCGGACGACGAGCGTTGCGCCGGCTTCGACGCCGCCGAGTGGGCCGAGGATGAACTCGACAACGGCGAGATCGACGGCACGTTCGTCCAGCGCATCGACCAGTGCCTGCCCGGTGGCGGCCTGGCGCTTGGCGTCCGCCCCGAAAGCGAGAACACCAACCTGCAGTTCCAGGTCACCGCGTTCGCGACCGACGTCGCCAACGTGGGTGACGAGCGTACCGCCGAAGCGGTCATCGACACGATCTTCATCCCCTGAGGGGACCTGACATGACAATGAATCGCACTCCGCTGCTGCCCCTTTCCGTCGCCGTACTGACCCTGGTCGCCGGCCTCTCCACGCCCGGCGCCGTAGTCGCCGCACAGGGGCAGGGCACCCTGGCCCAGGCGCCGCTGCAGCTTGGCCAGCAGGTGCCGCCCGCCTTCATCATGGCCGTGGACGACTCCGGCTCGATGACTTTCGAGACGCTGTTCCCGGGTCGCGATGGCTACGGCTGCACCGGCACCGGCACCACGAACCCGTTCTTCGATGCGAGCAACGAGCTTCGCACCAACGCCGGCGCCAACGGCGTCTGCAACTTCCACCACGTCATGCCGTATCCGGGGCACCGGATCGGCACCAATCGCTACTCGATCCCGCCGCTGCCCATGTACGGTTTCGCGCGATCCCCCGAGTTCAACGCGTCCTACTTCAATCCGGCCACGGAGTATCCGCCGTGGATCGACCGCAACGGTGCGGAGTTCCCCCAGGCCAGCATCACCGCCACGCGTGCCGACCCCCGGAACGCGGGCTCGCCCGCCTTCAACATGACGGCCAACCATCGCGACCGCGTTGACGACGGCGATGCGGTGACGGACTACAGCGGCGCCCTGGCGGCGGGCGACTACCTCCAGGCGGGCTGGCAGATCCGCAACGTGGAGAACACCAACCAGACATGCGCCACCACGGCGGGCAACTTGACGTTCCCCTCCAGCGGCAACGCATTCGCCACCCTGACCGCCGACCGGCAAATCTCCGGTGCCTGCGCCACCGTGGTCGTGCGTCGTGCGCGGCGCGATACCCCGGAGAACGACGAACGCTTCCGCCTGCCGATCGGCACGTTGGTGCCGGCGGGCACCTGGTACTACATCGGGGCGAGCTGCGGCGGCCTCGGCACCACGGCGTTCCGGCTCAACAACTGGACCTACCAGACCACTGACCTCACCACGACCGCCAACTGCGACAACGTCGGCATCGAGTACTTCCCGGCGTCCTTCTACCTGGGCATCAACACCCCGGCGCCGGCGGGTTTCAACGTGGCCAACCGCATCCTGTCGCCCAACGCCGGCGGCAACGGCGTGGACATGTACAAGTACGAGATCAAGCCGGGCAACTATGCCAACTCGGCGGATTACGACGCCGCCATCCAGAGCTTCGCCAACTGGTTCACCTACTACGGCAACCGCAACCGCGCGATGATCGCCGGCATGACGCGGTCGCTGGTGGACGTGACCAACATGTACGTCGGCTTCTTCACCATCAACAATCGCGTCGCGGTCAACATGCGCAACATGGCGGCGGCCGCCGAGAAGAGCCAGCTCTACGACAACCTGCTGGCGCTGCCGGCCGCGGGTGGCACGCCGAACCGCTTCGCCGTGGACCACATCGGCACCCAGTTCCAGCGCACCGGTGCAGGCGCGCCGGTCCGGCTGGCCTGCCAGCGCAACGCCGGCATGCTCTTCACCGACGGCTACAGCAACGGTGGTGGTCCCAACGCGGATCCACAGAACGCCGACGGCGGTTTCCCGTCGCCGCTGGCCGATGCCCACAGCAACACGCTCGCCGACCTGGCCGCGGAGTTCTACACCAAGAACCTGCGCCCGGACCTTCCGGCGGGCCGCGTGCCGGTGCCTGCGACCTGCCCGAGCACCGATCCGCGCGTGGACTGCAATCCCAACCTGCACATGAACTTCTATGGGGTCACGCTCGGCGCACGGGGTGACATCTACGGCGTTGATACGGCCGCGACCGCCGACCCGTATGCCAACCCGCCGGCCTGGGGCCCCCGTCAGGACGACGCGCCCAGCACCGTCGACGAGATCTGGCACGCCGCCCTCAACGGTCGCGGCAAGTTCATCAACGCGCAGTCGCCGGCCGCCATCACCACCGCCATGCGCGAGATCCTGGCCGCGGTCGGCCAGGGCGCGGGTCCCTCGGGCAGCATTGCGCTGACCGGCGCCCGCGTGGGTGACACATCGTTCACGGTCGTGCCGGGTTACGCGGCCGAGAACCGCGGCACCGACTGGTACGGCCAGCTGCGCGCCGAGCGGGTCACCGTGAGCACCGCCGGCGTGCTGTCCTTCAACAACCTGTGGGAGGCCAGTACCCAGATCCCGGCCCCTGCCGCACGCCGCATCCTGTACGCGCAGCCGAACAGCCTGGTGAACCCGGCGGTGAACCTGTTCACGCCCGCCAACGTCACCAATGCCGCCTCGCTGTGCAACAGCGAACTCTCGCGCTGCACCGCCACCGAGATCACCGGTGCGCTGGGCCTGAACGTGACCACGACCCAGGCCGTGAACTACCTGCGCGGCGAACGCACGCTCGAGGGAACCCGCCTGCGCACCCGTACCAGCGTGCTGGGCGACATCATCAACTCCAACCCGGAGATCTCTTCGCCGAAGGACAACTACGGCTACCGCACGCTGCGCGGCGCCACCCTGGCCGAGAGCGATCCCTGGGGCTACCAGGCCTACCTGACCGCCAAGTCCACCCGCCGGCCGGTGGTGTACGCGGGCGCCAACGACGGCATGCTGCACGCCTTCGACGGCGAGAACGGCACCGAGCTGTTCGGTTACATCCCGAGCACGGCCCTGGGCCACATGGGCAACCTGCTGTTCCCGTACAACCCGCTGCTGGGCAACGACCAGAAGTTCCAGCACCGCTACTTCGTGGACGGCCCGATCACCGTGTCCGATGCCCGCATCAACGGCACTTGGCGTACGGTGCTGGTCGGTTCGAGCGGCGCCGGCGGCAAGAGCGTGTTCGCGCTCAACGTCTCCAACCCGGGTGCCTTCACCTCCGGCGACGTGCTCTGGGAGGTCAGCCGCCACAACGCCGGCACCACCGGCTCGCGCATGGGCAACGTGCTGGGCAAGCCCATCGTCGTGCCGACCCGCGAGGGAACCTCTGCGCCGGTGTGGAAGGCCGTGTTCGGCAATGGCTTCGGCAGCGCCGATGGCCGTGCCGCGCTCTACGTGGTCAACATGAACACCCGGGCCGTCACCACCATCGAAGCTACCCACGCCTCGCTGCCGGCGCTGCCCAACGGCCTCTCCAGCGTGGCCCTTATCGATCGCTGGATCAGCAACACCAACGAAGTCGGCCGTGACGGCTACGCCGACACCGCCTACGCCGCCGACCAGCTGGGCAACATCTGGAAGTTCGACCTGCGCAACAACACCGTGGCCAACGGTGGCCAGCCCATCTTCTCGGCCATCGTCGGCGGCGTACGCCAGCCGATCACCGGCGGTCTCGAGGTCGCGGCCGGTCCCGGCGGCGGCGTGATGATCTACTTCGGCACCGGCAGCTATGCCTTCGAGGACGACACCTCGGATGGCAGCCTGCAGACGCTGTACGCCGTGCTGGATCGCTCGCCGGCCACCCCGGCCACGGTCACGCGCAGCAATCTTGGTGCCCAGACCCTGGCGGCCGGCGCCGGCGGCACCCGCGTGCTGTCGAATTCGCAGATCAACTACGTGACGCAGAGCGGCTGGTACATGGACCTGGCCACGGGCACCGGCCCCACCCAGGTGCTGCGTGGCGAGCGCTTCGTCGGCAACCCGCGCCTGCAGAGCGGCCTGGTGCTGTTCCCGACCTTCGAGCCGGGCGGCGCCGCTACCGACCCCTGCGCGACTGGCGGCACCAACTGGCTGTACGCTTTCAACGCGGTCAGCGGTGCGGCCGGCCTGAGCGGCCTGCGCATCGACTCGCCCACGGGCACGGCCGCTCCGGCGGGTACCGTTGGCCAGGCGCTCGATACCGGTGGCGACATTCCCGTGCGCAACGTGGCGGTGCTGCTGGCCCCGCCGCCGGCGCCGCCGGGTGCGGCGGCCACCGTTGCCGAGATTGGCGAAGCCCTGGGCCGCACCTGCGACCTGGTGGTCAGCGTGCCCGGTGCGCCCACCTACTACCTGCCGCGCGCCTGCGGCCGGCAGTCCTGGCGCCAGATCCGCTGACTTGCCTGACTTGAGAGGAGCGACGAATGAACAAGCTTAGGCCCCAAGGCGGATTCACCCTCATCGAGTTGATGATCGTGATCATCGTGATCGGCGTGCTGGCCGCCATCGCCTATCCCAGTTACGTCGAGAGCGTGCGCAAGGCGCGGCGGGCGCAGGCTACCGCCGATCTGGCGGAGCTGGCGCAAAACCTCGAGCGCTGGCACACCATCAACGCCAACTACACCACCTACGTGATCCCCGCCAGGCTGACCCGCTCGCCCCAACAAGGCGCGGCCTTCTACAACATCGCGGCGGTGCGGGCGCAGAACACCTTCACGTTGACCGCCACCCCGGTGAACAACCAGACGGGTGACCGTTGCGGCAACTTCACGCTCAACCAGGCCGGCACCAAGGGCGTGAGCGCGGCTTCGGTGGGCGAATGCTGGTAACCGGGCCACGCCCGGCGCAAAAGAAAAGGCCTGCCGACTGGCAGGCCTTTTCGCATGTGGCGCCCGAAGTTGGACTCGAACCAACGACCCCCTGATTAACAGTCAAGTGCTCTAACCGGCTGAGCTATTCGGGCGGGATGCGCATTTTACCCGGCCAGCGCCCGGGGTCAAGGAAAACGCCGCGACGCGCTCTCAGGTGGGCGGGCCCGGGCAGCGCGTGCCTGGCGCAGGCGTGCCCACCCGGCCGCGGCCGGTGTTGCTGACGATGATCTCGCGCAGCAGCCGGCCATCGCGGCTGCACAGGCTCAGGGTCTGGTTGGTGCCCGCGGCGCGCCCGTCCCGCCGGAACGCAACTGCCGTGCGGCCCCGCGAGGCCACCAGTCGCAGGCCGCGCAATTCGGCCGCCCCCAGGCTGCGGACCACCTGCGGCGATGCGCGGGCGCCGCGGGGCTCGACCTGCACCAGCATCCCATCCGACCACAGATCCATTGCCCCGCAGTGGCGGCCGTCCCGGCTGGGGCACACGGACACCGTCTGCCCTCGGGTGATCGCCTGCAGCCGGCCGGCATGAAGCAGCCCCAGCACCTGGTTGGCCATGGCGCTGGCGCGCTGCTGTTCGGCCAGCGCGGCCAGCGGCGGAGCCGCCGCCGCCATCAGCACGGCCGACACGACCAGCGCCGTCATCAGTTCAAGCAGGCTGAAGCCCCTTGGGTCGGTGGGCATGGCGTCCTCGACAGGGTGCGGAGGCCGCCAGTCTTGGCCGGGCGGCGCTGGCGCGGCATCGGCAGGTGCCGCGCGCACGGGCACGGGTTTTCCGCGGCAGGGCCACGCACGTGGCCGACCCGGCGTCAGTCGATTCGCCGGGCCGACCGGGCATAATCGGGCCATGCGTCCCTCCGCCGAGCCCTGGCTTCCCGACCTTTGCCGGTTACCGCGGCTGCTGACGGTGCTGTTCGCCACCGAACTGATCGTCGTGGCCGTGGCGCTGGCCTCGACCGCCCCCGCCGGATTCGATGCCGACCGTTTCCTGGCGGCCAGCGCCTTCGCGCTCTGGACCACCCTGGTCAGCTGCGTGCTGCTGTGCCAACTGCGCCGCCCGCTGTCGAACTGGCCGCGGGCGCTGGGTGTGCCTGCCGCCGTGGCGTTGCCAATGGCCGTCACCGCGGGCTTCGCGTGGGCCGTGCGCGAGCTCGCGTCGGGCAGCCTGCTGCCGGCGTTCTCGGCGGGGCAGGGCCCGGCAGGCATCCCCAGCATCACGCTGCTGGCGGGCATCCTCGGCGCCTGCGTCCTTCGCTATTTCTACGTGCTCGAGCAATGGAGCGCGCAGGTGGAGGCCAGTGCCCGCGCCTCGCTCGATGCCCTGCAGGCCCGCATCCGCCCGCATTTCCTGTTCAACTCGCTCAACTCCATCGCCAGCCTGGTGCGCATCGACCCGGTGCGCGCAGAGCGCGCGGTGGAGAACCTGTCCGACCTGTTCCGCGCGGCGCTGGCCGCCGGCGACCGCGACACCACGCTGGGCGAGGAACTGGAGCTGTCGCGCCGCTACCTGGCCATCGAAGCCCTGCGCCTGGGCGAGCGGATGCAGGTGGACTGGCAACTCGACCCGGCCCTGCCTTTGGACTACCGCATGCCTTCGCTGCTGGTCCAGCCGCTGCTGGAAAATGCCGTGAACCACGGCATCGCCCGCCTGCCGGCGGGCGGCCGCATCACCGTGGACGCGCGCGTCGAGCGTGATTCGATCGAGATCAGCATCGGCAACCCGACCCTGCCGCGGCGCGATGCGCCGAGCAACGGGCACGCGCTGCGCTCGATTTCACAGCGCCTGGCGTATTACTTCGGGCCGGGCGCGCGGCTTGAAAGCCTGGCCACGGGCACCCACTACACCTGTGTCCTGGGCCTTCCGCTGTCCGGCGGCCGTTGAACCCGTCGCCTCGACGACAATCCCCCCGATCCCCGCAGGCCCCCCTGAGCATGTCCGACGATCGTTTCCAGTTGACTGCGCCCTACCAGCCCGCCGGCGAGCAGCCGCAGGCCATCGCGCGCCTGGTCGAGGGCTTCGAGGCCGGCCTGGCGCAGCAGACCCTGCTCGGCGTCACCGGCTCGGGCAAGACCTACACCATCGCCAACGTCATCCAGGCCGTGCAGAAGCCCACGCTGGTGCTGGCGC
>LNFM01010328.1_pt1 | contig 15901 bp, 14 predicted proteins | sample 596031 | NCBI WGS metagenome assembly LNFM01 (sample SAMN04254537, study PRJNA301005) | activated carbon metagenome | isolation source: dual media filters at the Ann Arbor, Michigan drinking water treatment plant | place: USA: Ann Arbor | reverse complement strand
ATGAAGAACGCCCCCTTCCTGCCCAACGTGGGTGGTGAGCCCGTGGGCCCGTTCTTCTACGCCAGCCTGGTGGAAACCGGTGCCGCCACGCCGGCGGTGGTGGCCCAGGCGAAGGCCAGCGCCAAGCAGTGAGCGCGCTCGCCTGAGGCGGCGACGAGGCCTGCGCCGAACGCCCGCTCAGGGTGCGAGGCGCAGGCCTTTTGTCTGCAGCCAGCCCAGCATGCGCGGCCACAGCACCGCGCCCACCTGAGGGCGGAAATAGCCCATGTGGCCGATCTCACGCAGGCCTTCGGCGCGCGGGTCGATGTCGATGGCCTGCAGCGGCGCGTTGCTGTAGCCCGAGAAGAATGCGTCACGCGACGCCGGCAGCGCCCAGCTGTCGTCCAGCGCATTGGCCGCCGCGATGGGCAGCCTGACTTCGCTGCAACCGCGCACCAGCTCCGTGGCCTCGGGGTCATCGTGGAAATAGCGCGGAAAGCCGCACCAGCGTTTCCACTGCCGGTAGATGCTGACCGGCAGGTCTTCGCCGATGCCCAGGCGCCGCAGCGGCTGGTAGCCCAACAGCGTGGTGGCCACCGGACCGACGACGTGCCACAGCAGCAGCACCTTCCAGCGCTCGGCGCGAGGCATCCAGCCGTGCCAGCCGGCACCACCGGCCACCACATAGGCCGCACGCAACTGGTCACGCAGGGCGGCCGGCAGCAGGCCGATGGCGTGGCCGCCGTAGCTGTGGCCCACCAGATAGACCGGCCCGCGCGCCGCCGCGTGGGCCACCGCAGCGGCCAGGTCCTGGCGTGCCCAGTCGGCGTAGTCGGGCATGTAGCCGCGCAGCCGCCTGGGCCGTGAACCGCCGATGCCCCGGTAGTCCAGCGTCAGCACGTTGACGCCGCGCGCCTGGGCGTGTTCGGCAAAACGCCGGTAGAAGCCGCGCGGCACGGCGGTGGCGCCGCCGACGACGATCCAATCGGGCCCGCCGGCCGCATAGACCGTGGCCGCCAGCAGCGTGCCGTCGGCGGCGGTGATTTGCAGCGGCTCGCCGCCGCTCGTGGCCGCCGCGGCGGCCGCGCCTTGCGGGTGCACGCCACCGGCCGCGGAAGGAGAGACAAAACCGGGTGAAGGCTGGACCATGACACGATGCTAGCCCTGACTAGACCAGTCTGTCTAGTGCGCCCTCAGTGGCTCGGACAGGCAGGCGGCAACCTATCATCCAGCCGTGAGCGCCACCCGCAACACCCCCGCCAACAACACGTCGCCGGCCAGCCCGGACGCCGACACACGCACGCGCATCCTGCACGCGGCCCTGCGGCTGTTCCGCCGCCACGGCTACCACGGCGTGGGCATCAACGACATCCTGGCCGAGGCGCAGGCGCCCAAGGGTTCGATGTACCACCACTTCCCGGGCGGCAAGGAAGAGATCGCCGCGGCCGTGGTGGGTCTCATCACCAGCAGCCTGCTGGGCCTCGTCGACAGCCAGGACGGCACGCTGCCGCCGCAGCAGCTGGTGGCGCGCGTGGGCACGCTGCTGGGCGACAACGTGGTGAAGACGCGCCACGAACTGTGCGCGCTGTTCGCGGCCTTCGTGGCCGAAAAGAGCTCGTCGCCACGTCTGGGTGCGGCCGTGGCCGAGGCCTATGCCGCCATTGCGAAGAAGCTGGAACAGCGGCTGGCCGCGGCCGGCTTCACGCCGGCCCAGGCGCGCGACCGTGCGCTGCTGGTGGTGATGCTGCTGGAAGGTGGCAGCCTGCTGGCGGCGGCGCGCGAGGACATGGCCCCGTTCACGCTGGCGGTGAAGCAGGCCGCCGCGCTGTGCACGCGCGCGGCCTGAGCCGCGCGCACCGCCGTGCTCTCAGCGGCAGGCCTTGGCCACGGTCCAGTCGATGACCTGCAGGCGACCGGCCACGATCTCGGCCTTGGCGGCGTCCACGCGTGCGCGCATCGCAGCGGTCACGATCCTGGCGTTGTGCTCGTCGTAGGCCAGGTCCAGCCCGCCTTCCTTCAGGCCCAGCGTGGTGACGCCGGGCTGCACGCCTTCGAAGGCGCGGAACACGGCGACGTCGGTGCGCTTGAGCATCGAGGTCAGCATGCGCCCCGGGTGCAGGCCGTTCTGGTTGCTGTCGACGCCGATGCCCAGCAGGCCCAGGTCGGCCGCGGCCTGCAGCACGCCCAGGCCGGTGGTGCCGGCGGCGGCGAAGATCACGTCCGCGCCCTGGGCCGCCTGTGTGCGCGTCAGTTCAGCCCCGCGCGCGGGGTCGGTCCAGGCGGCGTTGGTGGTGCCGGTCATCGCCCACAGCACCTGCACCTGGGCATTGCCGTAGCGCGCGCCCTGCTCGTAGCCGCACAGCACCTTGCGCACCAGCGGGATGTCCTGCCCGCCGACGAAGCCCAGCTTGCCGCTCTTGCTGGCCAGCGCCGCCAGCATGCCGACGAGGAAGGCGCCTTCGTGCTCGCGGTAGACGAAGCTCTGCACGTTGGGCAGCGCCACCACGCTGTCGACGATGGCAAAGCGCGTGTTCGGAAAGTCGCGCGCCACCGCCTCGATGCTGCTGGCCTGCGGAAAGCCGACGCCGACGATGGGGTTGGCGCCGCGCTGCGCAAAGCGCCGCGCGGCCTGTTCGCGCTGCGCGGCGTTGGTGATCTCGAATTCGAGGTAGGGCTTGCCGCTCTGCTTCTTCCAGCGCTCGGCGCCTTCCCAGGCGGCCTGGCCGAAGCTCTTGTCGTTCTTGCCGCCCAGCTCGAAGATGATGGCCGGCTGGGCCCACGCGGCCGCATGCATGAAGCACACTGCAGCGGAAGCGACCAGCCCCCTCAAGCAGACGCCGCGGAACCGGCTCCGCCGGGCCGCTGGGGTCGCCCCCCCGGGGGGGAGCGCCGAAGGCGCTTCGGCGGGGGTCAGAAGTTCGCCTTGAACGACACGCCGAAGGTGCGCGGCTCGTTGATGAAGCCGGTGAGGTTGTTGAAGTCGATGCCGCCCACGACGCGGATCTGGTTGGTCAGGTTGCGCACGAAGGCGGCGGCTTCGTACTTGCCGTTGCCGAAGCTGTAGCCGGCGCGCAGGCCCACCTCCGTCAGCGCCTTGCCCGTGAACTCGGTGCTTTCGTAGAGGAAGAAATTGATCTTGCTGCGGTAGGCCACGTCGGCCAGCACGTAGAAATCGCCGCCGGCCAGCGGGAAGGTGTAGCGCGCGCTGGCGTTCAGCGTGGTCTCGGGGGCCTGCGGCAGCGAATTGCCGTCGATGGACACCGTGGGCGCGAACTTGCCGATGGCCGGGTTGGCCGGCGCGGTGATGGGGTCGTTCACGGTGCAGCCGCTGCCGCAGGCGTCCACACGCAGGTTGGGGTCCTTGATCTGCGTCTTGTTGTAGCTGCCGCCCAGCGTCAGCAGCAGGCTGTCGGTGGCCAGCAGCTGGCCGTTGAACTCGAAGCCCTGGCCGGCGGTCTTGGCGGCGTTCACCAGCTGGTTGAAGTTGGCGGCACCGCCCACGGCGGTGAGCTGCTGGTCCTTGATGGTGTAGTTGAAGACGCTGGCAGCGATGCGCGCGCGGCCGTTCATCAGGTCGGCCTTCACGCCGGCTTCGTAGGACGTGACCTTCTCGCTCTTGGCCACCGACAGGGTGTCGCCAAAGAGCAGCCGGCCCTGGATGGCCGGGGCGCGGAAGCCCGTGGCCACGCGGGCATAGACGTTGGTGGTCTTGTCCAGCGCGTAGCTGGCGCTGAAGTCGCCGCTGGTGTTGGTGGCGCTGGTGTTGGCGGTGCGGCGGCCGATGAAGGTGGGGCTGAAGGGCGGCGCCTGGATGCGGTCGGCGAAGAAGTCCTTGTCGTCCTTGGTGTAGCGCAGGCCGCCGCGCAGCTTCAGCTGCGGGCTGACTTCGAGGTTCACGCTGCCGAACACGGCATAGGCCTTGTTGTCCTGGTCCTGGGTGGCATAGCCGTTCTGTGTGTTGCCCCCGACGCTGCTGTAGTTGAAGCTGTCGATCTTCAACTGCTCGTCGAAGTAGTACACGCCGGCCAGCCACTGCAGCGCCCCCTTGCCGGTGCTTTCCAGGCGCAGTTCCTGCGTGAACTGCTTGTGCTTGGGCAGGCCGTCGGCGCTTTCGGCGTCGAAGGGAATGAAGCCGGGCCCGAATGGCTTGCCGATGGGTGCCGGTGCACCGGCATTGCCGAAGCCGCCGTCGATGTCGCCACGGCTGAAGGACTCCACGGTCTCGTAGCCGGTGATGCTGTTCAGCGCCATGCCGTTGCCGAGGTCCCAACGCAGGCGCAGACTGCTGCCCGAGCTCTTCACGTCCTGGCTGTTGACGCCGTCGTGCGCGACCTTGGTCTCGTCGAAACCAGGCACCAGGTTGTTGGTGCCGGGCTGGATGATGTTGGCGCGGAAGACACGCGCGCTGCCCTTCAGGTCGCGGGCGTGCACGTTGAGCAGCGCGCTGAAGTCCTTGCCGGGCGCCCACAGGAGCTGCAGGCGGGCGGCGTTATCGTTGTAGCCCTCGAGTTCACTCGTCGGCGCGCCGCGGGTGTTCTTCACCCAGTCGTCGCGGTTCTGCGACTGCGCGGCCACGCGCAACGAGACGGTGGGCGACAGCGGCACGTTGACCATGCCCTCCACGTTCACCGCCGAATAGCGCCCCAGGCTGGCCAGCGCATAGGCCTCGAACTTCTTGCCCGGCTTGGCGCTTTCGAACTTCACCACGCCGGCCGGGCTGTTGCGGCCGAAGAGCGTGCCCTGGGGGCCGTTCAGCACCTCGATGCGCTCCATGTCGAAGATCGGGAAGCCCTTGAGGATGGGGTTCTCCTGCACCACGTCGTCATAGACCAGGCTGACGGGCTGGCTGGCGTTGAGGTCGAAGTCGGTGTTGCCGATGCCGCGGATGTAGAAGCGCGGGAAGGCGCGGCCGAAGCTGCTTTCGATGTTCAGGCTGGGCACCCGGCCGGCCAGCAGGCGGATGTCCTGCCCGCCGCTGTTCAGCACTTCCAGCATCTCGCCCTGCAGCGCGCTGACGGAACTGGGCACGTCGCGGATGTTCTCCAGCCGGCGCTCGGCGGTGACGGTGATGGTCTGCAGCTGACCCGGGGTGCTGGACGCGGCCTGGGCGTGTGCGCCGCTGCTCAGGAGCGCCAGCGCTGCGGCGGCCAAGGCGTGGGGCACGGGACGGGTGGTGAAGCGAGCGGACATGGGCAAACTCCAGGACGATGAAAACCGGTTCAGGGGGACAGCAGACACAGCACGCCAGAAGGGGCCGCGCGAATACCATCCGATGATGCCGCGCCGGCCCGCGGTTCTTGGTGAAAACCAGGAGAACGACCGGTGCCTATGCCCTCTTCCGATGCCCCCACGCAACACATGCTGAGCCCGACCCAACTGGAAACCTGGCAGCGCGACGGCTGCCTGGTGCTGCCTGGCTTCAAGGGCGCCGACGAGGTGGCCGCGGCCAGCCAGCGCGCCCGCGACCTCGTCGACGCCTTCACCCCGGGCGCGCACACCAGCCGCTTTTCCACGCGCGACCGCAGCCAGGTGGCCGACGCTGCGCTGCTGGCCTCGGCCGAAGCCGTGCACTGCTTCTTCGAAGAGGAGGCGCTGGACGCGCAGGGACGGCTGCTCGTGCCCAAGGAACGCAGCATCAACAAGATCGGCCACGCGTTGCACGACCTCGACGCGGTCTTCGACGCCTTCTCGCACGGCCCTGCCCTCGCCGCGCTGGGGCGTGACCTCGGCCTGCTGCAGGCGCAGGTGTGGCAGAGCCAGGTGATCTTCAAGCAGCCGCACATCGGTGGCGAGGTGGGCTGGCACCAGGACGCCAGCTTCTTCGTCACCACGCCGCAGACGGTGACCACCTTCTGGTTCGCGCTGGAAGACGCCACGCTGGACAACGGCTGCCTGTGGGTGCTGCCCGGCGGCCACCGTGGGGCGCACGGTGTGCTGCGCGAGCAGTACGTCTGCGACCACCGCGCCGGCACCTTGCGCATGCAGCCCCTGGACACCACACCCTGGCCCACCACGGCCGAGGCCGTGCCGCTGCCGGTGGCGGCCGGCACGCTGATCGTCTTCCACGGCCACCTGCCGCACTACAGCGCGCCCAACCGCAGCGCCAAGAGCCGCCTGGCCTACACCCTGCACGCCACCGACGCCCGCGCCGCCTACGCGCCCGAGAACTGGCTGCAACGCAGCGCGGCCTTGCCCGTGCGCGGCCTGGACTGAACGGCCCTCATGACCGCTGCCGCCACCGACCCACCTGTCGCCCTGCTGCTGACCGACCTGGTGGACAGCGCCGCGCTGGCGCAGCAGCTGGGCGACGAAGCCTGGGGCCACCTGTCGGCCCAGCACGACCGCGTGGCGCGCGACCTGCTGCGCCAGTGGCGCGGCCAGGAAATCGACAAGACCGACGGCTTCCTGCTGCTGTTTGCCCAGGCAGCCGATGCGCTGGGCTATGCGCTGGCCTACCACCGCGCGCTGGCCGCGCTGCCGGTGGCGATGAAGGCGCGCGCCGGGCTGCATGTGGGCACCGTCACCATCCGCGAGGCGCCGGCCGAGGACGTGGCGCTGGGCGCCAAGCCCTTCGAGGTGGACGGCGTCAGCAAGCCCATCGCCGCGCGCGTGATGTCCACCGCCCTGGGCGGGCAGACGCTGCTCACTGCGCAGGCCGTGGCCGCGCTGGGCGGTGCCGAAGGGCCGCCGCAGCGCGTGGTGTCGCACGGGCACTGGCAGGTCAAGGGCCTGCCGGTGCCCATCGAGCTGTTCGAGATGGGCGACGACAACGCGCCGTTCACGCCGCCGCCGGATTCGGACAAGGTCTGGCGCGTGCTGCGCCAGGGCGACAAAAGCCACGGCCTGTGGCTGCCACTGCGCCAGCTGCCGCACAGCCTGCCGGCCGAACGCGACACCTTCGTCGGCCGCCGCCACACGCTGCAGGCACTGGCCCGACGCTTCGACGCCGGGGCGCGCCTGGTCTCGGTGCTGGGCATCGGTGGTGGCGGCAAGACCCGCCTGGCCACGCGCTACGGCTGGGCCTGGATGGGTGAACACCCGGGCGGCGTGTGGTTCTGCGATCTGGCGCCGGCGCGCAGCATCGAAGGCATTGCCAGCGCCGTGGCCCAGGGCCTGCAGGTGCCGCTGGGGCAGGAAGACCCCATCGTGCAGCTCGGCAACGCCATCGCCGGGCGCGGTGCCTGCCTCGTCATCCTGGACAACTTCGAGCACCTGGCGCGCCACGCCGAAAGCACGCTGGGCCGCTGGCTCGACCGCGCCGCCGAAGCGCGTTTCCTCGTCACCACGCGCGAGGTGCTGGGCATTCCCGGCGAAGAAACGCTGGCACTGGCGCCGATGCAGCCCGAGGACGCGCAAGCTCTCTTCACGCGCCGTGCCGAAGCGGCGCGCCGTGACTTCCAGGCCGGGCCTGACGACCAGGCCGCCATCGCCACGCTGGTGGGCCTGCTCGACGGCCTGCCGCTGGCCATCGAGCTGGCCGCCGCACGCTCGCGCACGCTGGCACCGCGGGCGCTGCTGGCGCGCATGAGCGAACGTTTCAAGCTGCTGGCCAGCAGCGGCGGCCGCCTCGACCGCCAGGCCACGCTGCGCGCCACCTTCGACTGGAGCTGGGGCCTGCTGCCCACCGCCGAAAAGGCCGCGCTGGCGCAGCTGTCGGTGTTCGAAGGCGGCTTCACGCTGGAAGCGGCCGAAGCCGTGATCAACCTCGAACACCTGCCCGACCCGCCATGGACGCTGGACGTGCTGCAGGCCCTGGTGGACAAGAGCTTCGTGCGCACGCTGGGGCAGGAGCGCTACGACCTGCTGGGCAGCGTGCAGGCCTACGCCGCCGAACACCTGATGACCGAGGGCCGCTACAGCGGCAGCGGTGCGGCGGCCGTGGTGCAGGCCCAGGCCCGCCACGGTGCCTGGTTCGCGGCACTGGGGGCCCAGCTTGCCGCGGCCCATGCCGGCGCCGAACTCGACAACCTCGTGGTGGCCTGCCGCCGCGCGGTGCTGGCGGGTGACGCGGCGGTGGCCGGGGGTGCGCTGGACGGCGCCTGGGCGGCGCTGAACCTTCGCGGGCCCTTCAAGGTGGGCGTCGATCTGGCGCAGAGCGTTTGTGCGCTGCCGGCGCTGGCCGGCGCGCAAGCGGCCCATGCCCACGCCGCCCTGGGTGCGGCGCTGGAGGCTTCAGGTCAGCGCGGCCCGGCACTGGCGGCCTTCGAAACCGCACTGGCCCACGCCCAGGGCGCGGGCGACAGCGCCTGCCAGGCCACGGCCCTGGTGCGCCTGGGCGTGCTGCGTGGGCGTGCCGGTGCGGCCGAACTCGCCCGCGAAACCCTGGCCCAGGCCCAGGCCCTGTCGCGCAGCCTGGGCGACAGCGCGCTGCAGTGCGCGGCGCTGAACGCCCTGGGCACGCTGGACTTCGAACAGGGCCGCATGGAAGCGGCCCAGGTGCACTACGAAGCCGCCCTGGCCCTGGCGCGCCGGGCCGACGACCCGCGCTGGCTGGGCAGCCTGCTGGGCAACCTGGGCAACCTGCACGCCAACATGGGCCGCCTGGCCACGGCGCGTGCGCTGTGTGAAGAAGCGCTGCAGCACCTGCGCCTGCTGGGTGACCGCCAACGCGAAGGCAACATGCTGTCCAACCTGGGCATGCTGCGCTACCTGATGCAAGACCTGCCCGGCGCCAGCGCGGCGCTGCAGGAGGGGTTGCTCGTGGCGCGGCAGCTGGGGCATGCGCGGCTGGAATGCGTGGTGCTGGGCAATCTGGGGCTGGTGTCGGACGCTTCCGAGCGCTGGCCCGAAGCGGCCAGCTACTTCGATGCTGCCATCACGGTGGCGCGGCGCATCGGAGACCGTCGCAGCGAGGGGCAGTTTCTCGGGCACCTGGGCCTGAGCCAGGCACGCCATCATGACTTCAACGCTGCGCGCCGCTGCCTGGCCGAAGGCGAAGCGCTGCTGCGCGAAGTGGGCGACCTGCTCAGCCTGGGCCTGCTGCTCTGCGGCTTGGCCGAGTGCGAAACCCTCGGCACCGATGCCAAAGCTGCGAGCGCGGCACTGGCCGAGGCGCGTGCACTGCTGGAACGCACCGGGGCCGGCCCGGGCTCCGAACTCGCCGCCGCGCTGGCCCGGGTCGAGCCCCTGGTTCACCGCGCGGCCTGAGCTGGCGTGCGTCAGTCGTTCTGGATCCAGACCTCGGGCTGCGGCAGGCTCACCATCTGCCCGCTGTTGTCTTGCAGCGCGATGCGGTAAGCGAAGCGCCCCTTCCCACCGCCATTGCTGGTGCAGCGCATGGCCTGGCCTTCGGCGTAGGGCGCGCAGCTGAACGGCGCGCCGGCATCGCTGAAGCGGATGCTGCCGCCCACAAAGCGCCAGCCCGCCGACAGCATCTGCCAGGTGACCACGGTCTGCGAGGCGCTGAGCTGGTAGCCGGTGTCCGACAAGCCCAGCCGCCCGTCGACCACCTCCACCACGATGGGCACGGTCATCGAACGTGTGCCCTGCGCCGGCACGGCCAGGTGCGCGCCCATCAGCACGGCTGCCAAGATGCTGAGTCTCATCGTTTCCCCTCGTCACTCGTTGGTGTTGGCGACCACTTGCGAGCCGCTGCCGCATTCTCAGGAAACCATAAGTAAGCGCAAGTGGAACTTAGGCCCGCGAGGGGATGCGTGGTTCTGGCGTATCTTCCGCCTCTTTCCTGCAACGGATACCGCCCCATGGACAGCCCCACCCCCCCGGCGGCCACGCGCCACATCCGCCTGACCTCGCACCCCGGCCAGGGCACCGCCAGTGCGCCAGCGCTGCGCTGGGGCGCTGCGGATCCGCAAGAACGTGGCCCGGTGGTGGGCAGCACCGGCAACCGGGCCCAGCGCAACGTCATCGGCACGCACAGCGGCAGCTACGGCGTCTACCGCGCCTTGGCCGTGGCGGCCGGCAACCTCACCAAGGGCCACCGCGCCGACCTCACCAACACCGCGCCCACCGACCCCGTAGGCCCGCACCCGCAGTGGGGCGAGCCCGGCAAGATCGTCAGCATCGACCCCTGGGGCGCCAGCGTGCAGACGGTGTATGCCGACCATCTTGCACGCGGCTACGACATCCGCCCCACCATCGCCGTGACCAAGGCCCACATCCACCTGCCGGAAATCAAGCAGGCCCTGGCCTTCGGCAGGCTGCAGGTGGACGGCAAGTTCCTGCTCGAAGACAGCAGTGCCAGCGTCACCAAGGTGGCGGTGGAGCCGGTGTGGTGGCTGCCCGGCGTGGCGGCGCGCTTCAAGGTCAGCGAAGAACAGCTGCGCCGGGCCTTGTTCGAAGAAACCGGCGGCATGTACCCGGAACTGGTCACGCGCAGCGACCTGGAGGTGTTCCTGCCGCCCATCGGCGGGCAGACGCTCTACGTCTTCGGCGACATCGCCGACCTGGCCGACCCGCAAGTCACGCTGACGGCGCGTGTGCACGACGAGTGCAACGGCAGCGACGTCTTCGGCAGCGACATCTGCACCTGCCGGCCCTACCTCACACACGCCATCGAAGAATGCATACGCGGCGCGCAGCAGGGCGGCGTGGGCCTCATCGCCTACAGCCGCAAGGAAGGCCGCGCCCTGGGCGAGGTGACCAAGTTCCTGGTCTACAACGCGCGCAAGCGCCAGGTGGGCGGCGACCGCGCCGACAAGTACTTCCTGCGCACCGAGTGCGTGGCCGGCGTGCAGGACATGCGCTTCCAGGAGCTGATGCCCGACGTGCTGCACTGGCTGGGCATCCGCAAGATCCACCGCCTGGTGAGCATGAGCAATGACAAATACGACGCCATCACGGGCAGCGGTATCGAAGTGGGTGAACGCGTGAAGATTCCTGACGAACTGATACCGGCCGATGCCAAGGTGGAGATGGAGGCCAAGGTGGCCGCCGGCTACTTCACCGACGGCGTGGTGCCCACGGCGGCCGACCTGGCGCGGGTGCAGGGGCGCGGCCTTGAGTGAGAACTGGGCCACCTCGGCTTCGGCCACCGACATCGCCAGCCGCCGCGAGCTGCTGAAAACCGCCCCCGACGCCCGCCACCCGCTGGGCGCGCTGCGCGACCCCGGCACCATCCGTGCGCGCTGCGCCGCGGTGCTGCGTTCGGTGGAAAACAACGTCAGCGAGAACTTCCTGCTCAACCGCAACCGCCTGCCCGAGGTGGCCGAGCGCGTGGCGGCGCTGACGCTGCAGCGTTTTCCGGACCTGAAGATTCCGTACCACAGCCGCTGGCGCCATTTCGAGGCCGGCGGGCTGGACCGCAAGCCGGTGCTGGAAGAACGCCTGGCCACGCGCACCCCGCTGGACGCGGCGCGCGCGCGCTTCGACCTGACGGTGGTGAGCGTGCTGCTGGATGCCGGTGCCGGGCCCACCTGGCGCTACAAGGAGCCGGGCACCGAGCAGATGCTGCAGCGCTCCGAAGGCCTGGGCGTGGCGAGCTGGCATGCCTTCCTGAACGGCGCGTTCTCGGCCACGCCCGAAGACCCGCAGCGCGTGGACGCCGCAGCGCTGGCGCGCATCGACGTGAACGCCTTGCGCACCATCTTCCAAAGCAGCCCGGCCAACCCCGTGGTGGGCCTGGAAGGCCGCGCCGGCCTGCTGGTGCGCCTGGGCGCGGCGCTGCGGGAAGAAGCCGCGCGCGGCGGTGGCGATGCGCGGCCCGGCCTGCTGTTCGATCGCCTCACGCACGAGGGCACGAAAACCGAAGTCAGCGCACGCGAGGTGCTGGCCCAGGTGCTGCGTGTGCTGGGCCCCATCTGGACCAGCGGCAGCCGCGTGCAGGGCCTGCCGGCAGGTGATGTGTGGCCGCAGCGCTGGGCCGGTGACGCCACCGGAGATGGCGGCCGCGACCCCACCACCGGCGGCTGGGTGCCCTTCCACAAGCTCAGCCAGTGGCTCTGTTATTCGCTGCTGGAGCCGCTGCAGTGGGCCGGCGTCACCGTCACCGGCCTCGATGCCCTGACCGGCCTGCCCGAGTACCGCAACGGCGGCCTGCTGCTGGACGGCGGCGTGATCGTGCCGCGCGACCCGCGCGCGCTGGGCCGGCAGTGGAAGCCGCAGGACGACTTCATCATCGAGTGGCGCGCCTTGACCGTGGCGCTGCTCGATGAACTGGCGGTGCTGGTGCGCCAGCGTCTGGGCAAGACCGCGGAAGAGCTGCCGCTGGCCTGCGTGCTGGAAGGTGGCACCTGGGCCGCGGGTCGCGAGATCGCCAAGGAGTTGCGCCCCGACGGCGCCCCGCCGCTGAAGATCGAGAGCGACGGAACCGTCTTCTAGAGGCCGTGGGCCGCGCCGCCGCCACCTACGGCCGCCTGCTGCGCCACTGGCGCATGCAGCGTCGCTGTTCGCAGCTGGCGCTGGCGCTGCAGGCGGAAGTCTCAGCCCGCCACCTGAGCTGGCTGGAAACCGGCAAGGCCCAGCCCAGCCGCGCGATGGTGCTGCGCCTGGCCGAACAGCTGGACGTGCCGCTGCGTGAACGCAATGCCTTGCTGGCCGCAGCCGGCTATGCGCCGCTGTTTGCCGAGCGTGGCCTGGACGACCCGGCGCTGGCCCCCGCGCGGCAGGCCCTGCAGCGCCTGCTGACGGCCCACGAGCCCTGGCCCGCGCTGGCGGTGGACCGCCACTGGCAGCTGGTGGCCCACAACCGCATGGTGCCGCTGCTGATGGCCGGGGCCGCGCCCGCGCTGCTGCAGCCGCCGCTGAACGTGCTGCGCCTGAGCCTGCACCCGGAAGGCCTGGCGCCGCGCGTGGCCAACATCGGCGCCTGGCGCATGCACGTGCTGGCGCGCCTGCAGCGCCAAGTGGCCGCCACCGGAGACCCCGTGCTGGCACGGCTGCTGGACGAACTTCGCGCCCTGCCCTCGCCGCCGGGCACGCCACCTGCGGCACCCGAAGGTGCCGACGCCGGCCCACACGTCGTCGTGGCCGTGCCGCTCACGCTGCGCGGCGCTCACGACGCACAGGGTCCGCTGAACTTCATCACCACCATCACGGTGTTCGGTGCGCCGCACGACGTGACGCTGTCCGAACTCGCGGTGGAAACCTTGTTGCCTGCCGACGAGGCCACGGCGGTGGCGCTGCGCGCGATGTACGCCGCGCTCTAGTGTTCAGCCCCTGACAGGCCGATGCCGGTGGCGATGATGAAGGCGCCGTCCAGCACGCCCACCAGCAGGAAGACCTTGGTCTGCAGCGGGTCCATCATTTCCGGCTGGCGCGCCGCGGCTTCGAGGAACTTGCTGGCCATAATGCCCACGCCGAGGCAGGAGCCGATGGCGCCGAGGCCGATCATGTGGCCGACGGCCAGGGGGACGAGGTCGATGCCGTTCATGGGGTCTGCTTTTGAGGGTGGCTGTGTCAGCATGGTCCGGCTTCCACAGCGTGCTGGCGATGACCTGGGAGGTCAAACCGCGGCACCTCCAGGCATCACCTCGCCGCATGAGCCGCCCCCGCCTTTTCATCGCCTCATCCAGCGAAGGCCTGCACGAGGCCCGGGCGCTGCTGGCCAGCCTGCAAGCCCGCCTGGGCGACCGTGCCGAGGTGCGCCTGTGGACCAGTGAATTCGGCCTTTCCAGCACCGACATCGAAGCGCTGGAGCAGCAGGCCCGCGAGACCGATTTCGCGGTGGCCGTGTTTTCGCCCGACGACCGCATCACCAGCCGGGCACGCAGGCAACAAGCCCCGCGCGACAACGTGATCTTCGAGCTTGGCCTTTTCATCGGTGCCTTGGGCCGGCCGCCCTGCTTCCTCGTGCACCGCAAGGATGTCGATCTGACGCTGCCCAGCGACCTGCTGGCGGTGGTCTCGGCCGACTTCGTGCAGACACCCGGCCAGGCGCTGGCCGATGCGCTGGCGCCGCGCTCCGAACAGATCGCCCAGCGTGTGCGTGAGCTCGGGGCAATGCGCCGCACCAGCCCGGCCGCGATGGTGCGGCGTGAACAGTCGCTGTGGATGGCGGCACGCCTGCGCGGCGACTGGTGGCAACGCATGCCCGAGCGCCTGCGTGTGGTCGACCGCTGGACCGGCACCCACCCGAACGCGCCGCAGACGCAGTTCCACGGCATCGCTGCAGTCGAGTTCGATCCGGCCGCCACGCCCGAGGCACCCGCACGGCGCGGCCACGGCCGCTTCTGGGAGGTTGACGAGGCGCGCCCGGAGAACACCCACAGCAAGGCGGTGGAGCTGCGGCGTGAAGACGATGCCGCCGTGGTGGCGCAGATGCTGGACGGCCGCGCCGCCGATCGGCAGGCGCTGTCCACACGCATCCTGGCCGCCTGGTAGTTCGTGCCGCCCTGTGGCTTGGCATGGCGCGCGCCTTGCCTTAGCGTCGGGGCATGAACACACCCGCTCCTGTCACCGTCATCAGCCACCCGCTGGTGCAGCACAAGCTCACGCTGCTGCGCCGCAAGGACCTGTCCACCAGCAGCTTCCGCCGCCTGCTGCACGAGATCAGCATGCTGATGGCCTACGAGGTCACGCGCGACATGCCGACGCAGCTGATCGACATCGAAACGCCGCTGGAGACCATGCAGTCGCCCGTCATCGAAGGCCGCAAGACGGTGTTCGTGGTGGTGATGCGCGCCGGCAGCGGCTTCCTCGACGGCATGCTGGAAGTGGTGCCCGGCGCGCGCGTGGGCCACATCGGCCTGTACCGCGACCCCAAGACCCTGGGCGCCGTGGAGTACTACTTCAAGATGCCGCACAGCATGCAGGAGCGCGACGCCATCGTGCTCGACCCCATGCTGGCCACCGGCAACAGCGCCGTGGCCGCGGTGGACAGGCTGAAGGAAACCCAGCCCAGGTCGATCCGCTTCGTCAGCCTGGTGGCCGCGCCCGAAGGCGTGGCCAACATGCAGCAGCACCACCCCGACGTGCCCATCTTCACCGCCGCCATCGACCGCGAGCTGAACAGCCACGGCTACATCGTGCCGGGCCTGGGCGACGCGGGCGACCGCCTGTTCGGAACCAAGTGAAGGCCGCCGCCCCGGCGCCGGTCAGCGCCGGTCAGCGTGCGTAGGGGTCGGCGTAGCCCAGGCCGGTGACGATGGCGCTTTCAAGCGCCTCCATCTCGGCGGCCTCGGCATCGTCCTCATGGTCGTGGCCCTGCGCGTGCAGGGTGCCGTGCACCAGCAGGTGCGCGTAGTGCGCCTGCAGCGTGAGGCCCTGTGCCAGCGCCTCGGCGGCCACCACGGGGGCGCAAAGCACCAGGTCAGCCACCACCACGGGCTCGTGCTCGTAGTCGAAGGTGAGCACGTTGGTGGCGTAGTCCTTGTCGCGGTAGTCGCGGTTCAGCGCGCGGCCCTCTTCGCTGCCGACGATGCGCACCGTGATCTGCCCCGGCGCCCGCAGCGCGGCACGCACCCACTTCAGCACGCGGTGGCGCGGCAGTTCGCTGCGGTGGCTGGCATCGGCGAACTGCAGCGACAGCTGCAGCGCCGGCCGGACCGCGCCTGCACCCGCGCTCATCGTTCGTCCTCGCCGGCCCTGGCGCGGTCGTAGGCCTCGACGATGCGCGCCACCAGCGGATGGCGCACCACGTCGTTGGCGCTGAACTCGGTGACGGCGATGCCCTGCACGCCGCGCAGCACGCGGTGGGCGTCGATCAGGCCGCTGGGCACACCGCGCGGCAGGTCGATCTGGCTCACGTCGCCCGTCACCACGCACTTGCTGCCGAAGCCCAGGCGCGTGAGGAACATCTTCATCTGCTCGCGCGTGGCGTTCTGCGCTTCGTCGAGGATGACGAAGGCATGGTTCAGCGTGCGCCCGCGCATGAAGGCCAGCGGCGCGACTTCGATGAGGCCCTTGTCGAAGGCCTTGGCGACGCGGTCGAAACCCATCAGGTCGTAGAGCGCGTCGTACAGCGGGCGCAGGTAGGGGTCGACCTTCTGCGCCAGGTCGCCGGGCAGGAAGCCCAGGCGTTCGCCGG